>Ga0154020_10000964_pt1 | contig 35484 bp, 26 predicted proteins | sample Klosneuvirus_201_FD_109709 | JGI IMG/M metagenome (GOLD analysis project Ga0154020, IMG submission 109709) | Active sludge microbial communities from wastewater, Klosterneuburg, Austria - Klosneuvirus_20160825_MG | ecosystem: Engineered > WWTP > Aerobic digester > Activated sludge | place...
CGGGCGGGCCCGGGCACGAAGTGAGCGCGGGCGGGCCCGGGCACGAAGTGAGCGCGGGCGGGCCCGGGCACGAAGTGAGCGCGGGCGGCCCTTTTGCGCGGGGTCATACAGCGGCGGCATCGATGGCCTCTCGGACTCAGCTCGTCGCCGCCGTGATCCTCCTCATCATCATCCTGGCGGCCGCCTGCGGCGAGGCCGTCCGCCGCCGGGGGCGTCTCCGCGTCCCCGCCCGCGAGTTCTACACGAGCGCCGCATTCCCGCTCGCCCCTTTCAACCTCTGGTGCGCCCGCCGCTCGGCCGGCGGCGACCCCCCCTTTCCGCCGATGGCGGTCCACTTCCCCCGCCACGAAGCGCTGCGGGCGAACTGGGAGAAGATCCGCGACGAGGCGCTGGCCGTGCGGGCGCGCGGCCTCGCGACGAAGATCAAGGGCGACCGCTTCTTCCGCAGCATCGCCGACGACCGCTGGAAGAAGTTCTACATCAAGTGGTACGGGCCCGCCGGCGCCGACGCGCGTGCGGTCTGCCCCGAGACCTGCGCGCTCCTCGAAGGCCTCCCCGAGGTGAAGCTCGCGATGTTCTCAATCCTCGAGCCCGGCGCGCGGATCCGCCCCCACGTCGGCCCCTTCAAGGGGGCGGTCCGCTACCACCTCGGCCTCAGCTGCCCCCCCGAGGCGCGCCTCCTCGTCGACGGGACCCCCTACTCCTGGCGCGACGGCGAGGACGTCCTGTTCGACGACACATACGTCCACGAGGTGGTGAACGGCTCCGCGACGCAGCCGCGCGTCGTCCTCTTCTGCGACATCGAGCGCACCATGGCCGGCGGACTTTCGGCCGGCTTCAACCGCCTTGTCTGCGGCGCGCTCGGCCCCCTCACGACGCGCGCCAACGACAAGACGGAGGCCCGGTCGAAAGAGGGCGGCGCCTAGCGCCGCAGAAAAATGGCCGGGGGCGTCTCCGGCGGCGCAGAGCGGGCTCAGCGCGGCGGGGAGGCGTCCAGTCCGGCCCTCTTGTAGCAATCCTCGAAGTAGGAGTGGTAGGCGTCGAGCTGGCGGGTGAACCGCTCGACCGTATTTTTGCGGATGCGGTTCTGGCAGAACTCCTGCAGGCTCATCGGCCTGGGGACGAGCCCGCGGTCCTTGCAGCGGCGCAGGACAACGTAGGACGCGCCTGCGACCTTGCTGCGCAGGATCGAGCTCGTCCCGATGTTGTTCTTGATCGCTGTTTGGACGACGTCGTAGACGGCCTCCCGCAGGCCGGCGTACTGGTCGCCGTCGTAGGCGAGGTGGGCGAAGAGGGTCACGATCTCGGCGCGGCTGGGGTCGGCGTTCGCCTCGATGTCCATCTTCCCGTCGGCGACGAGCGAGCGGACGAAGTTGTCTCCTCGCGCGATTCCCTTGTTCGGCAGCTGCATGAAGGCCGCGATCTCAGACTTCGTTGGGGCGAAGCCGATCGCGACGCAGGCGCGCCAGAGGCACGCCGCCATGATCGCCTTTTTGTTCTGCGAGCGCTTCACGCACTGGCGCTGGACGGCGTTGTAGTATTCGGCCGCGAGCTCGCAGGCGTTGAGCGGGAAGGCCCGCCCGCCGGCCTCGATGTAGAGCTGCCGGTAGATGCGGTACTCCTCCAGGATCTGCTTCTTCTGCGTCGCGGCCGTGTTCCCCGCCCCGCTGCGGTAGAGGTCTGGCTGGAGCTGGTTGCTGTTCGGGCCGACGATGCGCAGCCGCGCCGTGTTCGGCGCCGGCCGCGGCGCGTCGTCGTCCTCCGGCTCGGCCGTGTCCCCCTCGACGACGAGGCCGCAGTCGCCGCAGATGTACTCGAGGTCGTTCGCGCCGCGGCGCATCTGGCCGCCGCACTGGGAGCAGGCCTCGTCCTCCGCCAGGAGGTGCTGGCGCGCCGGGTCGGAGATCTCCGTCGGCCCCTCGGCCGCGGCGCTCTCGTCGGCCGCGGCCGGCCCGTCGGCGGACGCGTACAGCCCGGGCGGGGCGACGACGGCGGTGGCTAGTCCCGACGACGCGAGGGCGTGGCCCCACCCGAGGTGCGCCGGCTGGCCGGCCCACCCGGCGGCGAGGGCCCCAAGATCGAGACTCCCGAGGAGGCCGAAGGGGTCGTCGATGGCCGGCGCGGCTTTCGCCGCGGCGGGGGCGCCCTGGCGGCGGGCGCCGGCCCTCGCCGGCCGGGCGCCGATCGCGGTGTCGTCCATGCGGTCGGGGGGTATAATGGCGGTCGACATCGATCAGTTATTGCGTCCGCGGCGGGTGTCCTTCGAGTTCGGTTCTTGGCGCGCTCCTGTCTCCCAGCAGTGCCCAATACCGGGAACTATCCACGTCTCTAATTTAAAAGCGCTCCTATAATTAAAATACGCGGTATACGTAATGTCCGCCCCCGCCGGTATCCGAACACGCCCGGGGCCGGGCGACGCCGCCAAGCGCCCCTCCGCGGCGCGGGACGCCCGCGACCCCCCGGCCGGCCCCGTCCGCGAAGGCGCCGCCGCCCTCGGCCGCTGGGCCGCCGCCCGCGCGAAAGACCTTGAGGTCGTCGCCCAGCGCCGCGACGCCGACGGGCCGATGGTCGACCGCGCCCTCGAGATCGTCCGCAAGTTCATCGTCGAGCGCGGCCTCATCCTCTTCGGCGAGCTCGCGATCGATTACGCCCTCCGCCTCAAGAGGTCCCGCATCTACCCCGACGACGAGCGGCCCGACTTCGACTTCCTCTCGCCCCGCTCCGTCGACGACGCCTACGACCTCGCCGACATCCTCCAGCGCGCCGGCTTCGAGGGCGTCGGCGCGATCCGCGCGATCCACGTCCAGACGATGCGCGTCCGCACGAACTTCGTCTACGTCGCCGACATCGGCTACGCCCCCCGCGAGGTCTTCGACCGCCTCCCCACCGTCGAGTACCAGGGGATGCGCGTTATCCACCCCGACTTCCAGCGCATGGACCAGCACCTCGCGTTCTGCTTCCCCTTCAACGGCCCCCCGCGCGAGGACGTCTTCCACCGCTGGCGCAAGGACCTCAAGCGATTTAACCTCTACGACGAGTTCTACCCCATAGAGGCGCCCCCCCAGGGAGAGAAGACATCCAGCGACCGCCGCATCGTCACCGGCCGTCTCGCGGTCCCCGTCGTCGGAAATGCCCGCGACCTCCAGGTCGCCCTGCACGGATTCGCCGCCTACGCCGCTCTCCGGGCCGCGCTCGACGAGCTCGCCGCGGCGTTCAGGGCCGAGGTCCGCACCGACGCGCTCGCCCTCGAGCTCAACTTCCCCGACGACCGCAGCGTCTCCGTCGAGACGCCGGCGGGGGACGCCGTCCACGTGGCGAGCCCGGAGCCGGACGCCGCCGTCGTCGGCCTCGAGGACGTCCGCTGGTACGACCCCTACATGGACGTAAACCCCGAGGCGGCCCGGGCCGGCGCGGCGGTCGTCCTGTCCACCCGCGGACGGCTCCTCGCAGCCACAGTCGTCGCCGTTCGCGGGCCTGGCGGGAAGACCGCGCAGGCGGTCGTCGTGACACCCCAGTACCTCTTGCTCCACTTCCTCTTCGAGGCCCACCGGTCGACGGGCGCGGCCCGCGAGACGTACCGCGCATACTATCGGCACACGCTCGGGGTCCTCCGCGCCGCGGAGGACATCTTCGCCGACCGCCTCCAGGAGCTCGACGCGCCGGCCGCGCGGGAGGCGCTCATGGAGGAGTTCGCGCTGAGCCCGTTTGCGCCGACGGTGCGGACCCTGGGCACTATCAACAACGACGCGGCGTACATCATCAAGATGGCCACCAACGCGGAAAAGCTGCGCGACACGCCGCCGGCGGCCCTGGGGCTCCCGCCGGACGTCGCGAGCATTCTCGACGGCCTCCCTCTGAACTACTACCCGGGAGGCGGCAAGCCGCGGCCGCCCTTCGACTACGGAGCTAATGTCCTCTTCCGCCGAGCCGGCCTGCCGAGGACCCCCTCCGAGGGCGGGCCTCGGCCTGGGGCCGCCTCGGAGTAGGGTCCTCGCCCCGGAGCAGGGTCCTCGCCCGCGCTCGCCTTTTGCGCCGGCCTGATAGCGGCGCACCGCGGTGGCATCCGACACGGCCGCAGCGATTCCCGGCGCGGCCGGGGCTCCTCGGTCGACTTTCCGCGGGGCCGAGCCCCTATACACCACCGGGAGGCGGCCTCAAAGGTCGGGGCCCGCCGCGGCGGCTCGTGGAAGACGGGCCGCCTTCACGACGGTTTCGCGCCCTGCTGCGCCGGCGGGGCACAGCCGGCCCGCAACGCTTTTGCGGCCCGAAAACGGCGTCGCGGGACCACACGGGACTTATTGCGCGCCCCGCGCTCCAGTTGGCCCAGCAGATCTCGTCCGCGTACAGGCGGCGGTACTCCTCGTAGGAGACGAGCCGCTTGCCGAGGCAGGCGTTGACGACGTTGTGGAAGCGCCACACCCACGCCTGGAGGGCGTCGGAGTCTGTGAGAGTGGGCGGGCTTCGGATGACGTGCCGGACCGCGTGCTCGCGGCACTCGGCGCAGGGGAGGTTCGAGACAAAGTTCCAGATGCGCCGGAAGGCGCGGCGCGCGTCGGCGAGGGTCGGCTCGCGGGGGTAGTTGATCGCGGTGACGTGGAGCCAGTTCCACGCCCTAGGGCCCCACGTGCCCTTGGGGACCCTCGGCCATATCCAGGTTTCGGTCGCCTCTGTGCCCGGCGTGTTGCTCATGTCGCGGGCGGCAGCGCTATACCCCGCGGCGAAAAGGCCGCGCGGGCGCCGAAAAGATGCGGGCGGGATACCGAGACCGCCGCGCCCGCGCCACCATGACGACCAAGTGCGACATCATCCGCGACATGGTCGCCGCCACGACCTGCGGCCTCTGCTCGTCGAAGACGTGCCAGACGACCGCCAACTGCCCCGCGGGCCAAACTTGTACGGGAGGGGCGTGCACGGGCCGCCCGGCCGCCTGCCCCGCCACCCTTTCCAGCTCGCTCTGCAACGTCGCGGGGGCCGCAAACGCCCGCATGTCCCTCTTCGCCGACCAGTACAACCCCGCGAACCTCTTCGCGAGCGCGGCCGACAAGGCCAACCCCGCCCTCACCGAGAGGATCTACGTGTCGCAGATCCAGGCGGCGGAGCAGGCGCTCGCCGGGGCGTACCCCGGCGCTGCCCCGGGGGCGACGAGCATCGGCTGGCCCGACTTCGAGGAGTGTCTCTGGACCCCCTCGGGGGCGAAGTCGGGCCCCTTCAACAACGTGTACTTCGGGCGCGATGACCTCCAGACCTTCGGGATGGCGCCGACCTACCCGATCGGCGGGACGTTCGCGCAAGGGGCCATCTGGAAGCCCCCGAAGGCGAGCCCGGTGCCGGTCGCGGTCGACTACGTCATGAACCCCGATCTCGCCGTCATCCTCATCTTTGCCCTCCTCGTCATCATCTTCGCGGTCCTGCTTTACCGGGCCTACAAGGACACGAAGGCGGCCCCGTTCAAGGCCCAGCAGCGGAAGGACCTCGAACGGCAGAGGCTCGAGGAGACGGACCCCTACCGCGGGACGGCCTTCGAGTCCTACCCCGACCCCCAGGCCAGGTGCCGCACCTACGTCGAGTCGATGGAGGCCCAGGGCTACGACATGTCCTACTACCGGAAGCAGTGCGGGCTCCCCGACAAGCCGCTGTGAGCCCGCGTCTTCTCTTTTGGCGCGCCGCGGGCGCCAAAAAGAGAAGGCGCGGGCTACTTGCCGGTGCGGGTCTCCTCCGCGGCGGCGGGCGCCGCCCCGGGGGCGGCCGACGCGTCGCCGCCGACCTCTTCGCGCCCGCACTTGCACTTGTAAACGATAACCTCGGCCTCCCCGACGCGGATCTGGGTCATGTAGTCGAGCCCGCAGTCGGGGCACGGGCGCTTGACGAGCTGGTTCGTCCGGTCGAACGGGGCCGTCCTGATGAGGAGGCGGTACATCTCGGTCGTCTCCCCGGCGCCCAGGACGGCGCCGCCGACGCGGGCGTCTTCCGGGGCGCCCTTCTCCTCCGCGCCACAGGGGCAGCGGAAGACGACGACCCCCGAGGAAGGGTCGCGGACCATCGCGCGGCCGCAGTTGCTGCAGAAGCGCATCGCGGCGGTATGTTCCGGCCTCCGGCTGTTCAAATCGGAGCATCGAGCGCGGTGCGCCGAATTTGAGGGGTGCGCTCGCGGCTATACAGGCGATGGCGGCGACCACGGTCACTTTCGGCGGCCAGGTCGAGAACCACGCGGGCATGGAGCGAAAGGGCGCCATGGAAGACGAAGGGCTCGCGCTCGGGGACCTCGTCGGGGCGCGGCGCCGCTTCGAGGACGCGGGCTACGCCTGCGAGCTCGTCCACCTGATCGGGGCCGCGCGCGTCGAGGAGCTCGAGCCCGAGCCGGCGTACGTTCTCGTCGTGCGCGGCGGGGCGGGCGCGTTTGGGCCGAGCGCCGACGAGCTCAGCGACGAGCAGGACGGGCTAGAAAAGGACACGAAAGCCTTCATGCGGGGGCGGGTCGTCAACAAGCTGGCCCGCCACAACCTCTGCTTTACGGACGAAGGCCAGGAGCCCGACTACGAAGCGGGGAAGGGCCGCATCATAGCATTCGCCGATATCCCCCGGCTTGCCGCCGTGCGGGAGGGCCTCCCGCGGTTCTTCGGCGGCAAGGCGGCCGGCCTGCTCGCCGAGGGGAACTACTACTACGACGTGCGGAAGTGCGGCATCGGCTTCCACGGCGACAGCGAGCGGCGGATAGTCATCGCGCTCCGCTTCGGGGCGTCGATCCCGCTCCACTACCAGTGGTTCCTCCGGGGGCGCCCCGTCGGCCTGCGCGTCGCCCTCACGCTCAACCACGGCGACCTGTACGCCATGTCGGAGAAGGCCGCCGGCACCGACTGGCGGCGGACGGTCGTCCCGACCCTCCGGCACGCGGCGGGGGCCCGCAGGTACCTGACGATCGAGGGCCACCCCCCGGTGTTCGCGCCCACGCCCGACCCCACCCCCGCGGTGCCGGCGAAGTTCGAGGACGCTTCCGAGGCCGACCCCGAGGACGCTTCCGAGGCCGACCTCGAGGCCGCGTTCGCGGACCTCGAGGCCGCGTTCTACGGCAGGTAAGAAAGGGATCCTTTTTCTCGGGAGGGCCAAAAAGCCGGCCCGCGCCTACTCGTCGAGCCAGGAGCTCGCGGTCGAGACGGCGGCGCCGTCGCGCTTCTCCTGGGCGGCGCGGAGGCGCTCCGCGATGACCTCGACACGCGCGTTCGGCCGGAGGGCCTCGAGGAAGGGCTCGACGCCGCGCTCGAAGAGGTCGGTGAGCTTGTACTCGCCGAGGTGGCGCTCGATCTCGTCGAAGCGGGCCCAGGGCAGGTACTTCGCGTAGTCGGCGCCGCTGTGGCGGAGCGGGTTGTTGTAGTTGTAGGCGTCGACGAGCTGGGCGGTCTTGACGCGGCGGGGCTCGCGGGCGGCCCAGCGCGGGAAGAGCCACTCGCCGAAGACCTTCTCGAAGAGGGCCGGCCCGGGGAAGTCGGGGGTCCGCATCTGGCGGCGCGCGCCCGCCGACTCGGCGAGGTCGTGGAGGCCGGTGATGAAGACCTCCTGCGCCGCGACCTCGAGGCGCGCGGCGAGCTCGAGCGCGGCCCGCGACACCTTGAAGGGGCGCAGTTCCCCCTCGTCGGCCTGCGAGATCGCCTCGTGGAGGGCGGCGCCGACGTTGCGGCCGATCGCGATGAAGTCGACGGCGCAGAGGATCGGGAAGACGGCCTCGAAGTTGGCGAGGACGGTCGCCTTGATCGCCTCCTGGTGCCTCTCGACGTAGGAGGAGGCGTAGCGGAAGAGGGTGCGCATGACGCGGTTGACCTGGTCGCGGTAGAAGTTCGTCGCGTAGCGGGGGGAGCGGCCCTCCTCGAGGTGCGGGCGGAAGGCCGGGCCGAGGATGCAGCGGCTGTAGTCGACGATGCAGCCGCTGTCGCCGGCGGCGGGGAATACGTAGGTGTCCGCCTCGCCGCGGGGCCCCGTGACGTAGGCGACGACCGGGTCGTCGTAGAAGGGCTCGTAGGTGACTGTCTTCCCGTCGGCCTTCTCCCGGTCGGCGAGGCCCCACATGTAGAAGGTGAGGTTGTTGCCGTGGAGGTCGGTGTGGGCGGCGCCGACCTTCGTGTGGAGGCAGTGGGCCCCGTAGGCGAACTCGAAGAGGTGGCGTGTCGCCATGTCGGCGTCGGCGAAGGCGTCCTCGGCGGCGGGCCACTGGGTCGGGGCGCGCCGCACATAGGCGCTCAGCGAGCGCAGGGCCCAGCCGACGTCCTCCATCGTGTGGACGAGGGCGATCGGCGACATCAGGAGGAAGCTCTGCGCGTACTCGAGGCTCTCGTAAAGCTGGGCGCTCAGCGCCTCGGTGTGGTAGTTCTGCTGGGCGCTCCCGAGGGTGCGGCGGGCCTCGCGGAGAGAGCGGGCCGCCTCGGCGACGGCGCTCCCGCGGACGTAGCGCTCTTCCATCGCCGCGTTCTCGAAGAGCGCGGGGTCGGCCCCCTCGATGTAGGTCCACTGGTTGTAGAAGGCGAAGCTCGGGGAGACGTAGTTGAGGACGAGGTCGCCCGCGAGGCGGGACACGGCGAGCTCGCGCCAGACGGCGAGGTTGTAATCGGCCGCCTGGACGACCTCGCGGACGAACATCGGCACGATCTTCTGGCCGCACTGGACGGTGGCGATGTCCTGCGACCCCCGGCGGAGCATCGTAAGGGCGTCGATGTTGAGCACGTTCGCGGTGCTCAGCTTGACGAGGCTCGGCTGCTCCGCGGCGATGGTCCTCATCAAGGCCGAGTACGCAGCGCTGGTGTGGGCCATCAGCATCCCGCGCTCCGTCTCGAAGAGATCGAGGAGAAGGGCCACTGCGAATGCGACAACGGGCAGGCGTAGTTCGTCGGCGTTCCCGATAATCCCCTCGGCCGATTCTTCGGGGTACGCAACCGACTTGAGCTCGAGGCGCCTGTCTCCGACCATCGCGAGCGTGGCCTCTTCGAACGGGGCGAGCGACTTGACGAGCTTGTCGCAGGCGGCGGCGAAGACCGGGTAGCGGATGAACCGCCGGCGGTATTCGCCGTCCCGCGAATCGAACGTCGGGGATACGCAGATGTACTCGGGGCCCCCGCGCTCGTGGCCGCGGCGCCAGTACGCGTAGGCGTAGTTGGCCGCGTGCTCGCCGACCTTGGCGGCCATGGCGAGACAGGTGTAGCCGGCGGCCCCGAGGGGGTATCGCAGCTTGAGGCTGAGGAAGTTGCTCATGCGCTGCCGCCCTGTCATGGGGTAGGCGGCGGTGGGGCTGTCGCTCCGCAGGGGGAACTGCTCCACGAACTGCTTGAAGCGCGCCCCCCCCTCGACGTCGGAGAGGCCGACAGCGCCGGCATACTGGCTCGCGTACCACTCGGCGAGGTCGCTGGTCTTCCTGCTGGACATTTCGCGCGGCGGGTATACAGCGCGCAGATGTTGCTTCAGATCTTGCAGCGCGGCGCGGCAGCCACGGGCCCCACCAAAACTGAACGCGCCATGGCGCGCAATATAACCCTTGTGGCCCCACTCGTAGGGCCGCCTGAACACAGCGGCCCGCCGCTCCTTACAATCGACCCCGTATCTGGTAATGCCACACAAACATCAGGCAATGGGTCAGGGCGCTAGCCGCCGCGCATAACGCGCGGGGCCGCCCTGGTCCACCAAAGAGAGTTCTAACCATAGGCTGGGTTCACAACGGACCGCACCGCGCCCGGGCGTGGTGGCGATAGCAGGGGTGCGCCGGCGGGGCTGCCGCACAAGCGTAGGCTCCGGCCTCGAGGCAGACCCCAGCCGGCATATCCCCGACGTCGCAGGTCGTCGCCGGACGGCGACTGGCGGGCTCGCGAGCAACGCTTTGCGTTGCTCCGGACGGCGCCAGCGAGTACTTCCGAATGGTTGCTCTCAAGCATCGCACGAGTCCCACGGGCAAATCGGCCTGACCCGTTGGCTCGAGTCTTAGCAAATCTCAGCCAAGTCACAGCACGTCACAGCAACGTTAAGCCAGGGGTCGAAAAGGAGCAAGCCGCTCCTTTTGCCGCGCGCCCCGCGCCCCCGCCGGAAAAAACAGAGAGCTGCGCCTGCGCGCCCATGCACGCTCGCCGCAGAGGGCTGCGCCTGCGGCCTGCGCGCCTACACGCGCTCGCCGCGTATGCTACAGATGAACTGGAGGTCTCCGGGGGTGATGTGGGTGCGGCCGGCATGGATCGCAGCGCGGCCGGCGTGGCCGAAGAGGCCGACAAGGTAGTCCTCGGCCGCAGCCTGGAGCGCGTCGATAGCGGCGTCGTCGAAGCGGATCAAGTCGGAGAAGTCCTGGCCTATCTCGCGGGCGAGGCGGCCGAAAGCGGCCCGCCCGATCGCGGGGGCAGTGCTGCTCTGCTCGGTGCGGATCTCGCCGATTGCCTCGAGCTCGGCACGCTTGCGTTTGAGCGCGGAGCTGCCCGACGTCATAGCGTCGAGGAGGGCGCGGAGCCTGCCTCTCGCCTCCAGCAGCTCGTCGAGCGCGACGCTGCCTGCATCGTCCGAGTACTGGTCAAGGACCCTCTCCAGGTCGTGGACGACGCGGGCTCCCTCGCTGGGGATCTTCGTTTCGCCCGAGAGCGCGCGGAACGTCTCGAGCATGTCGCCGAACACCGCCGCCGCGGCCTCCTTTTGTTCCGCCATGCGCTCGTGGTCCTCGAGAGCCGCCTCGACAGCTTCGAACTCAGCATCGACCTCTTCGATCGGCGCTTCGTCGACCGAAAGGCGGGGACGCTTCCTGGCCGCCCCGGCCGGCAGCCCGAGAAGCTCGAGGAGATCCTCGGGAGACGCGGCTAGAGCCTCGGCCTCGATGTCAGAAAGCGCATCCTGCGCGTCTTCGAGCATGACGCGGCGGACGCAGTCCTCGTACTCGCGCTCATCCTCTCTCTCGAGCGCCTCGTCCTCGCCCTCTCCGTCGGACCACCACCGGCGGTCGTCTTCTTTCGCGGCGCGCATCTCAGCCACGCACTCGGCGAGCCAGTCCGGCATCGGCTCGCCGGCGCGGAGCCTGCCGCGGATATCTTGGCGCGTCGTGTGGTCGACGCCATCGATGTTGCCCACTTCTTCGAAGACGTCTTCCACATCCTCGTCGGAGAGCTTGTCCTCTGCATCGGTTTCGGCGCCGTCGCTGCCGCTGCCGTCGCTGCTGTCGCCGCTGTCGCCGCTGTCGCCGCTGTCGCCGCTGTCGCCGCTGTCGCCGCTGCCGCCGGCAACCCTGCGGGCCTCGGAGACGAACGCCTCGCGGAACTCTCTGTCGCTGGAGGCGCGGGCGGCGAGGCGGGAGAGAAGATTGTAATGACCGCCAGGGTCGGCGATAACGGCCTCGATGAGGCGGTCCGTGTCAGCGTCGACGCCGGGCGCGAGGCGAAGACGGGAGAGGCGGCCGCAGACCTCCTCGAGGCTGGATACAATCGCCCCGATGCTGTCCTTGCCGTCCATGGCCAGCGCCGTCTGCGAATATGAAGACCTGCCCGCCCTTCATATTTCCCGCGGCGCGCGATGGCAGACAAGAACCCTTTCGACCTCGAAGGCCGCGAAGGCGGGCCCGACCGCCCCCACGCAGCGAAGGTGTGGACCGTCGAGGAGCAGGCCGAGAAGCTCACGGGCTACCTCGAGATCAGCCCCGAGTTCTGGGACCAGATCCGCTACGGCACGCACGTGCGCTACATTACGAAGGACGGCCAGTTCCGCCCGGGCGGCTTTGTGCTGAAGAACCCCTACGACACGAAGGCGCGGGGCGCAGCCGAGGAGAAGCGCTTCATCAAGCTGCAGAATGGCTTCAACGACAAGGCGCGCGGCTACCAGCAGTGGGTACTTGCATATGAGGACGCGGGCAAAATCTACATGAAGCCCGACGCCGCAGTATTAATGATGATGCAGAACCTCGAAACGGCGGTGCGCGGCCTCAACGAGAATATCCGCAAGCTCGCAGAGCACTCCAAAAAGCTGGAAGCGCGCATCGCTGCGCTCGAGCGCAAGTAGGCCGCGGGGACGCGGCTGCCCCCTTTTGGCGCTCAGCGCGACCCGGCGCTGTCGATCCAGATCCATCCCCCCCGGGAGGGGTCGTGGTACCAGCGCCCCCCATAGCCGTGCCAGTTGCCGGTTTTCGGGTGGGCGCGGTCGTGCCAGAAGGGCTTGTAGAACTTCGGCTGGTGGTGGTACGGGGCCCCGCTGGCGTAGGGCCGGCGGCCCACGTAGTCGCTGTGGCCCGTCTCGTGGCCGGGCGTCATGCCCTGACCCCCGTAGGACGTGTGGTTGCGCATCTCCGAGACGGACTTGGGCCACATGTCCGGGCGCTCTCGCCGGCTCGCGTGGAGGGTCGTCTGGAAGAGCCCGTCGTTGAACTGGTCGTCGTACCCTTGCTCGTCGCCCATTCTGCGGTTGTCGGCGTCGCGGGTGCGGGGTATACCCTCCGCGAAAAGAAAGCCGCAGCGAGCGCCGCCCCGCGGCTCAGAGCGGGGGCTGCGCGCACCGCTGCGCCGCCAGGTAGGCGAGGTAGGGGTACTGCTGCGCGGCCGGGGGCGGGGCGGAGACGGCGGGACACATGCCACCGCTCCCCGACTGGGCGTCGAGGACGGCCTGGGCCGCCGCCTCGCAGTCCGTATAGGGATTCCCCGTCGCGGGGTTCGTGGGCGGGGGCGGCGGCCGGCCGGCGCCTAGGTACCCCTGCCGGCGCATCTCGAGCCACGCGGCGCACTCGACGGTGGGCGCGTACTTTCCCGCCTCGTCGACGACGCCGCGGAGGAAGCGGACGATGAGGTAGACGGAGAATACGACGATAATGATTATGGCGATGACGACGATCACTGCGACGATCGACACGTCCTTGACGACTTTCGTGAGCTCGGTGTCGGGGGCTGACCGCGGCTCGGCGGCGTAGTACGCGGGCTGCCGTTGAGACATCGCGGGTATACTCGGGGCACAAAATCGCCGGGCCGCGGGGCTCACTGGCCAGGCCTCTTCTTCGTGGCCGCGCCGCTCGTTTCTTTTCGCGGCGGCGGGCGTCCAGCGCTTCACGCCATTCTTCGCCGGCGCGACCGTCGTTGTCCCGCCGGCGCTGAAAAGGGACCCGGCCGCGGCGCGCCTAGGGCGACAGGGGGTAGGGCTCAAAGTCCACGGCGGTCTGGGAGAGGGTCATGCGGTCGCCCGGCTCGAGGATCGCGGGCACGAGGGTGTCGCCGAGGCGGACGTAGCCGGCCGACTGGGGGCCGAAGTAGAAGATTCGGTAGAGAAGGTCCCGCACGCGATTTCCCGGGATCGTGCGGGGGACGGCGACGCGCCAGCCCGCGACGCGGTAGAACTCGTAATCGTAGGGGTCGATGAGGGGGGAGACGTAGCGGGCGAAGCCGACGGGGACGTAGCGACCGGGGATCGAGATGAAGCGATGCTCGTCTTCGCGCGAGGGGCCGACGCCGCCGACCGTCATGCGGCGAAGGGCACCACCCCAGGCGTGGTCGCGGTGCCCGCCAGGCATTCGGGGCGTCATCTGCTCACGGCCGGCGGCCTTCTGCGCTGCGTAGTGCATCGTCCGGGTGTCGCGGTCCTGGGTAAGCTCGGGTTCGTCGTCGGGCTCGCGCCACTCGACGTTGCCGCCGCTGTTGTCGCTGCAGGTCCGGCACGCCATCGGTTGCGGTGGTATTCTCCCGGCGGAAACTCGCGACGCCGGCGCAAAAAGGCCCGCCGCGCGGGCGCGGGCGGCCGCGGGCCGGCGCCGCCCGCCGGCTAACCTGCCGGCGCTGTCCGAGGGCTTACCTGCCGGCGCCGTCCGACGGCCCGCCGAGCGCGCCGGGCGCCGCCGCGGGGACAGCGCTGCGCATCGCGCGCAGGAATAGGAAGGCGTACTCGGGGTTGACGACGTAGTCGCGGACGATGCTCTCCGTGTCCTTGTGGAACGCGGTGAGCGACTCGTAGCGGCAGATGTGGTCGAGGAGGGCGCGGGCGACCTGGCCGGTCGCCGACTTCATCGCGGGCTCGCGGCTCGCGGGGGCCATCGCGCGCTGGCGGATCGCGTGGATCACGAGGTGGACGACGTTGTTGACGAACTCCTCGAATGCCTGGAAGCGGGGGACCCAGTTGGGGTAGAGGGCGAGGAAGTCGAGCCGCTCGCTCGCGGTGAGGTACGCGCGCATCGCGTTGTACTCGAGGCGGTCGGCCGACGTGAGCTCGTCGCGGACGGTGCGGGGCGCGCGCTCGTAGACGAACTTGCGCACCCTCTCGAGGAGCGGCGTCTCGACGAGGATGTCGGAGTGCTCGCCCGTGCGGCTCGGGTCGCGCGAGCGGAGGATGTAACCGTAGTTCAGCTCCGCCGGGAGCGCCGCTGCCGCCGGCGCGGAGCCGGCGCGCCCCGCGATGAAGGCCGTGGCGCGGGAGAAGGCGTCGCGCCCAAGGGCACGGAGCCCCTCGACGGTAAGAGGTGTGTCGGAGGGCTTACCCGCGGCGAGGGCGGCTTCCGAGGCGAGGGCGGCCAGGTCGGCGCAGAGGCTCTGCTCGGGGATGGCGGGAAGGCCGCCGCTGTAGACGACGGTGGGCGTCGCGCCCGAGAGGTCGGTGCACTGAATCTGCCACATGCGCTCGGGGTCGGCGGCCAGCGGGTGGAAGTTGTGGTGGCGGAAGCCAACAGTGTAGCAGCGACTGGCGTCGAGGCTCGTGAAGCGGAGACGGGTCGTGCCGTCCTCCTTGCGCTCGAGACTCATGCCGGTGGCGGCGCCGAAAGCCGGATAGAGGCGGCTGGTGATGTCGTAGAAGACCTCGGCGTAGGTGAGCTGTCCGATCCAGCAGAGGGAGGAGACGTCGTATCCGTTGCTGGAAGCGAGGGCCCACACGGCGCCGTCGACGGGGTGCTGCCAGCTGTAGAGGGTGACAACCGTGCCGTCGTCGACGCGGATAATGTCGTACAGGCCCTCGGCGAGCAGGGCGTCGACGGCCTTCGTCGCGGGGCGGGGGTTGAAGGCGCTGGGCGGGACGGCGAGCGCGCGCCAGGTCCGCGCGTCGATGACGAGGCCGTTGCACTCGTAGTAGAGGGGCGTCCCCCGGCCGCGGGCGGCGCCGCCGCCGCGCTTGTCGCCGCTTAGCACGAGCCGGGCGACCGTCGCTTCACGCGGGGGCGGGGCCTGCTTCTCCGCGAAGTCGGGGTCGAAGATGCTGCCGAGCGCGAGGCGGTGCGACCCGTCGGCCTGGCGTGTGACGGGGACGGACACCTGCTTTGCTGCCTTCTTCCGGGCGCTCTTCGATACTCTGGCGGCGCCAGTGGCGGCGTCAGTGGCGGCGTCAGCGGCGGCGGCTTCAGCGGGGGCCGCGGCTGCGGCAGCGGCAGCGGCAGCGGGGGCAGCGGCAGCGGGGGCAGCGGCAGCGGGGGCAGCGGCAGCGGGGGCAGCGGCAGCGGGGGCCGCGGCTGCGGCAGCGGGGGCTGCGGCGGGGCCGACCGGGACGCGGTGGGGCTCGTGTTCGTCGTGGCGGACGAGGATTCCGAACCTCTCGGCAACGGTGTAGACCCAGGCGATGACCTCCTCCTGGTCAGCTCCTTCTGCGTGGAGGCGCTGGGTCTCGAGGATGAGGTCGCGGAGCGTCGAGGGCGCGGGCGGGGCGGGCTGCACGACGACGGGGCGGACGGAGGGGCGCTGCTCCTGGGAGCGAGGGGCCGAAGAGCCGCCGGCGGGGGCGCCCTTGCGCGGGGCGCCGGCGGGGGCCTGCTGTGGATGGCGGGCGGATGTCTGCTTACCTCGGCTGGACATGGGCGAGGCTCCTCAAGATGAGCTATCGAACCCGCTCTCAAATCTCTAGTAGCACGGACGCGGGCGCCAGGCGATATTCTAGGAGGCGGGCGGCGCGGAAAGCCCGGCGGGCCACGGATACGAACCCCGGCACAGGCGTTCGCGCTGCCGGCAGCGCCCGTGGGCGATTCACCCGCAGCACCGCCCGCTATTTGTGCACCCCTTATAGAGCGGAGCCGCGAACAGCGAACGCGACACGCCCCATGGAATCAGCCGCCGCCGCACCCGCCCTGCAAGTCACGGCGCCCGCCGGGGCCAGCTCCCCCGAGAAGCCGGCACCTGGATCCGCCGCGCCGGGGGCGGACCCCCCGCCGCCCGACAGCCTCGGCGAGAAAACGATCCGGGCGATCGAGGTCCGCCGCAGCCTAATCGACCCTACCACCGCCTCGCAGGACGAGCTCTCCCTGGTCCTCGCGGCAGCCCTCGAGTCCCCGCCCCTCGCGGGTCTGAACGAATCTCTGAAAGCCTTTCTTGATCTGGCGCGGACGTTGCAGGGCCCCCTAGCCCCCCTTCTGACGCAGGGGCCCGCCGCAGCCCGCGGCGAGGCGGCCCCTGCACTCGACGCAATACTCGTCCGCGACCTGCTCGCCAGCCCGGCGGCGCGGCCGCTCATTGCGGCGCGCGGGGCCGCCGCCGCCTCCGACAGGCCGGCCGCCGGGAACAACATCCGCACCCGCGCCGCCGCCCGCGCGCGGGCGGTCGCCCCCGACGGCTACGACGCGGCCCTCGCCGCGGAGGAGCCCGCCGAGATCGCGGGCTTCGCGGTCGACCCCGCCGCCGCCGGCGACGCCGTCCTCCTCCACGTCGGCAGCGGCGCCTTCCTCGGGGTCGACGTCTACGCCTCGAGCGGCTCCTGCGCCCCCGCGGTCCTCGCGGCCACCGGGCCGGTGCGCCCGCCCGAGCACCTCGCGGGCGGCGGCCGGGGCGACCCCCTCGCCGCGGCCCTGGCCCGCCGGGGCCTCGAGCCCGCCCTCCTCGGCGCCCCCCCGGCTGAGACCGTGCGGGCCCTCCTCCGCCAGGCGCGCGCCGCCGTCGAGTTCTACCTCAGCGGCGCCGGCGCGGCGACGGCCCTCGCCCGAGTAGCCGCCGCCGTCCGGGGCGCGCCCGGCGCCCCGCCCGACCTCCTCGCGGCGGTCGGGCCCGTCCGCGCCGTCCTCTCCGACGCCGGCGGCCTCGTTGTGAGCGCCGCGGCCTCCGCGACGGCCGCAGGAGGGCCAGGCACCTGGCGCGGCGTCGTCGAAGACGATCGCCTGCGCTACCTCGTGGGCCGCCTCGCGAAAACCGAGCCCATCGCCGCCGACGACGCCGGCACTTGGGCCTTCGACCTGAACCCCCTCAACGACCTCTTCCGCGTCGGGGCGCTCGGGGTCTACCTCTACGCCCTCACCGAGGGGCGCGAGTCGCCCCGGCTCGACAGCTTCCTCGAGCTCGCGGCGATCCGCCAGGCGAAGGCCTCCCAGCTCGAGGAGATCGAGCGGCAGGCTGTCCGCGCGACGAGCCGCGCGCGGCAGTACGTCACGATCATCGAGGACAAGTTCGGCGCGGCCCGCGTCCGAGCGGTCCTCGACGCGCTCCGCACGGTCATCGGCTCGCGCGCGCGGGGGGCCCCCGGCGGCAGCCTGGCCGAGATCAGCGACTCGGTGCAGGTCGACGACCCCGACGCCGTGCTCGGGCTCCTCTCGAAGCGCGAGCGGGAGGTCGTCCTCGTCGAGTTCGAGAACCGCCGGCAGGAGTGGGAGGCCTCCGTAAACAACCGCTGCCCCCACGTCCGGCTCGCGCGCCGGCTCCGCGCGGCGACGAGCGCCGAGGCCGCCCTCGCCTCGCTCGAGGAGCTCGCCAAGTACTTCGTCCCCGACCGCGGGGGGCGCAAGGCCGCCGCTGCCGCCGACGCCGACGGCGCCGGGCGGAGCGGCAAGGGCGCCGCGGCCGCGCCCGGGCTGGAGTGGCTAATGTGCCGCAGCTGCGGCTTCCGCGCGCTCTGCCCCCACGTCCGCGACCGGGTCCGCCTCGAGGCGCGCCGCGCCCCTTACGACGAGGTGCGCACCCGCCTCCTGCGGTACGCCGTCCGCGTCCGCCACGCCGGCGACGCCGACTCCTACACCTACTACTGCCGCATATGCAGCGAGCGGCTGGCCGAGATTATCGAGGAGGACCGCACGGCCGAGATCATGGGCCGCTTCGGCGACCTCGACGCCGGCCTGCGCACCCGCATCTGGACCGTCGCCCTCGGCGCCGCGCGGCACGTCCGGTTCCCGACCCCGACCGACGAGCGCCAGTTCGCCTCCACCGCCGCCGCCGCGATCTACCCCCTCCTCATGGCCGCCGAGGAGGCCGTCGCGCGGAAGGGCCGCCGCCGCCGCCCGGCCCCCGACGGCGACGCGGAGGAGATCGACCCCCGCACGCAGCTGTACATCGTCCTCTTCGTCTACGCCTACATCCTCGACCTCGTCCGCGCGACGCGCGACGCCCGCTCCCAGGAGGTCGGCTTCGCCGGCGTGAAGGCCGGGGCGAAAGAGGGGGCCTACGCCGAGAGGATGCTGCGCCTCATCGCCGAGGAGCACCGCGGCCTCCTCTCGCAGATCGAGGACGTCACGGCCGACTACCTCCGCGCGCGCTTCACCGAGTCCTACCGCCTCGTCCGCGGCGAGTCGGGCGGGGGCCTCCAGGCCGCGAGCCCCGAGGAGGAGCTCGCCGTCCAGACGACGACCATTGACCCCGTCTACCGGTACGGCGCCACCGTCGCGCGCGTCGCCGGGGACCTGCCGGTCGCGCGCGCCGCCGGCCCGGCCGAGGCCCGCCGCGAGTTCGAGACGGTCCTCGGCGCCGGCATTCCCGCGATCGTCAAGCTCGCCCGCGAGAGCGCCAAGGACCCCGCCCTCGCGCCGCTCTACCTCCGCCGCACCGGCGTCGAGGTCCCCCCCGGCGGCGCCCTCGAGTACCTCGTGAAGGACCCGCGCGTCAACCTCTACGCGGGGCTGTACGAGCCGAAGGCTGGCCTCGCCGGCCGGGAGGCGCTGGCCGCGTTCCGCGACATTGCCGCCGCCGCCGACCTGCCCGCCCTCGGCGTCCGCTTCTGGCTCGGCGCCGGCGCGGCGGGCGGCGCGGCAAAGCCCGCGAAGCCCTCGAAGCCCGCGAAGCCCGCGAAGCCCGCGAAGCCCGCGAAGCTCGCGAACCCGGGCAAGGGGCGGGCGCGGGGCCCCGCGCTCGAGGCCCGGCCCGAGGACTCGCTCCGGCTCGCCGAGCGCGGGTATTTCTTCGAGGCGTACCGGCTGTTCGCGCTGTACAACAAGGGGGTCGCGAGCCAGGAGGCCTACGACGCTTACCAGGCCGACCTCGTCCGCGTCCGCCGCAGCGAGGAGGGCATCCGCGTCGCCCGCGCCCTCGCCGCCCTCAAGCCATACTACGACTTCGGCTTCGCCCGCTCCCAGCAGCACGCCGACGTCAGCGTCCCGATCACCGCCATCTACGACGAAGACGGACGCCGCCACGACTGGAGCAAGAAGGTGACATTCGTCTACGCGGGCGCGGCCGAGGAGACGCTCGAGGTGAAAGGCGGCCCCGACGGCGTGAAGAAGGCGCGCGATTCGGGCGCGCTGACCCCTGCGATGACGCTCGTCGACCTGGAGTGCCCCGTCTGCGGGGCGCGCGCCTCGCGCATCGGCGAGCTCGACGCTGATAAGACCTGGCGCTCGGTCCGCGCCGCGTCGGAGATCGACTCCTTCTTCGTCTTCTACGAGTCCCGCTGCCCCGCTAACGAGCTGCACGACTGGGCCCTCGCGGAGGGCGGCGGGGGCGAGACCGCCTGCCGCAAGTGCCAGCTCACGGCAACGATCGTGAAGGAGGTGGCCGGCGGGCGCGCCGCCAAGAGCAAAAAGGCGCGGGAGTACTACGACAAGTACGTCGCCCGCTTCGCCCAGGGGCGCAGAGAGGCCCGCGGCAAGATCGCCGAGGAGCGGGCCGCCCCGCGCGGGCCGAAGCCGGAGACGAAGGCCGACGCCGCCGGGTGGAAGTCCGACTACACGCTCGTCGTCCGCGCGGCCGAGCTGGCCGGCGTCCAGCCCGCCGTCGTCGAGGCGATCGGCTCGATGGAGGGCCGCGACTACGAGGACATCGTCGAGGGGCGCGGCGCCCCGCCCCCGCCGACCTCCCCCGCCGACCCGCGCATTTACGCGGTCGACGCCGAGGTGCGCTTCTTCCTCAGCGAGTACGGCGTCCTCCGGAACGTGCTCCGCGTCGCCAAGCCGCCGGCCGACCTCACGAAGCTCCTAGCCGCGGCCGGCGTCCCAAAACACGAATGGGGGTCCCTGCCGCAGATCCTCCCCGACGTCGGGGCCGGCTACCGCGATATGTTCGCCGCCGTTCTGCGCGACCGCCCCCCGGCCGACGCGCTCGCCTTCGCCATCCAGAGCCTCTGCCGGGCGGTCCTCGAGGTCGCCGCGGCGACGGGCCCGAGCGAGTGGATCCCTCGCCTCGCGGCCGCGTTCGCGAAGCAGACCTTCCTGCGGATTCTGCGCGGCCAGAAGCTGTTCTCAAAGCCCGGCACGTTTAACTGGGCCATCTTCGAGGCCGAAGACGAAGGCGTCCAGGAACAGGCCGGCGACGTCGGCGAAGATATCCTCGAGGAACTGCTCGGCACCGACGATGAGGAGGCGCCCGAGGACCCCTTCTCCGGCGAGAACATGGACTACGATACCGGCGAGGGCAACCCCAACAACGAACCCGACTGAGGGCGCGGTCCGCGATTTTGGGCGACCCGCGGGCCAAAAGCACCCGGCCCGCGCCGGCCGCCTAAATGCTAAACCCCGCCGCCGAGAGGATCGCGTCGACCTCCGCGTCCGGGAGCACCGGCGCCTCGCCGCCGTCCAGGAGCGCGTCGATGTCGTCGTCTTCGTAAACGCACGCCAGGAGGTCGGAGCCGGCGGCCGTCGCGGCGGTGGCGGCCGTCGCGGCGACGGCCGCCGCCTGCGGCCGCGGCGCTTCTCCGAGGGTGTGGCCCTCGGGCTCGGGCGGCGGGGGGGCGCCCTCTTTGTAGTGGAGGATGCGCCGGATGCGTTCGGCGCGGGTCTTCCCCAGCTTGACGGTCCGGTTCTTTTGGGGGATGGCGACCAGCGCGAGGAACGCCACGGGCTGGTCGCACAGGCGCCGGAGGCTGCCGGCGGAGTCGAGGATCAGCTTTGCCACGGCGGGCGTCACGCCCCGCAGGCCCGAAATGAGCTTCACCGCGTGCTCTGCCGACCCGGCGCGCACCGCCATCAGGCTCGCCAGGGCGTCCTTGTTGATCGGGCGCCCCGTCACTGTCTTGAGCGACCGGAGCCGCTCGAGGGGGACCGCCTGCGCCGCGAGCTCAGCGAGGGTGAACTCGCGGGTGAGGATTTTGCCGAGCACGACCGAAATGCCGCGGAGGCGCGCCCACATGTTGACCGCGGCCTCGTCGTCGGTCTGCTCGAGGCGCGCCGTGAGGACGTCGGGGACCGCGAGCGGGCCGTCGTCGAGCCCGGCCTCCCCGTCAGGCTCGGCCCCGCCCGCGCCCGCGGGCGCAGGCGCGGGTCCCGCGTAGGGCGTCTCCGTGTCAAAGACGTGGAGGAGGTCGGCGAGGCGCTTCGCCGAGTGTCTCTCGTTCTCGGTCTGGACGATGAAGACGCCGTCGCGGACCATCAGCTTCGTGATCGCGGCGAGGATGCTGCTGAAGGGGATGCGCGCGAACCGGCGGTTGGGGCCCGGGAACGCGGGCCCCTCGATGAGGAAGTACAGCTGGCAGCCCGTCCGGTCGCGCAGGGCGCGCATCTTCTTGATATTCTCGTATCGGCCGTCCTTGAAGGACGCCGCGAAGTCCTCGTGCGTCTTGCGCTCTACGCAGGCGAGGATCGTGGGCTCGGCTGCGCCGCGCGCCTTGCGGCAGATGAGGTAGTCGCCCGTGTTGACCTGCTTCTCGACGTAGGCGTGGTCCAGCAGCTCGGTCTCGATGAAGGGGACGACGGCCCTCTCCCGGGCGTCGACGATGAGGTAAACGTCGCTCGCCCCCTTTCGCCCGCGGGCGCGCTCGGCGGGCTCGGATTCGGCCATGAGTGGTATGGGCGCTGCGCGGGGATTCTAATACGGAGCCCGCGACGCGCCCGGAAAATACGCAGGGGAATACCGCCGCAGCCGCACGCACTTACCGCACCGTAACGCAACATGGCATCCAAGGCATCGAAGTCATCGAAGAAAGAGAAGGCCCTCAGCAAGACGCAGATGGCCGCCGAGATCGCCTCCCGCACCGGTCTCACTAAGGCCCAGGTGCAGGAGGTGTTCGCCGCGCAGGCCGAGGTCATCGGCGCCGAGCTCAAGGCCGGGCGCCCGGTGACGGTCCCCGGCCTCGTCAAGGTGACCCTCGTCCACAAAGCCGCCACCCCCTCCCGCCCCGGCAGGAACCCTTTCACCGGCGAGGCTATCACCATCAAGGCGAAGCCCGCGCGCAAGGTCGTCAAGGTTCGGGCCCTCAAAGCGCTCAAGGACATGGCCTAAGCGCCCGCGCAAAAGCGCGCCTCTGCGCCCGGCGAGCCTACCTACGCAGGTCTCTTTTGCGCCTAGCGGCGGAGCGCGCCGAGGAGGCCGGCCGCCCCCTCGAACTCGGCAAACCCTTTCGACTTAAAGGTCAGGGCGGCGATCCCGGCCGTCAGCGCGCCGAGGGCGACGCCCCCGCCGATGAGTATCCAGCCCGTCATCTTAGGAGGCGCCTCCTGGACGACGTCGTTAGGGTTGCCCGGGTCGTAGCGCAGGCTGACGGCGCTGCCGACGGCCAGGGGGGCGGGGGCGGCGACGGTGACTGCCCGGGGCGGGTTGTATGTTTTTCCGTCGGCGGCGACGAACGACACGTTCACGGCGCACGTGTAGCCGGCGGCCGCGTCCCCCCGGCCGTCGGCCGGTGGTGCCGGGCCGCACGAGGCGACGGACACGACCCTCATCGTGGCGCTGGCCGTGTGCTTGTCCCGCAGCGCCGCGACGCCGATGATGATCATGACCAGCATGATGACCACGCCGAAGACGGCGCCGACCACAGAGTAGATACGCCCCCCGGCGGCGAGGCCGGACGCCGCCTCCTGTCCGAGGGAGAACCCGGGAGGGGTCGGGATAACTTGGGGGGCCGGCGGAGCGCCGCTCATACTGGTTCTATAGCCTGGGCGGAAAAGCCGCGGGCCCGCGCTTAAAGTCCCAGGGCTCGGCGGACTTCGGCGAGGACTTCACCCGGCGGCCGGCGCTCAACTCCCGCGTGCGTGAGTACCGTCGCGTCGCCGGGGTAGAGCCGGCGCGCGCGCTCGTAGGCGGGGTATACGACTTCGCGCACGCACCGGAGGTCGCGCTCCTGGGCCTCAGGCGTCCGGTGGCCCTTCGTCGCCCGCCGCGAGAGGGCGCAGAGCTGGATGTCGATCTCCCGATCGGCCGTTTCGGCGGAGTACGCGAGCCGGACGTGGCGCGTGATGGGAACCCCCAGGAGGTCGAGACGCGGAAGGAAGGTAACGAGGACGACGTCAGACCGCGCCAGGAGCGATGCTACGTCCCTGCGCAGGCGCGGCCAGTCGATCGCATCCTCGGAGTCCCAGTTCTTCACGCGGGCCCCGTCGCTCAGCGCGACGAACGGCTTGTCCTCGCGATAGTAGGCGTCGCCCTCGACGAAGACGAGGCCGGGGATTTCCTCGGCCAGCGCGCGCCCGGTCGTCGACTTGCCCGCCCCGGAGAGGCCGGAGATGATATAGCATGCGTGGGCGGGCGCTTCCATGGGCGATCGGTATGCCGGGCCGCCCCCTCCTTCAAAGGTGCCGGCTCTTTGCGCAGCCCGATGCCCGCGTTGTTAGTTGCCGTGATTGTGCTCATCGCCTGGTATCTATACGCCGGGCCGCGCGCCCAAACCGTGCACGGGAGACGCCGACTGCCCCGCCGGAAGCGTATGCCCCTGCGTCGGGGCTAACAAAGGATTCTGTACCCCGGCTAGCGACGCGGGGTACTCGCACGGATACAGCTGGCAGGGGGTCTGGAGCAGCCCAATCGAGGTGCGCGCCGCGTGCCCCGAAGAGTGCGCCGCCGCCGCTGCCGCCGCCGGAGCCCCCAACTGGACCTACCAAAGCGGCCGGGACCTCGGCTGCACCTACGGGAAGATGGCCCGGGCAGCTGCGCGATGCAGGTCAGCGGCTACTCCAGCGACGCCAGCGCCGCAGGCGCTTTGTGCCGCGCCAGCGACTGCCCTCTGCCCGTGTCCGCCGCGGCGGGGGCGTTGTGCCTCGCCGACAGCGATTGCCCCGCGGGGTCGGCCTGCGACCGCGCCGCCTGCGGCTCCGACGCTGACTGCGTCAACATGACGGGCCCCTGCAAGGGCGGCAAGTGCGCGGTCGGGACCTGCAGCGGCGGCTGCAACAGCGACCAGGACTGCCTCTCCCTTTGCTGCTTCCCGGCGGCCTGCTCCGACTCGGCCCCGTGCCCGAACGGGGGCAAGTGCGTCGGCGGGTACAAGTGTTGCGGGGGGGACGGCTGCGTCGCCGACCTGGCGCAGGCGTGCGTGAACAACGTGTGCCGGGAGGTGGGCATGATGGCGTTCTCCTGCGGGATGAACACCGCCTTTGTGCCGAACGACGCCCAGACGGCGCAGCTGCAGGCCGCGTGCGGAGGCAAGTCGGCGGGGGATGCCTGCAGCGTCGACTTCGGCAGCCAGGGGGTGTACGCCGGCAGCTGCAGGAGCGCCCAGGGCGCGATGACCTGCATCCAGCCCAATCTCTGCATGGCGGTCGGGGGGCGGACGAGCCTCGCAAACCCCCGCGGAATCTGCCTCGATACCTGCAAGTCTATCCCCGAGCTCTGCAAGTCGTGAGGCGCGAGGGCGCCGCGCGGCCGCAAAATAGGACGAGAACTCTCCGCGCCTCTTGTCCACGGCGGCGTGCGGATGTTTTTCGTATCACCTCGCCAGGCGGGGCCCGCCGCTACGGAGCCCGGAAACACTCCGCAGCGAGACGCCTGATCTAGGTGGTGACGGGGTTCTGCGCGGGGTTTTGACCCGTACTTCGTCGTCATGTGTCGGGGCTATACCTTCGGGCGGAAGACAGCCAGGCGTCCGCGGGGACGGCCGGCCCGCCGCCGCGCGGTTCCCCGCGCGACGGCAGGCGTCCGCTGCCCGCTTCGGCCCCGTCCGGCGTCCTTGGTCATGGGCGGCCCCGGAGTCTACTCCATGAACCGCGTCGGCGAGCCGACGCGGCCCAGCCCGCGACATGGGAGTTGCCGGCACCCTCCAAATGGGCGCGACCTCCAAAAAGACCTGAGATGCCTTAGGACGTATAGGCCTCGACCGCCGCCGCCGACGCCGCGCTGTCCTTGACTAAGAAGGCGTACACTTTCGTGTCGTCGTAGAGCGTCAGCGTTCCGTCGAGAATGGAGAGGGTGAGCTTCACCCGCTCGGGCATCGGGGCCGCTCCCCCGGCCGAGGCGTCGTCGTAGGTAATCTCGACGCACTGCGCGCTGTAGGCGTCGCGCGCCGTCTTGAAAGACGACCCGAGCGCCGTCCACCATCGCTGCGCCGCGGAGCGCTCGCATATCTCGATCGCCTGGTTCGAGACGAAGTTCCCGTCCAGGTCCGTCATGAGGAGGTACCCCTGGCGGCACCCACCCTCCCTGGGGGCGATGAACAGCTGCATGTCTCTCAGCTGGGCCTTCTCCAGAAATCCGGGGTCCCCGACCCAGTACCCGCTGAGGTAGTTCTCGTACCGGCGCGCGGCCACCGCCCCGACGAGAACGATGATGACGAGGAGGACAACGACAACGACCGCGGCGACGACCGCCGCGCCGGGCCCTTTCTTCTTGCCGCCCTCGCGCACCTTTCTCGGCTGGTCCATCGGACGGGCGTATCGCGGGTGTGCCAGCTGTCTATTAACCCGCCGGAAAGATGCTAACCGGGGGTAGAAAAGGGGGACGGGCGGGTCGCCCCGCCGCCGCGCGCTCACTTGCCCCCGTCCACCTGTCCGATATCGTGGAGAAGGGAGTCGTAGTCCAGCTCTGGCGCGACCGGGGCCGCCGCTTTCTTCGCGGCGGCGGCCGGCTTTGGGGCCGCTGCCGCTGCCGCTGCCGCAGCCGGGGGCTCGGCCTTTACCGGGGCCGCTGCCGCCGCAGCCGTGGCGGGGGGCTCGGCCTTTACTGGGGGCTCGGCCTTTACCGGGGTCGCTGCCGCGGGCTCAGCCGGCGCCGGCGCTGCCGCCGCAGCCGGGGGCTCGGCCTTTACTGGGGTCTCTGCTGCCGCAGCCTTGGCCGGTGGCGCAGTCTTGGCGGCCGCGGTCTTGGCGGGAGACTTCTTCGCCGGGATCTTCTTTGCGGCCTTCGCCCGCGCGATTGCCGCCTCCCAGGTCTCGACCTGCCCGCGGACGTAGTTAAGGACGTCGCGCACGACGGGGGCGTCGGCCTCGGGCACGGCCGCCTGGATCGAGGCGAGGATGGAGTAGAAGGTCACCCGGCTGAGGGTGAGGTGCTCCCCCTCGTAGGCGTGGACGGCGGCGTGCCAGGCGACGACCTTGATGAAGTCGAGGAAGAGGCGGGCGATAGCGTCGGCGCCGGGGTCGACGAGAGTCTTCGAGGCGACGATCGCCTCGAACTTCTGGCGGAATACGAGCGGGAAGTCGAGGTCGCGGCTCATCGGGTCTTCGCGCAGGAGCGGGCGCATCTGGGCCGTGATCGCCACCATGAGGCGGACGACGTTCGACTCGCGCCAGGGTGTGTTGGCGAGGGCCGCCAGCGGCGCGACGGCGGGCAGTTTGCCCGTCTCGTTGACAAGGTCGGCGACGGCGATGAGGAGGGACGCGATCCCCATCTTGACGTCGGTCGTCACCGTGACGGGCGCGGTGACGCTCTTCTCGGGCTCGTCGGAGACGAGGTTCTCGAACGACTGCCAGGGCTTGGCGGGCGCGCTGTCCGACTCGTTGTCGAACATCGGCGCCTCCTCGCGGAAGTCGGAGTCGGCCTGGAGGACGGCGATCTGGGCGAGGGAGAAGGCCGTGAGGGCGCGGCCGACGCAGGCGCCGATCGCGTCGCGGACGCTCGCGCTGATCGTCGTGAGGCCGCGGGCCGCAGGGGCGCGCTTGCGGGGCGTTGCGGGCGGAAGCTCCTTGGCCTCGGCGGCCTTGGCCTCGGAGGCCTTCTTCTTGAGCGCGATATCGGCCATCGGTCGTGAGTGCGCGGCTGCCAGGGAATATATGGGAGCGGGGCCTCTTCAATTTTGGGCCGGCCCAGGCCCGCTCCGGGGCGTAGGCCGCGGAAAGGGGGCTGGCGCGCCGAATTGAATTCGGCCGCCTTCCTATTATCCGCATATAGACCGGCGATGAGCGAGGCCCCAGTCCACACACCCAAGCCCGCCGCCCCGGCCCCGCAAGCGCAACCGGAAGTCGCAGAGGAGGCCCCGGCCCGCCCCCGCCTGCCGGCGGGGATCGCGGCCCCCGGCGAGCTGCGCCCGACGAAGGTCTACCCGCCCATCGGCGCCGTCGAGAACGGCAGCCTGAAGAAGCGCGACATGGTCTCCTTCATCTCGGCGGCGGTCGACCAGAACGGCCTCGTGGGCCACAACATCGACGGCTACAACGACCTCGTCCAGACGGGCATCAACCGCATCATGACGCAGCTCTTCGACGTCGACCGGATGCTGCGCAACGAGCGGACGCAGACGGAGAACGACCGGAAGCGCAAGACGTTCCAGATCCGCTTCCAGTTCCACGACGTCAAGGTCGGCCGCCCGTCCTGCACGACCTACCTGACGGGCCAGTTCACCGACCTGCTCCCGGGCCGCGCGCTGCTGACGGGCCTCCCCTACAGCGGCCCCGTCACGCTGGGGGCGACGGCGACGGTGCGGGCCCACTACGAGGACGGCCGGGTCGAGGAGAAGACGGCGGAGATCCCGCCCTTCCAGATCGGCGGCTTCCCGATCATGGTGGGCAGCAGCCGCTGCCACACGCACACCATGACCCGCGAGGCGCTGAAGGAGGCGGGCGAGGACCCGACGAACCCCGGCGGCTACTTCGTCTCGAAGCGGGGCGAGTACGTCATCGACCTGCTGGAGAACATCCGCTACAACGCCGTCCACATCCACCGCCGCATGAAGTCGAACGAGCACGTGCGCGCCGAGTTCCTGTCGCAGCCGGGCGGCGCCTTCGAGAACAGCTCGCAGATCCGCATCCGCTACATGACGAACGGCCAGCTGACCGTCGAGATCAACTCGACGAAGTTCGAGAAGGTCCGCCTCCCCTTCTTCCTCATCTACCGCCTCTTCGGCATGACCGACGACCGCGAGGTCGCCGGGACCGTCGTCTTCGACGTCGCCGACGAGGGGCCGAACACGAAGCACATGCTCGACATCCTCGAGCGCGCCTTCCAGCTCGCCGACGCGACGTTCGCCCCCCTCGTCTCGGAGCTCAACCGCGAGCGGCTCGTGCAGATGACGGCCGAGCGGGTGGCGAAGTACCTGACGAACCCGACGGCCTACCTCAGCAACGACCACGCGATCCAGTTCCTGAACGAGGACCTCCTCGGCAGTCCGACGAAGCCGGGCGGCCTCGACAAGGTCCTCCTCCCCCACATGGGCCAGACGCCCGAGGCGCGCATCCGCAAGCTCCGCTTCCTGGGCCTCCTCATCCACAAGATGCTCCTCGTCCACCTCGGCGTCCTCCCGCCGACGGACCGCGACAGCTACCGCAACAAGCGCGTCCACGGGGCCGGCGTCTCGCTCGCGAAGGCCTTCAAGACGCAGGTGAACAACAGCGTCGTGATCCCGATCTACCGGGCCTTCAAGCGCGAGCTGAAGAACAACCCCTGGGAGTCGATCACCGACAAGACGCTCATCGACACCTTCCGCAACGCCCTCTCGACGAGCGACCTGAACCGCGCGATGGAGCAGGCGATCACGGCGGGCAACAAGACGATCGTCGTGCGGCGCCGCGCCGCGACGAACCGCGTGTCGTCGCAGGCCCTCGAGCGCAAGAACGGCCTCAACACCTTCAGCGCGCTGCGCACGGTCGTCACCCAGAACGCCGGCAACGCGTCGAAGCAGACGGAGCGCGCCGACATGATGCGCCGCGTCCACGCGACCTACCTCGGCTTCATCTGCGTCGCCCAGAGCGCCGACACGGGCGAGAACGTCGGCATGCGGAAGCAGCTCGCGATCACCGCGAGCGTCTGCACCGCCGGCGAGGCGCTCCCCCTCGAGCTGCGCCTCCTCGCCGACGAGGCCGTCACCGAGCTCGACCGCGTGTCGAGCGCCGACATGCTCCGCCGCGGCCTCGCGCGCGTCTACGTCAACGGCAAGTGGATCGGCTGCTGCGCCAGCTCCCACGAGCTCGTGGAGCGCTACCGCGCCCTGCGCCGCGAGGGCCGCGTCGTCGACCCCCGCACGACGATCTACTGGGACCCCGTCCTCGACGAGGTCGAGTTCTGGCTCGACGTCGGCCGCCTCGTCCGCCCCCTCCTCATCGTCGACAGCAACCTCGCCGAGTACGACGCCGCCCTCCGCGCGCGCCACGAGTGGGCCCGCGCCGGCCGCCGCGGGCCCGAGCCCGCCCGCGTCGAGTTCGTCCAGAACACGCGCTTCACCCCCGGGCACGCCCGCGCGATCGTCGAGGGGCGCCTCACCCTCGACGACCTCGTCGCGGAGGGAATCGCCGAGTACATCTCACCCGAGGAGCAGGAGAACTGCCTCATCGCCGAGTCGATCGAGGTCCTCTTCGCCCACCGCGGCGACGTCACGATGCGGTTCAGCCACGTCGACGTCGAGCAGGCCGTGTTCGGCCTCGCGGCCCACGTGTCGCCCTTCGGCAACCACACCCAGCCCGCGCGCGTGACCTACGAGACGAACCAGGGGCGCCAGACGGGCGGCTGGTACGTCTTCAACTTCCCCTTCCGCACCGACAAGAACCGCTTCTTCCAGTTCTACAACGAGATCCCCCTCGTCCGGACGTTCACCCACAGGCTCGTCCCGCCCAACGGCTCGAACTGCTACATCGCCTACGTCTCCTACCTGGGCGACAACCAGGAGGACAGCGCGATCGTCTGCCAGGCGAGCGCCGACCGCGGCCTCTTCACGGGGGCCTTCTTCCGCTTCGAGATGGCCGAGCTCGAGAAGGGCGAGATGTTCTGCAACCCCGACGCCCTCACGACGAAGAACCTGAAGCCGAACGCCAGCTACGAGAAGCTCGTCGACGGCCTCATCCGCCCCGGCAGCGTCGTCCGCTACGGCGACGTCCTCATCGGCCGCGTCGCGAAGCTCAGCCGCGGCCGCGCCGGCGCCGACGACCGCTACCAGTTCACCGACCGCAGCGTCGTCTACCGCCTCCGCGAGCCCGCCGTCGTCGAGGCCGTCCTCCGCCCCCGAGGCGCCAACGACGAGCTCTTCGCCCTCGTCAAGCTCCGCTACGAGCGCCCCCTCCGCACCGGCGACAAGATGTCCTCCAGGTCGGGCAACAAGTCGATCGTCGCCCGCATGCTCCCGCAGAGCGACATGCCCTTCACCGAGAGCGGCCTCACGCCCGACATCCTCATCAACACCCACTCGTTCCCGAGCCGCATGACGATCGGCCAGCTGATCGAGACGTCCATCGGCAAGATCTGCGCCCGCCGCGGCATCATCGCCGACGGCACCGCCTTCCTCCCCGTCGACCACCTCGAGATCCAGGCCGAGATGCGCCGCTGCGGCTTCCGCTACAACGGCCGCGAGCGCATGCACAATGCCATGACAGGCGAGCACTTCGACGCCGCCATCTTCGTCGGGCCCACCGCCGAGCAGCGCCTCCAGAAGTTCGTCCTCGACGACGAGCAGTCCGTCGCCGGCAGCGGCCCGACCGACGCCACCACCGGCCAGCCCCTCGGCGGCAAGCACGTCCAGGGCGGCCTCCGCCTCGGCGAGATGGAGAACTGGGGCCTCGAGTCCCACGGCAGCATGCTCAACCTCTTCGAGAAGACCCACACCGACTCCGACGGCCGCGCCATGCACATCTGCCGCGGCTGCGGCGCCCTCGCCGTCTACAACGAGTACCACGGCGTCTACCAGTGCCGCACCTGCGGCGAGATGGCCGACATCGCCCGCGTCGACGGCAGCAAGACCGCCGTCCTCCTCCACGAGGAGCTCGCCGCCGCGAACATCCGCGTCCGGCTGGGCCTCCGCCCTCGCGAGTTCGAGGAGGGCGCCCGCGCCGCCTCCGGCTTCGACGCCGCCCCCGGCTTCGACGCCGCCCCGGCCCCCGAGGAAAAGTGAGGCCGCCCGCGCCGCGCGCCCAGGCGCTATTTTTCGCCGTGCGCCTCTCTGATCGCGCTGTAGAAGCCGCTGATGACCTCCCGCCAGTCCTGGTCCGGCCCGAGGGGGGGTGGCAGACGTATATGCGGAAGTCGTCGACGGTGGGGTAGTGGCCGTCCCGGTCGTTGTTTACCACGGCGAAGTTGTCGGCCCAGAGCGCGTACCAGGGGGCCATCGAGCGGTAGCGGTGCCACGAGTCTTCGACGAGCTCCGCCCAGCCCCAGCCGTTCTCCGCCGACGCCTTCGGGCCGATGTAGCGGCCGAGCTCGTGCGCCCGCGCCGCCGCGCGGCGCAGCGCCGTCTCGCGCGCGACCGCGACGTAGAGGAGCGTGCAGACGTACCCCCGCCCCTGGGCCCGGGCGAGGACATCTTGCCCGTGGCTGTGGAGGATTAGGTTGTACCGCTCGTCCAGCAGGCGGCTGAGAACTGCCCCGCTGAAGGCGGTCGTCGTGCCGATGCAGGCATCCCAGCCGTACGCGAGGCCCACGCCGGTGGGGCGGCCGGCCATGTCGCGCGCCTCGCGGATCGCCTCCCCTTCTGGGAAGTAGTCGAGGACCGCGTCGAAGTCGTACTCGACGTAGTTGCTCGCCGGCTCTCCGCTCTTCTGCTCGACGAGGATGCGCCCTACTGTCGTCTTCCCGGCCCCCTGGGGCCCTATCGTGAGCACCAGGTGGGGCAGCTGGCCTTCGGGCGCTGGCTTCCGCCCCGCCGTGAGCTTTTCGAACAATGCGTCCCCCTTCTCCTGCGCCTCTTTCTCGGTGGGGTACGGGCACGCCTCCCTCGCGTCGCCGAGCCAGTGATGCGGTCCCGAGGGCAGCGGCAGCGGCAGCGGCAGCGCCTTCGCCGGGGCTCGCTTCGCCCCGCCAGTTACTGCCCCGGCCGCGCTGGGCCGTACGTTAAGCGCCCGCGCGTTCATCGGGTGTATACAGCCGCCGGAAAAGGCGGGCACCCTTAAGGGGTCTCACACGGCGATGGCGTCCGCGCTGTCGAGCTGCCGGAGGGTGTAGCCGATGGCCCGGATGATCTTCGCCTCGATGGGGTTGGTGGGCGATTGGCGGACGATGGCCGCGTATTCGCCCGTGATGATGATGACGGCGTCGACCGCAGCGGCCCCCATCAGGCTCGCGCGGAGCTGCTCGACGCTCGGGGGGTCCTGGCCGGCGTCGCGCGAGACGCGGACGCCCCGGCTCTTGCAGTCGCGCACGTTGAGACAGAGGACGAGGTGGTTGGTGGCGGCCGGCGCGAACGCCGCGAAGGCGCGGCCGATGGCGGCATCGTCCGCCGCCGCGTCGTAGGCGCGGCTGGTGATGCAGAGAGAGCCGCCCGGGTAGAATGCGAAGATCCAGCTGTCGGCGGGCGGAGCCAGTCTTTGGTGAGCCATGGGCGTGCGGCCGCGGCGGGTATCCTGCTGCGGCGCCGCCTTCATATGTGGCGCCCGCGGAGCCCCTAGTCCGGGGGGGTGCCCTCGCCGCCGGCTGCGCCGTCGCCGCCGTCGGCGCCCTCGCCGCCGCGCCGCTGGGCGGGGAGGTAGGGGGGGTAGAAGCGGGCGCCGGCGCGGCCGAGCGCGGCCCGCTTGAGCGCCAGGTCCGCGTCCTCGTAGCGGCCGATGTAAGCCGCCTCGGGCGTGAGGAGAACCGCGGCGCCCTCGGGATCGGCCGCGGCGCCCTGGAGCGTCTTCTCGTAGAACGCGGCCGCCGCCTGGTAGCCGGCGAGCATTTCCAGCAGCACCCCCTTGACGTACTCCGGGCTGGCGACCCCCATTCGCATCAGCACCTGCATCGTCCACATGTCGGCGAGGCGGAACCGCATCAGGACGAAGGGCGTCCCGACCTTCAGCGAGACGGGCGCGCTGTCGTGGGCCTCCTGGGCAGTTTCCGGGGGCCGACCGCGGTCGCGCCGCGCGCGCCGGCCGCCCGTCTTCGCCGCGGCTGCGGCGCCGACCGTCACGTAAGGGACCAGCTCGTGGGCCGCCGCGTTGTAGGCGTCGAAGACGGGCTCGCGCCTCTCGCGCCCCTCGACGATGTGGACGGTCAGGCGGCGGAGGTGCGGGTCGGTCGGGATCTTTGGGTCGTTCACCGCGCAGTGCACCTCGACGCCCGCCCGCTTCGCGAGCTCGGTGATCTCCCGCGCCTCGGCGTCGAGGGGGTTTCCGGTCACGATTTGGAGCCGGCCCCCCGGGGGGCCGCCCGCGAGAAGGGCCACGGCGGCCGGCCCGACGAGGACGCGGCCGGGGCCCGCCGCGAACTTGTCGCGCAGGTCGCGCAGGAACTGCGCCCGGGGGCCCGCGCCGCTGCGCCCGCCCTCGGCCCGGCGCACTGCCTCGGCGATCTTCGCCGAGATCTCGGCGGTGAAGAGGGCTCGAAGCTTTGCCTCTGTCGAAAGGAGGTCTCCCCACTCGCTCGCCCGGCCGGGACTGCACAGCGCCGCGTACACGCCCATGAGCTGGATTTCGGGCCCCATGCACTGGAGCAGGAGCGGCGCGCCGTCGGCGCCTCGGGCGAACTGGGCTGGCCGGCTGGACGGGATTACGATGTCGGCCGTGCGGACACCCCGGTGGACGGGAAGCGCCGTCACCGTGAAGAGATCGCGGCCGTCGACCGCCACCGAGAGGTGGTAGCCTGTCACCTTTGTTAAGACCGTCACGTAGTGGCCCAGCCCCGCGGGGTCGAGGTCGTACATGACGTCGCCGAGCGCCCGCGCCTGCTGGGGGGCCTGGCCGCTGTAGAAGTCGCACTGGAACGAGTCGAGCCCGACCGGCGGCGGGCCGCCGGCCGGGCCGAGCAGGAGGCGCGTCGCCGCCGGCCCCCCGACGACCAGGTCGTTGGCGGCCGCGAACCGCTCGGCAGCTTCCATGAATCCCCGGTAACGCATCCTGTCTTCGAGCACCGCGCTTCCGGCTCGGTCCTCCGCGTCCTCGACGACGTTGAGCCGCGTGTACATCGTCCGGCGCGTTAATGGGTCGTCACTATGGGTACGGCAAAAAGAGGTCTAATTACTGACCCCGCTCACTGCTCCATGAGCGAGCTGATGAGGTCGTCCATTTCGGAGTCCGCCGGCGCCCCGTCGGCGCTCGCCGGGACAGCTGCCAGGGGGGCGCTGTCGTCGTCCGCCGGGGGAGAGACGGAGGGCACGGGGTCGGTGGTGGCTGGCGGCGCTGCGGTGACCTGTGTGGCCGGGTCGGGCCGCGCCTCGACGGATTCCGCCGCTGCCACCTCGTCCGATAGGAGCGAGTCGAGCAGGTCCATCGTGGCGTCGTCTCCCGCGTAGACGTTATCCACGCGCGGGGCCGCGGGGGCATCGGCGGTCGCAGCCGTTGTCTCGTCCGGCAGGAGAGAGTCGAGCAAATCTGCCATAGGGTCTTCGGCGGGCGCGGAGACGGCGGCGGGCGCGGCGACAGCGACAGGCGTGGCGACAGCGGGCGCGGCAGCGGCGGCGACAGCGGCAGGCGCGGCAACGGCGGCGACAGCGGCAGGCGCGGCGACAGTGGCGGGCGCGGCGACAGTGGCGACAGCGGGGGCAGCGGGGGCAGGCGCGGGCGCGGCGACAGTGGCGGGCGCGGCGGGCGCGGCGGGGGCAGGCGCGGGCGCGGCGGGCGCGGCGGGGGCGGGGGCAGGCGCGGCTTCGATGGGACGCTTGGGCGGGCCGCGGGGTGGGACGGGTCTGCCCGCGAGGCGGAGGCGGCCGTCGCGGAGGTTGAGGCAGGGCTCGATGTCGGGCATCGCGTCGAGGATGCTCTCGAAGCTCTGCACGATGGAGGGGTAGTTCTGCAAGTTACTGGCGCGCGAGGCCTCGGCGTAGATCTTCTTTAACGCCGGCGGGAGATTGGCAATCCGGATCCCGCTCTCGAGCGCCTCGAAGCATATCATGCCATTGATGACCTGCGTCGCGAAGCCGGCCATCCCGAGAGAGGGGCGCCAGCCGTGGCCGCCGTCCTTACCAGGCTTGTCGTCAGCATGGAACTCGCCGACGGAGATGCAGATCGGGCCGCCGGGCTGGAAGATCCCGCTCTGTGTCATGAACTCGAAGCGGGGCGGCTTCTGCGGGAACTCGTCCGGGGCCGTGAGCTTGAAGATGTACTCGCCGCCGAGGTAGGGCACGTCGAGGCCGACGGCCAGGCAGTACCACACCCGGATGTCCTCCGGGTCGAGGACAATCAGGATGTTCGGGTGGGGGTTTGCCATGTAGGCCTTGTACTGGGCCATCAGGACCTTCGTCAGCCGCGCGTCACAGTAGCTGCCGGCGCCCTTCTTGGAAGACATCGTGTGGTGAGACGCTGCAGTATAGTTATGCCTACAGCGGTTCAAATGACAGAAAAAACCGCGCCACCGTCTCTCGAAGTCCCCCGAAGTCTCCCGAGAGATATGAACGCGCCGCATTCCTTCCATACCGCGCCCGCCCCCGATGGACAATAACCCCCCG
>Ga0154020_10000965_pt1 | contig 35453 bp, 30 predicted proteins | sample Klosneuvirus_201_FD_109709 | JGI IMG/M metagenome (GOLD analysis project Ga0154020, IMG submission 109709) | Active sludge microbial communities from wastewater, Klosterneuburg, Austria - Klosneuvirus_20160825_MG | ecosystem: Engineered > WWTP > Aerobic digester > Activated sludge | place...
GTACGAACGGGCGTACGAACGGGCGTACGAACGGGCGTACGAACGGGCGTACGAACGGGCGTACGTACGAGGGCGTACCTACGAGGGCGTACCTACGAGGGCGTACGAACGGGCGTACGTACGAGGGCGTACGTACGAGGGCGTACGTACCGACGTTAGTACGCCATATGAACCCCGCCAGAACCTGGTGTGCGACAGAGCTTGAAGTGTTCGTCGTCGACGTGGACCGAGCACTCGACCATCGACTGCTCACCGCTGATCACCGCATTCACGATCACCGCATGCACCGCGCACGACCGCTTGGACTTAGCTCGCGATCAGCGCGCGCTCGATCGAGGACACCTCGTACGCGAGCTCGACGAAGCGCTCGATCTGTCGATCGAGGACCTCGCGCTCGCGACCCTCGTTCGCGACGAGTCGCCGGGCGACGTGAGCTTCGATCTCTCGGCGCAGATCGGCCGACGGCGTCGGGATCGGTAGCCGCTGCATGTATGCGAGCTTGGGCCGCACGGCGCCATTGAGTGCGGGCGGGCATCGACGTTGCGCGTACCACCCATAGACGCGCGAGTTGAGGATCGCGAGCAGGTAGCGATCGCTCGACGGGAGGATCCATACTGTCGTGTCCGGGACGAGCTCGCCGTCGCGGTCGAAGCTGCACGCCGGTGAGGTCTGGATGTCTTGATAGAACAACCGCGGGTCGCGGGACTTGGCCAGCGGAACGACGGGATCTTGCAGCTCGTACCATGCGTACGAACCGGGCTTGCGACCGGGCCACGCGCCGACGTGATCCGCAGGCTTGGGTTCGAGCCGCTCGCGAAAGCGCGCGAGGTGATCGCGGATCGGAGCGGGAAGCATGTCGAAGGTCGTGCCGCGATCGACGAGCAGAAGCCAGCGCTCGGTCGCGCTCGGAACGAACGGCCGGATATCACGACCCTTGATGAACGGACGGATCCACGCGGCACATGCGAGATCGGTGGCGACAAGTCGATCACGCGTCTCGCGGTCGATCACGAAAGCTTCGTTGAGGCCGGTCACCACACCGCGGGACCAGCGCGTGCCGATGATCTCGCCGAGCGTCGGGTAGTGCGCGAAGCGATCGAGGAGCATGCGGTCCGACGACGAGTCGATGTGCCACGGCTCGGCGGTCCACCGATCGCGCGGGATGTCCGTGCGGCGCGTTCGCGGGTCGATGGCCGACAGCGATTCGTCGAGAACTGCCCGCTGCAGCACTCCCTCGACGCTCTCGCCGATCGTCGCGCGCACACCCTTGATCGCGCGATCACGCGAGCCGCCGGCGGTTCCCCACACGATGCACGGGAACGCATCGGCGTTCGCGAACAGTGCGTGGGTGGAGAGATCGGCGATGCCGTCGACGGTGAATGCGTCGGCAAGGAACCTCCGCAGGGAACGACCGTAGTCGACGGTCATCCACTTGTTCGGAACGATCACGCAGTAGCGCCCACGTGGGCGTAGGAGACGATGCGCGAGCTCGATGAAGTACACGTAGAGATCCGCGACACCGTCGAAGACCTCGAAGGCTTCGAGCGGCGCCTTGGAAGCGAGGCTCTCCTGCCGAATGTACGGTGGGTTCGCGAGCACGACGTCGAAACCGCCGTTCGCGAAGATGTCGGGAAACGCGGCTCGCCAGTCGAGCGACAGTGCGTCTGCGACGCGAAGGTTGCCTTGGCGCTCGCCGGCAACCGCGGCGGAGATGCCGAGAGAGCGGGACGCGACGAGAAGCGCGGACTCGTCGATGTCGACACCGACGACGCACAACCGCGCGACGAGCATGCGTGCTTCGTGCGTCCATGTGGGTGCCGCGATGCTCGGAGGCGCGCGGCCTTCGCGATGCCATGCCGCGACGAGCTGCGCTGCGAGGTAGTCGACGACCTCGACGAGAAAGGCACCCGTGCCCGCGGCCGGATCGCAGATGCGTAGCGCGAGGATCTCCGTCGACGACGCGGCCTCGGCGAGCGGCTGGAGTGCGAGCCGGGTCATCGCACGGGCGACATCCGGCGGCGTGTAGACCACGCCGAGGGGACGCGGGTCGTCGCGCGTGACCGGCATCGCGGCAGCGTAGCAGGTGCCGATAGTGCCGAAGGTACGTCGGTGCCGCGATGGTCAGTTGGCGATCGGCAGCTCGATCACGAGACGCTGGCCGTCGTTCGCGCAGTGGAGCGAGCCACCATCGCGCGCGAGGACAAACGACGCGAGCGCGAGTGGCTCGGGGTTCGGGACCGCCGTGGCGGCGACCGCGAGTGCGAGCGAGACATGCGTGGGAGTTCGCGTGACATCGACCGGAATCGTGCGTCCCCGACCGGGCCCACCCGCGATATCGAAGAGGAGCGAGAGGGCGTGGATCATCGTCGGCGCAGAGACAGAAACGTCGAGCTCGGGGAGCGAACCTTGCAGCGTGACGTAGACGCGTTCGCCGGCGCGAGCGGTGAGATCGGAGAGCGCGACAGGGGCACGCATCGCGGGTTTGGTCATCGCGCGATTCGTGTTGAGGATCGTGAGGACGTCTTTGAGACAGGCTTGCGCGCCTTCGGTGGCGCGTGCGACGGACTCGCGGTTCGCGGCATCGAGGCCTTCGGCGAGCTCGCTGATCTCGTCGAGGGCCATCATGAGGCCCTGGAGCTTGGACGCGATGTCGTGGTTGAAGCCGGACGCGCGCGAGCCGACGGTGGCAAGGGCGAGGATGGACTCGAGCGATGCGGGTGCGTGACGCGCGCACGGTCGTGCGTGCTCGTCGAGGTGCTCGCCGAGCCTGGGTGGAGGCGCGGTCACGCAGGTTTCTCGAGCGATGGAACGAGCCCGAGGAGACCGAGCTCTTCGGCTTCGGCCCACGGATCGACCGGCAGCTCGTGCGGTTGATCCGGGCGACGCGAGACGAGAGAGATGCCGGGATACTCGGCTTCGAGCGCGGTGCGAAGTGCCTCGCGGCGCTCGCGGCGCTCGCGATCGCCCGACATCGCGAGGAGCTCTTTGTTGCGGGCGACACCGTCGGCAACGACTTGGCGGAGCACTTCGTTGTCGAAGGGTTTGTTGAGGAAGCGGAAGATCTCGCCTTGATTGATGCCGTCGATCGCGGTCTCCAGGGTGCGCTTGCCCGTGAGCAGGATGCGAACGGTCTCCGGACGGACACGACGCGCGTGGCCGGCGAGCTGGGCTCCGGTCATCTCGGGCATGTCGTAGTCGGAGACGAGGACGGCGACGTCTTCGGAGGCGATCCAGCCGAGCGCTTCGGACGCAGAGAGAGTCGCGCGAATCTCGATCGGCTCGCGCTTGAGGCAGCGCGCGACCGTGGCGAGCATCGCGTCGTCATCGTCGACGCAGACCACGAGCGGCTTGGAGGGTGGTGGCGTGGTGGTCATGGTTCAGCTCGAGAGCCAGCGTCGCCATCCGCGGCGATCGGTGACGCGCTCGATTTCGTCGAGAGCAGCGATCAGCGCACGCATGCCCGGAAACCGCGCTTGCGGCGTTTTTTGGAGGCAGGTGGTGACCACGTCGGCCAGCTTGGGCGGCAGCGGGCCGTGCGGACTCTCGACCGGTGGGATCGGAGAGGTGATGTGCATCATGCAGAGCGTGCGCAGATCGGGGTGCGCGTAGGGCGGACGTCCGACGAGCAGCTCGTAGATCACGGCGCCGAGACCATATTGGTCGGAGCGATCGGTAGGAGGTAGGCCGCGCAATTGCTCGGGGGAGATATAGGCCGGCGTTCCGAGGACGAACTCGGGGTTTTCGTCCTGCATCGATTCGCCCGCGAGCTCGGCGAGGCCGAAGTCGACGAGCTTCACGTGGAGCTCGGCGGATGTGGGTGCGCTGACGACGAGAACATTCGATGGCGTGACGTCGGCGTGAATGACGCCGCGATCATGCGCAGCGCAGAGTGCGGTGGCGAGCTGGCGCGCGATCGTCACCACCTCGGCGGGAGGAAGCGCCCCGCGATCGACGCGATCGGCCAGGCTCTCGCCTTCGAGCAGCTCCATCACGAAGTAGGGGCGACCGTCGGCGAGCGTGCCGTAGTCGAAGACGTCGACGATGTTGGGGTGACGAACTCGCGCCGCGGTGCGGGCCTCACGGAGGAAGCGCTGCGCGGCGGTGGGATCGCGCTCGACGACTTTGGAGCGAAGTACCTTGAGCGCGTATTCGCGTCCGAGGGCGACATGCTCGCAGCGATAAACCGTCCCCATGCCACCTTCGCCGAGGAACTCGGTGACCTTGTAGTTGCCGATCGTGTCGCCGGGGTTCGGTCCGGCGACCGGAGCCATCGCGCCCTGACCTCGACGCGCGCGAGGCACGACCATCACGTCGGCGCGTAGTGCTGCACCGGGACGCACCGTGATCACGAGCTCGGCTTCGCGGGTCCCCGAGCGGACGGGCACGATGCTGCTCGACGCGGACGCAGCGGCGAGATCGAGGTCCGCGATGTACGCGAGCCGAGCGATCACGGCCGCTCCGAGCGTCGCGTCCACCTGCACGGTCGTCAAAATCTCGTGCGATCTCTCGAGGGTGATCGCGTAGCACGCGTCGTCGTCCTCATCGGGCTCGATGAAGATGCCGTCCGCGTTTGCACGGATCGCCGCCGCGAGGGTGACATCGGCGACCCTTTTGGGGTCGGCCGTCTGACTCGCCTGGGGATTCACCATCACGTACGCCAGTTGGCCATCGCGAACTCGGATGATACTACACGGGTTGATGTCGACAGATGGTGGCGGCGGCGAATCCGAGCTTCGGGGTGGACGAGTCCTCGTGGTCGATGACGACGAGCGGATCTGCCGTCAACTCGCGAGCGGCCTTGCACACGCCGGCTACCAGGTCGTGACCGCTCACGATGGGGCGACGGCACTCGTTCAGAGTGAGGACACTCCACCTGACATCGCGATCGTCGATCTCGAGATGCCCACGAGCGGACTCGACGTCATCCGCTACCTGAAGAAGCTGCATGGCGAGGCCGTGCACATCATCGTGATGACCGGGCACGACGACGAACAGCGCCGCACGGCGGCGTTCGATGCCGGCACCAACGACTTCGTCGTGAAACCGACCGGGCTCGCCGAGCTCAAACGCCGTGTTGCCGCGGCCTTGCGCGCGCAGCGAGCCTACGTCGAGGTCCGACTCGGCAAGGAGGCCGCGGATCGGCGAATGACCTATGGCGCCGAGGCGAGCGCACTCCTCGCCCACGACCTCAACAACAGCCTCGCCGTCTCGCTGTCGAACCTCCAGTACCTCGGAGAAGAGCTCTCGATGGACGAGGATCAGAAGGAAGCGTTCCGCTCCACGCTGCGCTCGCTCCGGCGCATGTCCGGTCTCGTGGCCAACTTCGTGGATGTCGCGCGGTTCGAAGATGCGGCGGTAAAGCCAACGACGGCCCCCGTTCGCGTGCAGAAGCTGCTCGAATCGGTGCTCGAGATCAACATCGCGGCCAGCAAGCAGGGTGTGACGATGCAGGTCGACTGCCCCGAGGATCTCGAGAGTCGATTCGACGCGTCGCTCGTCGAGCGCGTGTTGCACAACCTCGTCGGAAACGCGTCGCGGTATTGCAACCAGAACGGAAAGATCGTCCTCGGTGCGCGAACCTGGAACGACGCGGGGAGCTGCCAGGTGTCCGTGACCAATACCGGGCCACAGATTCCCGACAGCATCAGAAATAGCCTGTTTGGAAAGTACGTGCGGGGCGGCGGAGGCAAGCGTGGAATGGGACTGTATTTCTGTCGACTCGTAGCCGAGGCGCACGGTGGACGCATGGACTACGAAGCCGCTCCCGAAGGACCGAGCTTCGTGCTGCGACTTCCAGGCCGCGCCTGACGGCCTCGATCATGTAAGGTTGCGGTCGACCTAGAGGAACGAACCTCTCTGAACTCATGGGCGGGAAGCAACGAATCATTCTTGGTCGAGTCCTCGTTACCGACGACGACGAGCAGATGCGACGTGTGTGCATGCGTGCCCTGACCAATGAAGGTTGGGACGTGACGCTCGCGAGCGATGGCCGAAATGCCATCGAAGCGGTTCGCGAGGCCAAAGCGGGCTTCGATTGCGTCGTGTCCGACGTGAACATGCCGGAGATCGACGGATTCGAGCTGATCGCTGCGATCCGCGAGCACGACGACGATCTTCCGGTGTTGCTGATGACCGGCGATCCGACGCTCGATGGAGCGGTGCGCGCGATCGATACCGGAGCGGTGTCGTATCTCTCGAAGCCGTTCGATCAAGAGATGCTCGTCAGCGCGGTCGCGCGCGCGGCTCGACGACACGGAGTCGCGCGCATGCGACGCCGAGCGGAGTCCGGTCAGATGACGACCATGCGCGACGAGCTGTCGGGCAAGCTCGACGCGGCGTTCGCGGGCGTGTGGATGGCGTTCCAACCGATCGTCGACATCAGCACGCGCAAGGTCTACGCGTACGAAGCGCTTCTCCGCACCGACGAGGAAACGATGGTGCGCCCCGACGTGTTCATCGCGACGGCGGAGCGACTCGATCGAATCCACGAGCTCGGGCGTACGGTTCGCGCCGCGGTCGCGAAGTCGATCCCGATGGCTCCCGCGGATGCGTTCCTGTTCGTCAATGTTCACGGTCTCGAGCTCACGGACGAAGCGTTGTTCGATGCGAGCAACCCGCTTGTCGAGCACGCTTCGCGGATCGTCCTCGAGATCACCGAGCGTGTCGGGATCGACGCGCTTGGAGGACCGACTCGCGTCGAGATGCTGCGCAAGCTCGGCTTTCGGATCGCCGTCGACGATCTCGGCGCGGGGTATGCGGCGCTCGGTGCGCTCGCGACGCTCGAGCCGGAGATCGTGAAGCTCGACATGTCGCTCGTGCGCGATCTCGATCGCCATCCGACGAAGCGTCGCGTGGTCGGGGCGATCTCGACGCTGTGCCGCGAGCTCGGTAGCAGGGTCGTCGCCGAGGGCGTCGAGACACAGGACGAATACGCGGCGATCGTCGATGCGGGCGTCGAGCTGATCCAGGGCTACTTGCTCGCCAGGCCCTCGCGCGGCTTCGCGCCGTTCATTCTGTAGCGAGCGCGAGCACGTCGCTGAGGATTCGCCACGTGAGGCCCCAGATCACGTAGCCCTCGTAGTTCCAGCTCGGAAACGTCATCTGTGAATTCGGATACGCGTACGTGCCGTCGAGTGATCCGGATCCGGCCGTCGCGATCGGGAGCCAGAACGCCGCGAGCGCCTCGGGGCCGCACGTCGGTTCGACGGACATCTCGGTCACGAACACGAACGGCGTCACTTCGATGCCGAGCGGTCCACTCGTGCGCGGATGCAGCGGTGCGAGATGACCGAGCATGCGTGCACCTTCGAGCTCGATCCCGAGCTCCTCGCGCGTCTCGCGAATCGCGGTCTCGAGAAGATCGCGATCGGTGCTCTGGTGTCGGCCTCCGGGCAACGAGATGTGCCCGGACCACGGATCTCCCGCACGCTCGGCTCGTTTCATCAGCAGAACGCGCGGATCGTCGACGACATCGGCGCCGCCCACGTCGTGCAACAACACGGCGACAGCGGCGCTGCGCTTCCCGTCGAGCGGAGCTGGCAACTCACCGGGAGTGAGCTTCTCCGCCAACCGCTCGATCAACGTCACGCGCTCAGCATACGGCGCTTTCGCTCTGTGAGTAGAGTGATGGTCACGATGGCGACACGCGAATTCGATCTCGTCCTGTTCGGTGCAACGGGCTTCACCGGGAAGCTCGTCGCGAAGTACATCGCGACTTCCGCCGACAAACCGCGCTGGGCGATCGCTGGCCGCAACGCCGACAAGCTTCGCGCGCTGAACATCGATGTTCCGATTTTGATCGCCGACGCGCTCGACGCGGCTGCGATGACCGGCATCGCGAAGCGCACGAAGGTCATCTGCACGACCGCAGGCCCGTACGCGAAGTACGGCAGCGAGGTCGTCGCTGCTTGTGCCGCCAACGGCACGCACTACTGCGATCTCGCCGGCGAGGTGCAGTGGATGCGGCGCATGATCGACGCACACCACGAGCAAGCAACAGCCACGGGCGCACGCATCGTCCACACCTGCGGCTTCGACTCGATTCCATCGGACCTCGGCACGTGGGCCGTGCAGCGCGAGTTTCGCTCGACGTTCGGGATGCCCGCGCAACAAGTCACCGCGCTGTTCGGTGAATCGAGCGGCACTGTCTCGGGCGGCACCGTCGCGAGCGGTATGGAGACCGCGCGCGAAGGCGGCGAGTCGCGCGAGGTCCGCAAGATCCTCGGCAATCCCTACGCGCTCGATCCCGATCCGTACGCCTCGCGTCCACGCTCTCCCGACGAGACCTCCATCGGATGGAACGCGGAGCTCAAGATGTTCACGATTCCGTTTCTGATGGCGGGCATCAACACGCGCGTGGTCCGGCGCGCACACGCCCTCGCCGGGTTTCCGTGGGGCGATGACTTTGTCTACCGTGAGGTGATGTCCACACCCGGCTCACCACGCGGACTCGCGATGGCCGTCGGCATCACGGGCGTCCTCGCCGGCATCGCCTACGCGATGAAGAAGCCCGCGCTCCGAGCGCAGCTCGCGAAGCGTGCACCCAAGCCGGGTGAAGGCCCGAGCGCCGAGCGACGCGCGCGTGGATACTGGAAGGTTCGCTTCGTCGCGACCAACGGCACCCACAAGCTGATCTACGTCGTCGGTGACGAACACGGCGATCCCGGCTACGGCTCGACGGCAAAGATGCTCGGCGAAAGTGCACTCTCGCTCGCGCGCGATCCCCTGACGTCGTCGGGCGGAGTCACGACTCCGTCGATCGCGATGGGAGCGTTCCTGTTCGACCGACTTCGCGCGGCCGGCTTCACGTTCGAAGTCGCGGGCTAGCGCCGAAAATAGAACCGGCCGCGGCAGAATTACCGCGGCCGGCCAGCCATCCTCGAATGCGTGGTCTCACCAACCGCGCACCCGAACCGGGGTTGCGTCGTCAGGCGCTGGAACTGACGATGCTGCAGCGCGTGACTACTCGTGTAGCCGTTACTTCTAGCTGCATGCTCGTCGGGAAATGCAGCGTGGGTGCCATTCGTCGCGCGTGAGATTCGAGGAGGTTGCGATTCGGTCGAGGTGACTGGCAGCCTCGATAGCCGGCTTCTTCTGCCACCGGTCGACCGGCAAACCGGTTGCGGTTGGCTGGTTCGACGGTTTCCCGGTTACGATGATTCGTGGCGTACAGGGTGCTCGCGTGGTTCTTGCGTGTGGTGACCCGCGTGTTCTTCCGCCAAGTGGAGATCGCAGGTCTCGAGAACGTCCCGACGTCGGGTCCCGTCTTGTTCGCGGGAAACCACCCGAACTCCCTCATCGATCCGATCCTCATCATCACCACGTGCGGCCGTAAGGTTCACTTCGCCGCGAAGGACAGCCTGTTCAAGGGCCGCATCATGCGCGCGATCCTCAACGGCCTTGGTGCTGTTCCCGTCGCACGCAAGGATGATCACGACGGCACACGAAGCGCCACGGAGAAGAAGCCCGAGCGCGATGCGGGCGAGCGCAAGGACACCAACGATGCCGCGTTCGACAACATGTTTCGCGTGCTCGGCAACGGTGGAGCGATCGGGATCTTTCCGGAGGGCTTGTCCCACGACGAGAGCCAGCTCGCGAAGCTCAAGACCGGCGCAGCGCGGCTAGCGCTCGGTGGTGCGACGAAGAACGCGCATCCGGTCACCATCGTTCCGTGTGGCCTCACGTTTATCCATCCGAAGCGATTTCGCAGTCGCGTGCTGGTGCAGTACGGCACGCCGATCGTGATCGAGCCCGGGAAGGGGACCGACAAGGACATCGTCGCGGCGGTGACGGGCGATCTGGACATCGCGATCCGCCGGCTCACGATCAACGCGCCCGATTGGGACACCGTCCGTGCGCTCGACGTGGTGCGGCGGTTGTATCAGCCCCAGGAGATCAGCATCGAGGATCGCGTGGAGCTCGCGCGGCGATTCAATCAGTACTACGCGAGCGTCGCGGCAGATCCGAAGGTGCTCGCGATCATGTCACGCGTGCGCGCGTATCAGCAGAAGCTCGACGAGCTCGGGCTCACGGATCGGGAGCTCGCGCGCGATCTGAGCAAGGTCGAGATCAGCGGCCGCATGTTTCGCCATCTCATCTTGGTCGCGTTCTGGTTGCCGTTGACCGCACCGGGGGCACCGCTGCACCTGCCGACGGTGGCGTTCGCGCGCCTCGTGGGCCCGCGATTGACGCCGCGCAAGGACGTGGTCGCGACGACGAAGCTCGTGATCGGCATGCTGCTCGTGCTGCTGAGCTACGGCGCCGCGGTGACGTTCTTCGCGTGGACGATGACGTGGCGATGGGCGCTCGCCGCGGCGATCATCCTCCCGCTCAGCGGCTGGGCGACGCTGCGCGTATTGGATCGCCTGCGCCTCGTGAGGCGAGCGCTGGGTGTGCTGCTGCGGCAGATGCGGTTTCGCAAAGAGGTGAAGGCGCTGCGAGCGGAGCGCGAGAAGTTGTCCGAGGATGTGGTCCGCGTCGTGACCGAAGTGAAGCCGCTCGATCTGCCGGCGCTGTTTCCGCCGGACGATCCGCGCCGGCGGTCGGAGAACGAGCTCGAGGAGAGTTGGCGAGCGCGCAGGAATGCGGACCTCGATGCGGAGCTCGATCGCGATGCGGCCGAGGAGCGCGCGGACGACGAGCGCGAGAGTCGCGATGGTTGAGCGAGCGATGAGCACGCGATGAATCGTCCGCTCGTCGTATTGCTACACGGACTCGCGCGCGGGCACGGCTCGATGTCGCGCCTGAGCAACGGGCTGCGCGCGCATGGCTTCGACACGTTCAGCCGCACGTATCCATCACGCCGTCACTCGATCAGCTATCTCGCCGGCGAGGTCGCGGATTGGATCGTCGAGCACGCCGGTGAGCGCCCGGTCTGTGCCGTCACGCATTCGATGGGCGGCGTGATCGTGCGGCACCTTCACGATCCACGGATCCATTGGCACCGCATCGTGATGCTCGCGCCGCCCAACCGCGGCAGTCAGCTCGCGGCGGGCCTGATGCGCAATCCGATCTTTCGCTGGTACTACGGACCCGCCGGTGCCGAGCTCGCGGATGGTTCGAAGTGGCCCGATCCGCCCGCGCCGTTCGGCGTGATCGCAGGAACACGCAGCTTCGCGATGACGAACCCCACGAGCTGGACGGTGGGCCGGCGATTCGCACCTTCGACACCGAACGACGGCACCGTGGCGGTCGACGAAACCAAGCTCGACGGAATGGCCGCCTTTGCCGAGGTCGATGCCACGCACACGTGGATCATGAACGACGCGAAGGTGCTTCGGTTCGCGGTCAGCTACTTGAAAGAAGGCGCCTTTCCCGCTTTGTGACAGCCCGTTCGCGCGTATGTTACGGACCTGCATGTTTGGCCGCTTCCTTCCACGCGAGACCAGCTTCTTCGACTTCTTCGAACAACACGCGCAGCTGACGATCGAAGGCACCAAGGAGTTCCTCTCTCTCGTCACGACCGGCGCGAACGTTCCGGCCAAGTGCCGTCGCATCTCGGACATCGAGCACGAGACGGACACCATCACGCACCGCTGCGTCGAGGCGCTGCACAAGACGTTCATCACGCCGATCGATCGCGACTCGATCCACCGCCTGATCACCCGCATGGATGACGTGATGGACTTCGTCGAGGCCGCCGCGGAGCGCATCGAGCTCTACGAGCTGACGGTCATGACCGCCGACGTGCGCGACCTCGCCGACGCGCTCCATCGCGCTGCACTGCAAGTCGAAGCGGCGGTGCGCGGTCTGCGTTCGCTGAAGGACTCGCAGGCGACGCTGAAGCTGTGTATCGACATCAATCGCCTCGAGAACGAGGCCGACGCGATCCTCCGCCGAGCGGTCGCGCGCCTGTTCAAGGAAGAGAAAGATCCGATCATGGTGATCAAGTGGAAAGAGGTCTACGAAAACCTCGAGAACGCCACCGATCGCTGTGAAGACGTCGCGAACATCATCGAGGGCGTGATCCTCGAGCACGCCTGATCCGGCACGACGATGGACGATCAGGCACTCGTCATCATCACGATCGCGGCGGCGCTGCTGTTCGACGTGATCAACGGCTTTCACGACGCCGCGAACTCGATCGCGACCGTTGTCTCCACACGCGTTCTGTCGCCGCGGGCGGCGGTGCTGTGGGCGGCGGTGTTCAACTTCGTCGCGCTGTTCATCTTCCATCAGGGCGTCGCCGACACGATCTCGAAGACGATCCACGTCGAGGGCTCGAGTCACGCGTATGTCTGGGTCGTGATCTGCGGCCTGTCGGGTGCGATCGTCTGGAACCTGTTTACGTGGGTGCTCGGGCTTCCGTCGTCGAGCTCGCACGCGTTGATCGGTGGGTTGTCCGGTGCGGGCATCGCGTTCGGCGGCGTCGAGACCCTGCAGCTCGACAAGATCGCGAAGACGATCTACTTCATCCCGCTCGCGCCGCTGATGGGGTTGCTCGTCGGCAGCGTCGTGATGCTGATCGTGTACTGGGTGTTCCGGAAGATGCGGCCGCAGAAGGTCGATCGCGTGTTCCGGCTCGGGCAGCTGTTCTCCGCGGGTCTCTACTCGATCGGCCACGGCGGGAACGACGCGCAGAAGACCGCCGGCGTCATCTGGGTCGTGATGATCGCGGGCGGCATGTTGCAGCCCGGCGAGGCTGCGCCGTACTGGATCTTCGTCGCCTCGTACGGCGCGATGGCGTTCGGCACCGCGATCGGTGGCTGGCGCATCGTGAAGACGATGGGCATGGGACTCACGCACCTCAAGCCGGTCGGCGGGTTCTGCGCGGAGGTCGCGGGCGCGGTCACGCTGTTCGTCGCGACGCACTTCAAGATCCCGGTCTCGACCACGCACACGATCACCGGCGCCATCGTCGGCGTCGGCTCGATCACCAACGCACGCGGCATCCGCTGGGCGCTCGCGGCCCGCATCGTCTACGCCTGGGTGCTCACGATCCCCGCGGCCGGCCTCGTCGGCGCGGGTGCGGTCCTGCTCGCCCGGGCTCTCGGCGCCTACTGAACGTCCTTGTAGCGTCGTCGCGGTGATGTCAGCCCCCACGGGTAGGGTCCGGTCGTGGCGAAGCTCTACTTCCGGTACGGCACGATGGACTCGGCGAAGTCGCTCAACCTGCTCGCGGTCGCACACAATTACCGCAAGCAAGGCAAGCGCGTGTTGCTCGTGAAGCCGCGGCTCGACACGCGGTTCGGGGTCGCGAAGATCTCGTCGCGCGCGGGCCTCGAGGCGGACGCGGATCTGATGATCGATGAAGACACCACGCTCGATCCCCGCGAGTTCGCGAACCTCGATTGCATCCTCGTTGACGAAGCGCAGTTCTTGCCGCCGCAGGTGATCGAAGATCTTCGTCGCATCACCGTCGATCCCGGGGTCCCCGTGATTTGCTACGGGCTCCGCACGGACTTCCGCACGAAGCTGTTCCCGGGTGCGCAGCGGTTGATGGAGCTCGCGGACCGCATCGAAGAGGTGAAGGTCACCTGCCAGTACTGCGCGAAGAAGGCGATCTGCAACCTGCGCTTCGTCAACGGGACGCCCACGGTGCGCGGCCCACAGATCCAGCTCGGGGCCGAGGAGAGCTACGCGCCGGTGTGCTGGGCACACTACGACGAAGCCACGCGTCAGGCGACCGCGGAGATCAGCGGCGCGGTCCTCCGTCCGAGCTGACCTCTAGTTGAGATCGGCGCGACGCGTACGCCAGTCGCGGAACAGCTGGCTGAATCGCGGATCGCTCTGCAGCGGTGCGAGATCGGAATCGGTCTCCATCTTTTCGCTGTGCTCGTAGTCGTGCTCGATCGCGAGCTCGACCTGTTCGATCGCGCGATCGATCTCGCCGACCGCCGCGTAGGCGCACGCCGCCGAGTGATAGATGTACGGGTTCTCGGTCGCGTACGGCTGACCACCGTCGGCGAGGTCCACGGCGAGGCGATAGTTGCCAAGCGCGTGCGCGTGAATACACGCGTTGTTCCATGCCATCACCAGCGCGGTGCGAGCTTCGCCAGCGTCGCGAGCGGGCACGGGGAGCGCGAGGACGCGACGCAGGATCGCGAGTGCTTGCGGACGTTCGACGGTGAAGCTCGCGTTGTAGAGGTACGCCACGAGCGCGCCGTTCTCTGGAAGCTTCGCGAGAATGGCGTCGAGCTCGTCGGGTGCATGACGCGCGATCGAACCGACGAGCTCCGCGACTTCCTCGGGATCCGTCTCGCGCATCGTCTCGTCATCGAGCAGGTCGAGCGCTTGACCGAGATGATCCGGCGCGTGTTCGGCACTCTCGCCGACGACGAGGAGCCGGACGTCACGACGCTCGGCACCTCGCGCCAGCGCGACGGCCTCGTCGATCCGTTGCTGGCGCACGAGCACGATGCCGAGGTAGCCCGTGGCATCCGACGCTGCATCGAAGGACAGCGCTCGCCGCAGGAGGCGCTCGGCCACCAGTGCGGTGTCTGCCACGTCCGGATCGTGCTCGAGAGCGACCTCGATCAGCATCCCCGCGAGCTCGCGCCGGCTCCACGCACTTTGACCGACGGCCCACGCGAGCGCGGCGTCCTCGCCGTGACGGCGAAAGCGCTCGGAGAACGGATTGCCCGCGAGGATGAACGGCGCCGTTCCGTCATCGGTGATCGCGCGCGACTTCACGGCATCGTCAACGGAATCGAAGCGCGCCCACGCGAGCGGCAAGATGTCGTGGATGCGCGCGACGATCCACAGGAGGAAGTGCACCTGGTCCGTGGCGGTCGCGGGCACCGCGAAGCGCTCGGCCCACATCAGTGCGGAGCGATGCGTGCGATCGTGCACCACGTCCGCGCGCTGGAATGGCTCGAACTCGTCGGCCCGCTCGTCCTGGTATGCGGAGAGCCACAGCGCGAAGAACGCGTTGATCACCGATTCTTCGCCGGGCAGCTGCGGTCCGGTGATCTTCACCGCGACACCGAAGCTCTCCCAGTCGTAGTCGTCGATCATCTCGGGGAAGCGCTCGATCGGAAACGGCACCGCGTGCTCGAGAGGCGGCGTGCCATTTCGCCAGTGGCTCTCGAGGACGCCCGAGATGTCGGATTCGAGAAGATCGTCCTCGATGTCGTCGTCATCGTCGTCGTCGTCATCGTCGAGATCGTCGGCGTCGGGCGTTGGTGCCGGTGCATCGGGCGCGGAGTACAGGACCTCGGCCTTCTCGTCGAACACCCCGTCGACGATCTCCGGTTCTTCACCGGGCTCGGGAGAATCCTCGTCCGGTTCTTCGAGCGGCTCGTTCTCGGCAAGCTCGAGCCACGCGACGCCATCGATGCCGGTCTCGATCTTCACGCACCAGATCGCATCGAGACCGAACTCGGTCGCGGCACGCTCGAACGCGGTGCGCTGGGCGTCGATCTCGGTGGCGGATGGTGGCAGCCACGGCGCTGCGAGCCATTGGCGCTCGATGTCGTCGCCTTCGCGTTCCTCGTCGGTGCGCTCACGCGCGTCCTCCGGCTCGGTCACGCTCGCCTTGGCGAGGAGATCCCACAGCGCGCGTTGCTCTGCCGCGTCGAGCGGTTTCGCGCTTCTCGCGATCACGATCCCTCGCGCGAGATCGCTACGCCGCGGCTCGAGGCCGGTCAGCTCCACTGCTTCCAGCGTACCCGATCAACACTCGATGATGTTGACTGCGAGACCACCTCGCGCGGTCTCCTTGTACTTGCTGCTCATGTCGGCGCCCGTGCGCCACATCGTCTTGATCACCTTGTCGAGCGACACCTTGTGCGTGCCATCGCCCTGCAACGCGAGTCGTGCCGCGTTGATCGCCTTCACCGCGCCCATCGCGTTGCGTTCGATGCATGGAACCTGTACGAGTCCGCCGATCGGATCGCAGGTGAGGCCCAGGTTGTGCTCCATTCCGATCTCGGCGGCATTCTCCACCTGTGCCGGAGTTCCTCCCATGACTTCGGCGAGCGCACCGGCTGCCATCGAGCACGCGACGCCGACTTCGCCCTGGCAACCGACCTCCGCGCCGCTGATCGACGCGTTCTTCTTGTACAGCGCACCGATCGCCGCCGCGGTCAGGAGAAATCGCATCGTGCCTTCGTCGTCGGCGTTCGGCAGGAACCGCCGGTAGTACATGATCACCGCCGGGATGATGCCGGCCGCGCCGTTGGTGGGCGCGGTGACCACGCGACCGCCCGCCGCGTTCTCTTCATTGACCGCGAGCGCGAACAGGTTGACCCAATCCATGATCACGAGCGGATCACTCGCACCCGCCGGATCGCTCTTCATCTTGCGGTGCAGCGCCGCGGCGCGACGCTTCACTTTTAGCCCGCCCGGCAAGATGCCCTCGCGCTCGCAACCGCGCTTCACGCACGCATCCATCGCGCGCCAGATCTGATCGATGCGCGAGCGAATGTCGGACTCGGGTAGATGCGCCTTCTCGTTCTCGAGCATCAACGTCGAGATCGACATGCCGTGCTCGAGCGCGTGCTTCAGCAGGTCATCCGCGGAGTTGAACGGATACGGCACCTGCACTTGGTCCGCCGGCATGCTGCCATCCGCCGGCGCGCCCGAGTGATCGACGACGAACCCACCACCGACGCTGTAATAGATGCGCTCGACGAGCTTCGTGTCGCCCGCGAACGCTGTGTACCTCATGCCGTTCGCGTGCAGCGGCAGCTTGTCTCGACGATGAAAGATCAACGACTGCTCGAGATCGAGCGCGACCTCGCGCGTGCCGAGCAGCGTGATCCGCTTCTGCGCAGCGACCTTCGCGACGCGCTTTTCGACGGAGTCGACATCTACCGTGGCCGGCTCGTCGCCTTCGAGCCCGAGGATGATCGCGCGATCGCTACCGTGGCCTTTGCCCGTGAAGCCGAGCGAGCCGAACAGCTCGACCTTCACGCCCGTCGTCTGCTCCAGCTGCCCATCCGCGACGAGCCGTTCGACGAATCGCTTCGCCGCGCGCATCGGACCGACGGTGTGCGAGCTCGACGGACCGATGCCGATCTTGAAGATGTCGAACACCGATATATGCACGTTCGCACAGCATACCCGGATCCACTACAAGAGGCCTCGTTCCACTAACTCGACGGTGAGGTCGCGGCCATCGCGCCTCACGCACGCATCACGTCCGCTACTCGTTCATGAGCAGATGATTGAGCATCGCGGCCGCGAGGTTGCCGCTACCGGCCGCGATCTGCGCACTCTGGCGAAATGTCGTCAGGTCACCGGCAGCGTGAATGCGCGGGACCGAGGTCTGGTTGTGTGCGTCGAGCTTCACGAAGCCGACGTCGTCGAGCTCGATGCCGGTCTCGCGCACGAGCGCGGTTTGTCGCTGCGGCGGATGCGCGAACAGCACGCTGCGCGCGACCTCGCCGCCGTCGAGCTGCACCGCTGCGAGCTTGCCGTGCTCTGCTCGAAGCCCGAGCAGTGGACGCTCGTCGAGCCGGATCTCGGCGCGCGCGAGGTTGGCGCGAACCTCGTCGGAGACTGGATATGCGCCGCCCGTGAACGCCACGACATCGTTCGTCCACGCGCGAAGCAGCTGCGGGAACCCCGAGCCGATCATCGGTTCGAGGCGCGCCCAATAGCCCCACGGTTGGTCCTGCACCTCGTACCCGTGGCAATACGGGCACTGAAAGATGCTCTCACCCCACAGCTCGCGAAAGCCGGGGAGATCGGGCGGCTCGTCGACCATGCCCGTCGCGAGCAGCACGCGCCGCGCGTCCACGGTGTCGCAGCCGATGTGCAGCGTCACGCGATCGGACTTCGGCTCGAGACGTTTGACCCACTCGATGCGCCGCTCGACGGTGCGATACCGCGCGAGCTCCTCGTGTGCGAGTCGGCGCATCTCCCGCGGCGGCGTTCCATCGCGCGTGAGGAAGCCATGGACCTCGATCGCCTTCGTGTTACGTGGCTCGCCCGCATCGAGAAGCAGCACCGTTCGCCGTGCTCGTCCCAGTTGCAATGCAGCCGTCAGCCCCGCTGGACCTCCGCCGATGATCGCGACGTCGTACATATCTAGAACAAGATTCGCGTCTTGATCGACGTCTCGAGAGCGGCGATCGCCTTCTTCACCTCGGAGGACACGTCCTGATCGAGATCCATCACGAGGTAGCCGATGTCCGCATCGGTCGACAGGACCTGCGCGCGAATGTTCGCGTTGTGGTCCGAGACGATCTTGTTGATGTCGCGAAGCACGCCGGGAACGTTCTTGTGCACGTTCAAGATCCGGTGTGTCCCTTTGGCCGGCTGGCACTCGATGTGCGGGAAGTTCACCGCGCCGGTCGTCGCGCCGGAGTTGATGTACTTGATGAGCGCCGCACTGACCTCGCGCCCGATCGCCTCTTGCGCCTCTTCCGTCGAGCCACCGATGTGCGGCGTGAGGATCGTGTTCGGTAGGTTGCGCAGCGCCGACACGAAGCCATCGCTGTTCGTCTCCGGCTCGTCCGGATAGACGTCGACGGCCGCGCCGCCGATGTGACCGGACTTGATCGCCGCGGCGAGCGCATCGATCACGACGACCGTGCCGCGGCTCGCGTTGAGCAAGCACGCGCCGGGTTTCATGTGAGCGAGCTCGGCGGCGCCGATCATGTTCTTGGTCTGCGGAGTCTCCGGGACGTGCAGCGTGACGAAGTCGGCTTCGGCGAGCACGTCCTCGAGCTTGGACATCGATCGGTTGTTGCCCATCGGCAGCTTCGCGACGATGTCGAAGAACACCACGCGCATGCCGAACGCCTCGGCGAGAACTCCGAGCTGACTGCCGATGTGGCCGTAGCCCACGATGCCCAGCGTGCGGCCACGAACCTCGTGTGCACCCGCGGCCGACTTGGTCCAGCGGCCCTCGTGCACTTCGCGCGAGCGATCGCCGAGGTGGCGCGACAGCATCACGATCTCGGCGAGGATCAGCTCGGCGACCGAGCGCGTGTTCGAGAACGGCGCGTTGAATGCGGGGATGCCGCGGTTGTTCGCGTACGTGGTGCGAATCTGATTCGTGCCGATGCAGAACGCGCCGACGGACAGAAGGCGGTTTCCTTCATCGAGGACGCGCTCGGTGACCTGCGTCTTGCTGCGAATGCCGAGGATGTGCACGTCGCGAATGCGCTGCATCAGCTCGGCTTCGGGCAGCGCACCTTTGACCTGCTCGACCTGGAAGCCTTCCGCGCGGAACGCATCGGCGGCGACCGCGTGGATGTTCTCGAGGAGGAGGATCTTGATCTCGGCTTTGGGAAACGACGTGGTGGTCATGGCGAGGCTACGGTTGTGCGGAGAACGTGTCACACGAGGAGAGCTTCCCGCTGTCGAACCCGACGCGGAACCACTTCATGCGCTGCGCGGAGGTGCCGTGCGTGAACGTCTCCGGGTTGACGTCATCGACGCCTGCCTTCTTCTGAAGACGGTCGTCGCCGATCTCTTTCGCCGCGGTGATCGCTTCTTCGAGGTCACCGATCTCGAGGAGCTTCTTGCCCGCAGCGTTGTGTCCCCACACGCCGGCGAAGCAATCCGCTTGCAGCTCGACGCGAACCGAGTGCTCGTTGCGGGTGCGGCTCTTCGACAGCTTGGTCTGATCGTGATCCACACCGAGGAGGTTCTGCAGGTGGTGACCGATCTCGTGCGCGAGCACGTACGCCTGCGCGAAGTCACCCGGTGCGCCGAGCTTCGTGCGCAGGTCGCGATAGAACGACAGGTCGATGTACGCGTTCGAATCGCCCGGGCAATAGAACGGACCGATCGCCGCCGACGACCGGCCGCATGCCGTATCGATCGCGTCGCTGAACAGCACGAGCTTCGCGCGCTGATACGTCTTGCCCTCGGCCCGGAACACGGTCTCGAACGTGTCCTGGATGTCTTTCATCACGAAGCGCACGAACTCGACGAGCTCGGCGTCCGCATCGGGCCCCTTCGGGGGCTCGGGCTCGCTCTTCGAGGAGCTCGTTGTCGACGAGGACGACGACGATGACGATGACGATGACGATGACGAGTTGCCACCGACGAGCCCGCTGATATCGACGTTGAACAGCTTCGCGACGACGAAGACGAGGATCACGACGCCGATACCCGCTCCTGCGACCTTCGGCGCTGCAGCGCCGCGACGGTCGACTACGTCGTCGTTCTTCGTGCCACGGGACCACTTCACGCCCCCCACCCTACTACACTGCGCCCCATGGCAAAGGCCAAGTCCACCGCTCCCAAAGCCCCCAAGAAGCCCTCCAAGCCCCGCACGAAGAAGGTCAAAGCGGCCCCCGGTTCCGTCGGCCTGACGGCTGATGAAGTCTCCTCGGGAACGAAGTCCAGCGAGATGACGAAGCTCGAGAAGACGATCGAGGAAGCAGGCGGGAACACGCTCGCCGCGTACCGCGAGCCGTTCGGCGGCCATTGGGTCGCGCTCGCGGCGCTCCCGCTCGACAAGGTGAAGCCGACGCCCTATCAGCGCGAGCTGTCGAAGACGCACGCGGATCGACTCGCAACCGTGATCCCGAAAGTCGGGCGGTTTCTCGATCCCGTGATCGCGGTTCCCGACGGAGACGGCTTCATCTCGCCGAACGGCATGCACCGATTGCAGGCGTTGACCTCGCTGGGTGCGAAGACGGTGATCGCGCTCGTGATGCCGGAACCGGAGATCGCGTTTCGCATCCTCGCGCTCAACACCGAGAAGGCACACACGCTCAAGGACAAGGCGATCGAGGTCATTCGCATGGCGCGAGCGATCGCCGCCGATCCGAAGCGCGCAGGTCAGAGCGAGAACGATGTCGCGTTCGAGCTCGAACAGGCATCGCTCGTCACGCTCGGCGTTTGCTACGAGAAGAACTCGCGATTCAGCGGTGGCGCGTACAACTCGGTGGTGTCGAAGACGGAAGCGTTCTCGACCGATCCGATGAAGAAGAGCCTGACGCTGCGCGAAGTGCATGCGGACAAGTTGCTCGAGCTCGATGAAGCGGTCGCCGAGGCAGTGAATCGCATCAAGGCCAGCGGCTTCACGAGCGGGTACCTGAAGCCGATCGTGGTGGCTCGCGTGAATCCGTTGCGGTTCGCGAAGCCGGGCAAGGACGATGCGCGCCCTGACTTCGACAAGACCATCGACAAGATGATCGAAGGAGCGAAGAAGTTCGATCCGTCGAAGGTGAAGGCGCAGGACGTCGCGATCGCGGCCGCCGTCGGCGGCAGCGACGAATGATCCTCGCCTAGAAGAAGTAGTAGTGAACGCCGGCGACAGCATTGAGCTGGCCGGTCACCGCGACGCCTTCCGCGTCCGCAACACCGAGCGTGAGACCACCGGTGAAGCTGAGCGCGACGTTGGAGGCAACGAACGCGCGGATCTGGAAGCCGGGCTCGATGAACACGAGCGTCGCGTTCTCGTCGATGGCGGGCATGCGATCGCCGATGATGCCGACGCCGAACGAGCCACCGATTCCGAAGTCGGCCATCGCGGTCGAGTGCACGTGATAGTAGAAGCGACCGCCGAAGTTGATGTCGGTGTCGTCTTCGCCGCCGGCATCCGAGAACGCGAGAAAGCCACCGAGGTGGAACTCGCCCATGTCGTAGTTCGCGGACACGCCATCGAGGACGCCGTTGATCTGCGACTCGAAGCCAATGCCGATGGAGCCCTTTGAGCCACCGGCCGAAGCGGTTCCCGCCGTGGCGAGCACGATGCAAGTCGCGAGTAGGGTGTGCTTGGTCATGCGCGGCATGCTGATACGGACCGCCGCCGAGTGCAAGCCGAGTGGTAGCTTCAGCACGTGCTGTCATCCGAGCTCGAGCTCGCGGATCTGGATGCGCGCCAATGGAATAATTGGTGGCGACTCCTCTCACCGCCGCGCGTGCTCGCGAGCCCGCGATGGGCGCTCGCGATCATCGAGGACGGCCGCGTGATCAAGCTCGTGATCGCGGGCGCTGGCGCACGTGGATCCATCGATCCGGACACCGTGCAGCTCCCGATGCGCGGCTGGGCGCAGAAGCTCGGCGTCAGCGCGGTCGTCGCGATCGAGCGCGGCGTGCTCGGAGACTTGTCGGCGGAGATCGAGGGTGCGCTGCGCATGGACATGGATCTCGTCGCGCAAGGACTCGTCGCGTTGAAGGCGCTGAAGAAGCGCGCCGGACACGGCGTGTGGACGGAGCCCCCGCTGCTCGACCTGTTGCCGGCGCCGACGATCGACCCCATCCAGCGCACGTTCGATCTGTTGATCCCCGATCGATCGGCGCTCGTCGCCTACGTGATCGAGGACGATCGCTCGCGCATTCACTCGTCGATCATCGCGGTGAAGAACGACGGTGACATCGTGCGCGCGGCCACGCATCGCGCGATCGACGACCTGGTGCCCGAGGTCGCGTACGCGCGCGATTGGCGCAAAGGTCACGAGCGTTTGATGGCCGCCGTCGAGGAGCGCTTCGCGAAGCCGAGCGTCGCGTTGATCGCCGAACGAAAGTCCGTGATCGACGTGATGACCGGGCCGAGCGATCAGCTCGCACGCGAGATCAACGCGAAGCGCATGATCGTGGATCCCGCGCCCGCGTGGCTGCTCACGCTGCTCGGCGGCGCCGCCGTCGCCGCGATGGCCGGTCGCGCCGCGAGCGCGCTCGCGAGCATGCTGCCGCAAGGTGCGCGCGATCGAGCATCCGCGATCGCCAGCAAGGCGCGCGACGTGGCGATGCACAGCGGCCCGTTCGCGGCGCTCGGCTTCGATCCGATCGAGCTATGGTCGCAGCTCAAGCAGTTTTATCGACGCTGACTAGCTCGCCGTCCTCGACGCGATATCGCGCCTCGCAGCGACCGCACGAGTAGTCCTTGTACAGCGTCTCGCCGCACGCGCATGCCCAGCTGATCTGCCTCGCGGGCACACCGACCACCACCGCATGCGGCTTCACGTCGTTGACCACGACCGCACCCGCGCCGACCATCGCGTGCGCGCCGATCATCACACCGCACAGGATCGTCGCGTTCGCGCCGATGCTCGCCCCGCGACACACGCGCGTGGCTTCGAACTGCTCCTTGCGCGAGACGTGCGCGCGCGGATGCGTGATGTTCGTGAACACCGCGCTCGGGCCGATGAACACGTCGGCCTCGAGGGTGACGCCGTCGAAGATCGAGACGTTGTTCTGAACCCGACAGCCATCGCCGATCACTACGTTGCCCACGAAGCAGCCCTGGCCGATCGAGCACCGCTCGCCGATCTCCGCGCCGCTCATCACGTGGACCCAGTGCCAGATCCACGAGCCCGCGCCGATCTGCGCGCCCGCGTCGACGATCGCCGTCGGATGAACATGCTTGTGGTCCGGATCCGTCATCGCGAGTAGGATGCGCGCGTCGTGCCCAAGCGTCCACCGCGTGTCACCCGCGAGTTGCCGATCCCGCGTGATCTGCGCGGCGCCGGTCCCACGCGCGCCCATCGCGGCAACGGCGGCGAGCTATGGCACTCCGACGCCCTCGCGCTTCTCGGCACACTCGCCGACGGCTCGGTGGATCTCGTCGTCACCGATCCGCCCTACGCGATCTCGAAGGCCGAGTGGGACGAGTTCGAGTCGCTCGAGATCTACGTCGATTGGTGCGATTCGTGGCTCGCCGAAGTCGCGCGCGTCCTCGCACCGCACGGCTCTGCGTACGTGTGCGGCTTCTCGGAGATCCTCGCCGACGTCAAAGCCCGCAGCGCTCGCCGCTTTGCCGCGTGCCGCTGGCTGATCTGGTCGTATCGCAACAAGGCGAACCTCGGCAAAGACTGGGGCCGCTCGCACGAGTCGATCCTCCACCTCCGCAAGGCCGGTGCGCGCATCGATGTCGACGCGGTCCGCGTCCCGTACAACGGACACACCACGCGCTATCCGACCCGCATCCAAGCGGTGTCGTCGCAATACGGCCGCGGCGTGCGCCGAGACAAGTGGGAGCCGCATCCGCTCGGCGCGAAGCCGCGCGATGTCATCGAGGTCCCCGTGATCTGCAACGGGATGTCCGAGAAGACTCCGCACGCGACGCAAAAGCCCGAAGCGCTGATCGAAAAGCTCGTGCTCGCCTCGAGCGCGCCCGGGCAATTGGTGGTGGACCCGTTCGTCGGATCCGGGACCACCGCCGTCGTGGCTGCGAAGTTGGGGCGCCGTTGGATCGCGGGCGACGCCGACGCGAGCTACGTGGGCCTCGCGCGCGAACGCGTGAAGACGGTCGTCGAACAACGCACGGCCTAACCGTTGCTGACCATCGACACGATCACTAGCGGGCCTCATGACATCTCGCGACGCGGGATGCCGAGGGTCTCAGTCCGTTCATATGGCGTACTAACGCCGGTTAGAACGGTCGCGTACTAACACCCGTCAGTACGGCATATGGACGACGCCGAGCCATGACCTGGATCAGCGAGCGTTGCGACTCGTCGATCTCCGCGCTCGGTGCGCAGAAAATGGGGACGGACCCATTACATCTCGGTTGTCGTCTCCAGCGATGAGAGCTGGTTCGTCCTCAGATCTTCTGAATGTCGTCCTTGATGCTCGATAGATCCGAGTCCGCCAGTGCTTGGGCTTTGCTGATCCCTGCGACGATGGCTTTGCGAATCGCGACGAGGGCCTTTGCCTTGTCACCGACGAGCGCGAAGCTGCAGGCCAGGTTGTAAACCGCCGTCGGAAACGACGCTGATTTTTCGCCGACGCGAGCGTACGCGTTGATCGCGCCGCGATAGTCGCGTGCGAAGTACCGCGCGTTTCCGAGCCCGAGCCAGGCGGAGCCATCGGTGTCGGTCTTCGCGAGCTTCTCGAACAGCGCGATCGCGTCGCCGTACTTCTTCTCCTCGACGGCGGCCTCCGCTTGTTGGATCTGGCGACCGCGATCGTCGAGCGATGGGTTCCAGTAGGTATAGCCCGTCGCGAGGTATGGCTCCGGCGTCCAGTGGTACTCCATGTAGCGCGCGGTCTGATCGGCGACGCGGCGACCGAACAGTCGCGCGGCGAGGTGCAGTGCACCGTCGATCCCCGCGGAGACGCCGGCGGTCGTGATGTAGCGGCCGTTGTCGACAAACCGGCGGCCGTGGGTCACGCGCGCCTTCGGAGCGATCGCGCGCAGTCCTTCGATCGCGCCGTAGAACGTCGTGATCTCCATGCCGTCGAAGGCGCCGACTTTGGCGAGCGGGAACGCGCCCGTGCACACGGTCAGCGTCGCGTCGCTCGTCGCGGTGACCGACGTCAACCACGTCATCATCGCGGCGTCGTTCGAGACGTTGTCGGCCATTCCGCCGGGGATCACGACGATGTCCGGTTTCGGCGCGTTGTCGATCGAGTAGGTCGGCGTGATGTCGATGAAGCCTTGGGCCTTCAGCGGCTTCGTGGTCTTGCCGACGAGGTAGAGGTTCAGCGCGGGTGTGCCGCCGAGGCCCGCGAACTTGCTCGCCGTCGCGAGCACTTCCGAGGGCCCGGCGAAGTCGAGGATCTCCATGCGATCGTAGACGACGATGGCGACATTCTTGGGCTTCGGCGCGGCGAGCGCGGTCGAGCTCGCGAGGAGGACGAGCAAGAGGATGAGCTTCATGCAGCCACCCTGCCCGCTCGCAGCGAACGAGTCACCGACGGTGCGGCGAGCTGTCGGATGGGCGCGGCGAATCGGACAGCCGGCGCTCGAACTCGTCGCGCCGGCTGCGACTCAAGCGAAACGTCGCACCGCCCTCGAGGACGACGAGCGCGTCACCGCGGACGAGCGGATGCATTTCGCGAACGCGCGCGAGGTTGACGATCGTCGAGCGATGGATGCGCACGAACTGCGCAGGATCGAGCCGCGTCTCGAGATCGCCGAGGCGCTCGCGCATGAGGTGAACGGTGTCGCCGACGTGAAGCTCGACGTAATCGTCCGCGGCCTCGAGCGCGTCGACATCGGCCGCGTCGACGAACACCACACGCTCGCGCTCGCGAACGGCAAAGCGATACAGCGTGCGTGGATGATCCGCGAGCACCTCGCCGAGCGCCGCGATCGACGACGATCGCTCCGCGATGCGTTGCTTCGCGCGCGCGAGGGCGGCGAGCAAGCGAGCATCGTCGTAGGGCTTGAGCACGTAGTCGATCGCGTGCACGTCGAACGCGCGCACCGCGTACTGATCGTACGCCGTCACGAACACGACGACCGGCATCGCCTCGAGGCCGACCTGCGCGATCACGTCGAAGCCACTCGCTCCAGGCATCTGCACGTCGAGGAACACGATGTCGGGTGTGGCTTCGGCGATCTGCGCCACCGCATCGACGCCACTGCACGCACCGACGATCGTCACGTCTGGATCCACCGACAGCACGAGACGCACGGTGTCACGCGCGAGCGGTTCGTCGTCGACGATCAGGATCTTCATGCTGCCTGCGCGGGAATCACGAGCGCGGCGACCACGCCATCGGGCTCGCCGCGCAGCTCGAGCTCGTGGCGCGAGCCATAGATCTGCTCGAGGCGTGCACGCGTGTTCGCGATGCCGATGCCCGCTTCCACCGCGCCGAGCTCGCCGGTGTTGAACACCTCGAGCGACAGGCGCCCGTCGACCTCGCGAGCGGTCACGCTGATCGTGCTCGCGCTCGTCGCGCGCTCGATGCCGTGGCGCACGGCGTTCTCGAGCAGTGGCTGCAGCAGCATCGCCGGCAGGTGCAACCGCCGCGCGGCGGGCGTGGCATCGATCGTCACCGTCATGCGATCCGAGAAGCGCGCGCGCTGGATCTCGAGGTAGCGCTCGGCGATCGCGAGCTCTTGCTCGAGCGGCACTGTCGGCTTGCCCGCGTTGTCGAGCGAGTAGCGCAGCAGGTCGCCGAGCCCGTTGATCATCTCGACCGCCTCGGCCTTGCGATCCTGCCGCACGAGCCCGCCGATCGCGTGCAGCGTGTTGAACAAGAAGTGCGGCTGCAGTTGCAACTCCAGCGCCGTGAGCTTGGCTTGCGACAGCGATGCTTCGAGCTTGATCTGCGCGAGCTCGCGTTCGCGCAGCTTGCGCTGGTAGTCGACCGCGTACGTCACGCCGAGCACCGCGAAGTAGATCGTCCCCTCGAGGAATCCGCGATCGATCAGGTTCTGCGTGAGGCCACGCGCGAACGTCTGGATGCCCATACCGTCGTAGGGCTGCATCGCCACCTGCAGCGTCGTCCACCACACGTGGTGCAGCGAGCTCACCGCGAGCGCGGCGGCAAAGTGCAGCGCGAGCGCGCGACCCGAGAATGGAATCACCGGCGCGCGGCGACCGAGCCACGCGACCACCGGCGTGAGCATCGCCCAGCCCACACTCCACACGAGGAGGCAGTACACGACGATCCGCAGCGGCGAGTGCCCGTGGGTTCGCATCTCCCACAGTGTCGTGCCCGCGCAGACAAGCCCGAACATCGCGAACACCATCGCGGCCACGCCGACCATCACCAACCGCGGCCGCTTGCGCACCGCCACCTCGCGCTTCATGACGTGACGTTAGCGCGACGAGCTCGCAGGAAGGATCGCGATCGGCGAGTCGTCCCATTCGGGCGGTGAACGGGTCTCGCCGATCGGTTCGGATCTAGCTAGAGCTTCGGCGTCAGGCCCATCTCGGTGATGAGATGGTCGGCGCCGTCGAGCAGGTCCATGTTCCACAGCATGTAGCGCGCATCGACGTGAATCACGCGCGTGGTCGCGCCGTTGAACACGACGTCGGACGCGAGGCCCTCGGTCGTGCCGTCGAACGCGAGTCCGACGAGCTCGCCGCGCTCGTTGAGCGTGGGCGAACCCGAGTTGCCACCGGTGATGTCGAGGTCCGAGAGGAAGTCGACCGGGAGCTCGCCGCCGAGCGACGCGTCACCGTACGGACCGAACTTCTTCGCGCGGATCGCGTCGAGCGCCTTCTTCGGCATGTCGAACGGCTCCTTGCCGGTGTCCTTCGCGAGGATCTGCGTCGCGGTGGTGAACGGCCAGTCCGCCTGCTCCTTCGAGCCGGGCTTGAACGACTTCACCGTGCCGTACGTGATGCGGAGCGAGCTGTTCGCGTCGGGCGCGAGCTGGCCACCGAGCACTTGCTTCATGCCCTCGACGTACGCCGGCGCGACGAGCAGCATCTCGCCCTTCACGACGTCGTCCTTCTTCTCCTCGGCCTTCACGATCGGCCACACGCGGAGCGCGGCCTTGATGAAGGGATCCTTCGACGCCTTCAGCTTCGCCGTGGTGCCCTTCTCGTACAGCTCGAGACGAACCGCGTCGGCTTCGAGGGTCTGGCCCGCGTACCAAGTGTCGAGCGTCTTGTCGATGAACGCTTCGTCGATCTTCGTGCCCTTCTTCGCATCGAGCAGCGTCGCGAGCCACGGGCGGTCCTTCTCGTCGAGCTGCATCGCGCGAACGAGCGAGAGGCGGAAGTTCGCGCGGTCGAGCGCGCGGTCGTAGGCCTTCACGAACGCCTTCTGTCCCGCGAGCGTGCGCTCGAGGTCGCGCTGCTGGAAGCCGGGCTTGCGGTCCATGTCCTTCTTCGCGCGCTCTTCCGACCAGCGCGTGAGCGACATCGCGGTGCCGAGCAGGCGCGAGCCACCGAACGCCGAGCCGCGATCGAAGTCGACGCGCGCGGTGCGCTGCTCGTCGATCTCGATCTGCTCGTACTTCTCGATCGCGGCCTTCGCCGCCTCGTTGCCGGGCTGCGCCGCCCAGGTCTTGATCTGCTTGTCGAGCGCTTCCTTGCGCTGCACGAGCTCGGGGTTCTTCTTCAGACCGTCGAGCACGCCCTGGAACTTCTCGAGGCCGTTCTGGATGCCCTGCTTGGCGACGGTCGCTTTGATCGCGGTGTCGCCACCCGCGCCGAGCATCGACTCGGCGATCGCATAACGCTCTTTGTAGTAGGCGATGAGGTACGGGTAGTACCACTCGATGTTGTGGCGCGTCTCGAGCGCCGTCTGCGTGCGGCTCGTCGATCCCGGATAGCCCGTGACCATGACGAAGTCGCCCGGCTTGACGCCCTTGTCGCTGACCTTCAGGTAGTGCTTCGGCTTGAACGGAACGTTGTCCGCCGAGAACGCCGCGGGCTTGCCGTCCTTGCCGACGTACGCGCGATAGAACGAGAAGTCACCGGTGTGGCGCGGCCACGCCCAGTTGTCGATCTCGCCGCCGTAGTTACCGACGGAGCGCGCCGGTACGTACACCAGGCGCACGTCCTTGATCTCGAGGTTCTCGATCTGGAGGTACATGCCGCCGCGGAAGTAGCTCTTGATGTCGCAGCGGATCTCGGGGCGATCCTTCTCGCACGCGGCGAGCATCGTCTTGAGACGCTTCTCGCTCTCGTCCTTGCGCTTGGCCGGATCCTTGATCGCCTCGAGGCCGTCACGCATGTCCTTGGTGACGTCCTTGAACGCCTGTGCGACCCACACGCGCTGGTTCGGACCCGCGCTCTTCTCGTCGGCCTTCGTCTTCGCGAGGAAGCCGGTCTCGACGAGGTTGTTCTCGGGCGAGCTGTTCTGCTGCAGCGCGCCCTGCACGCAGTGATGGTTCGTGACGATGAGGCCATCGGGCGAGACGAACGACGCCGTGCATCCACCGAGCGACACGATCGCGTTCATCGGCGCCGCGAGCGGATCCGCGAGGACCGCTGCTTCGATGTCGACACCCATCTTCTTGAACGTCTCGACGTGGCCCGGCAGCGTCATCTGCTGCGGCATCCACATGCCACCTGGATCGGAGAACGACAGCCGGAAGGCGAGATCCGGATCTGCCTTCTCGGGTTGCGGCATCGGCGTGGTGGTTCCACCGCCGGTGCCTTGGTTTGCGTGGGTGCTGCCGAGCGTATCGTTGTTCGGCGCGGACTTGCCGCCGCACGCAGCGGCGAGCAATCCGATCAGGATGGCGTTCCTCTTCATGCGCGGGGGCATACCACTCCTGTCGCACCCCTCGCCAACACCACTAATGACAAGGACGTGGTGAGCGGATGCGCGCAGTTCACGCGACCGACGGGACAGGTGCGACATCTGTCGAAAGCTGGCGAAGAGCTGACGGATCAGCGCGCATTTCTAGCGCTCGTTCGCGGGGTTAGCCAATGGTCCGGCCTTTGCCTATCTGCGAAGACATATGAAGAACCTCGTTGTCCTCGCTTCGCTGCTCGTTCCGTCGCTCGTGGTTGCCCAGCCATATGACGCCGCGCAAACCCGCGTCGAGAAGGAGGCCGGCGTTGCAGCCTTCTCGCTCTCGGTCGGCGCCGCCGAGTACATGCATGGTGGCCTCTCGCTCGATGGCAGCAAGCGACTCGGTGACACGCCGGTGTTCGCGCACGCGCAGATCGACGCGGGACGCACGTCGGAGCTGTTCGGCACGGAGCGCGGCAACTACGTCGGTGCGCACGGCGGTCTCGAGCTGCGAGGCTGTGTTGGCGATCCGCAGCTTCTCTGTGCGTACATGGGTCTCGATGCGGGCGTCCTGCACGAGACGCTGGATCGCATGAGCGAGAGCGACGAGGCAGCGACGCGATTCACCTTCGGACCGCGCGCCGGTATCGAGTTTGGTAACAAGACGCGCGTGCGCCTCGGCTTCGATTCCGCGGTCGCTCCGTCGGAGACCGGACCGCTCGAGATGTCGGCCCTCCAGCTCACGGCAGGCCTCGTGACGGCGTTCTAGTCGTCGAGCAGCGACGCGAGGTTTCCAAAGAAGGACTGCACCTCGTCGGTCGGCACCTGCTGGCGCTGGAACTCGCCGATGTCGATCACGTCGAGCAGGTCCTCGGGGATCTCGAGCAAGAACCTCGATGGCGTTCGCGGCACGCTACGCCCGCGCGAGACGCGCGTGCACGCGCGCGTCAGGTACAGCTTCTGCTGCGCGCGCGTGATGCCGACGTAGCAGAGGCGGCGCTCCTCGCTGATGTCGGTCGCGTGATCTGCATCGAGGACGTCGGTCGCCTGCGGCTGCAGCGTGCGGATGTGAGGGAGGAGCTCTTCCTCGAGTCCGATCATGAAGCAGACCGGAAACTCGAGTCCCTTCGCGCCGTGGAGCGTGGTGAGCACGACCTTCTCGCGCGTGTCTTCCTTCTCGTCCTTCGACTCGAGCGAGAGCATGCGCAGATACTCGGCGAGCTGCTCGCGGCCTTTGCCCTTCTCGGCGAATCGCTTGAGCGATCCGAGGAGGCCCTCGACGTTGTCGATGCGTCGCTGCGCGGCGGCCATGCTGCCCGATGCGTGGCGCAGATCGTCGTAGAGGTTGATGTCGTCGATCAGGATCTTCGTCGCGGACACGATGTCCTCGCCGTGCTCGATCGAAGCGCCGAGCTCGGACACGACATGGATCAGCTCGACGATTCCGTTCTTCGTCGCACCGCGCACCTCGCCGACATCGACGCGCGGGCCTTCGCCGAGCGGATCGTCATCGTTCGTCGACAGCATCACGTCCATCCCGGGCAGCGATGCGGTTCCGGTGATGGCGCCCTTGAGCGCGTCCCACAGCGTCGCGTGCTTCGCTTGCGCGGCGGCCACCAACTTCTCGACGGTGGTCGCGCCGATGCCGCGCGCTGGATAGTTGATGATTCTACGGAGCGCGAGCTCGTCCTTGGGATTGAGCGCGACGCGCAGGTACGCGATGACGTCCTTGACCTCTTTGCGTTCGAAGAACTGCTGACCGCCGTACATCACGTACGGAATGCTCGCGGTGCGCAGCTCTTCCTCGAGGATTTTTGCCTGGATGTTCGAGCGATACATGATCGCGATCGAGTCCCACGGCCTGCCGTCCTTGTGCAGCTGATGGATCTCCGCGGCGATCCACTTCGCTTCGTCCTCGGGAGTCTGCGCGACCGCGTGCGTGATCGATTTTCCCTCGGCGAGCTGCGACCACAGCGTCTTGCCGTGGCGCTGCTTGTTGTTCGCGATGACGGTGTTCGCCGCCTCGAGGATCGTCTTTGTCGAGCGATAGTTCTGCTCGAGCTTCACGATCTTCGCGCCGGGAAACAGCTCGCCGAACGACAGGATGTTTGTCGGATCCGCGCCGCGCCACGAATAGATCGATTGATCGTCGTCGCCGACAACGCACAGGTTCTGATGCTGCTCGACGAGCGCCTTGACCATCCGCAGCTGCGCAGCGTTGGTGTCCTGGAACTCGTCGACCATGACGAAGCGATACTTGTTGGACCAGCGCTCGCGCACGTCGGGCACCGTCTCGAACAAGCGCACCGGCTCGACGATCAGATCGTCGAAGTCGAACGCCGCGCACGCACGCAGCATCTCTTGATACTTCGGATAGACCTCGGCGGTCATCGCGTCGTACTCGTCGGCGGGGTTGCCCTCGTATTGATCCGGCGCGATGAACGCGTTCTTCGCGAGGGAGATGCGCGTGAGGATCGACTTCACGTCGAAGCGGCGCTCGCCATCGCGAGTCATCTGCTTCGTGTGCCGCAGCGATTCGCGCAGCGCGCCCATCTGATCGCTCTGATCGTAGATCGTGAAGCCGCGCGGCAACCCGAGCGCCTTGCGCTCCTGACGGAGGATCGTGAGGCCGAGCGCGTGGAACGTGCCGATCGTGATCTCGCGCGTGACCCTCTTGTCGTGCAGCAACGCGCCGACGCGCTCGCGCATCTCTTCCGCGGCTTTGTTCGTGAACGTCACGGCGCAGATCGCGCTCGGTGGAATCCCGAGCTCGATCAGGTGCGCGATACGAAACGTGATCACGCGTGTCTTGCCGGAGCCCGCGCCCGCGAGCACGAGGATCGGGCCACCACCGTGGCTCGCCGCCTCGCGTTGCGGTGGGTTCAGCTTCGCGAGATCGACCACGGACGGAGCACGCTACGGATCCGCACGCAGCGAGTCAACGGCATCCGGAGCTACGATGTGCGCGTGAGTCGGTACGATCAGCTCGTCGAAGCACTGCGCGTCGAGCTGCCTGGGTTTCGGATCGTCCGGAAGGATCGATCTCGCCTTCATCGCGCGATCCACTACGCATTGATCGGCGTGACGTTCGGGCAGATGCGGACGTACCTCGACTCGTACCAGACGACGATCGGCAAGACCGTGTACGTCACGTCGGACTGGGACGACTGTGATCCCGACCAGCGCTACGTGACGCTGCGCCACGAAGCCGTGCACCTCCGACAGTTTCGCAAGTACACGCTGCCGGGCATGGCACTTCTCTACGTGTTGCTCCCGCTACCGATGGGACTCGCGTGGTTCCGGGCGTATTTCGAGAAACAGGCCTACGCCGAGAGCATCCGCGCCGCTGCGGAGGTGTGGGGGCCGGACTATCCGCGCCGCGCAGCATATCGAGAGCACATCGTCGGGCAGTTCACGGGTAGCTCGTACGGATGGATGTGGCCCTTTCGCAGGCACATCGAACGCTGGTACGACCGCGTTCTGGCCACCACCGATCAGAGTCGGTAACCTAGCCCCGGTACACGTGACAGATCCGATCGTTGGCATCGACCTAGGCACCTCCAACTCGGTGGTCGCGCACGCGGACGCCGGGGGAAACGTGCGGGTCCTTGCCGACGAGAGCGGTGGCAAGATCCATCCATCGGTCGTCTCGTTCCATCCGAACGGCGGCGTCGTCGTGGGGGCGAGCGCGAAGCAGCGCAAGGTCATCGATCCTCAGAACACGATCTACTCGGTCAAGCGCCTGATCGGACGCGCGTACAGCTCGCACGAGGTCAAGACCGCGAAGAAGCGGATGCCGTATCAGATCAAGGAGGGCGAGAACGAGCTGCCCTTGATCGTCACGCGCGGCGGCGAGTTCGCGGTGCCGGAGATCAGCGCGATCGTGCTCGATCACGTGCGCAACATCGGGACGGCGCAGCTCGGACAAGAGGTCACGCGCGCGGTCGTCACCGTGCCGGCGAGCTTCAACGATGCGCAGCGCTCGGCTACGGCGACCGCCGGTGCGATCGCGGGAATCACCGTCGTGCGCGTGCTCAACGAGCCCACCGCCGCGGCGCTCGCGTACGGCAACTCGCGCAACCTCAAGCAGACGATCGCGGTCTACGACTTCGGCGGCGGCACGTTCGACATCACGATCCTCCGCTTGAACGATCAGGTGTACGAGGTGCTCGGCACCGCGGGTGACACGTTCCTCGGCGGCGACGATCTCGACGAGCGGCTCGTCGACACGATGGTCGCGAAGTTCCTCAGCGAGAACCGCATCGATCTGCGCACCAACGAGATCTCGATGATGCGCCTTCGCGCCGTCGCCGAGCAGACGAAGATCGAGCTCTCGCGTCGATCGCGCGCGGTGGTCCGTGTCGACGAGATCGCCTACGGCCCGAACGGACGGCCACTGAATCTCCAGATCGAGATCACGCGCGACCAGTTCGTCTCGCAGGTCGCGGACATCATCGACAAGACGTTCCCCGTCTGCAAAGAAGCGATGAGCTACGCCGGGCTGTCGCTCGATCGCATCGACGACATCATCCTCGTCGGTGGCACGACGAAGATCCCGTACGTCCGCGATCAGGTCAGCAAGTTCTTCGCGAAGGCGCCGCGCACGGACGTGAACCCCGAGGACGCGGTCGCCGTCGGTGCCGCGCTCCAAGCGACGTCGCTCGAGCGCATCCTTTCGCGCAGCGGTCGCATCTCCGCTCAGGTTCCCAAGATCGATCTGCCCGAAGAGGCGACGGCCACGGACGCGCTGAAGTCGCTCAACGACAAGGGCGTGACGATGCAGTCGTTCACGGATCTGTCGTCGCCGCCGGTCCTCGAGGAGCGACCGAAGCGCACGACGGCCGGCTACGGCGCCGAGCGGATCGCGAAGCCCGACACCGAGTACTCCGTCTCGCGCGCAGGTACGCGAGAGGTGTTCGAAGACAAGACGCAGTCCGGCGACAAGCAGCCGATCGGTCGCCTTCGCGGCGCACCCGGCGCGCCACAGACGCAGCCGCTGCCGCGTCAGGATGTCCCGCCGGGACGCCAGACGGCGTTCGGTGTTCCGGTCGCGCCGGCACCATCGTCGTTCCAAGCCGCCGAAGAAACGACGCAAGCCGAGCCGCTCTCGATTCCCACGCCGCCATCGGGGATCCCGCGTCCACCGCCCAAACCGAAACCGTCGACCGCACGCGGCATGGCGATCACGCCGCCGCCGATTCCGGTGGTGCGCGCACCGATCGCCCCGATCGTCGACGAGAAATCCGAGCCCGCGGCCCTCGAGTGGGGCTCGCCCGACGATTTCCAGACCAAGCCCGGCGACCAAGACCCGCCGCAGCCAAGCCCCGCCTCGACACTACCGACGTTCCCGCCTCCTGCCGCCGTCGCACCACCGACTGCACCGACGATGATGGCGATGGTTCCGCCCGTGCGCCCCGTCGCGCCGTCGCAACCGCCGCCGACATATCCGCCCGCAGCCTCCGCTCCGTCGATGCCGAGCGCGCAGCCGACGCCGTTCGGGCCGCCGCCGAAAGCGTCGCCGACCGCGCGCACGATGGCGCCGAGCGCACCGCCCGCGTACCAGTCGCCGCAGATCGGCGCGACACTCCTCGAGCTCGAGTCCGAGCAAACCGATACCAACGCGAGCGCGGCCTCCACCGCGCGCGGGTTCCAGCCACCCGCCGCACCGCAGGCCTACCCGGTGATGCCGCGCGCCCAAGCGCCGGCTCCTGCACCAGCGCCCGCGCCGA
>Ga0154020_10000966_pt1 | contig 35448 bp, 28 predicted proteins | sample Klosneuvirus_201_FD_109709 | JGI IMG/M metagenome (GOLD analysis project Ga0154020, IMG submission 109709) | Active sludge microbial communities from wastewater, Klosterneuburg, Austria - Klosneuvirus_20160825_MG | ecosystem: Engineered > WWTP > Aerobic digester > Activated sludge | place...
GTTGCCATACGGACCATCGTAAGATGAACCTGTCTGATCATACATTCCAATTTGAATGTAGTCAATTCCATTTCCCTGATTGACTCCAACGGTAGCGGGAGTTCCGCCAAATCCACCTGAACCTCCGGATGCATCACCCGTTGTCCATTGCATATCCTGGTAACAGAAAGAAACATTGGATCCCGGAGGAAGCAATGGATCAAAACCATCTGTCAGAATCAGCTGAAAAGTATTGCCTAAGGAATCATGCATACTAAAGTATCCGACATTTTCCCATTGGATGATCATGTGTGTACTGGTGACCTGATAATAGACGATTCCACTCAAAGGCCCACGCGTATCCACATCCGCCCAGAACGGAGCGATCATTGTATAATTTGGGTCAGGAAAAGAACTTGCTGTGAATGTTGCGTAAGGATTGGCGATTGAAACGTTTCCGTTGTTGTTGATAAACACATCATTCACTTGTTGTCCGTAAAAACAAAAAGGAAAAGGGACGGGAATACTAACTGTAGACCAGTCGTCATTTCTGTAATCTGGAGGGAGACCCGGACCACCGCTGCCACCTGAACCATCGAACTGAGCAACCTGCCAGTTTGCATCACGCGGAATCCAGCAAGCGCAACCACTCGCAGTGTTTACGGAATTTCCGGGCAGAACATTCGCAGCAATCCGCGCCGGATTTTTTCCAAGTACATCATAGTTGACATACTTTTCGTGACCTGTAAGTTTTCCATCAAGCTTCGCCTGATTTACTTTAGCCATATCAATGGTCTTTACATCAATCTGAGAAAACAGATGCGATGTAAAAAACAAGAAGGCACAAATGAATAGAGTAATTTTTTTTGTCATAACCTGCTTTATTTTTTTATTTCATAAAACTAAACCCCATGGCAATAGGGCAATAGAATTACTAATTTATGAAAAGGAAAAGAGGCGTACAAATATATTCCGTGAATGAAAACCTTAATTAGAGCGGGATTTGGGGATTTTGGGTGGTCTTAACACTTCAAATTCAAAAAATATGCGGTGTTTGTGAGTTAGATTGTCTGAACTGTGATTTAAATGATTTAATGATTTTGCTGAATTTTGAAACGATTATTCATCCCGGATGCTTTTAAGCAAGGGTTTATATAAAAGATTTATGCTAACCGAAATTGAAAGCGGGACCTCAGCTACCAAGAGGTAATACTTCACTCTTTAATGAGACGAAGTTTTTCTAACATTTCTCTTAGAGCAGTTTCTTTAATTTGCCAAACAATATTAAGGGCACCTCTAATAACCTATTCTGGGTGATGTGCTTTGATATTTTTTTGCAAGACGAGGCGTGAGGAAGGATGATACTGAATCTAAGTATCAGACTGACGAACAACGAAGTATTGCAAAAAAAGATCAAGCATCGAAAGCGATTGATAAAAATTGTGAATTCAATTAGCAGCACCCGGAAGAGGTTATTAGTGGTGCCCTAAAATCAATTCCAAAATAATGATGAACAATTCTGTTCCTGAATCCTCGGAGTCTATGCCAATCCATTTCGGGATGTTTGTCTTTGAATTCCTCAGGAAGTCTATTCGCAGCTTCTCCGATAATTTCAAAATTCCGTATTACAGCATCAATGGTTTTACTATCAGCACTAAATTGTTCAAATGATAATCCATCAGTGTAACGAAATATTTTTTCAGCACTATCAATAATGTCTTCAACAAGCAAAAGAGGCTGACGCTTAGACATAAATTATCTCGTTTTCTATTTGAGTGAGATATTTATTTTTGACGCCAGCTTTAGAAACTAAATCAATCTTTCTCTTAATTTTTAATTCAAGAAATTCAGCTAAATCAATAAACTCAAGTCCAATTGGTTTTGAAAACTCAACAAGAATATCAACATCGCTTTTGAGTTCAGAAAAGTCATCTCTGACAATGGATCCAAAAAGTCCAATTGAATTCACCCCATAACTCTTTGCGAGTTCAGGTTTTAATTCGCGTAAGATTTGTAATACTGAATTAAGCGCTTTCATAATGCAAATATAAATCAATTTTGGCAATGCATCTCAGCTCAGAGCTTGCCAAAACTAAATATAAACTTAAGGGCACCTCTATATTTTAGGACTGAATTAAAAGGGTCCAGGATTGGGACAAAAACAAATAGTTTATTGTCCATCCGGAATTACAGGCTCAACCAATTTTTTCAATTTCTCAAGAGATTCCTGCCAGCCAAGGTAGCACATCTCCACCGGAATCATTGCCGGTATATTTTCCTGAAGGATTTTAATCTCTGTCCCGCATGAAACCTTTTTTAGCCAAACGGATGTAATCATTTCACCGGGTAGATTTGGATCCTCAAATTTGTCGGTGTACTTGATAAACTCGTTTGGTTTCAGATCAAGATATTCACCGCCAAAAGAATGTCCGTTTCCTGTTGTGAAATTTATAAATGACATTCTGAAAGTTCCGCCGACTTTTACATCCATGCTATGCACTACACACAAGAAGCCATAAGGAGGAATCCATGATGCCATTGCGTTCGCATCGGTAAATGCACGATAAACTTTTTCCGGAGCTGCCGTGAGCACTCGATGTAAGGATACATTGTTGTCTGCCATGATAATTTTTTTCTGTACGAATTTATTAAAAAAAATTGTCTGAACTATGATTTAAATGATTTATTGATTACGCTGATTTTGAACCTAAATTTTCGTGCATGATTTAGATTAACTATCCGAAAATACCTGCAAGAATTTATTATCCTTTTAAAATCAGCAATACCCTTTCAGCGCAATCATGAGAATTAAACAAATCACAGTTCAGACATTTGAATATTACACTTTTAAGAGCACAGGATTTTGAAAATCCTCCGCAACTATGAACGTGTACTTAGGTGCAGATCCTACGAAAGGGGGTATATCCTGCGGAGCGGCAAAAACATCTTCTCTGCCTTTGAAAACAGATTAGAAAAGTTGAATTTGATCATGGAATGAAAAATTAATCATTCAAAATTTTAAATGTCGTTTTACTACTCTGAAAACATCTTCATATTTTGGTAAGTCGTGAATTTGTGAAGCAAGTTTGTTTGCCCAATCACGCTGGAATGCTTTCTCCTTACTCAAAACTTTCTCTGCAAATAAATTTGGATCATGCTTTTTTCTTTTTGCTTTGCTGTGAAATGGGACAACATGTTCTCCAACTTTTATTCCTTCAACTTCAGTCAAGTACCAGAAGTCATACAAATCTCTTGGCTCTGTCCTTCCCATTAAAGCTGACATTTTTTCTATCAGCACTTCAGACAGTGAATAACATTGTAATGTAAAATCTTCTTTGAGATCGGAATAGATTCTGAAAATAGATTTGCTTTCAATTTCAGTTTCCAAAACTTCTCCTCTTGTAATGTCAATCTTCAAATCTCTACTTCCCATTTTCCCTTTTAACGGACCAACATAGTCAATATAGAACTGCGGACTTCCTGTTTCATGTATTGTCCATTTGTTGTTGTCAATCTGCATTTCAATGTTTGCCTCTTCTTTGATAAAGTCAATAAGATTATTGAATTCATCTTTGAGTTGCTCATTTGAAATGGTTTCATCTAAGAGTGTAAAATCCAAATCCTCTGAGAAACGGTAATCTTCAATGAATGCCTTTTTTAAAACAGTTCCCCCCTTAAACACTAATGCTTTACTGAGGATTTTGTTTTTTGAGATTGCAAAAAGAACCCAAGATAAAAAATAATCTTTCTCAATTTGCTTGTCGCTTACTCTTTTCGCTGTCGCTAATTTATTTACTTCCTTTGGTTCAATCATATCAAGTGAAAATAGGAGACAGTATTGAGTTGCTGTCAATATTTTGTTGAATAGCCCATCGGGAAATTGTTTTTCCTTCTTTTGGGTGTGAAGGTTCTAATAAAACGAATGAGTTGGTTCTTAACTTTTGAAGTTTCTCAATCACAGGATTTTTAACCTCCAGCAATTCCAAAAGAAATCCTAACCGTTTTATTACTGCCTGAGAATTGAATTGCATGGCATATTCAAAAAGTTTTTGGTAATTAAGTGTATCTTTTGATTTGTAAATTGCTTTTGTAATTTCTGTTATACCACTTGCATAACTTGGTTTAAATAAACAATCAATAAAAGTTTTTTCCAAATCAGAACATTGAACTTTGTTGAAGCTGTCAATCCATGTTTTTTTACTACCGAAGAAATGTTCTTCGTTGTGATAAATGAATTGAAAAGGGATGCTTTTTACTTTAAGTAGTGAGGGCTTGATTTGTTTGCTTACAACAATTTGTTCTTTCAAGTTAGGTTGTGTTGTCAAACTATGAATTTGTAATGCTGAAAAATATCCAATGTAATAGTTTGCATCACCAACAATGTATTGCGAAAGCAAATGCCAGTCAGGCATAAAAGTGCTTGCTTCCTGTTCAAACGGAATGATGTAGTAAAGCCCATCTTTAATACGCATCAACAAACCGCGTTTGGTCATGTCACTTAATAACCTTTTTACAGCATCAGGGTTTGAGTTCGGAAGTAGTTTGTTTGCTTTGTCAATGCCAAAACAAAGCAGTTGAGCTTGATACAGTTGATCAAGCAATTCTATCGACTGAAATGATAAAGTTTTGCTTTTTATAGACATATAGTGAGTTTTAAACTCACCATAAAGATATGAAACATAAGCCATCAAACAAATGGAAAATTTGATTTGAATGTAATTTTTGTGGACTTCCGTTCATCAATAGAGTGGAACGTAGGTACTTGTAATCCTTTTTCAACTTTAAGATGTCGCTGCGCGCAAAGCAAGATCCGAGTAAAAACACTCTTTATAGTCATTTAGTGAGTTATTAACTCACCAATTAGATATAAAACATAAGTTATCAAACAATATGGAAAATTTATTTGATTGTAATTTTTGAGTAATCGGGCTGAATGATAAAGTTTTGAAGGTGAATCTTGTTAAGCACTGGTCTTTTCTTGTTGAATATCAAACTTTAAAAGAAACTGGATTTTGAAAATCCTGCATAGTGCTTACATCTTGCGCCGCAAGTAGAATGCTTCTTTACCCGTTCATCCGAATCAAATTTCGACCATTGATTGTTGTGACACAACCAATAAAAGCAGGAAATTATATTGATCGCGAATTCTACGTTGTCTGAACTGTGATTTATTGGATCCCAGGATTTCACAGATTTCGGAACTGATCTTCGAGCATGATGTAGACTGACCATCCGAAAATAGCTTCAAGAATTTATTATCCTTCTAAAACTAGCAATACCCTATCAGCGCAATCATGAAAATCAACAAATCACAGTTCAGACATTTGAATATTACACTTTTAAGGGCACTGGATTTTGAAAATCCTGCGCAGTGTACATCTTGCGCAGGGGAGTACGAAACCCAGCCTATTGCTATCTGTTGTTAGCACCTGGCGCTTCTTTTATCAAATGGTCAGTCCACTTTCAATGGTGGTCCAACAACTTTCATATCATGGTCTGCAAAGACTTTTGCAATTTCTTCTTTTGTCGGTGGAGAAGTCCATTTATCTGTCACCTTAAAAAATGCTTCCATTTTTCCGGCTGGTAAATAAGAAACTATCATCTTACCTTTTTCTGTTAACTGCAAAAAGGCATGCTGCACATTTCTTGGAAGAAAAATTGTGTCACCAGATTTCATTTGAAATTTATCGTCACCTACCTGAAACAAATACTCTCCTTCAATAACATAAAACCATTCGTCCTGGAGAGGGGAATGTGTAAAGGCGGACCTCCGTTTGGAGTAAGTCCGGTCTGTTCAAACACAGCCAAATCATTTTCAGTGTCAGTCCCGGAGATTTTTATATCTAAGTTATTCAGGGTAACGCCCTTCATTTTGTAGTGTTCTCCAAATCTGGCTTCACCGGCCTTTACTTTAAATGCCTTTTCTGTTCTCATAAAAATGTTGGTTTTGATTTTAGCAAAAATACTCAATGGAAAGAGTGCAAGTGCCGATAGTATAAAGGTTCCCCGTTTCATCATTGGGTAGATTCAATTGTCTAATGCAACATAAAAATAGTATTATGTTGTATTATGAGGAAATATAAAAGAATTAATTTCGAAGAAAGAGTCCAGATAGAATCTTTCTTAAGGGCTGGATGGACCTTAACAGCAATTGGTGTCGAACTTGAACGGCCGACTTGTACAATTAGTAGAGAGCTATCGCGCTTCCCGTTCAAATACACAGCGGACAAGGCAGATAAGGAAGCAATCAAAAAGGCGAAGCATCATAATTCACGCAATAAGTTGATTGAAAATCCTCGATTGTTTAATGCGGTTATTCGTCACTTGAAAAAACGTTGGTCTCCTCAACAAATTTCGACATATTTGGAAATAGAATATCCAGACCTTCCAAGTATGCAAATTTCACACGAGAGTATTTATACATACATCTATCTTTTGCCTAGAGGCGAGCTCAAAAAAGAACTGATTGGTTACCTAAGACAAAAGAAAAAAAGTCGTTATAGCCGAAAAGGATCGACCGATAAGCGTGGAAAAATACCAGAGATGATTAGCATAGAAGAGCGTCCAAAGGAAGTTGAATCGAGAAGTGTGGCAGGACACTGGGAGGGAGATTTGATCATGGGAAAGAACCACAAATCAGCAATTGGAAGTATTGTAGAACGTAAAACACGAACAGTCATTCTCGTTAAATTAAAAGAGAAAGATGCGGTATCAGTACGGAAGGCTTTTGAAAATGAGTTCAAAAAACTTCCGAGCCAAATGAAAATGACGATGACCTATGATCAAGGCCATGAAATGGCAGAGCATAAATTGTTTACAATTAACACAAAAATGAAAGTATATTTTTGTCATCCATCTTCTCCGTGGGAGCGTGGAACAAACGAAAATACGAATATGCTGATCCGTGATTATTTTCCAAAAGGAACAGACTTTAGTAAAATAACCAAGAAAGAATTGAAGCGGGTACAAAATGAATTGAACGAGCGTCCGCGAAAAACACTTGACTGGCATTCTCCCAAGCAAGTGTTCAAAGAAGAAATCCTGGTCAAATGTTCCTAAATTTTGAAGGCATGACCAAATGCATGAAAAAAATGGCAGAAGATTTTATCCTTCTGCCATGCTATTGGATTAAGCTATTCCTTGTTGAGTTGCTTTCCAGCATTGCTCAACTCCGCTTCACTTAACAAGTTAAAATTAGAGTCATTAATCGAATAATTATTTAATTTAACAAAATGTTGCGTTAGAGATTTGATCCGAAGTTGTAATTGATTTATCTGTTTGTTTAATTCAGCACTCCGGGTTTAAACTCACGTTTTAGCATGAGCACCATCAGTAAATGTACGAAACAGGATCTTAATGGATCTTGAAATTGCCGAAGCCCGACGAATGCTCGAAGCCTGTCAAGCACGAAACTTTATTCGACCCTGGTCTTTCTAAAAACAATAGCGTGAAAGTAAAGCTACCTGCCTCCGGAGACGGATTGATCTTGCTCACCAGCTTTCCGTATAATATTTACGGAGCATGAATTGATCGCCTGCATCTCAGAACTCAACTCGCCCGAAAAAACCGGAGGTTGAAAGTATTAAAGGAAAATGATTAGAGGATACAGTGCCGATTTAAATTGTATCCCAAAAGATACGGTTGCCGGGAGGATTGTTGCGTGGTGGAATGTGTGATGGCTTGTTCAATCCTTACTTTTAGAAATGCAATTTCGAGAAAGCAAAGCTACCGGCCTCCGGGGCGGAATGTCCTTGCGCACGGGCTTTCACACAACATTCCGACGAGCGGGAAGTCTTGAACAATGGATGAATTTCACACAGTTTAAGGGTTTCGTACAACATTCTGGTCAGCTGAGGGCGAGCAAACTGCTTAGCGTGGAACTTGATTTCACCATTAAATTGCATTTATATGTCATTATATTATGTAATATGTAATACATAAACGAAAATAATATTTAAACTAATTGCGTATTCCAAATTTATTGTTTTGCTTTGCACCCAATTCCAGAATCAAAATTAAAATGACCAAGAAGTCAACACGAAGAGAACGCTTTGAAAAAGTTGCCGCAAAGAGGACGCAAAAACTTTTGGATATGATTGATATACTTGGAAATTGTTCTAATAAAAGCAATTACGAATACACTGATGAAGATGTTCGCAAAATGTTTTCAGCGATTGAAAATAAAGTGAAGAATACGAAAGCTTCTTTCGGCAATGCAATAAGTAAGGAAGACAAAAACAGATTCAAATTTTGACCTCATGGCAAAAAAATGGTATTACAGAAAGCAAACCGGTGATGCTGGTTTAAATCGCAAACCACCTCGTTTGAAAGATTTGGGCGAACATTCAATCAGAGTTTTTGTCCGTGAAGTAATTCAGAATAATCTTGATGCAGCAGAAGAAGGAAAAGCGGTAACTGTCGAAATAAAAATTCATGAGTGGAAGAAAAAAGAATTGGAAAACTTCTTTGAGTTTGTCGGCAAAGAACATATTGAGTTGTTAAAAAAATCTGCAACTGACCCTGACCCTTCGGTTGCTCCTTATCTGAAAGATTGCGTTGAAATTATCAATGGGAAAAAAGCATCAACATTTTTAATCGTTGTTGAAGAAACTAATTGCATTGGATTATTAGGACCAGTTCGTGAAACTAAAACTGAAAAATCACATTTTGATGCGTTGATGCGAAAGGTTGAAAATAATGAAGCGAAAAAAGAAACTACAAACACTGGCGGAACATGGGGAAAAGGAAGTTCAATTTTCACTTACACATCTCTGCTTTGGACTTGGTTCTCTTATTCAAAATTATCCAAGCCCTGGTTTGATGAAAAGAATCAAGTTGAACATAGGAAGCGTTTTATTGGAAGGTCAATGCTTGCGCCTTTCTTTGATGAACCATTAAACGAAAGTGTTCTTGGAGATGGATGGTTTTGTGATACTGAAAAACTGGAAACAGAAAAAATAGATGCTTATCCTTTCATCAATACACAAGCGGATGAATTTGCAGAGAAACTTGGCTTGCCAAAAAGAGACACATCAGGAACAACATTTTACATTCCATTCTTCAAGCCGCAATTGGAAAACGGAAGTGAGAAAGTTGATTTAGAAATTCTGCAACATGAATTTTCAGAACAGGTCATGCAAAACTGGTTCATTCCAATTTACAATGGAATGCTAACTGTAAAAATCACAACAGATTCTGAAACGATTCAAATAGATAAAAAGTATTTGCATTCAGTTCCTGAATTAAAATTCAAATTACAATTACTTGACTGGTATGAAAACGATTGTCCACCGGATGACAAACGATTCATGAAAGAACAAATTGAAATTGATGTTCCGGGATTGAAAGATGATTTTATAAATGCCAGAACTCAATTTGGAAAAGCAAGACAGAAAGCAAAATCAGATTTAATTGTCAGAGTGCTTAATGAGGATGAGGATTTCGATGATACTTGGGAAACAGTCAACAAAGTTGCTTTGTGTCGCAATAAGGGAATGATAATTAACGATGAGAGTTTGTTTGAAAATAAAACCATACGAACTGAAAGTATTTTTCTTGGCGGATTAATGGCAAAGTATGAGGCTGTGTTGGACAAGCGAAAACATTTTGATTTATTTCTTGCATACGCAGAAAACCCTGCACACAATACCTGGTGCAGAAGTTCAAATGATTATGACAGATGTTTCTTAGACCGCTTTGAAGGTAGAAGACCAAAACCCGAAGCATCAATCAATCATTTGTTCAATGAGATTTACAGGGTGTTCAAAAAACTTCTTGAAGAAGATACTGAACAAAAGGAAAACAAAGACATTTGCACAATTTTTAAAAAACTGGCGAAGCTAAAAAGTCGTGGTGATGATACAACCGGCAAAGCATTATTCTTTATGCGGACTTTGGAAGATGAAATTGATTCAGAAGGCAGATACATTTTCACCAAAAAAATTATTTCTGCATCAGAAGAAAACAACATTGATGTTTATTTCAAGAGTTACATTGATTCACTGGAAGGTGAAAGAGATAAAGACTTTGAACATCTCGGAATAAAAGAGTTCAGCAATATTGAAATCATAAGCACTGAAGATGTACTTATCAGTGAAGGAAGTAATCCGAAAATTCATTTAGCACCGCAAGAAGAAATGGTTGTCAAAATCAGGACTTGCAAAATTGATAAGAACCCTTTCTTCAAGAATGTAGAGCCGTTTATTAAAACTTATGCTAAAGCCATAACCAATGAGTGAAAGAATTATTCCCATTTCGCCTTACGCAAAAGCGGATAACATGATTGATTTGAAAGGATATGTTTCCATTGACGGCATTGAAGAAAAAATCGAGATTCCCGATAAGAAACATTTAATCCTTTATAACTTTTCACTTGCGAATGGTGATATAGTTGTTCCAAGAAATCACGACATACTTAGAATTTTTCTAAAACCAACCATCGCAAAAGGGCATTCGCCAAATGACTTCTCACATTTTTTACTAAATGGTGAATCAGTTGAAAAAGTTTTAAAACTGAAATTGCAAGTATGGTGTAAGAATACCAGGTGGTGTAGCAATCAACTTTCAGCCAACATCAGCGACGCAACAGGTCGTAAAGAAGTTTATTTTGATATTCCGATGTCGGAAGTAAAAGAAGAAATTACTATTGTGGGATTTGTGATAAGAGAAACCGGAAACAAAGTAAACGAAACACGAAAAGCAAATACAATTTATTCTGTACTTTCAAATTGCGAAGCGGTAGCCATTCAGATTGATGAACGAAAGGAGATTGGCGGAAATCACTTGCCGATTGATTACGAAGATTTATCTCACAAGGATATGGTCTTTGATATTAAAGGACTGGAAAATGATTTTGATTTGCCACGAATTAAATGTGCAAAGGAGTTCAAAGAATATTTTGTCAGAGACGATTTGAAAACTGTAAACAGCACTTTTATGATGGCAATGTTTTACTTCCTTGATTCTTATTTGAAGTGGTTAATCTTTATTTGTAAATACGATGCACACGATAAAAATCACAAAGGTCTTGTTGAAACTTTCTCAAAATATTGTGGCATTTCAAAAGCGCATCTTGTTGAGTTGATTGAAGAAAAAAAGTATTCGGAGAATCAAACCAAGCAGTATTTAACCCTTTCACATAAACTGCTTTTTGGATTACAGGCGGATTCACCAGTGAAATATGCCAGGGAACTTAAGCAAATGATAAAAGAAGAATCAAAATGAAATCCTTTAAAAACAACAACGAATTTTTTCTGAACACTTTGCATCCTGATGTTGGTGAGCACACTGAAAATGTAAATGCTTTCAATATTTACACGCAGGACAAGTTCAACACTTATCTTAAGAAACTTGGTGCGGATGAAATAGGAACAGTTACAGAAAAGGAAATGTCAGTTATTGAAAAGATCAAAGAGCAAATTGAGAAACTGAAAAAAGAAAATCAGAATGTAGATAAGGACAGATTAGAATTTGACCTTGCAATTATCTTTCACTCCAATCTTAAAAAACTGAATTGGGGAAGATGGTTACTGGATGATTACAATATGTGGCGTTGGTTGTCAATGAATTATTTTCTGAAAGAAGTTCTTTGGAGAAGGGGAGAAGAAAAAAAGAAGAAAGGTTTGGTTGCTGAATCTGCAAAAGCAACTTACGACCATCTCGTTGGAAAAAGAACCCGTGATATTTTCCCTCGTAGATATTTCATCATTGGCGAAAGATTATTTGACAGTGAAAAGAAATATGAATTGCTACAAAAGCTTTCTACCCTTTCAAAAGAAAGCAGGTCTGGTGGTTTCGGAAATTTAATTTCAAATATGGTTGATACCAAACTTCTTTCTCCGAAAGATTATGTTTCGAAATCTTTTTCTGAAATACTTTTCACCGAAGGAAAGTTAGCTGATGATAAAGAAGTGTTGAGGGCTTTTGTCAGATACAACAGTTACAAAAAGCGATTACTCAATATGGCAAACAAAGATATATACAGAAATGAAATATGTATTGGATAAATCAACCGCTTCTTAACTTATAGTAAAATATTTTGAAAATACGCATCCGTTTTAAAGGAGATTATTTATCCTCATTATAAAATTCAGCCCTACTAATCTTTTAGTTGTATAGTCGTGAATAGAGGATGAATAACAATCAGTTTAATGGCAAATGATCTCGGAAATCTACTGTAGCATGCCACTATTTTGGAGAATTATTTTTGTGTCGCCTGAATATGATTTACAAAACTGTCCAGTGTTAAAATTCTTTCTCTAAAGTCTTTTGGGAAACTTGTCAAATATTGTTTTGGTACAACCAAGCATACATTATATTTATACATTTCTTCAAGTTGGTTTTTAGAAATACCCTGTTGTAATGTAAAAAGATGTTTTGTTTTGATACGGTCTGCTTCGTTTAATATTTGTCTCCAACGATCTTTACAAGTTGTCTTGGACGCAAGCACAACCAATTTTTTTGGACTAAATTTCTCGTTATTATATGCGTCAACATTGGGAAACAGAAAATCGGGTTTCTTGTTATCTTCTGTTAATGCTTGGGTTGCAAAAGAAAGTTGAAATGTTTTAAAGATTTCAGAAAGATGATGTTCAAGTGATTTTCCTGCTCTGCTTTTTCGCCTGTTTAAAATTGTGTTTGCTGTTTCAACAAGTTCTTCAACTGTCTTGAAAGGCATTTTTATCCTGCTACTATACCTATCATTTTCGATAATCTTGAAAAGTTGAAATTCTGCATTTAACCAATTTAAAATTTCTTGGTCAGGGTTTGCTTTAATAATTTGGGATGTAATGCCATACGCTCCATTATAACAATTTCTTGAATTGGTGGCAAGGTCACTTGTAGTTGGAAATTCTAATTGAAGTGATTTTAAAAATCCAACGAAGCACTGCATCAATTTATCTTCTGCAGTTGCTTCAAATTGTTTTGGAATAATTCCATTTGTTTCCGTTGATGAAATGTTTAATGCTGCAAAAAACTCATCAATGTCTTCATCAGTTTGCAATACGAACGCTTCATAATAGTTATCAGAATTTTTGCAGATAACTAAAAGGTCTCCGATATTTTCATCTTCTAAAAATGGAAATCCTTTCCCAAACCGGGTAAGTCGATATTCATTTCTTGTTCCGGTTCCATAATAGATAAAACGGCTTGTTGTTTCAAAGTCATCCTGCCATTTTATGGAAATGAATTTGTCTTTGTTTTCACCTTTTTCACCGGGTTTGTCAAAGAAAAGTTGCCAGGAGTGTTTATGAATATGAAAGCCTGCCTGATGTCCACCTGTCGCACCAGTGTCATTTGCAGTTATGTATTTGCTAAAAGCAATTTTAGATTGTTGTGCTGAGGATATGGCTTTGGTTAGAATGCTTTCCATTTAACTTTAAAATTTCTTTTACGATGTTTTTTCCAACTGCCTGTATCAATGGTGTTACAACTGAATTTCCAAACTGTTTATACGCCTGTGTGTCTGAAACAGGAATAATAAAATTATCCGGGAAGCCTTGAAGTCTTGCGCATTCTCTTGGAGTGAGACGTCTCGGACTTTTACCGTTTTGAGGTATCAAAATTTCTGCCCCGTCCTTGTAATACCGTGCACTCATAGTCCGAGATATTCCATTAAGGTCAGTAAGTCCAAAACCAAAACCATTTCCTTTCTCTTTATGTTTCTTGGCATACTCTTGCAGGTAGTTCCACAAATGAGCAGAAAGAGTATATTTTTTATCTACATTGGTTTCTAAAATGTCTTTGATGGCAAATTTGGTTTCGCTCATTTTAGGAAAGGTAAAAGTTTCTTTGCCTTTGAAAATTTGATTTCTAAAACCAACAATAATTATTCTTTCTCTGTGTTGGGGAACAAAATATTTGCCGTCTAGAACCTTGTAATGGACAGAGTAGCCCAGTTCTTTTAGCGTTTCAGTTATGACTTTGAAAGTTTTTCCTTTGTCGTGTGAAACAAGATTTTTGACATTCTCTAACAGAAAAGCAGCAGGTTTCTTGTATTTTATAATTCTTGCAACATCAAAAAATAATGTTCCTTGGGTTTCATCTAAAAATCCATGCACTCTGCCTAATGCATTTTTTTTTGAAACGCCCGCAATAGAAAAGGGTTGACATGGAAAACCTCCAAGTAAAATATCATGGTCAGGAATTTCCTTTTCTGCAATTTTCGTTATGTCGCCAAATGGCACTTCGCCAAAATTTGCCTCATAAGTTTTCTTAGAGTAAGTGTCCCATTCACTTGTAAAAACACATTTGCCACCAAGATTTTGAAAAGCAAGTCTGATACCACCAATACCTGCGAACAGGTCTATAAATTTGAATTTAGGATTTGTTTGCGGTGGAAAAGGAATGTCCCATTTGATTGGTAAGTAATGTTGGAAATCAGGCTCTTGAACAATTTTCAATTCCTCATGGAGTTCAGCGAGATGCCTCTTTGCGGGTGGCAGGAAGTATTTTGAAACTCCGTTTTTGTGATTTTGGAAGTAATGCGTTAAGTGGGCAAGACTGTTGTCTGTCTTGTTATCCACTTCAATTTTCAATTTTTTTCTGATGTCAGAATATTTCTTTGGCATTTCTTCTTTTGTCTATGGTTCGTTCAATTTTCTGTATGCAAGTTCGCAATTTTTTGTTTACATCACTGCTCCAAAACCTTAAAACTTTCCACCCTTCTTTTTTTAATTGACAATTTACTACAACATCTCTCTTTATATTGGATTCTATCTTGTTCCACCAGAATTTTCTGTTAGTTTTAATGCGATGCTTGTTGACAGACCAGTCCTTTCCATGAAAGTACTCACTATCCACGAAAACGGCAATTTTCAATTTCTTAAAAGTTAAATCAGGTTTACCGAAAACTGTTTTATCATTTTTTCTGTGCCTGTATCCAAGAGAAAATAAGGCTCGAGCTAATGCAACTTCCATTTTAGTGTCTCTGCTGCGAATTGCTTGCATATTTCGCCTGCGCTGCTCTTTTGTCAATACATCCATGTTATAAAGTTCAGCATTGGTAGTTGGATAAATATTACTTATTGCAATTTAAGTCAGATTATATTTGCAACTACATCACCTATTACTGATGCGCTATTATTTGTCGGACCGGTGGTTTGTCGGACGTGGATAACGATCACGATTAACTTGCGTTCCAAAATATAATAAAGCGATCAAAAATTCCAGATATTCGCCCCATCAATTTCTATCCTATGTCTGATCAGATCAATTCGAGTAAGGCTCCGGAGCCGGTGGGTTTGTATCCGCACGCAAGGCGGGTGGGGAATCTTTTGTTTTTGAGTGGTGTGGGACCGAGGGAAAGGGGGACGAAGAAAATTCCGGGAGTGGAGCTGGATGAGAAGGGGAATATTGTGTCGTATGATATCGAGAAGCAGTGCAGATCGGTGTTTCAGAATGTGCTGTATATCCTGGAGGATGCGGGATCGGGATGGGATAAGATTGTGGATGTGACGGTGTATCTCACAAATATGAAAGATGATTTTCCGATATATAATCGGCTGTGGGCGGAGTATTTTAAAGAGAATCCGCCGTGCAGGACGACGTTGGAGATCAATTGTTTGCCGACGCCTATCGCGATTGAGCTGAAGGTTATCGCTATTATTTAGTTGTTGGTGCTTGGTGCTTGGTGCTTAGTGGTTAGTAGGGCCTGCTAATCCCCAACTCTCAGAATTTTAATCCAGCAGAAGGATAGCGGTACCTCGCCCCCCGTCTCTTTTCCACTTTCTAATTATTGCATGATCAGAGTGTTAAATTCAGGCAGAGGAAGGCAATCGTTCCCATTCATTCGCCCCCTTGCTAAATATCACATGATCAGAGCTTTAAATTTGGATTAAGGATGGTAGTCGTCCCCCTTCCCTTCTAACCAATTTCAGACGTTCTAGTTCACCTAATATCATACGCCGGTTGTCCCCCGTCCCTCGTCCCTTCTTACCAATTTCAGACCTTCTAATTGAGTCTATTTTTGTGCCGGTCGTCCTACGTCCCCCGACCCTCGTCCCCTCGCCAATAAAAAGCTGAAAAACAGTCAATTTTGAGACACTAAGTTACTTTCCAATAGCCTTTATTTTCCTTATTTTTGCAGGCTTTAAAATCGGAGGGGTTGGACTGTGTGTGGTTTTGTCGATTTTAATATCAAGATTTAAAGAATAAACACTGTATGTCATTGAAATACAGGGAATTTAAGCAGTTGGATTTGCCTTCGGTTTCCAAAGAAATTTTGGAAAAATGGGAGGCGGAAAAGACTTTTGAACAAAGCGTGGAGAGCCGGGCTGGCCGTCAATCGTTTACATTCTATGAAGGGCCCCCGTCGGCAAACGGCTTGCCTGGTATCCACCACGTCATGGCGCGGGCGATCAAGGATATTTTTTGTCGTTACAAAACGCTCAAGGGTTTCCAGGTAAAACGTAAAGGTGGATGGGATACGCACGGATTGCCGATCGAACTGAGCGTTGAAAAAACGCTGGGCATCCGCAAAGACGATATCGGTAAAACAATTTCCATCGAAGATTATAACAAAGCCTGCCGCAAGGAGGTAATGAAATACAAAGATGTCTGGGATGATCTCACACGCAAAATGGGATATTGGGTCGATCTCGATCATCCCTATATCACGTTCACGAATGATTACATCGAATCCTGCTGGTATCTTTTGAAAGAACTTTACAAAAAGGATTTACTCTACAAAGGTTTTACGATTCAACCTTATTCTCCTGCAGCGGGTACGGGTTTGAGTTCGCATGAATTGAATCAACCGGGGACGTACAAAAATGTAAAAGACACCACGGCGATTGCTCAATTTAAAATTCAGAATTCAGAATTGGGAATTGAAGGTCCACTTTATTTTTTAGCATGGACGACAACACCCTGGACGCTTCCTTCCAATACTGCTCTGGCTGTGGGAGCGAAGATTACCTATGTTGCTGTTCGCACACACAATCCGTATACACATCAGTTGATCACCGTGATTCTTGCAAAAGATCTCCTGGGTCGTTATTTCCCGGAGAAGAATGCGGAATTGAAAATGGCGGATTATAAAGCGGGAGATAAAGCAATTCCGTTCCAGATCCTGAAAGAATTTACAGGAAAAAATTTCGAAGGAATCCGCTACGAACAATTATTCCCTTATGCACAACCGGTAGATGGTGATGCATTTCGTGTCGTGCTTGGTGATTTTGTGACAACAGAAGACGGAACCGGAATCGTTCACATCGCTCCGAGTTTTGGTGCGGATGACTTCCGTGTGGCGAAACAAAATGGAATCGGTTCCCTGACGCTCGTTGATAAACAAGGAAAATTTACTTCGGAAGTCGGTGAGTTTGCAGGTGAATATGTGAAGGAACAATATCTCACCGAAGAAGAAAAGGAAACAGAACGCAAAAAACAAGGCGGCGAAAAATATTTGTCGGTCGATGAACGTCTTGTGATCAAGATGCGCAAAGAAGGCAAGGCTTTTAAGTCGGAGAAGTACGAGCACACATATCCGCATTGCTGGAGAACAGACAAGCCAATCCTATATTACCCATTGGATTCCTGGTTTATCCGCACGACTGCGAAAAAAGATCGTCTCGTAGAACTAAACAAAACAATCAACTGGAAACCTGAGAGCACAGGAACCGGACGTTTTGGAAACTGGCTGGAGAATTTGGTTGATTGGAATTTATCACGATCGCGTTACTGGGGAATTCCGCTTCCAATCTGGAGAACAGAAGATGGAACGGAAGAAATTTGTGTTGGTTCCATTCAGGACTTGCACGATGAAATAGAGAAAGCGATCAAGGCCGGATTCATGAAGACGAATCCTTACAAAGAAATTGAAGCAACTACATTCAACATTCATCAATCGAAATTTGATCTTCATCGTCCTTATGTTGATGACATCGTTCTTGTTTCTCCTTCCGGAAAAGCAATGAAACGTGAATTGGATCTGATCGACGTGTGGTTTGATAGTGGCGCCATGCCTTACGCGCAGTGGCACTATCCATTTGAAAATAAAAATGAATTTGCATCTGCATATCCTGCAGATTTCATAGCAGAAGGTGTGGATCAAACACGCGGATGGTTTTTTACCCTGCATGCGATTGCAGTTCTTGCCTTTGATTCCATTGCATTCAAGAATGTTGTGAGCAATGGTTTGGTGCTCGACAAGAATGGAAATAAAATGTCGAAGCGTTTGGGCAATGCTGTGGATCCGTTTGAAACACTGAGCAAATACGGTCCGGATGCAACACGCTGGTACATGATCAGCAATGCATCGCCCTGGGATAATCTGAAATTTAATGCTGAAGGAATTACGGAAGTACAACGAAAGTTCTTCGGCACATTATACAATACCTATTCTTTCTTCGCGTTGTATTCGAATATCGATGGCTTTAATTATTCGGAGCCGGAAGTTTCCTACGAAGAGCGAACAGAGCTTGATCGTTGGATTCTTTCCGAATTGAATTCGATGATCAAAGTGGTCGATGCAGCCTACGCTGATTACGAACCTACAAAAGCCTGTCGTGCGATTTCCGATTTCGTGAGCGAACACCTGAGTAACTGGTATGTTCGTTTGAGTCGTCGTCGTTTCTGGAAAGGTGAATACACGAAAGATAAAATCGCTGCTTACCAGACTTTATATACTTGTCTGGAAACAGTAGCCTTGCTGATGTCGCCCGTTGCTCCGTTTTACAGTGATCAACTCTTTGGTGACCTCAATGCTGTTTCGGGAAAATGGAAAGTCAATTCTGTGCATCTGGCAGATTTTCCAGTAGCAAATGAGCAATACATCAACAAAGAATTGGAAGAGCGGATGGAGCTCGGACAGCAGATTTCCTCGATGGTTTTGTCTTTGCGGAAAAAAGTGGATATCCGGGTTCGTCAGCCTTTGAACAAAATCCTGCTTCCTGTTCTGGAGGAGGGTTTCCGTGAAAAGGTAGAACGCGTAAAAGACCTGATTCTCGCCGAGGTGAATGTGAAAGAAATTGAATACATCCACGACACGAAGGGAATTCTCACCAAGAAAATCAAGGCGAATTTCAAGGTATTGGGTAAGAAAGTTGGCGGGCTCATGAAGGACGTAGCAGCGGTTATCCCGACCTTCAGTCAGGAGGATATTATCCAATTTGAGCAGGAAAAGCAGTTTCAGATCAATGTCGGTGGACGGGATGTCTTCCTGGTGCCGGAAGATGTGGAGATCAGTTCCGAGGATATTCCGGGCTGGCAGGTCATCAGTGAAGGCCGGCTAACGGTAGCGCTGGATGTAACGATCACGGAGCAATTGAAGGAAGAGGGAATGGCACGGGAATTTATTAATCGTGTACAGAATTTGCGCAAAGACAAGGGCTTTGAAGTGACCGACAGGATCGACCTGAAGGTCCTGAAACACCCGTCAATTCTGCCTTCCCTGATTAATAATAAAGATTATATTTGCGCGGAAATTTTGGCAGCCTCCCTGGACTTAGTGGATCGTCTTGATGGTGAAGACACTGTGGAAGTGGAGGTTGACGACGATATCTTAACACGCATTAGCATTAAAAAACACGAAGTGTCTCTCGTGAATTAAGCCCACGTTGGAGTCTTCGCCTTAATCAAAATTAATTCGTTTTCTCATGAGCAAGAAGTCTACAAAAAAAGGAAAACCAGCACCGAAAGCAAAGGCTGCAGCTAAGGCTAAAGCAAAACCGGCTCCTGCGAAGAAATCCATTAAGGCAAAAGCAAAACCTGCACCTGCTAAGGCGAAACCTGCTGTAAAATCAAAACCAAAAGCGAAAGCTCCGGTGAAGAAAGTTATAAAGAAAGCTGTATCGAAAAGTGTTGCGAAGGCAAGTCCTAAAGCTCCAGTAAAACCAGCTGCTAAAGTGGCTGCGAAACCTGTAGCCAAGGCTCCGGTGAAAGCAACGCCTAAACCAGTAGAAAAAAAACCGGTACAAACGAGTGTGCCAAAACCAAACCCAACAGAATCTAAACCTGCGATTTCAAAACATATGCCATTTAATAAAAAGCCTGAGCCTTCACGTCAGATTGTGAAAGCACCTGAAGAGAGTGGAAAGAACCGTTATTCAGATAAGGAACTCGAAGAATTCCGCGAGATCATTATGAAAAAGCTCGAAAATGCACGTCGTGAACTTGTGACATTGCAAGCTCAACTTACTGCAGCCAATGAACATGGAACTGACGATACAGCGAGCACATTTAAAATGCTGGAAGATGGTTCAGACTCACTTGCGAAAGAAGAAGCCGGTCAGCTTGCGAGTCGTCAGAAGAAATTCATCGAACAACTGGAGAATGCTCTGGTACGAATTGAAAATAAAACCTACGGTATTTGTCGTGTCACCGGTAAGTTGATCCCGAAAGAAAGATTACGTGCCGTTCCGCATACTACTCAATCGATAGAGGCGAAGTTGAAGCAATATAGAGACTGAGAGAGTGAATGGTGAAGTGTGAAGGGTGAAGAGTAGGGATGTCTTGACTCTTGACCCTTTTCTATTTATTAACGTTGCTCCGTCCGTCCCCCGTCCCCCGTCCCCCGTCCCTCGTCCCTTACCCCTCAAAATGTCCCTGACCTCGAATTCGCTCTTCCGTCGCTCCGCGATGATCGTGTCACTGGTTCTTCTCATCGATCAGGTGGTGAAGATCTGGATCAAGACACATATGTATTTGGGTGAGGAGTTCGAGGTTACGAAATGGTTTGTAATTCATTTCACGGAGAACAACGGCATGGCATTCGGGATGGAATTCGGTGGACAGGCAGGAAAAATATTTCTCAGTCTGTTTCGGATCGTTGCATCGCTCGGAATCGGTTGGTACCTTTTGCATCTGATTCGTCAAAAATCACATCCGCTGGTCATCACCTGTTTTTCCTTCATCTTCGCCGGTGCAGTGGGCAATATTATTGACAGTGCCGTTTATGGTGTGCTTTTTTCGGATAGCATGAATGGAGTTTCGACATTTCTTCCCGCTGAAGGCGGCTATTCAAGTTTCCTCCATGGCCGGGTTGTGGACATGCTTTATTTCCCGCTTTTTTCAGGGAGGTTTCCCGACTGGTTGCCAATCTGGGGTGGTGAAACATTTCTTTTTTTCCGACCGGTGTTCAACATAGCGGACTCATCGATATCCATCGGAGTTATGCTGTTCATTATTTTTCAGAATAAATTTTCACCGGCACAGAAAAAGAAAGACGAAACTTTACCCGAGGAGAATGCGGTTATTCCTCAAAATGGAGAAAGTGTTTAATTGATTATTTGCGTAGGCCGGAGGTAATGAGATTCTCCCCGGCAAGAATCCGGACATTATTTATTTGTTACCGGAGTGAAAATCCTCGGGTTTGTTAAGGTCTTTTGGAATTTCTATGCATGAATAGAAACATGTATATTTGAGGATCGACCTATGAAAAAATATCTCCTCTCCGCGACTTTCTTCTTCTGTGTATTTGTTTCGTTTGCTCAGACAAGCGACAGCGCAGTGATCCGAAAAATTTATTCGGAAATTCTTGTCAATGGAAATGCATACGAATGGCTGCGCCAACTTTCGGTGAATGTGGGTGGTCGCTTGTCCGGTTCCCAGGAAGCAGAAAAAGCTGTGCAGGTCACAGAAATCATGATGCGAAATACAGGTGCTGATTCTGTTTGGTTGCAGGAGGTATGGGTTCCACATTGGGTAAGAGGGCTCAAGGAAAGCGGAAAAATAATTGATGCAAAGAAAAAAGCTCAGGATGTTCCGATATGTGCGTTGGGTGGTTCTGTTGCGACACCGGCGGAAGGAATTACAGCGACTGTTATTGAAGTACATAATTTTGATGAGCTCATGAAATTGGGCAAGGAAAAAATTCAGGGCAAAATTGTTTTTTACAATCATCCTTTCGACGAAACATTCATCACAACTTTTGAAGCCTATGGTGAAGCAGCGGAATACCGTTGGTCTGGTCCGAGTGAAGCAGCACGCTATGGTGCGATTGCTACGATTTGTCGGTCCATGACAAATGCCCAGGATGATTTTCCCCATACGGGATCGATGGGATACAATGATTCATTGCCAAAAATTCCCTGCGCTGCGATCAGCACGAATGGAGCAGATCTTCTGAGCAGAGTGTTGCGTGCAGATGCCGGGACGCAATTTTTCATGAAATTAAATTGCGAGAAACTGGACAGCGTGCTTTCACACAATGTGATTGGAGAAATCCGTGGCACCGAGCATCCGGAAGAGATCATCGTTGTTGGCGGACATTTGGATTCCTGGGACACTGGCAAAGGTGCGCACGATGACGGAGCCGGAGTGGTGCAGTCGATTGAGATTTTGCGTACACTCAAAGCGCTTGGCATTAAACCAAAACGTACCATCCGTGCTGTCGCATTTATGAATGAAGAGAATGGCAATCGTGGTGGAAGGAAATATGCAGAAATTGCAGACAATAAAAAAGAAAAGCATGTCGCGGCAATTGAAAGTGATGCCGGAGGATTTACTCCCTATGGATTTGGTATGGAAATGCCGGATGAAAAGAGGATGCTGGTTAAATCATGGGCTCCTTTATTCCGGCCTTATCTTGTCTGGAATTTCGAGGATTCGCACGGCGGGACGGATATCGGTCCTTTGAGAGACAGAATGAAAGTGCCGCTCTTCGGGCTTGAAGTAGATTCCCAGCGATATTTTGATTACCATCATGCGGCTTCAGATACTTTTGATAAAGTCAACAAACGAGAACTTCATCTGGGTGCTGCTGCGATGGCTGCGATGGCGTATTTGTTGAGTGTGCATGGGCTTTGAAATAAGATTTTTTTTAATCGTACTATTCACAAAGAATTTTCGATTGCTCACAGCGGTTCACTCTCTGCGAACTCTGCGATTTCAACTCTGCGCACTTTGCGTTTAAAAATCGTTTCATTTCAAATGCAGCAATGGTGGGCTTTTTTTACCGCAGAGTTCGCAGAGTTTTGCGCAGGGTTCGCAGAGAGGGGACATTTTTTAAAATAATTTTGATGAAAATGCTGTGTGAAACACTGTCTTTATTAGCACCACCACCTGCGTACTCCGCGCAAAACTCCGCGTACACTGCGGTTAAAATTCTCCTTTTCGAATCGATGTTGTATCCTAGTAGCCGGTTGTTTCTTTAACCCGCGAGTTCGCAGAGAGGTTTATCACTTTTAAAATCTGTGATCAATTTTATTTATGCGGAGTACACTATTCCAGGGATATTTTTTTTGTGCAAATTCTGCCCGATACATCCTCAAATCGCAAGAGATAATTTCCTTTTTTGAATTTTCGTAAATCAATTTTCAAATTGGAATTTTCAGGAAGCACGGAATTATATAACTGTTTACCATCCATTGAAATTAGATTCAGTTTCAGTGAATGCGAAATCGTATTGGTCAGCAATGCAATCATGACATATTCGTTCGACGGATTCGGATAAATTTTCAGAAACGGATCCAAAACATTTTCTTCGATGCCAATTGAATTGATGTGAATTGTCTTTGTGAGTGTATCACACCGACAAGCATCACAAGCAATATGTGTGATACTGAAATCTCCTGCTGTCGGAAAAGTGAAATCCGGATTGTAGAGTGTCGAACCAAAACTCCAGGAATGAGAACTGGAGTAAACATTTTCTGAAGTAAAGGATGCTGTAAGACCATTTTGAGTGAAACTGAAATCTGCATTCGGCTCGTACACGCCGATTTTCCATGTACTCAGACTATCGAGGACTGTATGAGCTGCAATGTTCTGTAAAAAAGCAGCAGTCGTTCCGCTCAGTCCGGAAAGGAAAGTATTCCCCACAGGATTCCGTTTGAAAATACTCGCATAAAAAGTGCATGCAGCAAGGTAAGAGCCCGCAACACTCGGGTGACTAAAATCCGACACATATAGATCGAGGGTAGTATCCGCTGCGATCGAATTTTGAAAAGCAATCCCAACCGGAGAAACACGAGCATGATTTTCATCTGCCATTAGCAGATAGCTTTCACGAAGTCGTTCCTGCATTCCTGCATAAGTACACAAGGGCGGATAATTCGCGCAATTGCCCTGATCACCATATTTTCGTCCCCAGGTCATGTAAAATACTGTTTGGGTACAAGGATTATTTACATGGATGAGACTGTCTAGTTTTTTTGCAAATGGCAAAACATCGGTAATAACCTGAAAAGGAGGAAAGGAAGGGAGCTGACTTTGTTCCTGTAAAACCACCACGTCCCATGCCTGAGAATTAATTTTAGCAAGGGCGGTCACATCGTTGCTGTGTTGTTGCAATGTATATCCTCCGGGTGTGTAGGAGTCAAAAATGATTGTTTCTCCATCTGCCAGGGCCATTTGATACAGCAAATTCGGAAGGTTGTTCACAGCAGTATAGCTATTCCCCAGGAAGAGGATTTTCTTTTGGGCAAAAGCTGAAATGGAAAAGATCAGGGCCAGAATCAGGATTTTTTCTTTCATGGAGTAGAAATGAGTGAACTAAAATATGATTTCTTTGCGAACTTTGTAGCATTCCGGAATTGAATCCGGCATTACCCTTTTCAATTGGCAACAGAAATTCAAAATATATTATCAACCCTGGAAGACAGGCCGGGTGTGTACCAATTCTATGACAAGGATGGGCTCTTGCTCTATGTGGGTAAGGCGAAATCGCTCAAAAAGCGAGTGAGTTCCTATTTTCAAAAGGAACGTCATGAAAACGGGAAAACAACTGTTCTCGTGCGAAAAATCGCAGACATAAAAACGATTGTTGTGGATACGGAGTTGGATGCGCTGCTCCTTGAAAACAGCCTGATTAAAAAGCATCAGCCCCGATACAATGTGAGTCTGAAGGACGATAAAACCTATCCCTGGATTTGCATCAAGAACGAACGCTTTCCAAGGATTTTCATTACGCGCAGGGTCATCAAAGACGGATCGGAATATTTCGGGCCTTTCACACCGGTGAAAATGATTCACACGTTGTTGGAACTTACTTCCCAATTGTATAAGCTCCGGAATTGTAACCTGATTCTTTCCGAAGAAAATATTGCAAAGAAAAAATTCAAAGTGTGTCTGGAATATCATATCGGCAATTGCAAAGGACCTTGCGAAGGATTACAGCGTGTGGAAGAGTATGATCAGAGTATTAAGGATATCCGGCAAATATTGAAGGGAAATATCAATACTGTTATCCAGCATTTGAAAGTATTAATGAATAATTATTCAGAAAAATTTGAATTTGAGGAAGCGCATGCCATCAAGGAAAAGATCGAGTTGCTGGAGAAATACAAAGTGAAATCCGTGGTAGTGAATCCTACCATTCACAATACGGATGTATTTTCTATTATCACGGATGAGGATGCAGCGTATGTGAATTTTTTACGCATCATGAACGGTTCCATTATTCAAGGGCACACGATTGAGTTAAAGAAAAAACTGGAAGAGACAGAAGAAGAATTACTCGAAATTGCGATTGCAGATTTGCGAACGCGTTTTCTCAGTGATGCCGCTGAAATCCTGGTTCCCATTTCCCTGAATCTTGAAATGGAGGGTGTAACTTTTACTGTTCCGAAAATCGGCGATAAAAAACACCTGCTTACACTCTCCGAAACAAATGTGAAGAATTACATCCGTGAGAAGCAGTTGCAACTTGAGAAGCAGAATCCGGAGAACAGAACGATGCGTGTGTTGGAGCAAATGAAAAAAGATTTGCGATTAACCGAATTGCCAAGGAGAATAGAGTGTTTCGACAATTCGAATATCCAGGGATCTTATCCTGTCGCAGCGATGAGTGTTTTTCTGAATGGGAAACCGGCGAAGAAGGAATACAGACATTACAATATAAAGACCGTCGAAGGTCCGGATGATTTTGCTTCCATGGAGGAAGTTATTTTCCGCCGATACAGAAGGATGCTCGATGAAGCACAGGAATTGCCACAGTTGATTGTGATTGATGGGGGAAAAGGACAGTTGAGTTCTGCAATGATCAGTCTTGACAAACTTGGCCTGCATGGCAAGATCGCCGTGATTGGAATTGCAAAGCGCCTGGAAGAAATTTATTATCCCGGAGATACTGCTCCATTGTATATCGACAAGAAGAGCGAAACCTTGCGTATCATCCAGCAGTTGCGTGATGAAGTGCATCGTTTTGGAATTACGCATCACCGGAAAAGAAGAGAGAAGGGGACGATAAAGACGGAGCTTTCTGAAATTAAAGGTATCGGTGAAGCTACGGCGCAAGCCTTGCTGATTCATTTCAAATCTGTAAAGCGAATCAAGGAGGCGACAGCGGAGGAACTGGAAGCGGTTATAGGGAAATCAAGAGCGGAGAAAGTTATTACGCACTTCCGGGGGAATGAAGAATAAATTACCGGAGTGCTGAGGCGTTTTTTTAAAACAGGGGGTATCATAAAAATTGAACGTCAGTCTTCGTGAACTTTGCAAAAAAAAATCGAATTAAGTTTCACCAAATTGCTGAGGCGTTTTTTTAAACGCAGAGTGCGCAGAGTTGAAATCGCAGAGTTCGCAGAGAGGGGTTGAGATTTTAAATCGATGTGAAACAAATTTTTTATTTTTGGTAGCATTTTTCTTTTGTGCCAATTCTCCAAATTTCTCGCAAATATTTTCTGTTATAAACATTTGATCCCACCGGGATCGGGAGTATGCAATTTAAATGGAACCGCTTTCGCCTTTTCTCTATTAAAGATCCGAAATCCAATTTGTTCCACACGCCGACTCCGAAGGAGTCTAATCTTTGTAGAAAAAGCAATGAAACACAAGGTCTGAGAATACACAGCCTTTAAAATTCCGAATCAGGGGTTTTGGTAATTTTGTTTTTTAATGAGGGGATTTTTAACGCGAAGTACAAAGAGTTTTTTCGCAGAAGACGCAATGATCGTAAAAAGAATTAGCTGAGCTGATCGGAAAGTAGTTTCATCTCAATTCTCGGAGAAATTTTCTCGTAGAGGACATGGTACACCGCGCTCATGATGGGCATGTGTACATTGTATTTTTTATTGATTTCGTAAATACACCGTGTCGCGTAATATCCTTCCGCGATCATGTTCATTTCGAGTTGCGCGAATTTTACCGAGTAGCCCTTGCCGATCATGGTACCGAACATCCGGTTGCGACTGAAAGATGAATAAGCTGTCACCAGCAAATCCCCCAGGTAAGCGGAGCCATTAATATCGCGGCTTACCGGATGAACAGTATCTACAAAACGTTTGATTTCCTGGATGGCATTGCTGATCAGCACTGCCTGAAAATTATCTCCGTATCCAACGCCATGACATATCCCGCTGGCAATCGCAATTACATTTTTTAATACGGCCGAATATTCTGTTCCGTAAATATCATCACTTACTGTTGTTTTGATGTAACGGCAAGTTAATAGTGATGCAAGTTTTTGTGCGTTGGATGTGTTTTGGGATGCGATCGTGAGGTAGGAGAGTCGCTCCATTGCGACTTCTTCCGCATGACAGGGACCCGTAATTACTCCGATGTTTTCGATGGGTATTTGGTATTGCTGATGAAGAAAATCTCCGACAATCAGTAAATCATCAGGAATGATTCCTTTGATGGCGGAGAAAACCATTTTGTTTTTAAAATCTTCGGGCTTTATTTTTTCAAGCGAAGGTTTCAAAAATGCAGAAGGCACAGCGAGAATTATTATATCTGAAGATTCAATAACATGATGGAGAGCACTGCTAACTTTTACTTTTTCCAGGTCAATGGAAACATCGCTCAGGTAATGCGGATTATGCTGGTATTTATTGATGAAGTCGGCTGTTTCGGCACTGCGTACCCACCAGTGAATCGTGTTGACATTGTTCGACAAAATCTTCACAATCGCCGTAGCCCAGCTGCCGCCGCCAATGACGGATATGTTTGGTTTGATAGACATGTTATTAAAATGCCAGTTTAATTATCGCTATTTCGAAAAAGCGGTAGTTTAAAAGGTGATGTCTTTTACGACTTCCTGGTTGTGGCGGAGGACTTTGACTTTGGTCGTTTCGCCTTTGCTGAATTTACTGAGCGCTTTCATGTAGCTCATCATATCAAGCACTTTGTGATCGCCAATCTGGATCACGACATCACCCGGCTCCAGTCCTGCAGCAGCGGCGGGTCTTCCATCGGTCACACCATCGATGCGCATTCCTTCACCATCAAAAGCGTAATCCGGAACAACTCCAAGAGTCACTTTGAATTTCGGTGCATCTTCGTTTTGATCATCTTTTGTTTTTGTGAAAGCTAATTTTCCGGAATTGTTTGTGAGACGAACGACATTTTCGATCATGTGAATGATGGATAACTCACCATCGTAATTGATGAGGTTTTCATCGTCACTCGGTTTGTGATAATCCTGGTGAGTGCCACTGAAGAAATGGAGCACTGGAATATTTTGCAAATAAAATGAAGTATGATCGCTCGGACCCACACCGGATTCTGTAGATTTTATTTTTACTCCATCAACAGAAATTGAATCCATCAACGTTTTCCAGCGTGGTGATGTGCCGGTACCATTGATCAGCAAAGTTTTTTCATCCGGCTTCAGGCGACCCACCATGTCCATGTTGATCATGTAATTCATTGTGGACAAATCCATCGTCGGATGCTTCACATAATAGTTTGATCCGAGTAATCCTTTTTCTTCACCGGAATAAGCCATGAAGAGGTAATTATTTTTTTTCAAATCAGAAGCTTTGAGAAAACGGGCGAGTTCGATCAAAGCAGCTGTTCCGCTTGCATTGTCATCCGCTCCATTGTGAATCGCAGGCTCTCCGCGATACAATGATCCTTCGGAACCAAACCCCAGATGATCATAATGAGCTCCGATCACAATTGTGCTGGCAGCACCGTTATCGAGATAGCCGAGAACATTGTGACCTATCTTTTCAATTTTTTCAACTTCAGCACCTGCAGTACAATTGGTGATCACACTGTCGCGCAGAATTTCCGCAGCTTTTCCTTTTGCAAAAAGCACCGGGATGCTCACCGGACTTGTTCTCATTTTCCAATCAGCCTTTGGATCCGTTTGTGCTGTATCGGAATTAATAAAAATAACTGCTGTGGCTCCACGGGCGATGGCAATGTCAAGCTTCTTGCGCAAGTCGGTCCACTCTCCGAATTTTCCATGCGGTGTATTTCCATCCGGAGTACCGCTTTCGATGAGAAATATTTTCTTGGCAATATTCGCCTTTCCGAAATAATCTTCCTGTTTCAGTGCCGGATCATTGATACCATATCCAACCCTTGCGATGTATCCGGTGATGATGCCGTTGGAAGAATACGGTAGTGGATAAAAATCTTCATCAACTTTGAAAATATGTGTATTGACAATCAGTTGTGTGCTGCTACCGATTTTTGCACCATCAACAAACGGAAATGACTGTAGAAAACCATCGGTTCCTTTTGCCTTGAGTCCGATACTTTTGAATTGTTTGACAATGTAATCCGAAGCTTTCCCCTCGCCTTTACTACCGGCTTCACGGCCCTCATACGTATCGGAGGCCAGAGTCGTGATATGGCTTTTTAGTTTTGCTTTTAGCTCAATGTCAGTAAGCGGAACGAGTTTAGTAGTGGAGCAGGAGAGAAGGTAGAGAAAAAAAACCCCAGAGAGAACGGTACGTATTAACTGTCGCATATCAGATAAATTAGGCGACAAGATACGCAGAAATGAGGTAAAATTTTATGCAAAAAGGCAAAGATTCAATATCCAACCGGCTGGATTTTATTGAATACAGATTCGTTGAACCGGCTGATCTCCAAGACGAATAAAGTAAATCCCTTTTGCCCAGCTACCGGCATTCACTGAAAAGCTGCTCAAGCCTGTAACATCAAAGTCAGCTATCAGTTCTCCGAGTGGATTGAGGATTTCCAGTCCACGGTAGGATGCCATGGGGTTCCAACGGATGTAGATATCAGAAGTGCTGGGATTCGGAAATACTTCGAAGGAAGAAGTTTCTAAAGTCGGGATTGAAGTGGGTAGGGTGTAATAGCAGATATCCAAAGTAGGCAGTAAAGTTGTGTCCGGGTTATCGCCGGAAGCAAAAATCATTCGACCATAGGGAATTTCATTCGCCATCTTCAACATGAAACCATCGCTGACTCCCGGATTGTTAATCATGTCCTGAACCATTCCACTCACATCCATGTTCGGAAAATTCTGTGTGCCACTCGTGGTTTGTGGAAGAAAGACCTGATTGAGATTGGAAGTATTGGGTTGATTGTTCCAGTTGATCGTGGTCTCTGTCCAGGGAGTAATGACTCTTCGGATGATACTCTGATTTGAAGATGTCAAGGATGTGTCAGTCGCAAAGAAATTATTGTTCGGTGCGAAGTACAAGGAAAGAGCTGCAGATTGTATAACAGCTCCCTGTGGGATTTGCGATAAATCGAATTTGAAAAAATTTCTCCAGCGAACAGGAAAACCGTTGATTGTCCAGCCTCCACAGAAATATTCAATTTCGTTCGGGTTGTTGTTTGCAGGATTGTAATCATCAACAGTTGCATCTTCTCCTTCTTTGTCAAGTTTCAAATTCAAACATGTGAGCTGCGGAGTAAAGTTGACAATCAGCAAAGGTCTTTGGTTTGTGTCAGGATGATCACCGGAAGCGAAAATCATTCGTCCGTAGGGCATTTCGTTTACTTGTCGCAGACCAAAACCATAGTTCCCGGAATTCACCATTTCCTGCACCATGGCGCTTACATCCATATTCGTATAATCCTGAGTTCCGCTGGTACTTTGTGGTAGAATTACTTGGTCAATGCTTGTTACATTCGGTTGATTATTCCAGGCAACTAGATTTTCCTGCCATGGATCCAATACACGTTGCAATACACTTTCATTCGAACTGGTAAGAGATTGATGCTGGTCATTAAAGCTATTGGGATTTGCATAGTACAATGAAAGATGTGCGCTATTGACAATTGAGCCCGGAGGAATCATGCTCAGATCAAATTTAAGAAACGACCTCCAGCTTACCTGAGTACCATTGATCGTCCAGGTGCCACTGCAATAATCCGTTTCATTTGGATAATTGCCATTCGGGTACCAATCATCAACAGCTGCGTCTGCACCATTTGGATCTAAACGAAGAGAAATTGTTGTTTGTGCATTGAGTACGAATGAAGAAAAAATCAGTACTGCGACAAGAAGGCTTTGGCGGAACATGAGAGGGGTATTTTCACGTTAAAATTAGGCTTGTTTTCTGAGTCTGCCAAAGTTTTCACCTATGATTGGGGTTCATTGACAAAATAAAGGGTGGTACTGGCCAAATGAGCAGGAGGAGCGAGGGGTGAAGAGTGAAGAGTGAATAGTGAAGAGAGTGCTTCGGTTCCATTATTCAATTGCGATTTTTTTTGTTGAAGAAAATAATGTGTTGATGTATTGGAGGTAATAAATACCGGGATTCAAATCAGTAACAGAAATTTCATTTTCAGACTTTGTTCCTTTTATTTTTTTTATGACTTGGCCAAGTGGATTCAGAAGAAGAAAATATGAATTTTCATCCGGAGTTAATGAGTTTTGAATTTTTATTGAAGTCGATGCAGGATTCGGATAGATAGAAAATAGTTCCTGTGATTTTACATCCGTTGAAATAAATGTTCCTGTGTTTAATTTTGCAATATGACTTACAAGTGTTGAGCCACTCTGCTGAAAAAAACCTGCAGCATACAGATCGTTGTTGTGAACTGCGAGAGACGTTACCCAATCATCAAAACCCGCACCTACAGCCTGCCAGGATGAACCGTTCCATTTGGCAATATTGTTTGCAGGTATATTTCCTGCAGAATCAAACCCTCCGCCGGCATAAAGCTCTCCATTGAAAATAGCAAGGGAAGAAATCCATTTGTTTGTTCCATCGCCGAGTGCCGACCAATTCGTACCGTTCCATTTTGCGATGTGATTAAATGCCTGTGAAGTTCCGACATGTTCAAAATCTCCGGCGACAACAAGTTCGCTGTTGTATTCAATCATTGTATAAGGAATTCCATCAAACCCTGAATCAACATCAGCCCAGTTGTTTCCATCCCAGCGAAGGATGTGTTCTGCTAGCAATACAGAACCATCCAGTTCATCAAAGGACCCGCCGATATACAACTCATTGTTGAAAACACCCATTGCACCTACAACATTGTTTGTATTTCCAAAAGGAGACCATGTTAAACCATTCCATTTTTCGAAATTGAAAACAAAATTTCCGGTTCCGGCTGTATCGAATTTTCCGCTGGCAATTAAATCGTTGTTGTAGACCTGTAGAGCAGTAACTGTAGTCGAAGATCCATTCCGCAATTGATTCCAGTTCGAACCATTCCAGCGCGCGATATTGTTTACCGGCAACATTCCTGCGGAATCAAAGATTCCTGCAACAATTAAATTGCTATCGTAATCTGCCAGACAATACCCTCCTTGTGGATGAATTCCATTTCCGACTTCAGACCAATGTATACCGTCCCATTTTGCAAGTCCGCTTGCAGGTGTAGTTCCAGCAGAATCGAAATATCCTGTCGCATACAAATCTCCTTGAAATGAAAGGAGTGTGTTGACGATGTTGTTGGTGCCGGAAGAAAGTGGTGTCCAGGTTTGAGCAGTAGAGGAAAAAGAAAAAACCGAAAAGAAAAAAAGATGAAAGAGAAAAATTTTTCGAATGGACATATCCGATTCATTAAACCTTTGCGCTCTTTGCGCCTTTGCGTGAAAAATATTTCGCGCAAAGGCGCAAAGAGCGCAAAGGATGTTAATTTCCTGCAGCTTCTGGAACATCCTTTTTCTCCGGCCTCATCTGAGGGAAGAAAAGTACATCCTGTATCGATGCGGAATTGGTCATGATCATTGACAAACGATCGATTCCGATTCCGAGTCCTGCTGTTGGTGGCATTCCGAATTCCAGTGCCCGAAGAAAATCTTCATCGAGTTGCATCGCTTCTTCATCGCCACGAATTCCCAATTCGAGTTGCTCTTCGAATCGTTTGCGTTGGTCAATCGGATCATTCAACTCAGAGAAGGCATTGCAGATTTCTTTTCCGTTGCAGATTGCTTCGAAACGCTCTACCAGTCCGGGTTTGCTGCGGTGCTTCTTGGCGAGCGGACTCATCTCCACAGGATAATCCGTGATGAATGTCGGTTGAATTAAGTGTGGTTCAACTTTCTCCCCGAAAATTTCGTCGATCATTTTTCCACGGCCCATGGTTTTGTCGATATGAATTCCCATGCCATTTGCGGCAGCAGACAAAGCAGCTTCATCCATCTCTGTGATATCCACACCCGTGAAATGTGCAATCGCTTCGTACATCGTGTATCGTTTCCAGGGCCGTTTGAAATTGATGAGGTGTTCGCCAACCGGAACTTCTGTTTTTCCATGAAGATCCATGGCAACTTTCTCTACCATTTCTTCCACCAGATCCATCATCCATTCGTAATCTTTGTAGGCTACATACAATTCTACCTGTGTAAATTCAGGATTGTGAAAACGTGACATCCCTTCATTCCTGAAATCTTTTGCAAATTCATACACACCATCAAAACCACCTACGATGAGTCTTTTCAAATACAGTTCATTCGCAATGCGCAGGTACAAAGTCATGTCAAGTGTATTGTGATGCGTCTTGAAAGGACGAGCCGCAGCACCACCGTATAAAGGTTGTAATATCGGAGTCTCAACTTCCAGGTATCCTTTTGCATTTAAAAAGTGTCGCATGGAATTGGTGAGAGCAGTACGTTTCAAAAACGCCTCCTTCACCTGAGGATTCACGATCAGATCAACATAGCGTTGACGGTAGCGCATCTCCGGATCGGTGAAGGCATCAAAAGTATTTCCATCCGCATCTTGTTTAACTACCGGAAGCGGGCGCAGACTTTTAGAAAGTAATTTTAATTCTTTTACATGAATGCTTGTCTCGCCGGTTTTTGTTTTGAAAACATATCCTTTCACACCGATGATGTCACCGATGTCGAGCAATTTTTTGAACAAACTATCGTATCCGGATTTGTCTTCACCCGGACAAATATCATCACGACGAACATAGATCTGTATGCGACCGGCGGAATCCTGAAGCACAGCAAAAGCCGCTTTTCCCATGTCGCGCACACTCATGATGCGTCCGGCAAAACTGATGTTTGTAAATTTATCAGGATCAGAATCAAAACCATCGAGCATTTCTCTGCTGGTAAAATTCATTTCCCATAGATCCGCCGGATAGGGTTCAATTCCTTGTTTTTGAATATCTTCCAGCTTCTGCCGACGAATTTGTTCTTGCTCTGTAAATTCCATGTTTCTTTGATAATAGAGATGGTAAATATAGATAAAAGACATGACGAAAATTAGTGGTTGGTGGTTGGTGGTTAGTGGTTAGTGGTTAGTGGTTGGTGGTTGGTGGTTGGTGGTTAGTGGTTGGTGGTTAGTATGGGTGAACTAGTTTAAAAGTGGCATCCTTAAAACCACGTTACCCCAACTCATAATTCATAACTCTTAATTCTTAATTCTGCAACCGTCCCCCGTCCCTCTTTTCTCAAAAAGATTGCTAATTTTGTTCCCTCAATAAAAACGCCATGAAAAACCTTGTTCAGAATTTTCCCCAGCAATTAAAAGAAGCCATGCAGATTGGGGAGCAGGCGAAGTTTACTCAACCCCTGGTTGACATTCGCAATGTGATTGTGACCGGCCTCGGTGGCTCAGGTATCGGTGGAACGATTGTATCCGAGATCATGAGCGATGAATGTTCTGTTCCTATACTTGTAAACAAGGATTATTTTCTTCCGTCATTTGTAAATGCACATACGCTCGTAATTGTTTCATCGTATTCCGGGAATACTGAGGAAACGATCATGGCGATGGAGACTGCCTTGCATAAAAAAGCAAAAGTTATCTGTGTGACTTCCGGAGGAAAGATTGCAGACATGGCAGCTGCAAATGAACTTGATTGTATCATGATTCCCGGCGGTATGCCGCCAAGATCGTGTCTGGGTTACTCCCTCACCCAATTATTTTATGTACTTCAGGGATATAAACTCATTGGCCACGCATGGAAATCTCAATTGAAAACCGCAATTGACCTGATTGTAAAGCAGGAAGTTGCCATCAAGAGCGAAGCGATGGATTTCACGGATTTTCTGTATAAAAAAATGCCCGTGATTTATGCAGTCGATGGATACAATGGTGTCGCTACCCGTTTTCGTCAGCAGATCAATGAAAATTCAAAAATGTTGTGCTGGCATCATATTCTTCCGGAAATGAATCACAACGAACTTGTGGGATGGGCAGAGCAACATCAGGAATGTGCAGTTGTGATTCTTCGCAATTCTTCTGACTATGCCCGTACTCAAACACGCATCGAAATCAGCAAAGAAGTATTTGCAAAATATACCAGCAGTATCAAAGAAATCTGGTCCAAAGGGGATTCGCAAATTGAACGTTCAATTTATTTGATTCACCTCACCGATTGGATCTCCTGCTATCTCGCCGACAAGAAAAAAATTGATGCAGTGGAAGTGAATGTGATTAATCATTTGAAGGGATCGTTGGCGAAGATTTA
>Ga0154020_10000969_pt1 | contig 35438 bp, 38 predicted proteins | sample Klosneuvirus_201_FD_109709 | JGI IMG/M metagenome (GOLD analysis project Ga0154020, IMG submission 109709) | Active sludge microbial communities from wastewater, Klosterneuburg, Austria - Klosneuvirus_20160825_MG | ecosystem: Engineered > WWTP > Aerobic digester > Activated sludge | place...
GAGACCGTGCAACAAAAAATTCTCAACGAAATCAAAAAGACTATCGAAAGAAATGCAATGGCTGCTGCAAATTCCAAAACTTGACTCATCTGCTACATGTTTCAAAAGATAAGCGTAGCTAACAGAGGCCGAATGTCGGTAACGCCAAAACCGCGAGCCAGTTCTTCGTACATACCCTTGCGACGCTCACCGCGGGATTCGATGTCCAGGGCTCGCAGGTAGTATCGCTCCGCCAATGACAGGTCGCGCCATGAGTGATCCAGTCCGCGAGGCACCAGGTAATCGCAGGCGATTCCAAGAGCCCGTTCGATCACGGCCTGAAAATCACTTGTCTCGTTGCGACCGCGGACAGCAAAGACTTCATGTTCGACGTCGCGACCGTCGATGTTGCCATACTGAGTCAGGATCTTGAGCGCGGCCGCGTAGGCCGCGAGTTGGTAGTCGGCATCGTTAAAGTTCGGTTCGTCGCCCTCGTCTAATTCTTGCATCGAATCGATTTGTCGGCGAACCTCGTCTTCAACCATTGGGTAGATCTCGTCGAGGAACCCGGGTTCACTGTCGATTCGTTTCCGCAAAACAAGGCACACGGTACCTTGGACATAATTCCCTTTCTTAATTCCGGCGGATTCCGTCTCGGTGCTAATCGTCCAGGCTGCAGTAGCCTTTAGTCCGGCTGCCCAAAGGATCATACCGAGGTCGGCCCAGACCGCTGGGTTTTTGTGCGTGAACATTACCATTTGCAATCCGTTGTCCGACATGTGCCGATTGAGATTGCGGTACACCTCTACCATTGATCGCCGAAACTCTTCGCCATCACCCCTAACAGCCAATTCGGCTCTCGAATCAGGAGTCCACTCTGGGAAAGCTTTTGCAAGCTGCTTGTCGTACCACGCCAAGAAAAAATCGCCAAGTTCGTGATAGTTGACGGCGTCAGCATACGGCGGGTCCGTAATCCAGATGTCGCACTGATAGTCTAGGTCTCTCGCATCAACCGTTGCAACTGATCCCGTGATGCTGATGGATTCCTGATTACTCAAACAGATTTGTGCCGAATCAAGAAACTGAAGCGGGCGGGTGGAATAGTTAAATAGAGGGTTTAGTGCTTGGTTGAGAAATGTGTTCTTCCCTCCTGAAATCTGTGTCTTACTTGAGAGCCAGCAACTCAATCGCGAGTTCCAATCCGAAAGTCTTCCAATATTGAGCATCGCTGCTGCCAATAAATTCCGATTGCGAGTGTTCATTGACAAGTTTGATAACATCCCATGTGTCAACAGCTGCCGCGGCGTGAAGAGGTGGTGCCAGTACGTCCATCCACGAGTCCGAATCGGCTCTTCCGTTTTGTCACCACCTTGGGGGATTGATTTAGATGGAATATACCCGTCCCGTTGCCACTCTACGAATCGTTCACGGAGCAAGGCCAGTACCCTGGCTTCGCGGGCGATGTCGGCGGCATCGGGCGCTGCGTAGCGGCGATTGCCGTCGGAATCCATCCAACGGATGCAGTAGAGCCGTTCTTGGAATACGTCGCCTGAACGCGGAACAAGATCGTCGTTGGTCCAGCGGCGTAGCCCCTCGGGGCCGCGCAGCGCTTCGATTGACCATGAGCGATCAGCGTTGAATGGATCCACCACACGGCTATCAATCACCGTCGCGCCCTTCTTCTTTTTGCAATCATACATTTCGGCATTCGAAGCGACGGCGATTTCCGCTCTCAAGCAGTCGGAACCAGGGACATGATGCCAGCGTGCGACGACCTTGGAATACTCATCTATTATCCAACTCGGGGCGAGTGGAATGAAGTAGTCGCATCCCTCAGGCTTTACCTCAACACAATACAGGTAAGCCTCAGCTCGCTCGCCACGCTCGTTGTGCTCGATGCCCCATTCGGTCATAAGTTTGTCAGCTGCAGTGAACGCTTTCTTTTGTGCTTTTCGCACATCGTCCTGCACTGCCTTGCCGCTGCCGAGCAGATTGAGACTGGCCCATGTTAAGAGAGCCGCGACGGGATTCAGATCAGAAGCAAATACTTCGCAGCCAATGCGGGCTGCTTCAAACGGAATGGAGCCGCCGCCACAAAAGCTGTCTCCAACCCGCGGCGTATGTCCAAATGATCGCTGCCCAAGTTCAGCGATGAGTTCAGAGAGCGTACTGGCATGAGTGTCAAGATGCTCGTTGATCTCCCCCCAGGTCGCAGCTGTCGGGCTCGCAACGTTTTCCGGGCGTTCACAATGGGTGATGCGTCCCGCATATGGGAGCGCGTCAAACGTTGCGTGGGTAATTTTCCGTTGAACGGCAGGCCTGCAGCGTTGCCATGTCCCAGCGTCGTCCATGGTGAGTATTTTCAGGAAGATGTCCCGATCTTTTTTGGGGTCGCTTGATGCTGGCATTAGCATGCCAAGAATCGAAGCTCGCACGAGTATCAGCGGCTTGCGCCCCCACCACTTACCAAGTCCGGTCAATGTCTGCCCTGAAACAGCCTTCCGTTCCCTGTAAGATTCTGCAGAGAGCCGGGCAATCGGGAATTGCGTTTCGATGAATTGCGGCATGGGATTGGTTCAAGTTTGATAGCAGCTTAAGCAGATTGAATGTGGGCCAGAGGCCGATTTTGTGCAGAACTCAAGTGGCGGCGACCCAGTTGTCCAGTTGCAAGCCGGGCACCTTGGCAAACTCGCGGGTGTTGTTGGTGACCAGCAGGACCTGCAGGCTGAGCGCGTGGGCGGCGATCATGGTGTCGAGCGACCCGATAGGCGTACCACGGCGCTCCAGGTCAGCGCGCAAATCGCCATAGACCCAGACGGCTGCGGCATCGAAGGGCAAAATGGTCAGGGGTGCCAGAAACATTTCGAGCGCCTGGCGGTTGCGCGGTGAGCCACTTTTGGCCACACCAAATGCCAGCTCTGCGGCCACCACGCTACACAGCCCGATGTCGCCCATCCGGTATTGCTTAAAGCGCGCCAGCACGGCAGGGGGTTTGGCGTTGATGATGTAAATACAGATGTTGGTGTCGAGCAGAATCATGGCGTTATCTCGTCACGAACCTGCTCGTCAGGCTGCTGGCGCGTCAATACAAAGCCCGGCTCGAAGGCGGCCAGCCCAGCCTCCAGCGTTTGCCAGGGGTCATCGACCGGCAGCAAGAGCACCCCGTTGCCAAAGTGCTTCACCACCACCTCGGTGCCAGCAAAACGGTACTCCTTGGGTAGCCGAACGGCCTGGCTGCGACCCGACTGGAAAAGGCGTGCGGTGTCCATGATTAGCATCTCCTAAATTAGTAGTCACCAATGATAATCACCAACTGCCGCCACGTCCATCGTGTTGTTTCAAGTATTGACTGTCTTGGGATTCTGAGTGAAGGCCTCTGTTCAATCAAAATCGAGTGTCAATTGAGCGTGACCGAGTAGTTCGCGGCGTGAACGGGCCGGTGAACCTTCTCCTTTAACAAATGGATTTTCGGCCAGGGCTGCACGAAGTGCTTTTCGCCATCCCAAGCCTCGGTGAATCAATGCCTGCCCGGTGGTCGCGACAGCCATCGTGTACAGCCACCAGCGTTCCTCTGGAGCTAACGCTTCCCAATTCATCAATGCGTTTGGAATCAAATCTGGTTGCGCCTCTTCAACCGCCCAGCATAAGACGCACAACTCCTTTCCCAGCGACGGGTGTACGGGAATCGGTTTCGCCGGATTTTTCAGGAACTTGCATGAAGGCAGCCCATTCGCGCGCAAGCGGCGATTCGCTTCTTCCCAGAACGCGGGTGCCAGTGCCAGCCATCGATTGCGATCAATCAACACTCGCAGTTCGGGGTCCTTATCTGACTCCATTGTCTCGGTAGTCGAATTCAATTCCGAAATATCGACATTGCGATGTTCGCTGATGCGGATGAAGTCGTTGCGTCCGCTGCCCGTTGGAATTTCAATCAGAAATCCATGTCGGGCTTCCACGGGAAGAAATCCCAAACCGACGATTTGGCGAGTCGTGCCGCTGCGATTGGTTGTACGTTTGCTGGTGCGTGCCATTAACTTTGCCTTACTTTGGACACATCAAACGGTTGATTGGATGCTTTCAACCAGTCCAGCAATGCCTGGCCTGTCGAAAACCCCAGCGACCCAATGGTCATCCGCAGTGAGCCAGTTCCGGCAAGTTCCTGCAAGCGATCAGCGACACTTTTCAGAACATCTGCACCGTAACCACCGTACAATGCTCCTGAAAACTCGATATGTTGCAGACCATCGCTGCTTTCGGCTGTCAACGCGATGTCATAAGCCGTGATATTGGCGGCTGTTGCCAACCGCTGAATAAAGTCCCAGACTTGCCCCGTTTCGTCTAATCGCTGGCGGTGGTTCCAGCGGGCTGGAATTTTGGGATCCAGCGAGGGGCCGTCATCTCCTTTTTTAGGGATCGGTATGCGGACTGTTTCCGAGCTGATTCCCAGTCCCGCTGCCGTAGCGATGGCACACACGATGCGACTATTCGCTGGAACTCGGAACGCGGTGTCGTACGTGGCTGCGGCAGCACTTGTGGGTGCAGAACCATCGGTGGTGTAGCGGATCGTTATGCCGCCCGCAGCCGGAAACGCCTGTAACTCAACTTCATAATGATTTCCGCGATTGTGCAACTGATGTTTCAATCGCAGTTTTGCCGTCCATTCACGGATGGGACTGACTCGCTCAGGACTGGCAGGATCAAGCGCCAGAAACTTGTATCGCAGGCTCTTCGCTTCAAACTTGGCAGGAGTCGGGACTGGACTGCTGGACGGTGTCGGATCGGATTCCCCGGTTTCATAGACCAACATGGGCGTGTTCAGCGGTTCAATCTTCAGGTAGCTAAATCCATTGCCATCATCTTCCATCGACAGCTCGCGAATCTCGACCGACGGTGCTGGTGGAGGAAACGGGCCACGACGCACGTGGTTTCCTTCTTCCCGCCAGAGCCTGCGTCGAATTGCGTCGGCTCGCAAATCATCCAGTGCTGATGGTTTATGCATCGGCCAATTGGTGTTCACCGCGGCATTGCGTTTGAAGTCGGACCAAAGGACGACTTTCGTTTCTGATGAGCCGAACAAGCGGGCTTCAGCCTTTGTCCGGAAGGCGTCGTCTTCGATCTTTGTCGTAAACTTTTGACCGCTTTCCAACGTCTTCCGAATGGTGGCTTCTCCGTTCTGGTTCCCCGCAAAAGCAAGATCGATCCCGGACGAGCGCAAGGCCGAATTGATCGACGGATAGACGAGATGGTCAAACGCCTCTTTCAGCGCGGCCCGGAACTGCAGCTCGATTCGATCTCGAAGAGCATCCAATGCTCGCCACTGCGGATCGTCCGATGGTGTGTTTTCTGATTTCAGTTCGTCTTCAATGCTCTGCAATGCACGTGTCTGACGCGCGGCATCCAGAACCTTCTGAAACGTGTCACGCGAGCCGCTCAGGAACAGCACACGGTTCTTGTACTGTTGCTGTTCCCACCATTCCTGCCAGTCTGAAGAGATCGGTAATTGGTTTGACTGGCCGCCAGGGCGAACGATGACCAGCGTTGTGCGATCTTGTTCAACCTGGACTTCGTCCGGGGGAGGCAGAACCTTCACGAGTTGATAACAGTCTCGCAGTGTGGGAGCGAAGTACTCGTCGAGATGATCCCGGAGCATCCGATCCACCGTCTCGGGATGCAGTGACAGTGCCTGTGAACGGAGCTTGGCGGCCAGGTTCTGTTGATTCTTAAAGAACAAGCGACCGTCGGCAGAGTTGTGCAGGTACCAGGCACGGGTGGCCAGTTTGTCGAGCACGTTCGCTTTGAAAGTCGACAGATCGCGACCTGGTCGCTGCAGGCAGTCGACCAATTGGTATTCTCGCAACCCATGGATGGCTCCGGGAGTTGTTGAGAGCGATGCCACCAGAATCAGCCGAGCTGCTTCGGAGGCGTCAGTGTTTCCGTTGCCGGCATCAATCTGCTCCACTTCCGCATCACCTCCGTGAGCGATGTCATGGGCAATGGCTTCACTGAGTGACGGATTGATCGTCCGGATCTCAGATGCCATTTCATCGACATTCAGGTCGATGTCATACGGATGAATCAGATCGATCTCCGCAGCTTGTTCTGACTTCCACAGATGTGACACGACCATCTGCATCAAGCGGATGACTCCGCGTGTCTGCTGGAAACCTTCGTTCTCCTTGAACTTGCCCACCAGTTCCCGAAGGTCGGGATGAAAGGGATACGAATCCACGACTCGCGTGTACATCGATTCCGGAGCCGTCGTCGTGAGATTCATTTTGCTGGCTTCACGGAGGGCATCGCGATATGCGGAAGCGACCCGTTCTATATCGGCCTGAGGAGCAACCTGATCAAACAGTCGCTTGCGAAGGATGTGGTACAACTCGTCGCCGTTGGGGTTCACGGGGGTAATCGGCACTGCAATGCGGCGAGCCTCCGATGTGATTCCCTGAACCGCCCGATCGTACGCCGCCTGCAGGTTTGCTTGTCCGACGCTGTAGTTCGTTCCTGCCAGATCGGACAAAACGAGACAGACGTTGTCCATTTCGGATACAGCAACGAACAAGTTTGCCAGAGCGGTCGTGGTCACCACCCCCAAATTGGCACCTCCGACCGGAACAGCTACCGCGTTTTCGAGCTACGGAGGCAACTCGTCGAGAAACAGAATCAACGGATCTCCGCCGATAAGTTGTTTCCACGCTTCGGGGCCTGGCGCTTTAAGAATCGGTGAGATAAAGTTTGCGAATTGGTCGGCCTTGCCAAGTTGTTCGGCAATCGATCCCCAAATTCCACCAGGGGCGTCGGAGTTGCGTCCATTGAATCCAACAACTCTGCAGCGACCAAGCCGAGGCGCTGGATCTTTGTCCGCGAGCACGCGATGTCGCAATTCCGGATCTCGGGCAAGCAACCCCAGCCCGATCATGCTGTGAGTTTTCCCGCCGCCCATCGCCTGCGATAACAGGAACACGGACGACCCGGCCCCCGAACCACCAAGATGGCGAAACGCTCGATCGACCAGGGACATCATCCCGTTGGTGAAATAGTTCTCCTCGAAAAACTCAGGACCATGCACCTGCCCTTTGAGGAATGTATCCAGGTTGAGCACCGTAGCCCGCCGATCAGAGGCAAACACGGATGGGCGAGGGTTGCAGAGAGACTTGAGTTTCATAGGGCGTTCAACTGGTTGAGATGTATTGGGGAAGCACAAGTGTCGATCTGCGATGTTCACTTCTTCCGCGGATTATTCATTCTTGATGGCTTTGCTACGGCGTTCAAAAACTTCTCAAGATCAGCCCGGCGAAACAGACGGTATCCGTTGGCCGGGTTCCTGTGCACAGGCATCGATCCGGCTGCCGCCCATTTACGAAGAGTGTTCTGCGAAACACCCAGAATCTCTGCAGCTTCTGCCGTCTTTACGTATTCAGTCAGTTTGAACATGGTGTCGCGCCTTTGCCGCAGAATTGATGCAGCGTGCGAAAGTCTACAAAAGGCTTCATCGCGGCAGTAGTCACTTGAAGACGTCCGCTGGCCTCTCGGAACGATCGCCCTCATCGTTGTCAGTTCGGTGACCGCCTTGCTTCGGTGTGGCACGTCTTCGGACCGACATCGACTTGGAGGCATTCGCACGGAATTTTTGTACATAACGAACGGTGGCAGACTGGATGACTCGGTTCTGTCGGCGCGTCTCTCTCAATCTTCGTCTTGCGAATTGCTCGCCTGTAAACCTACTGCGACGATTTGTACTCAGCCATTTCAGCCGCGTATCGTGCTCACTGCTCCCTGCTGCCGGGCCTGCGTTGCCCGTGTCTTCCGAAGCTGTCCCGGTGTCCAGTGCGGAATCTCTGCCCGGTCGCAGGCTTTCCGCACGGCGGCGTTCAGTGAGTGCTTGCTGTAGCAGTCGCCAGTCTTGCGGACTTTGGCCTTGTCGCCGTAGGCTTTCCGCAAGAATTCTTCGAGCCCGACTTGCGGGTCAAACAGGTAATCGGAACGGCTCAATTCCCTGAGTGAGTTCAGGACCTGCTGTGCGTGCGGTCCAATGACGATGATTCGTTTCTTGCCGGTGAAAGAGGTCAGCGAAAAACTTGAGGACTCATCCGACGCACCGATCGATGACGCACCGATCAACGAGAAACAGTAGCACTCACGCGGCTTCCAGTGGATTCAACGCAGGATTCGCCCTTAAGAGCTGGTCGATCATCGACATGAGCACGTCGATTTCGATCGGCTTTTCCAGGAACCCGTCGCAGCCGGAAGCTTTCGCTCGATCTTCATCGCCGGGCATTGGATGAGCCGTACAGATAATGACAGGGATATGTTGAGTCTTCGGGTTGCTTTTGACAGACATTGTCGCCTGGCAACCATCCATTTCCGGCATATTCATATCCATCACGATCAGATCGACCTGCAGTCTCGCAATCTTATCCAGCACTTCGCAGCCATTTTCCGCTGTCTCAACCACGATACCTCGCTTTTGTAGCAGAGCTTCCAGGCATTCGCTTGTATCGCGTCGATCATCGGCAATCAGAATCGTTGTCATGGAAACCGCTCCATAGAGGGTGTTTTGTTGGTCAGGTACTTGAAGTGACGGCAGAACGGATTCGAAGAGCTTTGAGTTTGCTAATGGTCTGATTGACGGTTGTCACCAGCCACTCGGCCCCGTCGGTTCGAAATCGTACCAGAAGTGTATCGTAGTTGCGAAACTTCCCGAAGCAGGCAACCACGACAGGTCCTTCAAATCCGGATTGTCTCAGCGCTCGACACCAGTATCGGGCCTGCTGCATACCGCCTGGCGGCACAACGCCGATCACAACAAAATCCGGATTGCGGGATACGATCCTGCCACACGCGCGATCAGGCAGTTCTTCGCACTCAATCACTTCCATGCGTGTGTCTTCGCCCAATTGCCGGCACACTGTCTTCAACAAAATGGAATCACTCTCGCTGGCGGTCGCGATCGCGATTCCAAACCGCGACGACGGCGAATCGATCGAATTTTCTGCGGCATCGTGATTCTGCCTGGAATCCGTCGCAGGATCGTCATTCGTTTCATCATCAGGCGCGATAAGTTTCACCGACGTCAAAGCCGCAGACAATTGTTTTAACAGTTCCACTTCATCAACACCCTGGTCATAGCGATCACGCCTGATTCGCTTCACGATCGGCAGGACGACGCTGTCGAGAACTTCCGGGGCCGAACGCAATTTCAATTCCCCGTCAAAGAATTCGATCAATTTGTGGCTTTCGCCTGCCAGTAGACGTTGGTAGCCACGTATCCAGGCCGCAATCGGAACTTCATCACTCAGCAATGCCGCCAAGAACTGAAAGCGGTCCACATATCGCCCCAGCACAACCGCACACACGGTGAGAGGTGTGGCGAGCAGCAATCCAATCGGTCCCCAAAGCCAACCCCAAAAGACGGCAGCAAGTATGACGGCAACCGAAGAAACACCGGTGCTGGAGCCATAAGCCCATGGCTCGACGACATTGTTCGAAATCAGCTCCATCACAACAATCAGTACAGAGACTGCAACAAAAATCTTGTATCCGGGAAAGAGTATCGCAGCAACGAGCAACGGAAAGATAGCGCCGACCACAGGACCGGCATACGGAATATATCGAAACAATCCTGCTACAAGTCCGAGCAGAGCGACATACGGAAATGCTCCATCCGGTGCCAGGAAGAACCCAATGGCGACTAAACCGAGACTAAACACCAATCCATAAGAGACATTTAGAATCGTCTGCGCAATCAGATAACTGCTGATTCGCTGCGACGCTTCTCGAATTGCATCGGAAGTGACCACATAGTTGCCGCGAGATACCAGTGAAGTGAATCGATCACGGAGGTCGTCTCGATACAAGAGCGCGAACAACGCAAAAACAACGACAAGCCCCGAAGTACCGATCGGTCCGAGAATCGTCAATAATCCACCCGTCCAGTCACTCAGGCGAATGGAAGTCAGTGGCGATTCGGTGACGTACAGAGGTTTCTTTGGCGAAGATCCGTCATTTGCGGCATCGTTGCGGCCTCCGACACCCAGCCAGCGTTCAATCGCCGAGAGCGGTTCGACTGAATTGTCCTGCGTTTCACGGGCATCCTGATGTTCAGAAGAATTGCGCTGAGAAGAATCTTCGCCGGTGGCAGACGTTTCGGGCGGCATGGATTCCACTGTCAGGGAGTCCAACTTGCCAGTAAAGCGATTGACCCTCTGCTGAATTATCTGCACCTTTGCAATCAGAGTCTCGCGATGTTTCGGAAGCTCTGCCGCCATGACGGAAAATCCATTCCACATCATCAAGAGGAACAGTCCGAACGCACAGAACAGTCCGGCCGCTGTCAGCATTACCGAGTAAACATTTGGTAGTCCAAACCGCTGCAGTCGATTGACCAGAGGTGTCAGCAAAAAGGCAAAGAGGCCTCCCAACGCTAATGGAACCAGGATGTCACGCGCTACGTAGAGTGCCGCTACAAAAATGACGACTCCCATTGACTGGGAGAAGGGCGCGATCGTTCGAAGTTCCTTGGAATTGACCATTGCCGAACACACATTTCTGCTGTCATGTGACAGCAATGAGTTGCAGAGGATACTTCCTGCGGCGAATGGCAGGTGAAAGTTTACCACCGACGCTGCCAGCGTCTGCCACGGAAGTTTCACTTTTGGCGCTTGCCCGGTTGGATTTCGCCATTTTCGCAGGAATCCGATCGTCATTGCAGCCCGAAGCGTTCGCGGGGGACTCTACGCTACTCGTTCCCTCGCTAACGCTGCGGGCTACAACGTCGAATACCAGTGCCGAGCGTCTTGCCGCTCAGCGGTCGATCGTGTGAACCCCTATTCGTCCTTCTTCTCGATCGCATCTGAGCCAGCTTCGCCCTTCTCTTCGATGCGGTCAGCTTTTGCTTCTCCCGCATCCTCAATGGCATCGGCTTTCTTTTCGCCGATGTCTTCAAGGTCGTCCGCTTTCTTCTCACCCGCTTCAGTCTCTGCGTTTCCAAACACCGTCTTCCCATCTTGTTCACGAACCACATCAGCCGCATTATTGTGAGCGTCACGTACACGATCTGCTTGATCTTGTGTTGCATCGCGAACCGTCTCAGCACTGTGCTGAGTCGCATCACGAACGGCGTCCGCTTCCTTTTCGTTGTACGTTTCCTCACAGCCAGCAAGTGCAATCATGGCTGGCAGACACATTAACGCACAAAGCTTTTTGAAAGTCGTCATTGTAAATTCTCCCCGGATTGAATGTCGAAACATATTTGAAATTGAGCTGACTGCTTGTCAGTTTCACGTTAACTCGTTTAAAGGGTTGCAAACCGCGTTTTGGTGATCGTCAGAAGCTACCAAGGCTTGATTTTCCAGCCGATGATGATGCCGATACCCAGACACCACAGCGCCGCCACGTCCGGTTTCTGCCGTGCATACTGTCGAAGATAGTCTACGACATCTGCTGTCGGCTGAAGTTGGCTGTTCCGGTTGCGAGACTGCTCTGCCGGACTGCATTCATCAGAACGTGGTGACACTGTCGATTTCAAATTAGCCATTTTAGGTTACTCCTTATTCTGTTACGGAATTTAATTTAACCGGGATCACCCTGGAATACTGTTACCAGGAAGCCCACTTCAAAACGATTGTTTAAGTCGCCGCTTCAGCCAGGCGATGTTGGCTTGGAACTCGCTGGCACTGCGATTCAGAACTTTGGATCGCTGCCTGAGCATTTTCCAACCGACTATCAGCAGTGCCATCGAAGGAATCACGCCTATGACCAGCGAGACTGCAAGCAATGCAATCCAAGCAGGCACGTTCCAGACAACCACGATCGCCCAGCCGATGGCAAACATCAGCACTGGGATGCTGGAGAAACCCAGCATCATTCCGAGAGCGATCATCAGCATGGATGGTCCCGTCCCGGTTCGAATTGTGTTCAAATCGTGAATGAACAGCTTGCCCTGCAGTTCTGCGAGAGTCAATAAGTCGTGAAACAACGTCCCCAATCCACGCTCGTTGGATGTTGACGAATCTGACACGTCTGCAGGAGGAAATGTGGTACTCATTTGCGTTTCACCCACCAACCCAGCGCAACACCGACTGCCAGACCGACGCCTAGCAATACTGTAGGATTTTCTTTTGCCAGCGTTTCCAGTTTCACGCCTTGGAGTCGATCGGTAATCGCACGTCCCATTGTGGTTAAGAAATCTGAGTGGACTTGTTCATTTTTAGTGTCTTGCCTTAAGTCGGAAATGCGATTGATCATATCGTGTCCCGTCCGTTCGTAGAGGTATATTTGGGAGTTGAGTGATTCGCCCGTGCTGAGGAATCAACAATCTGAGCCACTTGCCCAGCGACGTAATTGACAACCGATCTGGTAAGACCGGCTACAATCAATCGCTTTGCGAATCCAGCCAGACCGTCACCACCAGCCTGCGCGTTGCTGACAGAATCAACTGGACGATCAGCCGCAACGTTGTCATTCAGTTTTGATTTCGTTGCGACACCGGTGGTCGCCGATTTCGCTCGACTGGGCACGGCGGAAAATCCAGCGAGTGCAGCCAGGCTGACCGCAAGCCAGGGCGTCTGTTGAACGTAGTACTTCCAGTCAGTCAGCTGTCGAGCCTGAGTGGCGATCGATTCAATATTGCCTCGGAGTTCTCTGCGAACCTCTCGCATTTCGCTACGAATCTGATCCGCAATCATGTCGTCATCGAGTACCATCGATTCACCACCCCCCGTTTCAGTAGCTGCATTTTCAGTCGTAGGACAGGCTTCCACCTGTCTATTTGCAGGAGACAGGCTGGAAGCCTGTCCTGCCTATTGATCGATCCTAAGCACGATTCCGCAGCAACAAGCCCAAGACCGCACCTGCAATCAATCCAGCTCCGAAGCAGACAGCTACAGATTCTGCGGGATGTCTGCGGACGGTTTCCTGAGCGGAGTTCATTCCGTCATTCAACGCTTCTCCTGCGTTTTCGTATTTCTCCTGAGCAACGTTTGCGAAACCTGTCGCATACGAACGAACTGCTTCCGCCGCCCGATCAACCGTCCCGGCCGTGTCACTCATCGCGCTGTCGAAGAATGATTGAATGGTCTCACGAGTGTCCCCGGTCTTCTGCTGGATCATTCCGAACAGTTGATTGACGTTGCCCTTCACGCGAGCCAAATCATCGTCTGTCAACTGGCCCCATTTTTCCTGAATCACACCCTTCCAGCGGTTCCAATTGCCGTGAAGTTCCTGCTGAGTCACCATCGTTCTTCTCCGTTTGAATACTTGTCTAAGTTGTGTCTGATCTCACAGTGAGATCGTTGAATTTGAACAATTGCATTTGCCATGCCATTCGCTTTGAAACTGCGTTTCCCACAGATTTAGTGGTTTTTTAGCACTTCACCGCGACGGAAGCACCGACACTCGGGATCTGAAGGTGCGGATCAGGTCGGTCACGAATCGGGTCGGCTGCCGAACAGCCAGGCGGGAAACGATCAGGATTCTCGTGGGGTGGCACAAACCCAGTTTTTGCCGTGGAACACCGTTGACTAATGTTGCCTGGGATATTGGACCACACGTGAGGTCACCAGGGTTTGTTTGATCCGCCTTACGCTTTGCGGTCATTTGGAAGAGCAGTTGAAGCTGCCGGGTTTGCCAGTAAATCGACCGTGCCGTTGTCAGGGTCTCTTGATTTTTCTGCCTGCTCCTGCATTTTATCTGCATCGCTTCTTAAGTTGTCTTCCGCTTCGTTTACAAGAGATTCCGCAGGTTGCGATCTTTTTTCCATCGTCGGTTTTTCTTCGATCGCCGCTTCCTGGGCTGTTGAAATTGCAGAATCGTATCCAATACCGATCGTGAAGCTGAATCTCCGGTTCTGTGGACTTCAAAATGCTGCGGAGCCGCTCTTCAATCTTGTCATCGAAAACAACCTCTGAAACGTTGACCGTTGCAGGTGCCTCGGGTATCGTGGCTGATTCTGGAACCTGTGCGGGCGCTTCTGGTTTCGATTTTTCGTCTTTTGGTTCAGGTGCTTCCTGCGCCACTGATACACTCGCGACGCCGATTAGCATTAGCCCACACAGGAATTTATTTCTTATCCGATTTGTCATTAGTGCGGTCTTCATCGTTCGCGACTTCCTGAAGACCATCGAGCGTGGCCTTCCCATATTTGACATGCACAAATTCAATCCAGCCGCGATTGATTTCCTTTGGCCATTCACCGGACGTAAAGGTCTCCTTCAGCAACTCAGAATCCGGCGGAATCTCAAGTCGCAATCCTGCAGACTGCGAGTCGCGAACAAACGCCGCCAAAGGTATGGCGACACGTTGATTGCCGTCGGAGACTCTGGCCAGATCCCTCAATGACAAATATGCGACTTTCCAATTCTGATCGGGTGTGAGCAACACATCATCGACTCGGGCAAATTTCCGGCGATCCAAATCGCGAATCAAGCGGCCGTCCATCTCGTCGATGCTGACAAGATTGAGACGCATCTCCTGAGTACGCTCTGCCGGCCAATACACTTTTGCGTCGAATCGTTGATACAGCTCGGCAAGCTTGCCCGGGAAAACCAGGGACGGCTGCAGGATTTTTGCCTTCGATTGTCCATTTTGAAGCTGTCGCTGACTCACAGTCACCTTCCGGGCGTCGTCGTTCCAGCTTTTGATGCACTTCGGCGGCAAAAAAAATACGTTGTCAACCTTGGCATCCTTCTTCGTGTTTCTGACCGAAATAAACGCGAGTTCTCCGAATTCTGTATCGAGGACAACATCCACCACAGTGCCCATCAATTCACCTTCGGTATCGTGAATCTCCGCATTAATCATGTGAGAGGCTGACACCACATCTTTAAATTGCACTTCAACGCCCACAGACGCAGGTGGTCTGGCTGCGGTGTCGTCCGAAGCAACTGCCGCTGATGAAAGTATCAGCATCGAACACAACAAGCCGATTGGCTGAACAGAAATACAACGAAAAGTGAACATCGGAAACTCCAATTGAATTGAGCGAGCTCGGGGACAACAACTGTCTGAAGTCGTCGTGGGATTCGGCAGACTTCCATGCATCGCAACAAACGTACCGACGAAATCTCTGCGACAGTAGCGTCTGCAGCCGACTACAAACCCGCCTTCTGAACGCTCAACGACCAGTTCGGACGATAAGCCTTCACTGGCGTCAAACTCAGGACCGGTCATTAAACGAAGACGCAGTCAAAGTTGCGGGACGACGACATCCATCGCGCCACTGTCAATTCTCAGACGCACGGTGGTTTCCAGTTCAATGAGTTCGCCATCGAGCGATGCGAAGTTATGTTTTCGCCTGCGAGGAAACGTCAGCGTCAGGGACTTCACGCTGGATTCAGAAACAAATGAGTTGGATTTCCAGCGGCCAATCAACACGGCGACACACAGTTTAAGCCACTGAAACGTCGTCATGGGCGCGGCGACATACAACCCCAGCACGCCTGAGTTAAGTTCAGTTGCATACGGCAGATGGCCTTCTTCAAACGGGTTGTTCGAGACAAAAATTCCGGACACGCGCCTTCGAGTATTTCCGGCGGGCGTTTGAATATCAGCCTCAAAGACGAGAGGCCTGCGAATCGCGGCAAGTGCGGCTCGAATCGAAGCAAACAGTTTCCCAAGTCGCGACTTGTACTCAATACGTCTTCTATGCCGCAGCAGACTGGGATGTATACCGACCGAGAACTGATGGATAAAACTCCGATCATTGGCCCATCCGACATCCACTTTCGTGATCCTGCCGTTCGCCAGGGCCGTCATCGCCGAATTCAAATCCAACGGAATGGATAATGACCGAGCAAAGAGGTTCATTGTTCCGGCAGGCAGCACGGCCAGTGCAACTTTCGAGCTGATAGCAATCGTCGATGCGGCTGAGACTGTTCCATCGCCTCCCGCGACCAGGATGGCATCAGCATTGGACGCTGCCATTTCGAGCGTTTGGATCAGATGTTGATTGTCCGTGCGAAGAACTTGAATTGTATGACCAGCCTCTTCAAAGACTCGCGCAACTTCACTGGCGAATTCATCGACATTCATGGTTAACAGCGTTCCGCCCTCTTCGTTGAGGACTGCAACGTACTTCATGGGACTTCTCAATGTGCTTCGAATCGCATGATGTGACAAAGTAGACCTCAATCTCCGAGTGAGGCAGGCCGCAATTCACGGCCCCCTGGCATTCGTCACTCAGAGAGTGACGGCCACTATAAACGCAAAACGCAAATCGAGTGCCGTTGAGCAAGCGCTCTGCGGCTGATTGATATCAAGACGGTAATTTATCGAGCGGTACTTGGTTCGGAGTGACAAGGGCCACCACAGTCTGGCCTGCCTGTGGAGGTTCAGAATCATCGGAGGTGCAAACCGTCAGAACGCCCTTTTCATCGACGGTAAACAGCGGCAGTGCATCCGGATGAAGCGGGTTGAAGTCTTCCCAATCGAATTCCGGAGTCAGCTTTGTCGCTTTGATTATCCGGCCTGCAGCAAACGCTTTGTCCAGTTCGGCATAGGTCGCCTTTTCGGAAAAAAGCACTCGTCCGGCAAGGACTTCCTTTGACGGATCACGTCGATCCGTTCCCTTAGCTTCGATACTCAGACGATAACATTCTTTCTTTCCAAAGAGTTCCGCTCCCCGCGCGGCGGCCAGGAGATTCACTTCGTCGTTTGCTGTCAACGCGAAGAGTTTACCAAGACCTCCAAGATCCGCTTGATGAATCGCTTCTGACAGGATACTGGCGTGGTAAGTTGGCAAACCTTCCATTCTCGCATCGCGACTGTTTTCGAGGCTGGTATCGACTAGTCTGACTGGCACACCCACTTTGGTTAACGCATGAGCGATCGCTCGCGCGCCAGCGTGCGCGCTCACGATCAGAACGCCTTGGGGATTCGCGATACTCAAACCAAGTCGTCGGGCCACCCATCCGGCTGTCAGTCCGTAGGTCAACACAGTCCCGATGATCACCAAAAACGTTGCCGCGACGAAATCTCCGCCATTATCAAGCTGCAACGCGAAGACCGATGCGACGGCAGCCGCGACGATGCCGCGTGGTGCCAGCCATGCCAGAAGTACTCTCTCGCGAAACGGGATCTGACATCCGATCGTCGAAAGCAGCACACTCATGGGACGCACGACAAGGATTAACGTGGCAACAAATGCTGGCCCTCGCCAGCCGAACTCTCGAATGTTGTTCAGATCAAGTCGTGACGTCAACACGATGAACAGACTTGAGATCAGCAGGACGCTCAAACTCTCCTTAAATTGCACGATATGACCGATTGCCACACTCTGTTGATTGGCAAGAATCACACCCATAATCGTGACGGCCACCAGTCCAGATTCGTGAACTACCAGATTCGAAGCAGCAAACGTCAGGACGACGATCATCAGGACGACCGGACTTTGAATGTGGTCATCAATACAATGGCGTCGCAACAATTCTCGCAGGCCGACCGCAGCGAAAGCTCCCACTGCACTACCAACAAAGAAAGTTCGGATAAACCCCGCAGTTGCCGTCATCGCCACATTTGGAACGTCATCGTGACCGATCGAGCTGATAGCGGAAAAAACAAGAACTGCCAAAACCGCTCCGATCGGATCGACGACAATTCCTTCCCAACGTGCCAACGGACCAACACGCCCCATCGGTCGGATATGACGGAGCAATGGTCCAACGACTGTCGGACCTGTTACGGTCAGCAACGATCCCAACAGAATCGACGTTGACCAGTCAAAATTCAGAATCCAGTGGGCGGCAAGAGAACACATCACGCCGGTGGTGACAACGCCGACGGTCAACAACAGGAAGAGTGGCTTGCCGATTTCACGAAGATGCGAAATACGTAACCCAAGACTTCCCTCAAATAATATCACGGCGACAGAAAGCGAAACGACGGGAAGGATCAAGTGTCCGAAGAGCGCATCGGGCCGGATGAAACCGGTGACCGGCCCGGCAAGTATTCCAGAGGTCAGTAACAACAGGATCGATGGGATTTTCAAATGGCCAGCAATCCATTGGCTTCCAACACCGAGAACCAGAATTCCGGACAAAGCGACGATGAGAGTTTCACTTTGTTGCACAATGCGCTCCTGTTTGGATCGTTTGACGATGCGCCGCCTGACGCTCTGCGAACTATGGCCATTTCGCGTAAAAAATGCGGCAACGACCAGACCGCCGCTGCCCTCGTTCGAATTCAAATGCACAGTCGACACCACACATGACATGATATTTCAGGTGATTCGTGGCCTGGGGTAAACGAATATCCTGATACAGTTGCCCCAACGATCGCTCGGCAGTCTTTCGCATGGGCAAAGCATCGCATCATGGGGCACGCCAAGGTTCCCGTCGGAAAATATTACTCATGCAGCGGTTGCCAATCGTTCTGGCAGGAGGAGGATCAATCGGACCCGGCCATGGCAAACAGTGTGCCAACAGTGCCGAAAATGTAAATGTTCAGCGTGAAAAGATCGCGAAGTCCATTTATGACGATTCGTCGCCTCATTCCATCGACCACCAATCAATCTGGTCTTTCGGCTTCCTGTTCCGAAAGCGATTCATACAGACGTTGCCCGATTCATTGCCGTTTTCCGCAGTGTCATTAAACTATTCCCAACAATGTGCTGAGCGAAATTCAGCATCTTCGACAGCTTCGACCAATCTTGCCGCATTTTGAGATCTCTACGCAATGTCAAAAGTTCTGGTCATTGATGATGATCGATCAGTATCTGAAATGGTCTACCGGTCGCTCGAAAAAATCGGCGTTGGTGTTGAGAAAGCGCTGACGTCGGAGCGTGGCCTGAAGATACTTCAGGAGTCCGACATCGACACGGTTCTGCTGGACATTATGCTTCCTGGCACATCAGGGCTGGATGTGTTTCACAGGATTCGTGAGTTCGATCGAAAGCTCCCGGTGATTTTTATCACTTCCGGCACGGACAGTGCGACGGCCATCAAGGCCATGCAGTTAGGTGGCTTCGATTACGTCACCAAGCCGCTCGATCTGCCAGCGCTCAACGACATTGTCGAAAAATCGCTGCAGACTCGACGCCTTATGAACACGCCCGTGGCACTCCCGATGTCAACCGATGGTCATACAAACTCCGAAGCCTTTATTGGTCGCAGCCCAGCGATGCTTGACGTGTTCAAGTCCATTGGTCGAGTCGCCGCGCAAAACGTTCCAGTGCTGATCCGTGGAGAAAGTGGAACAGGGAAGGAACTTGTCGCTCGTGCGTTGTATCAAAACAGTGATCGAGCCGATGAATCGTTCGTGGCCGTCAACTGCGCCGCGTTGCCCGATGCTTTGCTGGAAAGTGAATTGTTTGGTCACGAAAAAGGTGCGTTCACCGGAGCTGACAAGCAACGGATCGGCAAGTTTGAGGCATGTAACGGCGGCACAATCTTCCTTGACGAAATTGGTGATATGTCGACGTTGGTGCAAAGCAAAGTCCTGCGATTGCTGCAACAACAGCGGTTTGAACGCGTCGGTGGCAATGCGACGATTCAAACAGATGTCCGAATCGTCACGGCGACCAATCTGGATCTGGATCAGATGGTGAAGGATGGCGAATTTCGAGAGGATTTGTATTATCGCCTGAATGGCATCACGATCACACTTCCGCCTCTGCGAGATCGAGGAGAAGACGTGCTTGCGCTGCTGGATCATTATCTGCACTATTGGTCTCGCCAGTTGCACAAACCGGACACGGAAGGCATATCACCGCCTGCGTTGGAACTGCTGATGAAGTATCAGTGGCCAGGAAATGTGCGTGAACTTCAAAGCGTTGTTCGGCAAGCACTGCTCAACGCCACGGGACCGGTAATTGTTCCGGCTTGTCTGCCCGCTGAAATTTCAAAACAGGATTTGACGGGAGCCGCCAACTTCGAAAACACGGAGAACGACACCGGTCTGAACTCAGATCTTGCGCACTTCGTAAGTGCCAGAATCGCTGAAGATTCGGCAGATCTCTACGCGGAAACGCTGGAGCATATGGAACGGTTTCTGATCACACACGTGCTGCAGTTTGTGGAAGGAAATCAGACGCGCGCCGCGGAAATTCTGGGGATCACGCGCGGCAAAATTCGTGACCGAGTTCGACAATTCGGAATTACGATGGATAAAACAGTTGCCATCGAAGAGTGAATCGACCGGTCAGCGAGCGGTGTGAGCGATGAGCTACCAGCCTGCTGCCGTTTGCTGGCATTCCGACCACAAATAAACCATCGGTCTGGAAATCACTGGCGTAGTGGATTTCGCCAGAAATCCCGCAACTGCATGGAATTCTGGCGAGTTCCGCTACGAAATCTGACAGATCTTTTACGCTCGCTGTACACCTGCGTCTTGGCTGTGTTCCCGGACGCGGTTGGAATAGATTGTGCAATGGGGTTAGATCAAAGTGACTTGAACAACCTACCACGCTTTTCAGTCAGTCGAAGTATCAAGTTTAATGACTAAAGAACAAAGAGAACCCGACATGATTGCACCAGCCTCTCCGCTCCCATCCATCTGGAATCCAGTCGTCGCCCTGAAACGTATGGACAACGATCGTGGATTGCTGGCATCGCTTGTGGAATACTTTTTCGAAGACACTCCCGTGCTGCTGAATGAACTCCCATTGGCGATTTCAAGAACGGACTCACTGGAAGCGACGCGCGCGGCGCATAGTATCAAAGGTCTATGCTCCAACTTTGAAGCCACAGACGCAATCTCGTGTGCTCATCAAATGGAAAAAGCCTGCCGCGAGGGGAATTTTGATCTGGCCTCGCGATTGTTGCCACTTCTGCACAAACGGATCGATGAACTGCGTGTGTCGCTGGCGGAATGGACGACGGCGCAAGAGTCTTCGGGAAACAACTAGCCGACAGACCAATACTTCAGACAATGAGCAACATTGTCTGCCGGGCTCACCTGGGAAAAGCTGGCCACTATGACGCCGGAAGAAATTTGATATTGTCCTCGGCCTGAAGCAGAACGAAGACGACCGCGCCGCATAGGTCGCGTTTATGCGATGTTTGTAAAGCGAGCAGCAGCGGAACTCGCCAAGAGTTTCGGCGGTCAACTATCAGCTCGAAAGTCTTGGCAACTTCCGCGACCTTCGTCCGAATTCATCTGCCGCTCACATCTCCTTTCCGTTGACGAATATACCGGAAATGTGGTGCGGCACACAACTTGCTCTTCGCTAAAGACTCGCGCGACTCACTTTACTTTCCAACAATTCAATTCAGGAGGCTATCGATGCTTTGGGGACTCATCACTTTGCTATGTATTTTATGGTTAATTGCAGTGGTTGCCAAGTTCACGCTCGGTGGACTGATTCATCTGCTGCTGGTCATCGCGGTCGTTGTTTTGATATTTCGACTCATTACAGGCCGAAAAGTGGTCTGACCGCTTCACCCAACAAAAACAACACCAGGAAAAACCAAATGAAAACGAAACGTATCAGCGACAAAATTGAAAAGGCACTGAACGACCAAATGACTCGGGAAGCGTATCAGGCGCAAGTCTATCTGGCCTATGCATCATGGGCGGAAGTTAATGGCTTTCCCGGCATTGCAGCATTCCTTTACAAACACATGAACGAGGAACGCCAGCACATGTTCAAGTTCCTGAAGTTCATCAACGATCGTGGCGGAAAGTGCAAAATCCAGGCGATCGCCGCTCCGCCCGACGATCCCAAAGACATGAACGACTGTCTGCAACGAACGCTGCAGCACGAGATCGGCAATTCGGCCTCCATCGACGCGATTGTCAATCTGGCTCACGAAAACAAGGACTGGGCTACCTTCAACTTTGCTCAGTGGTTCGTCCGCGAACAGATCGAAGAGGAAACTCTCGTCAACAATCTCATCGACAAGTATTGTCTGGCCGCCGAACAGCCTGACCACGCGAATTTGTATGCACTGGATCGCGATATCGCGAGTGCGCCGCAGGAGATTGCAATCCCGAGAGAAGAAGAGCTTTAGCGCAGGCCGGTTTGCGAGTTCCACTTATGCTTTCCTGCATCGTAGGTTGACGCACGCTATCCAGTCTGAATATCGGGGGTATCCGTATCGACTTTTCCGGCGTGCAGATCTTGTTTTGCTTTTACCGCCAGACTCCGGTAGTCGGATCGAATTTTTTCCAGATCCTGTTCGTCCAGTTCTTCCAGATCGAGTAGCGCATTGTGAGCTCCTTCGATCACTCGAATAAGTTCGTCCATCTTAACTTGTAACGCTCCGGTGTCGCGGTTCTGTGTGTTCTGTATAAGGAACACCATAAGGAATGTCACGATCGTAGTTCCGGTGTTGATCACTAATTGCCACGTGTCGTTAAACCCAAAGATCGGGCCTGTGATTGCCCAGACAACAATGATTGTTATCGCGAGAGCAAACGTCAACGGCCGCCCGGCTGCCCATGCAGTCCATTTGGCGAATCGAGTAAACCGGGAATTTGATTTCATTTTGGTCATGCTCTTTCAAAAACTGAAGGTGCAAAAAGATCAGGTTCAGAAATCAACAGACGCAAATCGGATGCCAGCGACTCCTTCTAAAGACGAGCTTGAGATTCTGTTGAGTGCGGAAAAGCAAATGGCTAGAGCTCTGCCGCAGAAAGGCGATCAATTTGAAATTGCGACCTGCGGTACGATTTGCCGTTTGGCCGAATCGCCTGGGTATGACGACGCTCTAAAGTAGAGCGGACGATGTCCCAGCAAACAGCAAAGAAACGTGCTCAACACGATCCTGCGAAGGCCCAGCGCATCGTCCTGAACTCATCGGCTGATGAGCGCGCAGCGCGCTTGCCGATCGATCGACAAACGACTGGTGAATGTGTTGGCCCGCGCGTCTGTTTGGCGCACGTCGCATTAAACTCCCTGCAACAGCACCCCGTAGTAAATGAGTCGAACAGCAACTGGACTCTGGCACGAGCTTTGCATTTCGTCTGGTGGCGTTTATTTTCAAACACCGCGGGCGAAATTACAAAGGCGATCTAGGTCGCACGGCGTTATCACCCATGTGGAGTAATCGGGGAGTTGGTGTTTCGTAAAGGAGCATTTGATGCGAGTAATGTTTTTTGCAATAAGCTGTGGCTTATTGTGTTGCGGGTGCGATGCACCTAACGGAACGACGGCGCGGGATAATACGGCTGCCAACTAACGTTTGGTGCCGATTGCTTCAATTGAGACAATAAAACCAAAAGAAAGGAACTTATCATGGAAACGTCACGTAAATCACGTGCTGGCAAGATCAAGTACGGAATTCTGGGATGGCTGATTGGGCTTCCGATACCCATTGTGATCATCTTGCTGTTTGTTCGCGGCTGCGATTTTTAAAACGAGTCCGATCAATAAGTGAGCGGCACGGCGCTAGCAGCCGGTAATTTACACTGCCGAATACCGGTGGCTAGCGTCTTGCCGCTCACTGCAGCTCTGCAAGTCATCTATCGAGTGATCTTAAAGTCACAGGATCACTTCATTTCAGTCTGCACCCTTTTGAAAAACGAGGATTTTCATGACACTAAAGACATTGGCTGACGCTTTCCTGGACGAACTTCGTGACGTGCTTAGCGCGGAAAAACAATTGCTCAAGGCATTGCCGAAGATGGCCAAAATGGCCAGTTGCAGTGATCTGCGAAAGGCGTTCGAAAGCCATTTGAAAGAAACTGAGCAACAGGTCCAACGCGTGGAACAGGCATTCGACGACACTGGGAAATCACCCAGAGCGAAGACCTGCGAAGCGATGAAAGGTTTGATCAAAGAAGCGGAGTCTGTGATGGAAGAAGACGCTGAGCCGGCCGTGAAAGATGCACTCCTGATTGCGTGCGCTCAAAAGGTCGAGCACTACGAAATCGCGACCTATGGAACTCTCTGCGCCTGGGCCAAAGCATTGGGATACGAAAACGCTTTGGAACTTCTTAAACAGAATATTGATGAAGAAGAATCGGCAGACGAGAAGCTGACGATGCTCTCCAAATCAATTAATGAGGATGCGCTGGGGGCTGATTGAGCGGTGACGCTATTAACCAACTGTCGCAGTGGGATTCGCCAGCGTTCTGTCTGAGGCGCAGCAAAAGAATTATGCGCTGCAATCACTCGCGAAGAAGCCCGGCCTTTTTAGAAAAGCCGGGCTACTGAATCCGAGCCTTTCGAAAGCCCACTTCTGCTCGGATGTGGGCCTTTTTCAACTGCTTTTTGCAGGTTCTTTTGGAGATGCTCTTGTTGTCAACTCGCGGGTTTGCTGTAATTCCCGGCGGCAAGTCACCTGCAGGGACGCTCCAAGCCTCGAATTGAGGCGTTCGACATGATGTCGAACAACTTGCCTTGAAAGAACGGGATACAGGACTCTTGTGGAGTCCTGAAAGGGATCTCGTTCCGATTCAAGGACAGGGAACACGTTTGAAGTCGTGCTTCCATGAAAAGGAGTTCTCCACGTGCTAGTGCTTTCTCGCAAACTCAACCAGACCATTCGATTCCCCAATCTGGGCATAAGCATCGAAATTCTTCGTGTGGCAGGCAATACGGTTCGGGTGGGAGTCGATGCGCCGGTCGGAGTTCTCATTCTCCGGGGTGAATTGGCTGACGAGGCGACTATTTCATCGGATCGCAGTGCCGAGGCCGAATCGCAAAAGAACTGGCGCCACGAAGTACGAAACAAGCTCAACAGTGCAAACCTGGCACTGGAAGTACTGCAGAAACTCCTCGACGCGGGTCGCGTCGCCGAGGCTGAAAAGACGCTGAAAATTGCGCTCTCATCTTTTGCTGCCCTCGATCAGATTGCGTCCAGCAGGATTTCTGAGCCGGAAGTTAGTAAAAAACCGTCCGTGCCGTGCGTCGAACGGCGACGGGCTCTGATCGTCGAAGACTGCGCGAATGAGCGCGAACTGCTGGCCGGATATCTACGACTCTGCGGATACATTGTCGATGTCGTCGAGGATGGCGAAGCTGCTATGAAGTACCTTGCTGAACATCAACGCCCGGATGTCGTGCTGCTGGATATGAACATGCCGCGACTGGACGGACCGCGCACGGTCGAAGCGATTCGCAGCAACCCGGCGTATCGCGGACTGAAGCTATTTGTCGTTAGCGGCCTGGACCGTGAGGCCGTGAAACTATCGACGGGAGACCGTGGCATCGATCGCTGGTTTCAAAAACCACTTCGGCCAGGTCTGTTCGTCCATGCACTGGCCGAAGAATTGAAGAGTGTGGCGGTCCTGCACAACTAGTGCCCCGTCGAACCTTCATTCGTGGGTAAGATGGGCATTCTTGCCCGTCGTTTGCCAGTCGGACAGGAATGTCCAACCTACGATCCTGACGGAACGGAAGCCTCAGGTTTCGGACGTTTGCGCGTGGTCGTTGATCAGTTTTTCCAGATGCCGGATGTTCAGCGGCTTTTGAAGGTGGTGGTTGAAGCCTGCCCCGATAGTTCTTGCTGCGTCGTCACGTCCGGTGGCCGCAATGAACAACGTCTCGCTGAGTGCAGCCTGTCCCTTCAGCTTCCTCAGCACTTCAAAACCGCTCATGTCGGGCAGGCCCAGATCAATGAGAATTGCTGCCGGGATCATGCGGATGGCAGCAGCAATGCCCGATTTGCCGTCATATGCTGTTTCCACTTCGTGACCACTGAAGCTCAGGAGCATTTTGAGAGATTCGCAGGCGTCTTTGGCGTCGTCGATCACAAGCACCCTGCAAGTCACCGCCGGAGGCAGCTCCGCACGGTCACTGTGCCGCAGATGTGCCGCCAGCAGAGCCAGAAATTTTACCTGGTCCAGCGGTTTGCTGATGTAATCGGTGCATCCTGCATCGACACACAACTGACGATCACCTTCCATCGCATGTGCTGTCACAGCGACGATAGGCTTTGTATATCCGGAGGCTCTTAGTCGGCGGGTGGCTTCGTAACCGTCCAATACGGGCATCTGCATATCCATGGCGATCAGATCGAAGGCCTTGCCTGTCGCTGCGGCCTGCTCAATCTTCCTGATGGCCTCCAGACCGTTGGATGCCACCTCGACCGTGCCACCTGCGTCTTCAATCATGTGCTGCGCGACGAATCGCATATCGCGTCGATCATCGACGACAAGGATCCGACCCGACAGCCGGGGGCTTTGGACGGCTTCCGTTTCAACTGGCGATGAGATGATTTCCCGTGGACGGGCCAGCGCGATTCCGTCCATTGGCCCCGTTAGGAACGTTAGTGTGAATGTGCTGCCGACGCCCAATTCACTCTCGACCGAGATATCACCGCCAAGCATTCTGGCGAGCCGCTGACTGATGCACAGCCCCAGACCTGTTCCGCCGTATTCGCGCATCACCGACGAATCCGCCTGCATGAATGCCTGAAAGAGTTTTGTCTGTTGTTCTCTGCTGATGCCAATGCCATTGTCGATGACCTTAAGCTCCATTCTGGGCAGAGGTTCGGGCAGGTACGACGCAACCAGTGTTACAGTCCGGTCTGATGACGAAGCTTTGCTGAACTTGATCGCGTTGCCGATCAGATTGATGAGGATCTGCTTCAGCCTCTTCTCGTCCGACTGGATCGTTTGCGGAATTAGCCCATCAAAACTGACTTCCAGGGTCACGGACTTTTCCGCCGCACGCACGTCCATCAGAGAACGGACGTCGGCAATCAACTGATCCGGATAAAATCGCTGAGGCGTGATTTCCAGTTTGCCTGCCTCAATCCGTGAAATGTCCAGAATATCGTTGATAATTTCCAGCAGATAATCTCCGTTTCGCTGGATGATCGACGTACATTTCAGATTATCCGGATCCGTCAATTGCCTGCGAAGAATATCCGTATATCCCAGGATGGCGCTCATCGGCGTGCGTATTTCGTGGCTCATGTTGGCAATAAATTCGGTCTTGGCCAGGCTGGCTTCCTGAGACCGCTTCTCGCTGTCACGCAGGGCTTCTTCGGTCTGCCGCTGGTCGTGGATGTCAGTCACGGTGCCGACCCATTCCTCGAGCGTTGCACTGGTCAGATTTCCGGATTCCGCTGCCGCTTTCACCTTGTGAAATACGGGCACGGCTTCCACTTCACACCAGCGATACGACCCGCTTTCTGTATGCCAGATACGAGCCTGAGCTGTGTAGCGGGATTGTGTGAGGACCGTCTCGTTCCAGCTCGACTGCAGTTCCACGCGGTCATCTTCATGAATTGCCTTCAGCCAGCCGGTTCCCTGGTGCGTGGCCCATTCCTGACCGGTATAGCGCTGCCACGAATCCTGTGGCCTGATAAAGTTGCCCCTGGGGCCTGTTGTCCAGACGATGCTTCGTGTGCCGCTCAACAGAGCTTCATACCGGGCCTTCAACGCGCGTTCATCGCTTTCGGTCTGCCGTCGTTGCTCAATCTCGCGACTGAGCAAACGGTTGGTCGCCGCAAGCGAAGGGTAATGCAGCACGGACGGGGCCAGCCGGATCAGTGCCACAACTGTCGCCCACGACGCAATCGCAGTGACGAGTTTCACCAGTCCCGAAATGCGATAAACCGGATACCAAAATATGATCGCTTCGACCAGGTGAACGGTACCACAGGCCAGAATGAATACGGCAAATAACCAGAACAATCGGGTGAATGGAGTGTCCTTGCGCTGCCGCACAAAGTAGATCAGCACTATGGGAATTGCTGTGTAGGCACCCCATGTTGCCACATCAGAAACGATGTGCAGCCAGCCCAGCCTTTCACTCCAGTTGCCGCAACTCCAGCGTGGAGGAAAGTCGGATGTGTCGAATAGTTTTGAAAAGAAGTCAATCATAGAGTACGCTGAAATTCGCCCGAGGTCAGTTCGGTGGACAACACTGCTCACCGCTGAATCAAAGAGTATTGACTTTCGCACTAAAGCAGTTTCTGTGCCGACGTGATTTCGGTCGCACTTGCAACAAGACATAGTGCGCGCGAAAAAATGCCGCATCGAAGTTTTGTGTACCTGGGTCGGTCGGCAGGCAGCCAGGCTGGATGTTCACACGCCGTTCCTGTGCATTATTATCAGTGAAACGAGAAAATTCAGACCTGTGTCACAAAGAGATTGGTAAATTCATCGAAACTGGCACGATGTCTGCAAACTCTTTGCAGGGTTCTTCAATACACTGATCTACCCAACGACATTCATCACAGTGCGGACCACCGTTCGGTTGGTCCCGGCAAGAATTTAGGAGTTCCAATACAGTGTCGATCGTCGAATTTCTGATTCTGTTACTCGTGGCTGGGATCTGCGGCTCGATTGCGCAGTCACTGGTTGGCTACTCCCATGGTGGCTGTCTGGTTACCATCGTATTGGGACTGATTGGTGCTGTGCTGGGCACGTTTCTGGCGCGAAAACTGGGCTTGCCAGAAATCCTCAATATCGCAATTGGAGGTCAGGCCTTCCCTATTGTCTGGTCTGTGATCGGGGCTTCATTGTTCTCTGCCGTGCTGGCACTGATTTCACGACGCAAGCCATGATAGGAACCTCCAGAACGTGGAACGTCAAGGATATTCTCGAAAGGCTGGCGATGTGGCAGAACCTCATTTTCATCGTTGGTTATCGCGTCGATCGATAACGATCACCCCATGTCCGTCTGCTGTCAAACGCTGAGCCACCAATGCCCCGGTAATTCCAGCACCAACGACCACAACATCGCAGGATGCGTCATTCCGGAGGGGTGGGTAGGTCGCGACTAGACCATTCTTCGTCGCCCAAAACGGATTGTAAGAGGTCAGATCCATTGGAATGTTTCAATCAACGAATGGTTGAAAATTCTAGGATCACTAAGATGACCACAAGAAGTGTCGCGCTACCAAGCACGACGACTGCACGATTCATTGGCAGCACGTCAAGAAGTGTGATCTTCCCTTTGTCGCCGATAGGATCGATCTTGCGGCTAATCCAGCTCGAGGCTTCCGCAAAGACATACGACCCGACAATCATGCCCACGACCATCGCGACCGCGTCGAAGTTGCCCTGTCCCAATGCTGCAGCTCCGGTTCCGGGACAGTAGGCGGACAACGCAAAACCTGCTCCAAACATCAGGCCACCGATGATATTCGATGCAATTCGCGTCGGCTTTATATACAGCTCAACCAACTTGAAGTGGTGCATGAGATGAATTCCCAGCATCCCAACGACGACTGCTGACAACATGACCTTAACGACTGTAAAGTCCTGCAACAGCAGCTGGCCGATCAACACATGAAACTTAGCGACTCCGCCCTTTTGCAAAAGGAACCCAAAGGCGAGTCCAAAGACGATCCCCCAAACCAGAGTATTCGCGGGAGCGGCTGGCGCGATTTTCTTTGCTTCGGCGGAGGGCCTCGCTTGTTGTGGTTTCTCGAGTGTCGCAGCCATTGTTTTTCTCCGCAGAATTGATTTCATTATCGACTTAGGCCGAAAACATCAACATCGCTGTGATGATGCCACCGACGAAGAAGCAGATGGCCGAGATCCATGAACCGATCGCCAGTTGCAACGTTCCGCTGATACCATGACCACTCGTGCATCCTCCAGCCATTCGGGCACCGAACGCCATCAGGCCGCCACCAGCGAAGGCCACGACGATGCGTAATAGGACGCTGTGTGGACCAAAACGTTCTCGCCACATGTCTGGCAGCAATTGACCGGTCCATTCGCTGCCTGACCAGGCTGCCACGAACGCTCCGATGGTGACTCCGAAGACCAGCATGAGTTCCCATCCGATTTTGGGAGGATTCTCCTTAAAGTACTTCAGCGACTGGGTATGCCGTGGTGCGACGATGTTTCCCAGCATTCCTGCAATTCGGGCATAAGCCGTTGATGCACCGATCGGCTTGTTCGAAAAATAGAATGTCAACATTGACAGCACTCCAATCAGTGCACCGACGACATAGGGTGACCATGCCGGGCCGGGATACTGTAGAGCATCGGCTTTGGCCAGTAACTGCATGTTTGTGAGATCAAGATTCATGCGTTCGCCTCCTCCGTTTTTTCGACGTCGTAGCCGAGGGCCGTCCAGGCGCTCCAGCTTCCGGGGACATTGCTCACATTCTGAAATCCGCGCGCCTGCATCAAGCTTGCGGCAATGCTGGCGCGATAGCCGCTCGCACAATAAGTTGCGTAGCGAGCTGTTTTATCCAACCCAGTGATTCGGTCTCGCATGTCGGCCAGAAAGTGATGCTCAGCGCCTGGAATATGACCTGATTCCCACTCTTGCGGCGATCGCACATCTAAAACTGTCAAATCGCCGTCGCTGGCCTGCATTTCCGATAGCTGTTCGGCGGTGATCTGTTCAGTGCGTTCCAACGGCAACCCAGCGACTTCCCATGCCTTCATGCCGCCCGCGAGATATCCAGCGAAATCTGAGTGACCGGTTCGCACGATCAGTCTTTGAATTCGTTCAACGTCTTTTTCGTCATCAACGATCAACAGCAACCGTTGCTCCAAATCGAACATCTGACCGACCCATGCCGACATTTCCGGCCGATCACCGATGTTGATGGCTCCCGGAACATGACCTCCGCCGAATGCCAGCATTGATCGCGTATCAATGGTGGTCACTCGAGCCTGCCGAGTCGCTTTGCGAAATTCCGCTGGCGGCATTGCAGGGATCGTTGGCAGTCGATCCATGATATCCGGCCCGGCGGCGTTGACTTTTTTCAATTCAGGATAATGCCACGGAATGGGCGGTGCATCCCCGATGACATACTCCTGAAACGCTTGCAGGTCGGGGAATCGAAGGAAAGAATTCGTCCGCCGTTCATAACCGATCGTACTTGTGAGTCGGTCACCAATATTAGCTCCACAGGCAGAACCGGCACCATGGCCAGGGTAGATCGTGACGAAGTCTTCCAGTGTCAAATAGTAGTCGTACAAGGTATGGTAGAGTGCTTCACTCAGTATTTCAGTCTCATCGCCTCCCAGCAAATCCGGCCGACCAGCGGAACCAACAAAGAGTGAGTCGCCGCTGAAAACCGCAAACGGCATATCCGGGTGCTTCGCCTCGCAGACTTCATAGGATAAGTGTTCTGGTGTGTGGCCAGGCGTATGACGCGCCTTCAGGGTGAACGCTCCGAAGCAAAAGTTCTGCCCATCGCGGACCAGTTTCGAGTGAAATTTGTAGTCCGCATTTTCATGGCTGAGCCAAATATCGGCGGTGCCCAGGCGGGCTGCGAGTGACCTACTTCCCGAAACGAAGTCCGCGTGGATATGCGTCTCAAAGATGTGAGTAATCGACACACCATGCTTCCGAGCGAGTTTTTCATAGATCTCAACGTCAGTTCGCGGATCGATCACTGCGGCGCGACCGGTGTCTGTATCACCGATCAAATAAGACAATTGGGAGATTCCGTCCGTTAACACAGTTTCCAGGATAAGCATGATCAACTCCTGTCGCGATCATTGTGAAGGAAAACGCCACGGACCATGCAATCGCACGATCCATGGCACTCGGTCTATTTACGCTCGTCCGGCGACAATTCGTTTACCGACGTGGAGTTCAGCAGTTGCACGACTTTTCAAATTCGGCCACCTGTTTTTCTGCTTCTTCGACAGCGATCCCGTATCGCTCCTGAACTTTTCCGACAAGTTCTTGACGCTTGCCATTGATGACGTCGAAGTCATCGTTGGTCAACTTGCCCCATTGCTGTTGAGCCTGACCCTTGGCCTGTTTCCACTTTCCTTTGATTTGGTCCCAGTTCATTTTCGATCTCCTCAATCGTGACTTGTTCTCATTTGTATTTCGACCAACGCGGTCTTGTTTCGGCGACCCCGCAAGTGGTGTGCCAATCGCACAGTGACTTGGAATATGTCGTTTGATTTGTATCAGGAGTAGTGTTTTGTCACAGCCAAAAATTTGGGGTTGTCGGTAGTGGATGAGTCCAGGGGATGAACGCCGACCGACCACACCGTTCGATTCGAAGCCGCCTAACTTCCATCGCCCGACTGCCAGGCACGAAAACCCTTGGGAGTCGTTGGAAATTTCTGCGGCACAGACTTTGCGTAATGAGCCAACGTGACGAGCCCCGTCATCACATTTCTCAGACAGAGAATCATCAAGCGAACCTATTCAGAGGGAGCGACTAATGCCACAACTCAGCGAACTTCAGCAAACGGCCTCAAAGGATTCTTTCACGTTCCGAGTTGGGCATTATTCACGGGGAGAAGAGAGTCTTGTAGTTGATGCTCGCTCATGCCAACGACCAATGGGGTTGGTGGAAGAAAAGCTCTCTCGTCTGATTGCTGCGGATTTCAATCGCTTGTTGTTCGGTAAACCCCGCTGAAGGTTCACTCTGAAATCGAACAGTACAGTCGCACGATCACTCGGGCCCGGCAATCAAAGACAGGCGGTTAAATCGTGAGCAGCAGTGGCAACACCAGCGTTGACGAGGCGGTAAATCCTGAGCCATCGAATCTTAAGCCATCGGATGCCGTGCTTCAGCGAGATCCTTTTAGAACCGTGCAATTGGATGCCTACGCGCGGCATCTGGCGACGGAATTAGTGATTTCTTCTCGCCCCGTCAATCTCGCTAAGAAGTTTCGTCAGCGTTTCAGCGAACACGTGAAGACAATTCAGGTGGCATACGCAGCCTGCGTGAATTTGTCAGATCAGGATCATCCTTCATTGTCAGTGAATGACTGGCTGGTGGACAACTATTACGTTGTCCTCGAGCAGATCAGGGATATTCGAGATCACTTGCCGCCGTCGTTTTATCGCGAACTGCCAAAACTTGAAGACGGTCGACCGCGCATCCATGCGCTCGCCTACGAACTTACGGCGCATTCGGATTCGGCACTTGATGAAGATTTGCTCATTCGTTTTATTGATCAGTTTCAGACAAATGCAGACCTCACAATTGGCGAACTTTGGGCATTTCCTGTGATGCTGCGGCTGGTGCTGATTGAGAACCTGGCACAGATCGCGGGACAGATTCAAGAGGAATTGAAATCCCAGAGCGACGCCAGCGTCCTGCATGACATCTGGAAAACTGAACGCAGAATTCAGCTCTTCCACCCGTCAAGTCTGCGAAGTGCTGCAATACTCATCGCACTGCACGACAAATTACGAGATTCTGAATCACCGAACGACGGCGGACTCACAGCGTTCAAGCGAAATTTGCATTCGTTGGGATGGGATCTGGCGGAACTTCGTCGGCTGGAACAGCACCGACTTGCCAGCAACCAAGTCACGATCGGCAACATTATCACCAGCATGCGTCTTCTGACGGCACTTGACTGGGTGGAGTTTTTTGAGCAAACAAATCGCACCGAACGCATCCTGAGAAATGATCCGGCGAAAGTTTACGCTCGGATGGACTTGGCGAGTCGTAACCGCTGCCGTACTGCGGTGGAACAATTGGCAAAGCGATCGAGAAAGACGGAAACCGAGATTGCTCTGATCGCATTGAAGAAGGCCGATGGGAAATCCATCGCATCGGCGGCGGCAACTGTGGCCGCATCAGCATCTAAAACAACGCTGGACTCTGAGACCAACGCGGAACTGGCGGCCGTCAAAAATCATGTCGGTTACTGGTTGATCGACGATGGTCGACGAGAGATTGAAGCAGCGGTTCACTTCCGCCCCAGGTTGTGGCAACGATTCAAAAGAATGATCGGCTGTCGGCCAAACCTCGTTTACTTTGGTGGACTTTTCCTGCTCATCGCCAGCCTCATCGCGGCATTCGGTTCGTTAGGTTTAGCCGTTGGAGTGACGTGGCTGCCGCTGGCTATCATCGCACTGCTGGCCATCGTTCCCATCAGCGATGTCGCCGTGCAGATTTTGAATACGATGATCACGCACGTTGCAACAGTCCGACTGCTGCCGAAACTGGATTACTCGGAAGGCATCGATCCAACATTCCTGACCTTCATCGTTGTTCCTTCGATGCTGACCAGCCATCGAGAAGCAAATACTTTGCTGGCGCGCCTGGAAAACCATTTCCTCGCCAACACGGACTCAAATTTCTCATACGGTCTGTTGACCGACTTTGCAGACGCTGATGCTAAACATGCGATCAATGATGATGAAATTCTGCAAACGGCGGTCGCCGGAATTCAAAGTCTCAACAAGAAATATCAGCGACAGGGCAGGCAACCGTTTTATCTGTTTCACCGTGAACGTTGCTGGAATGCGGCTCAGGGGAAATGGATGGGATGGGCGAGAAAACGCGGCAAACTGATGGAGTTTGGTCAAGTGCTGCGATGTTCCACTGCGACATCCTACGACGTCATTGAGGGCGATATTGCGGCGCTGGCCTCATTTCGGTCGTCGGCCAATCGTCCGTTTGTGATCACTCTGGACGCCGACACCGTCCTGCCGCGCGGCGCAGCGCAGAAACTGGTCGGTACGCTGGCTCATCCGCTGAATCGGCCCATTGTGTCACATGGTCCGCAAACGAAAGTCGTGCGAGGCTATTCGATTCTGCAACCGCGTGTCAGCATTCATCTGAATGAGTCCCAAAAGTCGCGCTACCTGCAGGTTCATGCCGTCAATCCTGGAATTGATCCCTACGCTTCGGCTGCGTCCGATGTTTACCAGGATCTGTTTCGTGACGGCAGTTTCACGGGCAAAGGGATCTACGACCTGCATGCATTTGATTCTACCCTGGAACAAACATTCCCTGAAAATCAAATCCTGTCGCACGACTTGATTGAAGGTTGCCACGCCCGAGTTGCGCTGGTGAGTGATATCGAAGTCTTTGACGGATATCCAGGTCGCTATGATGTCGATGCGAGGCGAATGCACCGTTGGGTTCGTGGCGATTGGCAGATTAGTCCGTGGCTGCTGTCGCGCGTTCCGTCGGCTGGCGGGGCGAGGAAAAACACACTCTCTGCATTGTCGCGTTGGAAAATCGTAGACAATCTGCGGCGCAGTCTGGTCCCAGTCTTCGTTATGCTGTTGCTTATCTGTGGCTGGCTGGTTCAACCTGCCGCACAAAGCCCAGCAGATGTGCGATGCGATTGTGCGAACATGCTATCGTATGCTGATCAGCCGACGCCTGCTGTTGGAATGGGAAACGGCTGCCGCATCTGAATCGCGCCTCAAGGCGGGATTCTGGAGCATCGCCAGACGATTGAGCATCACCAGCCTTGTGGCCGTCATCACGGGATTAATCATCGCACCTGAATCTCGAATGGCTGCGTCACCGTGGCTGTTCGGTTGGTTGGTAGCTCCTGCAGTAGGTCAACTGATCAGCACTCCGCGCTCTAACAAGGAAAGAAAAAAGCTTGTGACAGACGCTGCGTGGATTCGAGAACTCGCATCCGCCACGTGGGCGTTTTTCGAACATCACGTCAACGCAGCGGGAAATTGGCTACCACCTGACAATATGCAGGAATATCCAAGGCTGAAAGTGGCCACTCGGATTTCCCCGACAAATGCAAGGACTGTTTCTGGTTTCCGGGATGGTGGCTCGACGTTTCGGATTCACGGGCATAGCTACGCTTATCTTTTGAAACATGTAGCAGATGAGTCAAGTTTTGGAATTTGCAGCAGCCATTGCATTTCTTTCGATAGTCTTTTTGATTTCGTTGAGAATTTTTTGTTGCACGGTCTC
>Ga0154020_10000970_pt1 | contig 35410 bp, 29 predicted proteins | sample Klosneuvirus_201_FD_109709 | JGI IMG/M metagenome (GOLD analysis project Ga0154020, IMG submission 109709) | Active sludge microbial communities from wastewater, Klosterneuburg, Austria - Klosneuvirus_20160825_MG | ecosystem: Engineered > WWTP > Aerobic digester > Activated sludge | place...
TGATCAAAACCTGATCCTTATGGATGAAGCACCTGTATTTAATTCTTCCCACCTGTTCGGTTTTTTTTCCGTGTTTAACCCCGATGCCGTAAAGGATGTAAAACTCATCAAAGGAGGAATTCCAGCGCAGTATGGAGGCAGAGTGTCCTCCATTCTGGACATTCGCATGAAAGAAGGCAATTCCAAACGAACTACCGTAACAGGTGGAATTGGAACCATCTTCAGTCGTTTTAGTGTAGAGGCACCTATTGTAAAAGATAAGGCCAGTTTTATTATTGCAGGAAGAAGAAGTTACATCGACGCACTCATCAAACCGTTTTTGAAACCAAGCAACCCCTTAAAACAGGCGGATTTTAATTTCTATGATCTTACGGCAAAAGTGAACTGGAGGATCAATGAAAAAAATACGGTTTTTGCCAGTGGGTATTTTGGGCGAGATGTGTTCGGCGCAACAGGTTTCAAATTCAATTGGGGTAATGCCACGGCTACCGCCCGATGGAACCATGTATTTACAAGTAAATTGTTCATGAACCTCACCTATTTTTACAGCAATTACGATTACCTTCTCGATTTTGAACAGGAAAGCAACAACCAACGATTTAACTGGACCAGCAACATTATCAATAACAGTTTAAAGGCCGATTTTGGTTTTTATCCTAACAGTAAAAATACAGTGCGATTTGGAGCTCAGGCCCTGTACTATAACTTTTTACCTTATAACGCAACAGGTACGATCGACAATACCACTGTTCAATTTCTAGCCGAACGACGAAAAGGGGTTGAATATTCGGCATACATCAGTAACGAACAAAAGATTCTGCCACGCTTAACTGCGGAGTATGGCTTGCGCCTGAGTTTTTACACTTATGTGGGCAAAGGAACGGCCTACACCTTTGGCGATACCCTCCCCAATGAAGAATTGCCACTTGAAGGCTCTCAGTATTATTCTTCCGGAGAATTGATTCAGGCTTACCTCAACCCTGAACCTCGCCTTGCACTGAACTATGTCCTTAACCAATTCAGTTCCATTAAGGCCAGTTACAACCGCATGGCGCAATACCTGCAGTTAATCAGCAACACGGCGGCCAGCACGCCATTGGACGTTTATACCATCGCTTCTAATAACCTAACTCCACTCGTGGCCGATCAGGGCAGTGTGGGTTATTTCAGGAACTTTCTGAATAACACATTTGAAACTTCGGTGGAGGTATACTATAAATACATGCAAAACCAGTTGGATTACATTGACAACGCGAATCTTTTTATTAATCCAACCGTTGAGAACCAGTTGGTTCAAGGTTTGGGTAGAGCTTATGGCGCGGAATTTTTTATCAAGAAAAACAAGGGAAAATTAAACGGCTGGATCAGTTACACTTTAAGTAAAACTGAACGACTGGTGGATGGGATAAGCAACAACAACTGGTTTTATAGCCGTTACGACCGCACACACGTGTTGAATACAATTGCCAATTATGATTTTAACAAGCGCTGGACCGTTTCGGCCAACTTTGTATTTCTTACTGGAACTCCGGCAACATTTCCCACCTCGAAAATTCAGGTGCAGAACTGGAACGTGCCTTACAACACCACTGGAGAAAGGAACAACTACCGGATTACACCCTACCACCGTCTGGATATTGGAGCGACCTACAACTTCAGAAAAAACGACATCAGACGGTTTAAGCAAAACATTGTGTTGAGTGTTTACAACGCATACAATCGCCGAAACGCTTATAGTATTTATTTCAGAACAAAAGAAGGAACACAGTTTCAAACCGAAGCGGTGCGCTTTTCAGTTGTCGGGTCTTTTGTTCCGGCTATTACATACAATTTTAATTTTTAAGAAAATGAAAAAGTGGACATTCAGCCTTGCAGTATTTTCAGCACTTGTATTCTTCAGTTCATGTGAAGATGTGGTTCAGGTGAAACTCGACGAGGGCTCTAAACTTTATGTGATCGATGCTTTTATTACCGATCTGAAACAGATGCAAACCGTAGTGATTACGCAAAGCGATAATTATTTCAGTAATCAGCAAGCCCCTGTAGTGAGTGGCGCTCAGGTGATTTTAACGGATCTGACCACGAATGCTCAATACAACTTTACGTATACCAACAAAGGACAGTATGTTTACGATGCCGGAACCCAGCCCGCAATTGATGCGATTAGTCACGTATTTGAATTGAAGGTCAATATTGAGGGTACGGATTATACCGCAATGGCCACGCAAAAACGCACTGCTGTGATCGATAGCATTAGCGCGATATACAACGATGGAACAGGAGGTTTTGGAACAGGAGAACCTTTTTACAATTGTTTGTTATGGGCCCGCGACAAAGTGGATCAAACAGCAGACTATTACTGGATTAAAACGTATAGAAACGATACACTTTTTGGAGGCCCTGCCGACCTTAACACATCCATTGACGGCACCAATGGAGAAGTGTTTGATGCCAATGCCGATACGCTGGATTTTACCCCACCCGGAATATTTCTTGGATTCAATTCCTATCAGAAAAACGATGTGTGTAAAGTAGAAATCCATTCCATTTCCCGGGAATGTTATAACTTTCTGAACCAGGCAGTAGCCCAGATACAAAACGGGGGATTGTTCGCCACCACTCCCGAAAACGTGAGAACAAATATTGTTACACCTTCGGGCGCTACGACTAAAGCCATTGGGTGGTTCAACATGGCATCGGTGGTGAGCAAAACCAAAATTGTTCAGTAAACCTTAATAAAATAACGAAGGGTTAGTAAAGGCATTCAGGTAAAGCCCTGAAGCTTTTATGGTTTGATCTTCCCGGTATAAATACGGGTTGCCCATTTTGTCAATCATGGGTATGTGGCAATTGGTTTTGGGCCTCCATTTTTTAGGCAGCATCACCATGTCGTGAAACACTTTATTTTGCACAGCGTTCCTTATTTGTTCTGCGTCCACACCGGCACTCATCTGCACATTCTGATAGAACGGCAAAGCGGCTTTCATTTGCAGAGCAAAAATGCCGTGCGAATACCGGGTGTGCTTTCCTCCGGTGGTATCCATGTAACAATGAGAAAAGGAAGAAGTACCTTCGAGATCATGCCGGTTCCCCATTTGCCCTGTCCACATGGTGCAATTCATGGCAAACTGGTAAAGATTTTGGTACTGGTACATTAGCAAAAAAGCACCCGTGCGAAAACGGTCCAGTGAAGGCCTTGCCAAAAGGTCATTTTCGGCAACAAAAAACACATCCACAAACTGCAAAGCCAAGACCCCTGTTTGTTGGGTGGTGCGTAATTTATTAAAGTAGGCATTGTAGGTGTAAGCAAAGGAATGATCGTACCCGGTTTGATTACTCACTGAACTCATAAAAACAGTTTCACCCTTTGTTCTTTTTCCATAGGCGTAAACCAGGCCTTGCGACAAAACCAATTCGTTGTGCACCATTGGTGGTCCCAGATTTTTCCGGTTTCTATACAGCCTTACTTCTGTGTTGCATTGAAACCAATCGTAGTAAAAGTAAAAACCGGCATTCATTCCCAAACGCTGCACGTGAGTTCCAAAAGCCAGGTTGAGCCCTGCATAAAAACCGGAGTTGCTATTCGGGTAATTGTTTTCCTGACATTGGCCCATATGGGCGAGAAGCCCAGACAAGAAAACAAAAATGAATTTAAAGTAAGGACTTGATTTCATTGATCAAGTGTTCGGGTCTTAGATTAATGCCGTTTATTTTCAAATGCGCCTGCTTATAGTATACTTCCCGGTTATTGAGAAGGTTGGTCACAAATTCCTGAAGCTGACTTTCGTTCAGGTCTTTTAATAAGGGACGGGAGTTTTTTTTGCTACTCAAGCGCTGAACCAATGCAGAAACAGGAAGGGAAATGTAAATGAGAATTCCATTCAACTTTGCAAATTCAAGCATGCTATTAAAACACACCGTTCCGCCACCTAATGCGATTACGATGCCCGACTCATCAAAAAGGAGTTGCTTCAGGTACTTGGTTTCTTTTTCGCGAAAGGCCGCTTCACCTTCTGATGCAAACAAGTCTGAAATGGATTTGTTCTCCTGGTGTTCAATGTATTCGTCGAGATCATAGAAGGGCATTTCCAATAACTGGGCCAATTTTTTCCCAAGGGTGCTTTTTCCACTCCCCATAAAACCGCAAAGAAATATGTTTTTTTTATGCAGAGCCGGACGTTTTGGGGGCAGACAATTTTAAAATTCTTACAGCGCCTTGTACCACTAACACAAACACGAAGCCCCCAATGATGAGGTCCGGATACCGGCTTTCCGTTAGGAACACCAGAATACCGGCCAGGATAACGCCTGCATTTACAATAACATCGTTGGAGGTGAAAATCATACTGGCTTTCATGTGGCTTTCGGTACTTTTGTTTTTTTGCAGCAAAATCAGGCAGACGATGTTTCCCATCAGCGCAAGAATGGATATAAGGATCATCGTTGTGTAATCGGGAGAAGCCCCACTCCCTGTAAAACGCCGTGTTACCTCAATCAGACCAATGAGTGCGAGGCACAATTGAAGGTACCCGCTTATCGAAGCAATTCTGTTCTTTTTAAGTAAACTGCCGCCCACCGCCAGCAAGGCTAGCCCATAAACGAGGCTGTCCGCCAACATGTCTATACTATCCGCCAACAGGCCCATGGATTGGGACCACAGACCGGTAATCAACTCCAGAATAAAAAACCCCAAATTGATGAGGAGGACTTGCCGGAGCAGCCGTGTCTGCACTTCAGGCGAATCAAACCCGGTGTGGCCTGAAACGGTTTTTTGCTCAACAAGGGATGCACCTAAATTCAGTTTATTGAGTTCAGAAAAAATTTCATCCGCTGGGTTGGTGTGAATAACATCCAAACGCCGGGAGGGAATATCAAAAGTTAAGGCTTTAATACCGGGCACATCCGCAAGTTTTATCCTTATCAGGCTCTCCTCAGAAGGGCAATCCATTTTTGCGATCCTGAAAGTGGTTTTATTCATTGGATACTAACTAAAGCGCTTGTGGATTTAAAGTATGTGCAGGTGTTCCTTGTGGGCTTGAGCGAACTCTTTTGCAAAATACGTGAGGATGACAGAAGCGCCGGCGCGCTTTAAGCTTAATAGGATTTCATCCCTTACCCGGTCCCCGTCTATCCAGCCTTTTGCTGCAGCGGCTTTTACCATGGCGTATTCCCCACTCACGTTGTAAGCGGCTATTGGCAGGGTGCAATGGTCTTTTAACAGGCGGATCACATCCATGTAACTCAAAGCAGGTTTTACCATCAGAAAATCCGCACCTTCTCTGGTGTCAAGCTCAGCCTCCAAAAGCGCTTCTCTGCTATTGGCTGGGTTCATCTGGTACGTTTTTTTGTCTCCAAATTTAGGGGCGCTGTCTAAAGCATCTCTGAACGGACCATAAAAAGCGCTTGCGTATTTGGCCGTGTAACTCATGATGGACACATCGGTGAATCCCTGTTTATCCAAAGCTTCACGGATATAACCCACACGCCCATCCATCATGTCGCTGGGGCCTATGATGTCGGCACCTGCCTGAGCCTGAGCCACCGCCATTTTTGCAAGTATTTCAAGTGTTTCGTCATTAACGATTTGCCCGTTTTTTACATACCCGTCGTGCCCGTCACTGCTATAAGGGTCCATGGCAACATCTGTCATGATAATGGCTTCTGGAAGTTCTTTTTTGATCAAACGCAGGGTGGAAAGGTAAAGCCCTTTTTCGTTCAAGGATTCTGTGGCTTTTTTATCCTTGAGTTTATCGCTCAGGCTTGGAAATACATCAAACGTACTGATGCCAAGTTTAAGACAGGCCTCTATTTCTTTCAGTAAGAGGTCGGGAGAATATCTGTGAATCCCCGGCATTGAGTGCACTTCGGAGCTCTTCTTTTTTCCATCGATAAGGAAAAGCGGAAAGATCAAATCGTGAACGCTCAACCAGTTCTCCTGAACAAGATTTCGGATGGATTGACTTTTTCGGTTGCGACGCGGACGTTGTTTTAAATTTTGCATAAGTGTGTGGACACAAAATTACGTGTTTTGACCAAGACCATAACCATGAGAATAAAAGAGGAAACGAAGGCTTACAACTTTGCCAATTGAAGTTCTGTTCTTCGGGCATCCATTTCAAACATGGCGGACAGAATAAGTTGGGAATAGTTTTGTGAAGCACTTTTAAAGCGTTTGGTTTGGGTGCGCCATAAATTATACACCAGATCCATATTGCCTTCGCAGGGGTTGCAGGCAAACAAAGCCTTTTGAACGTTGTAAGCGCCGGCGTGGTAGGAATGCATCACCAGCAAACGAAACCAGAGGTCGTGTTCGTTGTAATTCACAATTTTCAGGGAATCCAACATTTTTTTGGTGTAGGGAATACAAATTTTTTTGATGAGGCTGCTGGCCGCGTAGGCCGATCGCTCAAAGTTGGCGCGTTCATCCACGTGCCGGTTAACCTTTAAGCCATACATGCGGGCCACATCTTTCATCAACTGAAAGGAACCATAAGCTCCTGCATTTGATTTTTGAAGTTTATTAGGACTTTCAATTAGAAGAATGGCTTGTGCATACCAGGGATCCACCCCGTTAGCGATAAAACAATTAATGCCTTTGTGCAGATTTACACTTGCCTTATCAAAATCGTAAAAGAATTTTTTACCTGAAGTGATCAGGATTTTCTGGGCAGTATCCAGGCAAAGCATGCTGCGAATGCTGTCGCGGTAAACCGTTTTCATTGAGTCACTCTTGCTGTTCCAATCCTTGTTGCTGATCTTTTCGATAACAACTCTTGAAACGGCAATATTCACCAGGCTGCTGTCTTCGTGCAGGTTCATTATGTTTCTCCAAAATGTTACCTGCTTTAAGGTGTCCAGTCTTAGGTCATAAAGGGTTGGGTCGAAAATGTAATCCTCACAAAAACTGGTTTTTTGGTTGGGCAGGCCAACTACATTTCTACAAAGGGGTTCTCCGGTATAAGGTTCATTCCCTTCCTCCCCTTTTTTGGATAAAGGCGTACCAGTTTCGTTCTTAAAAAACGAAAGCTGAGCCAGGGCCAAAAAGCCAATCAGTATAAAATGGAACACTCGCACAAGGCCAATTTAAAAAGAAAACCCGGAAAATAAAAGGGTTTTATGGTAATTCGCTCAATACAAGGGTGTGAATACCTTCTTATTTGGGTTTTTTAGGACTGGCATCGCCTTCTTTTAGAAAGTCGGTGTAGGATTTGGTTTTATGGGAATCTGTACCAAAATAAAACAGTATGGGCTTTAAAGCCTGGGGTGAGAGGTAAAAGTTGATCACTTGTATGGTATTCAATTCCTCATCCAGTATACACAAAGAAGGAAGGCTAAAACTGTTATTTGTAAACTGAAGCGCCAAACTGTGAATGGGGAAGTTGTTCAACAGCACAGGGCCATACGTTTTGTTTTTAAACCGCAAACTATCACTTCTTGTCACATCAAATTCACAGAAGGTGTATTTTGAATTTACATAATTTACAATGCTGGTGTCGTTGAAGGTGGTTTTTGACATCACTTTTCCGGTGTTACAAAATCCACTGTTGAGGAGAACCAGGGTTTTTTTGGCTTTCTTTTTTTGCTGTTGCTCAAGTTGTGTGATGGAAATTGGCTTTACGATGCCCTTGGGATACAAGGTGTCATAAAAGGTGTGGGTGAAGTGTTGGCTGAATTCATCGTAGGGCACCGTTCTCCAGGCATTTTCAACCATAAACACAAGCAGAGGTTCAATTTTTTTGTCTTCAAGATAGCCCTGGCTGAGTAAGTTGTATTGAAACTGGTTGGTTATGAATACGGTGGAGGGGTAACTTAAACTGGTGCCTAGAAATTTCAGGGCCAGTTCATGCGGTGTTTTAGGAGCGGGGGAAGTGGGTCTGTAAAGTTTCCCATTGTATTCAATGGTATCCTTTCCTTCTGCATCAAATTTCACTGCGTAAAAATGGGTGTTGATGTAGCTGGCGATGTTTGGGTTGGAATATGTGGTGCGCATCATGTGTTTGCACCATCCGCACCAATCGGTGTAAACGTCAATGAGAAATGGTTTTTCCTGAATTTTATTTTTTTCCTGAGCGTCTTTAAAACTTAGCCAGTTCACCAAACCATGGCTTTCGTTTTGGGCCGGGGCTGAAAAGGAAAAGCACAGGAAATAGACACCTGCAAAAAGGAGATAAAGTAAGGGAAAGGATTTTGGTCTCATGGAAGTTAAAATGTAGCTTCCTAAGTTACAAATAAATGGTTTTGCATAAAGCCCCAAGGGGCGGATCAAAACATCATACAACCTGTGTTCTTATCAGGCGATACCCTTTTCCCTTTAGGGAATGGATGATGTTTTTACCAAAGAGTTGGCGGATGTTGTAAATGTGCACATCAATAATGCGTTTGTTAGCAATACTATTATCCTTCCAGAGAAGGTCGGCAATTTCAGGTTTACTGAAATATTTTCCGGAGTTGGTATAAAGCAATTCCATCAATTGAAATTCTTTTCTTGGAAGCTGAATGGGTTGTCCGTTATGGTAGATCAGGTAACGCTCTGTATCAATGTGTAGATCCTCTTCCGCATTCCTATGGTATTGAATGTTCCTTCTCCACAAGAGATTCAGGACAAACAGCTTCATGGTCATGGGTTTCGATTGAAAACCAATAAAGGCATCTGCCCCAGAACCAAAGGCAAGCTCCTGCAGGAAATCATCTTGTTTTTCGGAATAGAGCACCACGTATGGAATTTCCTTAAAGGGTTTTGATCTGATTTCCTTCAAAATGGCAATGCCGTCGTTGGGTTGCAGGTCAAGATTAAGAAAGATGAGCTGTGGGGCCTGCTGTTCAAGAAAGGACATGATTTCCTCCTCTTTCATAAACACCTTCAGATTTTTATAAATAGACTGAAGCAACTCAATTGTTTTAGCGATTTTTTGAGGAGATTGGTCAAGAAAAACAATGTGAGCTTCGTTGGGATTCATTCTACTAGAAAGTAAAGTTTGTATTTCCAGTTTAAGGGGAGACCAAGCCAATGTTAATTTAATATTAAATCGATACCGGGTGAATAAAATGCTTAGGGGCTTAATTGTTGGGTGCGGTTGACCCTACATTGGACACGGTGAAATAAAAAACGCCTGCTGATTGAGAGCAGGCGTTTCTAAAAGAGGGTTTAAAATTAGTGTTGAACAACCAATTTAGTAGTTGCTTTGCCAAAGGCATTACTTACCTGAACAAAGTAAATTCCATTTTCGAGCGTGTTGGTATTAATTGTAAACTCGTGTGTTCCTGAATTTACAGAAGCATTAGAAACAATTACAGTTACCAACTTACCGCTAAGGTCATACAATTCGATGCTCACGTCGCCTGAATGGGTTGAGATCAACTTGATGGTGCTGGTTTCAGCAGCAGGGTTAGGCACCAATTGAATGTTCGAAAAGGCAGCGTTTAATTCACTGATACCAACGTTTTCACATGTGTAGGTTTCAATTGTAACCACGGAGGTTTGCGTAGCATCACCATTGAGCACGCTTAATGTGGCAGTATGAATCCCTATGGTACTTACAGTGAAGCTTGGATTTTGAAGAGTAGCATTCGATATACTGAGTCCGGCACTTGTATTCCAGTTAAGCGAGCAATAGCCTGAGCTTACAGTAGTGGAAGCCACAAACGTGTATGGCGTAATGGTTGTCCCATCGCCTATACAAACCGAGGTGGAACCAATACTTGCCATAGCAACAGCTGTATTTCCGCTAATAGAAGAAATTACGGCGTCCGTAAAACTGGCGCCTGACAAAGCGATGGAACCTGGAGCAGGACGGTAATCAGGGGAGGTATAGTTGTAAGGAGTAACAAGAATTCCAGAAGAAAGTTTAAGGGTGTCGTTACCTTGTGCGATTACAAAAGTGTTGGTGTTAATTACACCAAAGGTTCCCGACTCAGTAGCTCTTTGACCATAACCGGCCAGAATGTTGTGTTTGAATTTCAAGGTACCGGCGTTGGCATTGTTTTCACAAGCCGAACCATCAATAAACACACCACGGGTGGCATTGTCCATAAAAATGGAGTTGAAAATTTTCAGTTCGGAGTTCCTGCGGATGCGGGCACCTCTTCTGTGGCCGGCTGCTGGAGTTGTAACCGATCCGCCTCTAAGTGGCCCAATGGAGGTGATGTTACTAAAAAGGGCTGAGGTTTTTGGTGTTGCTGCTGTTCCGGTTGCATTGTTGTCAGATTCAAATGTTTCAGAAGTGGAGATGGACGGGTTATCGGCAAGATTCGGATCACGAACTACCAAACCAAATTGTACATTTCCGCTATAACCAAAGTCGGTATCAAAATCATCATCCAAACAACGGAAGGAAACCAGGTATTTGGCGTTCACTGTCCCGCCAAACCACTCAAAAGCATCATCTAAACCGAAAGAAGCCTGAATGTACTCAAGGGTGGTTCCTCTTCCAACAGCTCCCATGGTAAGTGTATTGATTTCTTTATCTTGCTGGTAGGCATAACCTGCAAATTCAATACGTACATACCTTAAGGAACCTGAGTTGTCATTATCATCAGCACCTGAAGCTACACCAAACTCTGTATCTGCAGAAACGGGCAACCCTTCAATGTTGTTGATGCCTCCCGGGGTATTGTTGGTTGCTTTACCCAAAAGGATAATGCCTCCCCAATCCCCGCCGGTGCGGTTACCGGGAGCCTGATTAGAAGTAAAAACAATTGGAGCGGTGACGGTACCGTTGGCGATCAGTTGAGATCCCTTGGTAACAAATAGACCCGCGCCAACAGCATTCTTGTCTCCAAGTACAATTACACCCGGTTGAATGGTGAGAACGGAATTGTTTTTAATGAAACATTGGCTGGAAAGCAATACAACCTGACCGGTGTTCCATGTGGTGTTGGAAGTGATGTTTCCGGTAATGGTTTGAGTAGGGGCTGGGTAAACTTTATTTTGTGGATCCCACTCTGTCCATGTATCTGTCCACATTGGGGTAGGGGAAGGAGCAAAAGCTCCACGGTAACAGGTTTTGGTGAAGAAGGGAGTTTGCGCAAAACTAGCACCAAACAACAAAGCGCTTAGGCTGGTGAATAAAACTTTTTTCATTTTTTTGGTTTTAAAAATTAGAGTTTGTTAAAATTTACTGGTGCAAAGTTCAGGCATGCATGTTACAATGAGGTTAATCGAAGATTAAAAAACCCGACTATTTAGGTTAAGGCTTTGTTAAGGGATAGATTAAAACTTGTAGGAAACCAGAAAGGAATAGGTTGTGCCGTAGTTTCTTTTGAAGTTGATGTAATCAATGTCTTCCTGATAAGCGTTCTTTTCACGATTGCTGCCTTTGTAATAGACAACCCAATCCGGATGCAACAGGTCTTTTATGTTAAAACGAAGTTCCAGTCTGTTTTTAAGAAAACTTTTTGTGAATTGCAGATCCATAATGGTGCGGGCATTTTCCCAGCGGTTAGGAATAATGTCATTTCCAACAATGTAAATGCGTTCCCCAACCCGGTTCACCATAGCGGTAATGCTGTAAGCGCGTTCATTGTCGATGTAACTGATGCCGGCATTCAACAAATAAGGGGCTTGACCTTGCATAGGCCGTGTATTAGGTACTGCAGGATTTATGCCTTCCACATTTACTTCTGACTTGATCAATGAGAGATTAGAAAACAAAGTGAGGTTGTTAAGAAATTTTACCGAGTCTTTCCGTAAAACCGATCCCAGGTTTACCCTGAATTCCAATTCCCCTCCATACACGTGTCCAAAATTGGCATTTCTATAATAGATCTGGCTTTCACTGGATTGGAACATGTAACGTTCTATCGGCGTGTCAAAATATTTATAGAATCCGGTTACAGTGAACAGCTGCCCTCTTCCGGGGTACAATTCAAAACGCGCGTCAATATTCTGAATATAACTTCTGGTCAAAGAGGCGTTTCCGGCAACCGAAAGCCGGGTCTCAGGATCATACCAGTTGGTAACTGCCAACTCCCTGAATTCAGGACGGTTCAGGGTTTTGTAATATGAAAACCTTAAACCGGTTTTTGCTGTCACATTGTAAATCAAGTTAAGTGAAGGCAACAAATCGTTTACGGTATTATCAACAAAAACGGAGTCTTTAACAAAGTAATCGATCGTTATGTTCTGGTAGTAGCTTTCGTAACGGGCCCCGGCAATGACTCTGAGTTTTTCTTCCACTTTTAATTCGGCCATGCCATAAGCGGCTGTTAATTTAGAACTGGCGTGGTAATTGTCATCTGGTTTGGTTATTTCAAATGCTTTAAATCCGCCTTTGCCATCGGGTGTTACGCTCATGTTCTCTGTGGCGAAAATCTGATCCTCGGGAAGATAGGCCAAATCAGAATCAAAATACACGTTGCTGTTAGGGGCATTGTATCCCGCTAAACCAAATTGCCGGATATCAAACTGCCTTTCACGGAATTGATACATGCCGCCTGTTTTTACATCGAGTTTTAAAGTTTCATTTAACTTAAATAGTTTTGAAAGGTCTACTTTGGAGCTGATGATGTTTTCATTTAGTTCTGAATACACGCGGTATCCTGAATAGGCTGGACCGGTAGTGGACCCACTCGGCAGCTCGGCTCTGAACACGGTGTCTTTTGGATTAGGATCATTTGGGTCGCGGATCGTTTGGTATTTACTATAGGAGGTAAACCGTAAATTCGGAACTGTTCTTTCAATGTTGCTGTAGCCAACATTCCAACCAATTTTAATTTTTGAAGTCGGCAAATAATGATCCCCATTCAATTGGTTGGTGAGGAGCCGGTTCGCAGAGAAAAACCGGGAGTTTACACGGTTAATGCTTTGCTCCGCTTCTGTAAAGTTGTTACTTCCCAAAGAGTATATAAAGCGGTCGTCGGATGAACCACTAAGCATATTTTTTAAACTGATGGAATTGTTTTCGTTCAATTTCAGACCCAAATTCAATAAGGCACCGGTTGAGTTTTGTGTTTGATACACATCATTAAAGTATTCTCTTTCTTTTTGGACCGTCACCGAGCCGCTGCCGGTAATAGCCAGGCCATCGTATTCAGTACGTTGAAATTTGTATAGATTTTGAGTGCTGTTATAGGAGAGACTAAAAATCACACCTAAAAAATCTTTGTCCTTACGCTTTACATTATACCCTGTGGCAAATTGAGCGCTAAAATTCGGTAAGAATTTTGACTGGGAGTAGGCCCAATCGTTGGGAAAATAAGTGGCTACACGAGCCTGATCAGGATTGGCAATCCAGGTACTTTTATCTTCCAAGGCGGGCACCTGTGCTGGAAGATCACGGGAGCCATCATCAAATCCAAATTTATCCAGCTTCCCGCCTTCGTAAACTATCTTGTCCTTGCCTGTAGTAATGGTATTGTATCCTCCTCCCATTGAGAACAGAACAAAATTCTTTTCAGGAATACTTTTGGTGTTGATTTGAATGATCCCACCCGCAAATTCAGAGGGCATATCAGGGGTAGCCGTTTTATTTACAACAATATTATCCAGCATGTTGGAAGGAAACAAATCAAAAGCGAATGCTTTTTTGTCGGGTTCAGTGCTTGGCAGGGGGGAGCCATTGAGATAAGATGCATTGTAGCGCTCATTTAGGCCCCGGACCACAACAAACTTGTCATTTTGAATGGTTACCCCACTGATGCGTTTCAATACATCGCTGGTGGTTTTATCAGGTGTGCGTTTAATGGCTTCAGCGCTGATCCCATCGCTAACACTAGCGCTGTTTTTTTGTTGCAGCACCAGTGCCGTGTTATTTTCCTTATTTAGGGTCACCACAACTTCGACCTCCTGCAACTCGGTGGATGCCGAGGCATCCAGCAGTACATTTATATCAACCACATCATTTGGTTTCACATCAACCCCTTCGATTTTTTTGGTGGTATAAGAGATAAAAGAAATAATAAGGTTGACTTTTCCTACCGGCACGTTGTTAATCGAAAATTTACCGTCAAAATCGGCAGCTGCACCTTTGGTGGTGCCTTCGATGAGTACCGTGGCGCCAGGCAGGGTTTCTCCGGTTTTGGCGTCAAGAATGGTTCCGGATATTCTGCCGGTTTGTGATTGAATAGTAAGCGCTGAAAGGACAAATAAAAGAAGTAAGGAAAACTTTTGCATTGTTTGAAATTTAACAAGGCAAAGAAACGTCTCCCAAGTGACCCCTATTTAAATTTCAGGTTACCAAAACTTTAACGAAATCATCACAAATTGCAAATAACTTAAGAATAAGTTAACTTTAACAGATAGGGCATTGTGTTAAGTTTGTGCTGTCAATCTATCTATGAGTAACACCAAAATCAAAATATTGCTGGTCGACGACGAACCGGATATTGTAGAGTTTCTAAGTTATAATCTTAAAAAGGAAGGCTACGAGGTGCTAACAGCCAATAATGGTAAGGATGCCATTGAAATTGCAAAAAAGGAGTTGCCCCAATTGATTGTGCTCGACGTGATGATGCCCGACATGGACGGCATCGAAACCTGCCGTGAGATCAGAGAACAAAAGGGCTTAAGTGAAGTTTTGATCGCATTCCTCACTGCAAGAAGCGAAGATTACACCCAAATTGCAGGTTTTGAGGTGGGTGCCGATGATTACATTACCAAACCCATCAAACCAAGGGTGTTCATCAGCCGGGTAAAAGCACTTCTGCGCCGCTTGCAAACCACTTCTGAAAGTGAAGGAAACATGGAGTTTGGCGATGTGAGAATTGATAAGGAAAAGCACTCGGTGTTTAAGGGAGGTCAGGAAATTGCTTTACCTAAGAAAGAATTTAAATTGTTTTCTTTGTTGTGCAGTAAACCTGGAAAAGTGTTTACACGCGAATATATTCTGGATCAGGTGTGGGGCGATGAGGTGGTGGTGGGTGACCGGACCATTGATGTGCACATTCGTAAACTACGCGAAAAAATTGGCGATGAATACTTCAAAACCGTAAAAGGAGTAGGGTACAAGTTCGAATTTTAAGACTAAGCTTTTACCAAAGCACTAATCTTTACCTCCTTTTTCGTTTTCTTTTTCAGTTTCTTGCCCAATGAGGCCAACCGCTTCCTGAAAACGGTACTCGGTATCCCCAACTTCCGCTTCATAGGTTATTGTGCCGTCGGCGTCAGTGCTTTTGCTGGCTTCTTTTATTTTTTTACCGGGCAGGTTTTTTTCAAAATACTCAAGAACAAATTTCGGCAGCTCAGAAGGTTTAAGTTCAACCTCATGTTCAATGCGTTTTCCGCTGGCGTCGTAAACCACTTCGTTCTCTGTTTTGTTGAGGTCGAATTCCACCTCATAATTGGCCCCTTCTTTTTCCCATTTCTCAGCTTTAATGCCGGGGAATTCTTTTTGAAAGGCTTGTGTTACAGCAGCAGGGACATCTTTTTCTTTTAGGGTTTGTGAAAAGCAAAAGCCATTCATCAGGCCCAAAGCAATTAGGATTAAATTCGTTTTCATTTTTTAAAAATTTTGTGTTACCTGAAGGTATTCATTCTGATTTGAAGTAGGAAACATTCCCTCTTTTTTCTTAGCTGAATTTTATAGCAGCACCATAAAGGCTTTGCATTATGAGTGAGAATTTGTGAAAAACGCAAATAGATAGAACGTCGGTATCTTTGGCCCAACGGAACAAATGACTGCTCCGAGGCCAGAAAACACAGCGGCACATGATTTTTATCATGGTGAGCTTGCATGATGACAAAGGCAAACCCTTTGATTAAAAAAGACATTTTTGTACCTTTGTGGTCTTGCGAAAAATTACAGTCATACTTTTTCTTTTGATTTATCTGAGCTCAGCTACAGAACTGCACCAGTTGGTAAAACTTCCGGTTCTTGTTGAACATTTTGTTGAGCACAGAGAAAAGAACCAGAACCTCTCGTTCCTGGACTTTTTAGGCATGCACTATTCACAACAGAATGAAAAGGACGGGGATTATGACCGTGATATGCAATTGCCTTTCAAATCGCATGACGGCTGCTCCACAACTATTTTAAGCGCACTCCTACACAATCCACCGAGCGAAATTTCAAACAAACCCGAGTCATCAATGGCTTGTCAATACTCAGAATATTCTGATGAGTTTTTAAGTCAAGCTTATCTTGCTTCTATCTGGCAGCCGCCAAAATCCTGTTAATTGGTATTGATCTTTTTTGAGTTGATTTGATCCTTTAGGGTTTAATCACTCTGTTCGTTTATCAAAGCAATTAACAGAAACAACATGTTAAATAAAATCATTGAATTTTCTATAAGAAACAAACTTATTGTGGGGCTGTTTGTTTTCGCCCTTATTGTGTATGGTGTTTATCAAACCACCAAATTACCGATTGATGCTGTGCCAGATATTACCAACAACCAGGTTCAGGTCATTACTGTAGCGCCATCTTACGGGGCTACCGACATTGAACGCCTGGTGACCTTCCCGATTGAACAGGCCAACACCAATATTTTAGGCATTAAGGAGATCAGGAGTTTTTCTCGTTTTGGATTGTCCCTGGTCACCATTGTGTTTGATGATGAAACCGACATTTATTGGGCCCGACAGCAGGTTGCCGAGCGCTTGCAAAAAATACAATCGCTGATTCCTAAAAGCGTAGGAACTCCTGAATTGGGGCCCATCTCCACAGGCCTGGGAGAAATATACCAGTACGTTGTACGCACAGAACCGGGGTACGAAAACAAATACAACGAAACCGATCTGCGAACGATACAGGATTGGATCGTGCGTCGCCAATTGCTGGGAGTGAAAGGAGTGGCAGAAGTGAGCAGTTTCGGTGGCAAACTCAAACAATACGAGATTGCTGTGGATGCGAATAAACTTCAGGCCTACAACATCACCATGCAGGATGTGTTTTTTGCGCTTGAAAAGAACAATCAAAACACCGGGGGGGCCTACATTGAAAAAGGGCCAACTGTATTATTTATCCGAAGTGAGGGCTTGATTGGAGGCGAAAGCGATATCCTGAACATTTCAATAAAGGCCACAGAAGGAGGAACGCCACTGTTCATTAAAGATGTAGCAGAAGTGAAAATCGGGTATGCCACACGATACGGCGCCATGTGTTACAATGATGAAGGAGAGGTAGCGGGGGCGATTGTAATGATGTTGAAAGGAGCGAACAGCAACGAGGTCATTAAGAATGTAAAAGAACGCATCGCCCAAATACAAACCACCCTGCCTGAAGGCGTAATTCTTGAACCGTTCCTCGACAGAAGTAAAATGGTGAACAACGCCATTGGCACCGTAGAAACGAATTTAATGGAGGGGGCCCTGATTGTTGTGTTTGTTCTGGTTTTGTTTCTTGGCAATTTCAGGGCAGGACTTTTGGTTGCTTCTGTCATTCCTTTATCCATGCTGTTTGCCATTTGCCTGATGAATGGTTTTGGCGTAAGTGGAAACCTAATGAGTCTTGGTGCACTTGATTTTGGACTTATTGTGGATGGTGCCGTGATCATTGTGGAGGCGGTGATGCACCGTTTGTCGCACAACAAACAATTTAAGCACCTGAACAAACTGGATCAGAACCAAATGGATGAAGAGGTAAAACATTCCGCAGGAAAGATGATGAACAGTGCTGTATTTGGTCAGATCATTATTCTGGTGGTGTATTTACCCATTTTTACCTTACAGGGCATAGAAGGAAAAATGTTCAAACCCATGGCGCAAACTGTGGCTTTCGCTCTGTTGGGCGCTTTTGTTTTGTCGCTCACCTATATTCCCATGATGAGTGCAGTTTTTTTAAGCAAAAAAACCAAACACAAACCCAACGTTTCTGACCGCATGATGTTTAAATTGGAAGCATGGTATGAAAGCGCCTTAAGTAAGGTGCTGCGCATTCCAAAGACCGTTCTTTTAAGCGTGGTTGTATTGTTTGCCTCTTCCATCATCACCCTTGGCTTTTTAGGAGGGGAGTTTATTCCGGCCCTGGAGGAGGGTGATTTTGCAGTAGACACCCGTGTGTTGACAGGGAGCAGCATTTCAACCACCATTGAGAACACGCAAAAAACAGCCCATATTTTAAAAACCCGTTTCCCTGAGGTGGAAATGGTGGTAACCAAAATTGGTAGTGGAGAAGTTCCTACAGATCCCATGCCCATGGAGGCCAGCGACATGATGGTTATTTTAAAGGATAAGGAAGAGTGGACCAGCGCTAAGACTTTTCCTGAGCTTGCAGAAAAAATGGGAAAAGCGCTTGAAGAAGTGCCGGGTATAACAGCCAGTTTTCAATACCCGGTGCAAATGCGTTTCAACGAATTAATGACCGGAGCAAGACAGGATGTTGTGCTTAAACTGTTTGGTGAAGACCTGGACACTCTGGCCAGATACGCGCATTTTGTTGGAGAGATTGTGAATACAGTTGCGGGCGCAAAAAATCTATACGTTGAAACCGTTACCGGCATGCCACAGGTCATCATTCAATACAATAGATCAGCTGTTGCTCAATACAATTTAAACATAAGCGACATTAACCGGGTTGTGAACACAGCATTTGCCGGGCAAAGTGCCGGACTAATTTATGAAGGGGAAAAACGATTTGATGTGGTGGTACGCTTGAAAGGCGAGAAAAGGAATACGCTTGAAGATATTCGGAATTTACTGATTCCCACCCCCGAGGGCACTCAGCTGCCACTTTATCAATTGGCAAGTGTAGAGATTAAGAATGGACCGAATCAAATCCAGCGTGAAGATGCGAAACGTCGGATCGTTGTGGGTTTTAACGTGAGGGGCCGGGATGTTCAGAGTATCGTAAATGAACTTCAACAAAAAGTGGCTAAACAATTGAAATTCCCAAGTGGGTACTATTTAACATATGGAGGCGCGTTTGAAAATCTGAATGCGGCCAAGCAGCGTTTAATGATTGCTGTTCCTGTTTCATTGATTTTGATTTTTTTACTTCTGTATTTTGCTTTTAATTCAATACGTCAGGGTTTGCTGATCTATTCTGCAATCCCCCTTTCTGCCATTGGCGGTATTTTTTTTCTGGCACTTAGAGGCATGCCATTCAGCATAAGCGCCGGTGTGGGGTTTATCGCCCTTTTTGGTGTGGCGGTATTAAATGGTATTGTGTTGATTGCTGAATTTAACCGCTTAAAAGCAGAAGGCGTGGAAAACTTAAAGGAGATTTTAATTAAGGGCACAAAATTACGATTACGGCCCGTGCTGATGACCGCTTTTGTGGCTTCACTCGGATTTCTGCCCATGGCACTTAGCAATGGTGCGGGTGCCGAGGTGCAACGCCCTTTGGCTACTGTGGTGATAGGTGGATTGCTGATCGCAACGTTTTTAACCCTATTTGTGCTTCCGGTATTGTACCTTATGTTTGGAAACAGTTCAAAACCCCAATTTGGTTTTAAGGGCCCTGTTGTTGTTTTGTTATTGTTAAGCTCAATCCCTTATGCAGGGCATTCTCAAACGCCTATCGGTTTGCAGGCCGCAATTGATACTGCTCTTCACAATAACCTGGTGATTAAAAACGAACAACTCAAAACAGAGTACCTTAAAAAACTCCGGGGTGCTGCAGGAACGATTCCAAAAATGAATGTGAGTGGTGAGTTTGGACAAATAAACAGTTATTATTCTGATAATCGATTTGGCATTACTCAAAATTTCGATTTTCCGGCCGTGTATGTGCAGCAAAAAAAAGTGTATACAGAAGAATGGAAGTCAGGGCAATTGAATGTGCTGCTAAAAGAGGCCGAAGTAAAACGCGCCGTAAGACAGGTGTTTTATATGTACCTCTATTTAAGACAAAAGGAAAAGTTGCTTATCAGATACGATAGCGTTTATTCCGCATTCCTTCAAAAAGCCAATTTGCGTTTGGCGGCAGGGGAAAGCAATGTGCTTGAAAAGGCCATTGCTGAGAACCAGAAGGGAACCATTGGTGTTCAGCTGAAACAGGTGCAACAGCAAATCCATTTAGTGGCATTGGAGTTTGTGTTTGTATTGAATGCCCCCGAAGCGTATGTGCCTGCTGAAACCGAAATCAAATCGGCGGTGGAACTCAGCACCGACCCTGCCTTACTGAATCAACACCCCAGCTTGAAGTTAAAGGCTCAGCAAAAAAATGTGGCAGCACATGCCACCCGTTTGGAAAGGGCAAGACTGATGCCCGATTTTAATCTTGGGTACTACAACATGAGCATGAAAGGATTTGGAGCCGATGAGCAGTATTATACCAACTCGCGTTTTCAATCAGTACAGTTTGGTCTGGGAATTCCCCTCTTTTTCGGTGCACAAAAATCCAGGTTGAGCGCTTCAAAGATTGAACGAACCCTTGCTGAGCTGAACTTCATTCAGGAAACGCGGACACTCCAAAATCAATACGCAGGTTTAGCTGACAAATACAATACGGAAACCAGTACGGTAGACTATTTTGAAAATCAGGCATTAAAAAACGCCATGTTAATTAGTGAAACAGCCAATAAACAATTGGCAAGCGGAGAGATCAATTATTTGGAGTGGGTACTCCTGAATAATCAAACAGTTCAGGTTCAATCGTCTTATCTGGATGCCATCAGAGACCTGAATGAAACTGGCACACAAATCAATTATTTATTAAGTAAATAAAAAACATGAAATACAATATAGCAATACTGATAGTAGTTCTATTCCTTCTCTCCTGCAATGAAAAATCGGAGAATAAAGAAAACACAGGGCCTGTTGTGGAACGAACTGCACTTGGTTTAACGGAGGCCCAAATCCAATCGGCAGGAATTAAACTTGGCAAAGCGGAAGAAAAGAACATCTCAAGTCGATTGACCTTGAACGGAAAAATTGATGTCCCCCCTCAAAACCTTATTTCAGTGAGCATGCCAATGGGTGGGTTTTTAAAAACAACGCATTTGTTGCCTGGTATGCACATAAAAAAGGGAGAGGTTCTGGCTACCATGGAGGACCAACAATACATTCAAATGCAACAAGAGTACCTGATGGCCAGATCAAAAATGACGTTTTTAGAAAGTGAATTTAAACGCCAGAGGGAATTGAACCAAAGCAAATCGAGCAGCGACAAGGTATTTCAACAAACCGAAATGGAATACAACGACGCTAAAGTTTCATTAATGGCCTTGGCTCAAAAATTAAAAATCCTGAACATTCGTCCTGAATCTCTAACTGAAGAAAACCTGTCGGCGAGTATTCATTTGTACTCGCCCATAGATGGATTTGTTTCAAAGGTAAATGTGAATATTGGCAAATACGTCAATTCAACCGATGTGCTTTTTGAATTGATTAACCCGGCAGACATCCATCTTAATTTAAAAGTTTTCGAAAAGGATTTGGAGCATTTGGTGATTGGACAGAACGTTTTGGCCTACAACAACAACCAGCCCGAAAAAAAATACAGTTGTGAGATTATCCTGATCAGTCAAAATTTAAGTCCAGACCGAAGTGCGGAAGTGCATTGCCATTTTAAGGAATATCACAAAAGCCTGTTTCCGGGCATGTACATGAATGCTGAAATTGAGGTCAGCAACAAAAAGGTGATGGCATTGCCTGAGCAGGCCCTTGTAAGTTATAACGCTAAGGACTATATTTTTGTTGCAATTGGAAAAAGCCAGTACGAAATGCTGGAAGTGATTAGGGGAGGGTCAGAGGGGGCTTACACGGAAGTGAATCTGGTGAATGGAAGCGACTTGAAAAACAGTACTGTAGTGCTGGAAGGGGCCTACTCTTTGCTGATGCAACTTAAGAACAAGCCGGAGGAAGAATGATTCCTGATAAAAGGCATAAACAGTCATTAACTATGAACATAGAAGCCGAAAGTAAGCTGGTCTTTTGCTGCTCCTGTAAGAGGGCTTAAATATTTATTAATACTGAAAGGGGCAAAGTGAATTTAAAATCCTGACTTATCAGAGTCTTTTCCGGGGAAGCGCTGTTTTGCCAAAAACAAACACACTATCAGCAATACCACATTAAGACTTTCCAGCAAAGGCATACTCATCATAGCTTGTGTAGAATTGGATTGTTTTCCTGAGCCAAGTTAGGCGGTTCTGAAAAACAAAAAAGCGCGAATGAGTAATTACGCGATATGGTTCTATAACTGGTCGGTTTGGAGACATGTAAATTACGGTTGTTAGAGACGCCGGTGTTTATACGCTATAAACCCCGGTTGTTCTGCCTGAAGTGATTTGCAACTGTTATGGCCTGGCCTAAAACCCTTTAGCTAACAGGTATTTAGGATAAATAGCCGTATTATTTTGCGCATACGCGGTATTTTTCTAATTTTGGGCTCCTTAAAATTAACCGCAAATCGCTCCTATAGCTCAGCCGGTTAGAGCATCAGACTCATAATCTGAGGGTCCCTGGTTCGAGCCCAGGTGGGAGCACAAGATCAGAGTGAAAGAGGAGAGCGAGAGCGAAATCCCGACCTCTGTTTGTCATCTTATACAGAGTAAACACTTGGCAAGTTAAGATAGAAACATTGGCCCCGAAAAAGCAGTTTCGGGGTTTTGTTTTTAGACAGGAATTCCAATGAAAGGCATCAAAAACATCATTTTTGATTTGGGCGGGGTGATCATCAACCTCGACCAACAGCGTACCATCTACCAGTTCAACGCTTTAAGCGATCTGCCTTTTGAATCCTTTTATAACAACTCCTCCCAATCCGGACTTTTCGATGAATTGGACAAGGGAAACATCTCTACAGAGGCATTTTTTGAGATCCTGAAAAAGGAGATTCGATACACAGGTGAAACCGAACCCTTGTTAAAAGCCTGGAATGCTATGCTGCTCGACATACCCGAACATCGCCTCGACGTGCTTGTAAACGCCAAACAAAATTATTCCACCTTTTTACTCAGCAATACTTGCGAGCCTCACATTGCTTCTTTCGAAGAACAACTTTACTTTGATTATGGCGTAAAAAACTTCGAGGATTATTTTGATAAGGTGTATTACTCCTGCAGAATGGGCATGCGTAAGCCGGATAAGGAGATCTTTGAAGCCGTTTTATCCGAAAATAAGTTACTCTCTGAAGAAACAGTGTTTATCGATGATTCGGAGCAACACGTAAAAGGAGCCGGTGCCTGTGGCATCAATGCCTATCTCCTACCAAAGGGAATGGAAATCGGCGACTTGCTAAGAGACCTTAAGCTTTTATAAACCGCAAAACAGCTTCTGAAAATTCCTTAGGTTTTTCAGCATGAAGCCAGTGACCAGCCCCGGCAATCGTTTCAATTTCCAAATTCGAAAAACGTTTATTAAAATCAAGCACATCGTTTTCTTGAATGTAATCCGATTTTTCGCCTTTCAGAACAAGAACAGGCGTTTGGCTTGTAAAAGCAGGCGCTCCGATCCCAATGCTTTCAATTTCCCTGCTGATGACATTCAGGTTAAAGCGCCAGTCCATACGGTCGGATTCTTTCCAGTAAATATTTTTCAGTAAAAACTGACGTGTTCCAAAATCCTCAAGGTAATTCAGCATCACTGCTTCCGCCTCTTTGCGGGAAGTGATTTCATCAAAATTCACCGCCTTTAGAGCTTTGATTACTGTTTGATGGTGAGGTGGGTACTGTCTCGCCGCGATATCTGCAATTATGAGTTTGGCGGCAAGGCCGGGATAACGTTGTTCAAAAAACAAAAGCACTTTCCCCCCCATGCTGTGTCCAAGTAAAACAGGATGCTCAAGCTGGTGTTCAACTAAAAACGTTTTCAGATCTTCTGCCATCACCGGGTAATTCCATTCTTCGCTGTGTGGGGATAAGCCGTGGTTTCTCAGATCTACCGTAAACACATTGAATCCCTGCTCTGCAAACACCTTTGCCAGCGTGTTCCAATTGTCACTCTGGCCAAAGAGCCCGTGCAGGATCACAAGAGGAGGACCACTCCCGTATTCGCGATAAGCCAGTTTCATAAAACTAAATCAATTGACGTAAGTACAGTTGTATGGTGTTTTCTAAACCAAAATACAGGGCATCGCTGATGAGGGCGTGACCTATTGACACCTCCATGAGTTCAGGAAGGTGTTGTTTGAAATACTTCAGGTTATGGAGACTCAGATCGTGCCCTGCATTCACACCCAAGCCAAGTTGATGTGCTGCTTTTGCGGCTTCTGAAAATTTTGTAATTACTTTTTCTTTATCAATAGGGTACAATCGGGCGTATTCTTCGGTATAAAGTTCTACACGGTCAGTTCCGGTATTTGCCGCGCCTTTTACCATGTTTACATTTGCATCCACAAAAATAGAAACCCGAATGCCTTTGGATTTAAACAGCGCAATGGTGTCTTTAAGGTAAGCCTCATGTTTAATAGTATCCCAACCGTGGTCGCTGGTGATCTGACCTTGTTCATCTGGCACAAGGGTGACCTGCCGGGGTTTGACATCCAGCACCAGATCCATGAATTTTTTTTCGCGGGGATTGCCTTCAATATTAAATTCTGTGCTCAGCACGTCTTTTAATTCGTAAACATCGCTGTACCGAATGTGGCGTTCGTCGGGCCTTGGGTGTACGGTTATGCCCTGAGCGCCGAAACGTTCAATGTCCTTAGCGGTTTTAATCAGGTCGGGCACATTACCGCCCCTGGCATTGCGAAGGGTAGCAATTTTATTTATGTTTACACTTAACCTGGTCATAGTTCTAAGGAAATCAGTTAAAGGAACAAAGCTAATTAAATTCGTATTTTTGGGGAAATTAAATGCTTGCAGGCGATCTAATAACCGACGAAATTCCACCACTCAAAATTACCGATACGGTTGAGATGGCACTGGATTGGATGGAACAGTTCAAGGTGTCGCACTTGCCTGTGGTAAAAAACAGAGAGTTAATTGGTTTGGTGGCCGAAACCGATATTATCGATTACGAGCATCCTGACGAACAGATTAATGCAAGCAAAGTGCTGTTGCTTCGTCCTGTAATCCATTATTATCAGCACGCCTACGACATACTGCGTTTGGTGAGCAGTATGAATCTTACTTTGGTCCCTGTAATTGATGAGAAGGAATTTTACAAAGGTTGCATTACCATTCGCGGACTGATCCAAAACCTGGGGAGTATGACGGCCGTGCAAAATCCTGGTGGCGTAATCATACTTGAACTCAATCAAAACGATTATTCAGTAACGCAAATAGGGGGCATCATTGAAAGTAATGATGCGAAGATACTGAGTTTGCATGTGTCCTCACACCCCGACAGCACTAAAATGGAAGTGACACTCAAGGTGAACCGCGAAGACCTTTCAGGCATACTCCAAACGTTTAACCGGTATAATTATTCGGTGAAAGCCATTTTTCAGAGTGGCAATTTTAATCATGATTTTGATGACCGAATGAAGGAGTTCATTCATTTCCTCAACATTTAAGTTGATTTCATTGCAGAGGCAAAATCGTTGGGTTCCAGCGCATCGTTTACATTAAAATGTCCGATTCGGGTTCGGCGTAAGCTGCTCAAATGGGCTCCGCTGTTCAGGGCCAGTCCAAAATCCCTCGCCAGGCTTCGTATGTAAGTGCCTTTGCTGCACACCACACGAAAGGATACTTCGGGCAATTGAATGGCTGTTATTTCAAATTCTTTTATTTCAACTTCACGGGCCTTCAGCTCTGTATCACTTCCTTCTCTGGCTAGTTCGTAGGCCCTTTTTCCATCCACCATCACAGCACTGAACAAAGGGGGCACCTGCATTTGTTTACCAAGAAATTGAGTTGAGGTTTTGTACACGAGTTCTTCAGTAATGTGTTCGATCGGATAAACAACATCCACCTCTTTTTCTTTGTCAAAACAGGGTGTGGTGGCGCCAATAAAAAAAGTTCCTGTGTATTCTTTTTCCAGGCCCATAAGTTCGTTGATGGTTTTGGTTTTTTTACCGGTAGCAACAATCAGGAGGCCCGTAGCTAAAGGATCAAGGGTTCCGGCGTGCCCAACCTTGACTTTTACTCTTTGCCCCTCATGTATCCAGGAAGGGTGATTTTTAATGGCGTGTTTTATTTTGTTTACGGCCTGAAAACTACTCCAGGTGTATGGCTTATCAATAAGAAGCACTTCTCCTTTGTGAAAATCATAAGCCATTTGATCCATGGGGATTAAAACACTTCTTTTGCAACGGCTTTGGTGGCCTCTGAAGCGCCCATGGTATAAAAATGCAAACAAGGCACATTGGCTTTTACCAATTCTTTGCTCTGCTGAATACACCATTGAATACTTACTTCGCGGATCTGCTTGTCGTCTTTGCATTTTTCCAGTTCTTCGTAAAAAGCCTGGGGAATATCAATATGAAATATTTTAGGGAGGGTAACAATTTGTTTTTTGCTGCCAAGAATTTTTAACCCGGGAATAATAGGCACGCTGATGCCGCTTTTTCTGCACAGGTCAACAAACTCAAAGTATTTGGTGTTATCGAAAAACATTTGAGTTACAATGTATTCAGCACCGGCGTCTACTTTCGCTTTCAGGTATTTCAAATCGCTGGTCATGTTAGGCGCTTCAAAGTGTTTTTCAGGATAGCCGGCGATGCCAATACAGAAATTGGTGGGGGCAGCTTCCTTCATTTCTTCATCCAGGTATTTGCCACGATTCATTTCTGAAATCTGTTTTACCAAATCAAGACCATACCCATGTCCGTTGGGTTCAGGTACAAATGCAGGTTCGGTTTTGATGCTGTCGCCACGTAAAGCCAAAACATTATCAATGCCAAGGAACTGAAGATCAATGAGAGCGTTTTCGGTCTCTTCTCTGGTAAAACCCCCGCAAATGATGTGTGGAACGGCCTCTACATCGTATTTGTTCATGATGGCTGCACAAATTCCAACGGTGCCCGGGCGCTTACGGATGCTTACTTTTTCGAGGTATCCGCCCTCCCGCTTTTTGTAGATGTATTCTTCACGGTGGTAGGTAACGTCAACAAAGGCAGGTTTGAACTCCATCAAGGGGTCAATGCCATCGTAAATGCTTTGTATGCTTTTTCCCTTAAGCGGAGGCAGGATCTCAATGGAAAAGAGGGTTTTTTTACTTTCCTGTATTTTTTTGGTGAGTTTCATAGGTGTTGACCTGAATGCGAATGGTTGGAGTGAATAAGCCCGTATTAATTTACAGTGATAATTTCCCGGATCTCAGGAACCGCCCTGCGTATGGTTTCTTCAATGCCTGATTTCATGGTCATGTGGCTCATGTTGCAGGTTTTGCACGCCCCTTTGAAGGCAAGTTTCAGGGTTTGGTTTTCGGTAATTTCCACCACTTCCACGTTGCCCCCGTCGGCTTCCAAATACGGACGAATGCTATCCAGGGCCTCCTCCACTTTTTTCTTCAGGTTATTCATTTTGCGTAATTGGCAAAGATAAGATATCCATTGGCTTTTCCCAAACAAGGGAAAGCCCCTTGGGGATTTGGCAAATCTTCGTTTTTTAATGTTCTTTGTCCGCATGAAGGAGGAAGAACTAATTTATGGTACCCGTGCGGTGATAGAGGCACTGGATGCAGGCAAGGAAATCGATCGTATTCTGGTGCAGAAGGGCCTGTCCAACGAATTGTACAATCAGTTGCGCAAAGCCCTCCGCAACCGCCCTGTGCCCATACAAGTGGTACCTCCTGAAAAACTCAGGCGCTTGAGCACAGGCAATCATCAAGGCGTTATTGCCTACCTCACCGAAGTTACCTACTACAATTTAGAAGACACCTTGTCACAGGTATTTGAATCAGGCACACTTCCCCTGGTGCTTATCCTGGACCGCATCACCGATGTGCGTAATTTTGGCGCTATCGCCCGAAGTGCGGAGTGTGCGGGAGTGCAACTGATCGTGATTCCCAGTAGAGGAGCCGCTCAAATCAATGGCGACGCTATAAAAACCAGTGCTGGAGCCCTGCATCGAATTAAGGTGTGCCGGGAAGACAATTTAAAACAAAGTTTGGACTACCTTAAAGAGAGCGGTTTGCAAATTATTAGTGTACACGAAAAAACGGATCGTTTGATTTACGATGCCGATTTTACCAAACCCACGGCCCTGATCATGGGCAGTGAAGAGGATGGCATCAGCGGGGAGTACCTGAAACGCAGCGATATGCAAGTGAAAATTCCCATGCAGGGAAAAACCGCCTCATTAAACGTGTCGGTAGCCACCGGCATTGTTTTGTTTGAAGCGGTAAAACAACGTCTGAAATAAATACCTACTACTGAATGGCGCTGTGTTCGCCGGCCCTGGTGTCGAGGGCATCTCTTAAACCATTTCCAAGTAACATAAAGGCCAGTACCAAAAACATGATGGCCAATCCCGGAATAAATGCCAGATAAGCTTTGTCCATAAGGATATACCCCCTGTGGGCATTGATCATCTCTCCCCAGGAAGGAACAGGAGGTTGAGCGCCAATGCCTAAAAAACTTAAGCCGGCTTCCATTAAAATGGCCGATGCAAAGTTTCCTGCTGCAATCACAATCACCGGGCCCATCACATTAGGCAACACGTGTTTAAAAATGATGCGGGCATCGCTGAAGCCAAGCGCCCTCCCGGCTTCCACAAATTCTTTTTCGCGTATGCTTAATATTTGACCCCGAACGATACGGGCCACCTCCACCCACATGGTTAAACCAACGGCTATAAACACCTGAAACACTCCTTTGCCTAAAACTAGGGTAATGGCGATTACCAACAACAAAGTGGGGATGCTCCACACCACATTGATGAGCCACATGATGCCGGAATCGATCAGGCCCCTGTAATACCCGGCCAAAGCGCCCAGGGTAATGCCAATGAGAATGGAGATGAGAACGGAGATCAGGCCTACTGTTAAACTGATGCGTGTGCCGATGATGAGCCGGCTCAATACATCGCGCCCAAGCAAATCGGTGCCTAATAAAAAACGTTTGCCACGCACATGGTCCTTCCGAACTTTTTCCTGCATCGCGTTGATGCCTTCCTCTTTGAGTTCGGTGCCGCCCAACGGCATAAAACGAAGGCATTGCTGAACGCTATCGTAAACCACTTCCTTTTTATTTTGCAATGGATACAGCACATCCGCCAGATTAAATTCTTCGACATACCCGTTGTTGGGGCTGTTTCCCGTGTACTCTTCAACAAACACTTTGTCGGCTCTGAATTCAAGAGCATAAAATGGGATGGATTGAAAAGGGCTTTGGGTGCCAAACAAAATACGACTCAGCACGTTTTCCTCTTGAGCAAGTTCATTTTTGCGTACCAGTAAAAAGTGAACCGAAGTACCGGGAGCCAGGATATGAAGTTCGGGTTTTTGATCGTTGGCAAAAGGTGTTTTATCGTTGGTAAGTGCATAACCAAGAATGGCCACAAGGGCAGCTCCAATCACAAAATACAAACCCAGCATGGCCGGTTTGTTTTTTCTGAAGCGCCTCCAGGTAATTTGTCCAATGGAATCCGGCGACAGGCTATTTTTTTTTCTGGAAAACAGCTTCATTTCCATTTGGGCTTAAGAAAAAGAGATAACAGCGCAACGCCCAGCGCGTAAAACGGGTAGACCAAAGCCACCGCAAACGCGTACCAAAAAAGATGTTTGTTTGTCATAAAACGTCTGCTTAAAAGTAATAAGAATAGCTCGGCCAACAATTTCAGAAACACAAACACCAGCAAATAGTTATGAAGGGGTGAGTGTAGAAAGAAACCGATGAAAGCCATGATCCATGCAAGATTGACAACAAAAGTGAGCGCACCTAGTGCCAGATTAAACGGGTTGGGGTTCAGTTTAAATTTTTGGGCCCAACGCACCTTCTGAATCAACAGCGTTCTTAAACTGAATTGAGGGTAGGTATACACCAGGGCATCTTTTGTTTTGAGAAATGCAATTCGTGCCTTTGGTGTTTTTTTTACATCTTCAAGAAACAACACATCATCCCCCGAAGCAATGTGTTTGTGGCTTTGGTACCCATTCACTTTTTCAAAAATGGATTTGGTAAACAACAGATTCGCACCACTGCATAAGAATGGTTTTTTAAAGTAGCTTGTGCCGGCAGAAATCAAGGTAAGCACCCTGTTTTCTACACATTGCAGTGCCCAAAGTAAACCACTGTTCTCAGCAATTGCTACCGGACCAATGATGAGGTCGTAATTGCCGACTTCTTTAAACTGAGCCATGTTGTTCAGCCACTGTGTTGACAAAGTAAATGTGTCGGCATCACGCGTAATGATGGTGTTGTGTTTTGTTTGTTCAAGTGCTTTGGTGATGCTTGCTTTTTTCCCGATGTGCGTGGCATTGTTAATGACAGTATAATCAATGCCTGATGCTTCTAAAATGGATTTGGCAATCTCCGGGGTTTTATCTTTGCTGAAATCGTTTACCACAATGATCTGCAGAAGTTGTTTGTTGTAGTGCTGGGCGAGGATACTTTTTAAACACAGTGCCATGTATTTTTCTTCATTTCTGGCGCAGATGATAAGGCTAATTGGTGTTTGTGAAAGAAGCGATTCGTATGAAAATACGGGTGTTTGCAAGAAACCATAAGCCATCACCAACAGCAGAACGGTGTATAAAAAGAGAAGTGTAAAAAGTAGGTAAACCGCAATCATGGTTTTTGTTTGTATATCAATTTAAAGTCAAATTTCATTCGCAACAAAACCAGGTACCCTATCGCACTTGGCAGCACAATATTAAACAGCCACAACAGTACGGTGGCAAGTGCAAGTAAGGAGGAGCTGAGCCCTGTGTCGCCTAAAACAATCAGGGCAATGGCTGCGCGTATGGCCGCTTCTAAAACCGAGATCATGGGCAAAAGGCTGGTCATCATAAAATACAGGGCAATGCCGGGAAGAAGGACGGTAAGTTGAACAGAAGGTGAAAAAACGCAAAAGAGAAGATAAAACTGTAGGGTGAAAGTGAGGTAACGCAAAATGGATAGAAAAAACAAGTTCAGCCAAAGTCGTTTGGGAAAAACCACGGTGGCATTTTCGACCCGGGGCCTTTTGGATAGAACCTTTGAAACCAGAGCTAAAAAAAAGTTCACACGAAATACAGCTACAACAAAGAGGGCGAGCAGCACCAGGCCAGATGAAAATAGAAGGGTGTACAGCCATTTGTATTCTGGTGAAAATGCATCGAGCTTTAACATCAATGCAAAAATGCCCGCCAGTAAAGTAATGCCAAGTTGTATCATGCCATTTACAAAGTGAAGCACGCTTATTTTCCCTTTGTTTTCATCGCTGAAAAAAAGAATCTTCCCTAAAAATTCTGTTGCACGGCCAGGCGCAAAATTACCAAGACAAACCCCGCTGTATACTGATCGCATTGCGGTTCTGTAGTTGATGGGTTCAATGCCTTTGGTAATGAGCTGCCATTTGCGGGATTCAATGCCCCAATTCAAAGGAATTAAAATCAAACAAAACAAGAGCATCAACAGAGATGGTGTTTTTATTAACGCGTTTTTCAGAAGGGCCAGTTGTTCCCACCCGAATTCGTTTTTTAGGCGGGAGTAAATGAGATACACACCAGCCAATCCAATGCTGATCTTCAGGAGAAGGGAAAGTATTTTTTTGCCGCGTTTCAAATTGGTTAAATTTACAGTTTAAATGAAACCCGGCGACCGAATTATTCTAGGCATTGACCCCGGAACCCTGGTGATGGGGTATGGCCTGCTTCACATTCAAAACTCAAAACTCACGGTACCGGGTATTGGTGTTTTAAAACTGGAAAAATACGATGATCATGCCCTGCGTCTGAAAAAGATATTTGAGCGGGTGAGTGGCCTCATTGAGGAATTTAAGCCGGATGAACTGGCCATTGAGGCTCCGTTTTTTGGGAAGAATGTACAATCCATGTTAAAGCTAGGGCGGGCCCAGGGGGTTGCCATTGCGGCAGCACTTAGCCGTAACATTCCCATCACCGAGTATTCTCCCAAAAAAATAAAAATGAGCATCACCGGCAACGGCAATGCCAGTAAGGAACAAGTCGCCGCCATGTTGAAACAAATCCTGGGTCTGGATGTTGAACATGAGTACCTTGATGCAACAGACGCTTTGGGTGCTGCGCTTTGCCATCATTATCAAGGCAAGAGCGAGCAGGGCACTGCTAAGGCCTATTCAGGCTGGAAAGCGTTTTTAACCGACAATCCTAAACGTAAAATTTAAATAGATTGCTGATCAGCGCTTAAACGAGGAGAACCTTTTGTGCGCAATCAATTGGTCGTGATAAGTGCCAAACTGCCGGTGATACACCAGAATATCGTATTCATTTTCCGTATCAAAAAAACTTCCGTCAATAATGGTGTGATCTCCTCCTTTATAATCATCACCACTTAATACGTACATGTAATTGTAGTACCCCTGTTTTAAATAGAGCGTGGTTTCGTAACCGTATCGCTTTTCATTGTAGGTCATCTTGCTGTTTGCGTTCATGCGCCAATCGGTGAGGCGCCCCAGGATGTAAAAATTGCCCTTGGGTTCGGGTTCAGGGTAGGGGATAAAAAAATGCACTTCCACATAATCGGCTTCCGTATCCGGATGGCCAGTTGTTTCGGTGTTGCGGATGAGGTATTCTCCGTTAATGTCGTTGTAAAACAGGTAGGGTTTGTTTTTTCTATTCTCTTCGTTCATCACCACAGCATGCATACGGTAGTTTTGGTCCCTGTATAATTCCTTGACCCGTTCGGTTAAAAAACGGGTGCTGCGTACATCAAAATACCGAAACTCATTGCCACCGTTAAAAATGCAAGCATCGATCAGGGAGTATTCTACACTATTGCCCGACAGAAAAGTGGGTTTAATGTCCATCACCGCATTGTCCCAGCGGTGGTTTTGCATGATCACCACATGCAGGTCTTTGTAGGGGTTGTTGAGCAAATAATTAACACCGGTAACTTTAAAATCAATTTGTTGCTGGTTGAATTGTTTTTCTCCTGCTATGGGCTGGCGCACCGAGGCTTCAATTTTTGCCTTGCTATCATACACCATAAATCTGCGGCTAAGCACAAGGTTCTGACGATCGCCATTTTCGTAAACATAAACAACATAATTACCACTCTTGGTAAAACGAACATTGTTAAGCGGGAAGATGATGTTGTAATAAGTATACTTCTGAAAGGTATTCATGGAATAACTGAAATTGTTATTCAGGTTTATTTCATAATAACCTTCAAGGTATTCACTCACCATTAAGTTGCTTGGGCTCCAATCGGAATTGCAATACGCAAAGGCAATGCTGTATTGTTTATGTTCACTATCCAGGTCATCGAAATTCAGCTCCAATTGATCGGCGCCATGCAGATCGATGATTGGGGCCAGGTATTCAAAACCAACCTGGTGGAACTGTACGGTTCGGATGTTGGGCTTGTAGGTGTAGTTGTCGTATTTCAGGGTTTGGGTAACGTAGTCCTCTTCGGTTTCATTCTGGGCCCTCAAAAAAGTTTGGCTCAAAAACAAAAGGATATAGAACAGTGACCTAAAAACGGACTTCATGGTGAAGAGTAACGGGGTTCAGGACGAAAATATTGCAATTCATTCAGCTATTTGGATGAGCCGGAGAAGAGTTTAACCTTACTTTCTTCCTTTTTAAGCAAACGTTTGATGTTTTTACGGTGCGTGATGATGAGCAAGGCTGAAACCACGATCGAAAAAATGATAAGCACCCTGTTTTGGTTATGAAGCACAAGGTTCAAAATGATTGGGAAACTGATGCCAGCAATCATGGAAGACAAGGAAACAATGCGGCTGATGAGGAGCATAAATAAAAACACCAGGAGGGACAGGGAGCAGGCAAGTGGAAGAATACAAAATACCACCCCAAGTATGGTGGCCACCCCTTTTCCTCCTCTGAATCCGGCAAAAATGGGGAAAATATGGCCAATCAGCGCAGCGATGCCCAAGGCCAGTTGTAGATTGATAAATGCATTGCTGTTAATGTCGTAGGTGCTTAGAAAAGAGAGGCTTACGGCAAGAGAGCCTTTTAAAATATCGATGATAAGTACAGGAATACCTGCCTTTTTACCCAAAACACGGAAGGTGTTGGTAGCTCCGGCATTCCCACTTCCAAACTCCCTCACATCGATGTTATAAAACACCTTTCCTATCCATACTGAGGTTGGAATAGAACCCAGAAGGTAAGCGATTAAAACATAGATGTTACTCAAATCTTAATGTGTTGTTTTTAGGCCAAAACAAATCTAAAAATAAAATAACAAAAAAGGCACCTGAAATTAACATTGTAATTCAGGTGCCTGATTGTCAGATAGTTTACCTTTAATAGTGGCCTTTCAGACGAACCCCCTGCTCTAATTTTTTTAGTGCAGTAATGTAAGCACCTAAACGCATGCTCACCTTGTATTCAGTGGAATTGGCCCACACGTTTTCAAAGGCTTCTTCCATTTTTATATCGTGTTTTTGGTTCACTTCTTCTTCTGACCAATAATAGCTGGCTTTGTTTTGAACCCATTCAAAATAGCTCACCGTTACCCCACCGCTGTTGGCCAGAATATCAGGAACACAAATGATCTTTTTTTCGTTCAAAATGGTGTCTGCTTCAGGCATGGTTGGTCCGTTTGCGCCTTCAACAATCAGTTTCGCCTGAATTTTAGGGGCATTCTCGAGGGTGATTACATTTTGCAGGGCTGCGGGCACCAACACATCGCATTTGCTTATGAGCAATTCTTCGTTTTTAATTTCAGTCGCACCGGTAAAGCCTTTGAGGTTGCGGTTGTGTTTTGAAGCAAAATCAATTGCAGCCGCCACATCAATGCCTTTTTCGTTGTAATAAGAGGCGCTGTGGTCACCGATACCTACAATTTTAACGCCCTTTTCAGCCAGTAAGCGGGCCGCATGTGAACCTACATTTCCAAAACCCTGAACCACCGCGGTTACGTTTTCTGGTTTGAGTCCGATTTTCTTAAGCGCACAAAGGGTATTGATCATTACACCTCGTCCTGTAGCAGCCTCTCTTCCAAGAGATCCGCCAACGGCAACCGGTTTTCCGGTAATCACACCAGGACTATCGGTAGCCGTAATTTTATTGAATTCGTCAAGGATCCAGGCCATTTCGCGTCCGCTTGTACCCATGTCAGGTGCAGGAATGTCTTTATTTACTCCAAATACATCTTTCATCGCAACTGCGTAAGCACGCGAGATGCGCTCCAACTCACCAACGCTGTGCGCGCGTGGGTCAAGCTTAATGCCACCTTTTGCACCGCCATAAGGCAGGTTCACAACAGCGCACTTAAAACTCATCCAGGCAGCCAATGCCATAACCTCATCGGCATTTACGTCCATAGCGTAACGAATACCACCCTTGCTTGGGCCAAGGTGGGTGCTGTGTATGGTTCTGTAACCATTAAATATTTTTAAGGAACCGTTATCCATCATTACAGGTAAGCTTACTTTCACCTGTTTGGCTGGGTTTTTCAGCACAGTGGATACTTCTTCACTAAGGTTCATGATCTTGGCGGCCGCATCAAGGCGGGCCAATACCGCTTCAAACATACTTTGAGTATGTTGTCCCTGGGCTGCATTTAAGGTTGTTGTTGACATGTAATCGGGTTTTAAGAATAGGGTGCAAAATTAA
>Ga0154020_10000971_pt1 | contig 35409 bp, 26 predicted proteins | sample Klosneuvirus_201_FD_109709 | JGI IMG/M metagenome (GOLD analysis project Ga0154020, IMG submission 109709) | Active sludge microbial communities from wastewater, Klosterneuburg, Austria - Klosneuvirus_20160825_MG | ecosystem: Engineered > WWTP > Aerobic digester > Activated sludge | place...
CCTTCCCGGCCGACTGGGTGACCGCGGTGGCTGCTTCGTCGAATGGCCGTGGCTACGACCGCCCGTTGGTGACCGCTGTGACCGAAGCGCGCGACATCATCGGCGGCGCGGTCACGGTGTCGATCGAAGGCGGCGACTTCGAGACGGCCGCCAACGACGCCAATGCGCAGTTCCAGGCGCTGCTCGACGGCGAACAGTAGGTTATTTTTCAATCTCCAATCTCTAATCTCAAAGTTCCTTTGAGATTAGAGATTGGAGATTACCTGGTTCTCTACGAGGCTCCCCATGCTCACACGTTTCATCGACCGCCACCAACGCTGGTTGTTCCCGGCGCCGGCTGTGATCTTCATCTTGCTGATGATGATCTTTCCGCTGGGCTACACCCTGTGGAATTCCTTTTCGGGATGGAGCCTGACCGCAGGGCGGCCCAACACCTTGATCGGGCCGCAGAACTATATCAACCTGATGAGTGATGCGCGTTTCTGGAACGCGGTGCTGAACACCTTTTACTTCACGGCGCTGGCGATGGCGCTGGAACTGGCGTTGGGCGTGTCGATTGCGCTGCTGCTTGATGCCAAAGACTATCCTGGCAAGCGGCTCGTCACCTCGATCCTGCTGCTGCCGATGATGGCGACGCCGGTGGCCGTGGCGATGGTCTGGCTGCTGATGTTCGAGCCAACGGCCGGCGTCATTAACTTTGTGCTGGACGAACTCAGCCTGCCCGAACCCTTGTGGATCGCCGGCTCCAACAGCGTCATCCCGTCGCTGGCGCTGGTCGATATCTGGGAATGGACGCCGCTGATCACCTTGATCGTGCTGGCCGGGCTGACCGGACTGCCCAACGAGCCGTTCGAGGCCGCCCGCGTCGATGGCGCTTCCTACTGGCAGACGCTGCGACGCGTCACGCTGCCCATGCTGCTGCCGACGATCAGCGTGGCGGGGTTGCTGCGCTTCATCGACTGCATCAAGACTTTCGACATCATCTACGCGATGACTGGCGGCGGGCCTGGCTTCAGTTCGGAGACGCTGAACATCTACACCTACAATCAGGCCTTCTATTACTTCAACTTTGGCTACGCGTCCGCGCTCCTTGTCATCTTTTTCACGATCGTGACCGGCGTGAGCTTGCTGGTGACCTATTCGCGCCGCCGTCTGGAGGTGTAACGCATGACAACGCAATCCACGCGCTTGACGCATCGCCCGCGCCGCAACCGTTCACGCCGCTTGTTTGGCAACCTGCTCTATGCGCTGGTGCTGGCGCTTGTCGTCTTCTTCCTGCTGACGCCTTTTCTGTGGATGGTGCTCAACGCCTTCAAGACGCCGTTGCAGATCATCAAACTGCCGCCGGAGCTGATCTTCCAGCCCACGCTGCGTAACTTCGAGAATGTCTTCGGTACGCAGAACTTCATGCGCTACATCCTAAACAGCGTGATCATCGGCGCGGGCTGCACATTGGTGGGGCTGTTGATCGGCCTGCCCGCGGCCTACAGCATCGCTCGCTATCGCCAGAACCGGCTGGCCGTTATCATCCTCATGGCGCGCATGGTGCCGGGCATCACCTTTCTGGTGCCGCTCTTTATCATCTTCCGCCGCCTGGGTCTGATCGACACGTACACGTCGCTGATCCTGGCGCACATGCTCGTCGGGCTGCCCTTCATCGTGTGGGTGATGGTGCCCTTCTTTGAGAGCATCCCGCGCGAGTTGACCGAAGCCGCGGTGATGGACGGCGCCAGTGCGCTGCGCACCTTTGTCACCGTCGTGCTGCCCTTGAGCGGCCCCGGCATCGTGACCGCGTCGATCCTCTCGTTTGTCTTCTCGTGGAACAACTTCATGTTTTCCATCGTGCTGGCGTCGAATCGCACACGCACGGTGCCGGTGGCGATCTACAATTTTATCTCCTACGCGCAGATCGATTGGGGCGGGCTGATGGCCGCGGCCGTGGTGATCACGCTGCCGGTGCTCGTGCTGGCGATCATCACCCAACGCTACGTGATCCGCGGGTTGACGGCCGGTGCGGTCAAGGGGTGAGTTCCACCGCTACAGCCAACGCACAGAGGATTGTCTGTCTAGCGCGCTTTCCGGCACGAGATCAATTTCAAACCGAAGTGCGTCGCCAAGCTCCTGCTCAAGCGCAAAAAAATGCTCCAGATCAGGCGTGGTCTCGAAACGCGCGACAAGGCGCACCAGCCCAGAGGGAGGCGCCGGCGACAAGATAACCCCGATCGCGCGCGCCCCAAACTGTGCGTGCAGCGTTGGCGCCAACTGACGTACGCGTGCTTCGAGTTCTTCTATCCTTGTGGCGGCGTCGATCAACCCTGGCGGCTCGGCCGCGTATTCACTGGCCAGCCGGTAGTGCACCCCGCGCCCTTTCCCCTCCATGCGCAGATAACCTTGCTCTACCAGCGCGCTCAGACGCCGCGTGGCGGTGGCACGGCTGACGTGGAGCACCTCAATGAGCCGCTGCGCCGTGATCTTGTGTTCGCGCTGCGCCAGCTCCAGCACAGTTGCCGCCTCAGGGTCGAGCGCCTCCGGTGGTGCGGCGCTGGCTGCTTGCATAGGCTGGGATGGCAGCAACGGCAAAGCAAGCGCGGCGCCCAGTTCGATGAAATCCTGCGCCTGGTCGTCAAAGGCGTGCTGATGGCAAAGCGAGTAGCCTAGCTGCCAGTGCTCGCTTGCCACTGCCGGCCGGCCCAGCGCAGCATATGCTTCCGCCAGATTGTATTGCACCTTGATCTCGAGCAGCGCCAGACCGAGCATCTGGCTGATCGCCAGCGACGCCCGATAGCGCCGCACCGCTTCTTCAACATCACCGCTCAGAAAAAAGGCGGCCCCGATGTTGAGCAGCGCCACTGCGACCAGTTCCTGGTTGCCGATGCGCGCATAGGTGGACATGGCTTCGGTGTATGCGGCGATCGCGTGCGCATAGTCGCCAACTGAGCGGTAGAGCAGCCCCAGGTTGCCGTGAGACTTGGCGACGCCCAGCAGATCGCCCTCTTCCTCACGCAGGGCGAGGGCAAGCTCGGCATAGCGCACTGCGCGGGCAGGCTCCTCGGTCTTGCGGTAGAGATTCGCCATTGCGTCGTAGATGGCGCCTTGCAGGGCGCGAGCATCGGCGGTCATTACATCCAGCGCACGCAGCAGATCCGCCTCTGCGTCTTGCCATTCCTGGCGCAGAAAATAGAGCCAGCCGCGATCTTTGAGCGCTTCGGCCAGCTCCGGTGCATCCGGCGCAAAACGCTCGATGGCTTGTTGGTAGTAACGGAGGGCGTGCTGCTGGTTGCGGCTTTCGTACAGCTTACCGATGCGCCGGTAGACGCGCGCCTGCTCCTCCGCCGTCCTGGCGGCTGGCAGCGCCTGCCGGCACGCGGCCAACGCCTCCTCCGGCTTGCCGGTGCGGTGCAGGAGATCGCTCAGGAGCAGCGCAATAGCATAGCGCTCACCGTTCTCAAGCTGACGCAGGTTGAAAGCTTGCAGCAGGTCAATCAGCACGGCCGGCTGAATTTCCCGGAACAGGGTGGCGGCGGCTGGCAGCAGCAACCGCGCCGCGCTGCCATCATCTCCGCCGCGCTGATGGTGGCGCACTGCGGGCAGCAGACGTCCTTCCGCCTCGTTGCGGGCCGCGATCAACCGATGGCGACGCTGCATCTCGCCAGTGGGTTGGCGGGCGTAGAGATAGGCGCGTAGCACCGGCGAGAGCCAGAGGTTGGCGCCGCCATCGTCGGTGAGGAGAAAACGCCCGGCGATCACGTCATCCAGCACTTGTTCGGCGCGGTCGATGTCCTTGCGCCGGGCCAGTTCAAGCAACTGCTCGCGTGCGAAAACATCGTCGAAGATGGCGGCCATCGCCAACAACTGGCCGGCCTGGGAGTGCCTTTTTACCGGTGCCAGCGCCTCCTGGATAGCAAGTTGTTGCAGCTCACCGCTGTAAGCGTCGTCCAGCAGTTGCCGGCGCAGCCACTCGGCGACTTCGTGGATCGCGCGATTGCGCTCGTCAAAGAAGGCGTCGGCGCTGCTGATGCCGGTCAGCGCCAGCAGCGTCTCGGTGAAACGGCCGCCGCCGACAAAGTCATCCGGGTGCAACGGTTCCAGATAGCGGTGACGCAGAATGTTGTAACGCCACCACAGCGGGTCGCGCCAGGTGGGGTCGTCCAGCGGGCGGAAGACGCCGAGCGGGAAAGCCGGCGGCGCGGGCGCAAGCTGATTGACCGCCCACTGCAGCACGAGGCGCAACCCATGCCCGCGCTCTTCCACCGTGGGCGACGCGTCGTCTTTGACGAGCACCGGCGTGACCAGCACGGAATTAGCCAGCGCCGAGCGTGACAGGGCGAGCGTGTTCTGATAGGTGCGCAGCGCCTCATCGACCAACTGCGTCAAGAATGCAGAGTCGGCGAGCCGCTCAACTGCAACCGTGCGCACCGTTATGCTGGATAAATCCGGCGTGCTTCTATTCATCTGACGCGTTTTTGACGCAATTCCTTCCAGCAACAGCCATCCACAACGCAAAAAAGTGCGTACAATGGGGACAGAGAAATGCCTGAATTGACGGAGGAGAAACAACCCATGTCATCGACGCAATTGAATCGTGTAGAGCGGCCGGCGCTATGGACGCGGCGCCGTATGCTCGCGCTGGCAACAAGCAGCGCCTTGCTGGCATGCTTGACGCTGCTCATCCTGCTGCAGCCGCCGGCGTTGCTGGCAAGCGCCGCGCCACAGCCAAACCGGCAAGCCCAAGTCACCGGCTGCAGCACGGTCACGGCGGTTGCCGCGCGTGAGTGCGACGCGCTGGTGGAATTCTACACCGCCACCAACGGCGCCGGCTGGCTCAACAGCACGAACTGGCTGGCGTTTGATGCTAGTGCGCCCTGCACCTGGCACGGAGTGAGCTGTAGCAGCGGCCACGTCACTGAGTTGATCCTACCGGCCAATCACGTAAGTGGGACACTGCCCGCCGCTCTGGGCAACTTGACCGGTCTCACGCGGCTGCGCCTGGAAAACAACGCGTTGCTCGGGCGCATCCCGCCGTCCTTGTGTACGCTGACTGCAAGGCTGACCGAGATGAGTCTGGCGTACAACGCGCTCTTCAGCCGCAGTGCCAGCGCCACGCGCTGCGCCGATCAACTGGACAGCGACTGGTTGGCGACCCAGACCGCGCCGGTGACTGATCTGCGCCCCACGGAATTTTACACCAATGCGGTGCGTCTCGCATGGGCGCCGATTGCCTACATCGCTGACGGCGGTTTCTACGAGGTTGCGATCAGCACGCAGCGCAACGGCCCCTTCACACCACACGGCCAGACCAGCGGCAAGGATATCGGCGCCTATCTTGTGGATGGACTGACGCCGGGAGAGAGTTACTTCTTTGCAGTGCGCACGGTCACGCCCGCACACGGCGACCAGCCGGACGCGCTGGTGAGCGCACCAAGCTTTAGCGCGGGCGCAACGTTGGCCGCAAACGGCGAACGCGTGCTGGTCGCCGCCTACTTCCCGGCGGACAACGACCTGGCGCCGGAGATCCCCTACGTTGTCGAACGCCTGCGCCGCGGCACGGCGCTCAATCCCAACGTCCAGGTCGTGCTGCTGGTGGATGGGGCCGGTGACGGCGACACCAGGATCATGGAACTGGCCGGCGGCGCGGTTACACAGACTGATGCGGTAATGGGGCGCTGGGGCATGAACGAGCTGGACACCGCCGACCCCGCCGTACTCACCTGGTTCCTGCAGTATGCGCGCACGCGCTATCCCGCGCAGCGCGAGATTGCGGCGCTGATGGGCCACGGCATCTCGGCCGTGCCGGAGCTGAGCTGGGCGACGGCGGAGGTGGCCGCGTCCGGCGTGGCGGGCAAGCTGCCGCCGCTGCCCAAGGAGCACGAATTCACGCCTTCCGACCTCACCAGCGGCAGCTTCATGAGCACGGTGAGCCTGGGGCAGGCGCTGCTGGCCGCCACCGTGCAGGGCAGCGACCCTTTCGATGTGATCTTTTTCGACCAATGCTTTCAGGGCAGCATCGACATTCTCTACGAAGTCGCGCCGGCCGCGCGCTATCTGGTCGCCTCGCCCAACTATGCCTGGCTGGTGGCTGCCTACGACAAATACATAACTCGTTTCGTTCCTACGGCGACCCCGGAAGAGCTGGCGACCAGCATCATCAACGGCTACGAGGGCTCGCTCGACGAGCGCCACCCGAACGCCATCTTTGCGGTCAAGGCCAGCGAGATCGCCGGGATCGCCGCGGCGATCAGTGACCTGGGCGACGCGCTGGGTCGAGCGCTGCAGGCGGGCGAGAACGAACGCATCGCCGCCGCGGTGCAGCAGGGACAGTACGTCGATACGACGCAATGTAGCCGGCAGAACTTGCAGCTTGGCCCGCCCGACGAGCTGATCGGCGCTGACAGCTTTGCGCAGAAGCTGCAGGAGAGCTTTGGCGCGGGCGATCCAGCCGGCGTCTATGTCGCAGCAGACGCGCTGCGCAACGCGCTGCAAGGGGTGAAGAAGCAAGTGCAGACGGGCAGCCCCTATCTGGCGCCCGACGAATTCTGGGATTATCGCGATGCGATCACGCTGCTGGCGCCGCTGCCGCGCAACACGCCGGCGCTGGTCGCCTGGCACGCCAGCATCTATCGCGACGGCGCGCCCTTTGCCGCACGCTGGGCCATCGACCCAACCCAGGGCGTCACCGTCACGCAGAGCCTGGCTTTTGTGCGCGACGGGCGCTGGGACGAGTTCTTGCAGGCATGGTTTACGGGGCTGACCCCGACCGTCGGCGCGTGGTGCAACTATATCCCACCGGAACAGGTGCTGCTGCCCGCCAGCGAGAGCATTACGCTGACCGCGGCGATCAGTGGCAGCGACGCCATTCACCTGACGTGGACGCCGGCGGATGATAGCAGCGCCACGGAGGCCCGGCTCTACATCGTCGCACCGAACGCAGTCAGTTGGCGCGTGGCGGACGCCTTTCCGATCAGCCAGACCAGCGTCACGCTCACTGGCTTGGCGACCGGCGATTATCGCTTTGGCCTGCTGGCGCGCGATGCAGAGTTTGCCGGCGTCGGCCGCTCGAACGACCTGACGGTCACGCTGCCGGCCGCGCCGAGCCTCTATCTGCCGTGGGTCAGCCGGTAGGCGTCTAAACTGCCTCACCACGAAGGCGCAAAGGGGTGCGAAGAAGAACCAAGTCTTCTTTGCGCCCCTTTGTGTTTGTAGCGCCGATGTGGCCGCTGTTCTGCTTCGGCTAATTCTTCACCACGAAGTGTGGAGGACGGGTTTACGTCCCCACGTGAAATACACGCGGTAGGATGGTGTCAGTTGAGAAAGTCTGTCAAATCGGCTAGTATGGGATTGCTGGGTGGGGGGGATTGTGTCCGCAACGTCGCTCTACGATTTTGACCGTTGACCGTTCAAGGAAGTCCATATGGCAATTCAGGATCTTCAATTGGATGCACTTGTTAAAGCAGGCATCTTTCGCAGCCGTACAGAGGCTATTGCAGAAGCGATTCAGATGCTCTTTGTCACGCGGCCGCAACTCAAGTTGGAGGCGTCGCTACAACTCTATCTCGATGGAGAGACGACGCTAGGCAGAGCTGCCGAGATTGCCGGCATGACGCGCTGGGAATTCGAATCGATCCTCGCGGACCGTGGCATCGAACGCGTTGTTGAAAGCGATCCGGTCGAGAAACTTGAGCGCCAGTCGCAACGCCTGCAAAATGATGAGTAACGTCATTCTGGCCGACACGAATATACTCTCGACATTTGCCAAGGTTGGTCGCATATCGCTGCTGCTACAGTTGCTCAAAGCAAACCGCCTGGGTGTGACGCCAGCCGTTTATGAGGAATTCCAAATTGGCGTAACCAAAGGATATACCGTCCTTCAGCCGGTAATCGATCTGATCGAGCAGGAACAAATCGAACTACTTGTGCCCAATGCCCAAGAAATCCTTCAAAAGAGCGCGCTGCCCTCCTCGTTCGATACGGGCGAGCGCGAGACATTGATCGTTGCCAGGTCACGATCACTTGGCGTCTTGACAAATGAGCGCCATGTCAAGAACTGGTGTCTTCGCGAACAAGTCGAAACCTGGGATTTACCCGGCATCCTCCGTGCTTTATGGCGGCACAATGTGATAAATCGAGAGCAGGTGCGCCGCCTCATTGAGGAAATCGAGGCAAAGGATCGCGTCGTTTTTAGAAACAAAGAACAAATCCTCGCCGAGTGAACTGTTTATCTATCGCTGCACTTGCCCAACAAACCGCCCCTTGATGCGATTCTGACGCGTTTCTCTCCACTCCCTGCCACAAAAGCAGCATTCTGCCCGCTATGCTGTGCGTGCGTGTGAAATCCCTCAGCACGCAAGCACAACACAAGGAGCTGTTTTACCAAGGAGAGAACCAAATGTCCAAGCAATTCACTCATTTCTGGCTCAGCATGACAACGCGACTCGTTCTGCTGGGCATGCTGCTGGCGTTGCTGCTGCCCGCCAGCGGGCTGTCCGCCGCACCGGCAGCACTTACCTTCAGCGTCGAGATTCCTGCCAGCGGCGACGCCGGCGCGATCGAGAGCGTCCCGACCTTCACCGCTCCGGGCAATCCCTACTTCGTGCTCAACGCCCGGCCGGGCGGCGACTTCGACTACAACTTTGTGCAATTCGATCTCTCGGTGCTGCCCGCCAACGCCACCATCGACAGTGCGGTCTTCCGGCTGCACGTCAACGCTTCGGCCAACCCGCTCGACATCGAGCTGGGCCGCGTCGATGGGGCGTGGGATGAGGCGACGCTCACCTGGAACGGCAAGCCCGCCGTCACTTGGGGTGGCGCCGTGCAGAACGCACCGGTCGCCGGCAATGTGGACTGGCCGATCAAGCCGCTGCTGAGCAGTTGGTTGGACGGGACGCAGCCCAGCTACGGCATCGTGCTGCGCGGGCTGACGCCGACCACCGGCGGCGTGCGCGCCGACACCCGTGAAGGCGCCGTAGCCCCCCGCCTGGTTATCACCTACACGCTGCCACCCGACGAAGGCCCGCGCCCCGACCTGGGCGACGCGCCCGACTCCAGCAACCATCACGGCGTCGTCAACAGCGCCTACGCAGGCGTGCCGGGCAACTTCCCCACCGTGTGGGATGTTCCCGCCGGCCAGATCGCCGGCCCGCGCCACCTCAATCAGACGATGGAAGGCTGGCTCGGCCAACATCTCTCGCGCGAGGCGGAAGCCGACCAGGGCCCCGACCAGGATGGCCCCAACAATATCCTGCGCAACGCAGCCGGCGTGATCGGCGATGTGGCCAACCAGGATCGCGGGGATGACGGCTGGCGCAACCGCCAGATTCGCTTCTTCGACTGCCGCCGCACCACGCTGGAAGTGCGCGTCAGCAAGGACGCCGCGGCTACACGCAACTTCATGTATCTCAACGTCTGGTTCGACGGCAACCGCGACGGCGACTGGGCTGACATCAGCCCATGCCAGCAGACCGAGACCGAACCAGCGCAGGCCGGTTACGAATGGATCGTGCAGAACTACGTCGTCGATATGACGGCGATCCCGGCCGGCGGCTGGCGCGACTTCCTGGTCAACACCGAGAAGGTCTTCAACAGCACCCAGGTCCAGCCCCACTGGATGCGCTTTACGTTGAGCGAGGCGCCGGCTGTCCAGCCGGCGCCGGGCAGCGATGGTCCCGGTCTGCCCGACGGCCGCGGCCCGCATCCCACCAGTGCGTTTGCTTCCTACCGCTTTGGCGAGACCGAAGACATCTTGCAGAAGCCGTCGCCCGCCGGCGAGGAGGGTGTGCTGAAGTTGGAAAAGCGCGTCATCACCCCCAACGGCGAGCCGGTCGACTATGCGGATCAGGTTACTTACCAGATCCGGCTGCGTCACGTTGGCGGCAGCCAGCCGATCCAGGCGCAGATTCGCGACGAACTGCCTTACCCGCTGCATCTGCTTCCAACCATTGACGGCGGCAACGTTGTCTATGTCAAAGTGGAAAGCCCGACCAACGGCGCTATGCCGCTGCAGGCGACGCTCGACTGGACGGGGAATCCACAGTTGCAGCAGGTGGTGAAATGGGAAGGTTCGATCCTGCCCGATGCCGAAGTCGTGCTGACCTTTACCGTCCACGTGCATCCACTCTGCCAGGCAAATCAGCAGACATTCACATTCACCAACACGGCGCAGGCGCGCACGCCCGGCGGCCCGGAATTGGTCGACGCGACCACCTTCACGGCCAAGTGCCCTGGCTACGACGCGACCAGCTTCGACTTCGAGCTCGATCCTATCACCCACACGCTGGATCTGGACGATCTGACCAATGTGCCGGTGCGCCTGCGTATCAACAGCCGCGCCGCGGTCAGCGCCACGCTGGGCCTCTTTCAGCAGCCGGACGGGGCTGGTGCGACGCCGCGCTTCCTCGACCGCGTGACGCTCGATCCGAACGTCCTCACCACAGTCGACCTCGACCTGCGCATGGAAGCGGAAGTCTCGGATGAACTGGCGCTGCCCGACGATTACACGCCGAGCGCGCGCATCGTCTTCTGCGTGCTGCCCGGCGAGGACAACCGCTGCCCGGACACGCAGCAGTTCCCGCACCTCAACGGCGAACTGCCGCCGCTGAACATCCCCATCCGCCCGCATGATCTCGGCGACGCGCCGGACAGCAGCAACCACACGGCCGGCGCCAACATGGCGGCCTATCCGGGCGTGCAGGCGTTCTTCCCCACCGTCTTCGACCCGGCGACCGGTCTGCCCGAAGGCCCGCTGCATCGCCATCCGCGCCCCTTCCACCTGGGCAAGCGCGTCAGCCTGGAAGCCGAAGCCGACGTCGGGCCGGACCAGGATCCGCTGCACAACATCGAGCCGGCGGCTAACGACCCCGACAACGACCGCGGTGACGACGGCACAAACCTGGCGCTGTGGAATCTAAACAACTGCCAGACCACTACCCTGCCTGTGAAAGTCTTCATCAGCCCGCAGGCGGTGGCCTACTTCCAGCAATTGGGCGGACCGGGGTACATCAACATCTGGCTGGACAGCAACCGTGACGGCGACTGGGCAGATGCCACCCAGTGTGGCGGCCAGCCGGCCGTCGAGCACATCGTGATCGATCAGCCCGTCAATGTCGTGGGGCTGGGCGCGGGGCTGCACCTTGTCAACGTCCCGACCGGGCTTGTGCCGTGGCAGAATCCCAATCCGCCGGCGTGGGTGCGCATCACCCTGAGCGAACGCCCGTCCAACAAGACGCTGGCCGCGGGTGGCCTCAGCTACGGTGACGGTCGCGGCTATCCGGTTCCGTTCAAGACCGGCGAGACCGAAGATTACATCTACCGCCCGGCGCAGGCAGATGGCGCGGGGCCGGACATGGACGTACTGCTGACTGCCAACAGCCGGCGCAGTGTAGGGCAGGTGGGCAGCGTGCAGAGCGCGGCCGCGGACAAACTCGGCAACTTCGAGATTCAAGACTTCAAGATCGAGTATGGCAACCGCGGCACGCGGCCGGCGCAGGGTGCAACCCTCACCTTCCAGATTCCGCCGCAACTACGCGGCAACCAGCTCGTGACCTTGCAGGCGCCAGGCATTGCGTCCGGCAGCATCGTGCGCCAGCTCGACTCGATCCAGTTTGCGCTGCCTGTGCTGCAGCCAGGCGAGAGCGGTGAGATCGTGCTTGGTTGGTACGGCTGTCTGACCTGTACGGTGGCCGCCAGCAATGCCAGTGACGTGCAGATGGATGTGCAGGCCGCGGCGCAGGTAACGCTGGCGGGCGATATCGACTCCGTCAACAACCAGAGCAGCGCCACGGCCTACGGCTTGCTCAGCTCGCCGATCATCGGTGCATTCATGGATTACAGCGACGACGCGCTGCTCGACCGCACCTTCACCGGCCGCGCCGCCACCTGTCGCGCCGGGCAGATGTTGCATGGCCGTGCAGAACCCAATCGCATCATTGCCATTCTCATCGGCCTGGTGCAGGTCGGTGTGACCACCAGCGACGCCAATGGCGACTTCAGCTATACGGCGACGCTGCCTAACGGCGTCCATCAGATCAGCGCACGTTATGCCCAAGTATCGGTCAATGCCGCTCAAGCAACGATTACATCGCCGCGCGATGTTGCCTCCGGCCAGGCAACCGGCATCCTGGTCAATGACGCGCTGCCCTTCGACCCGATGAGCGTCACCTTCACCGACAGCCAGGGCCGCACGATTGCCGTGCCGACCTTTGGCTTCTCGTGGGGAGTCAGCCAAACCAGCGCCTTCCTGCGCAGCGGCGAATCCTATCAGATCGGCGTCGACCGCTGTGGCAGCGACCCGAATACGCAGATGCGCGTCGTGTTCAACGACCTGGTCATCTCCTCGCTGATGGATGCGGATGGCGACGGCCGCTACACCGGCAGTTTCATCTACGGCCCGGCAGTCAGCAGCGCCGGCATTGCCGCTGCGCCTGTGTTACAACTGGTTGCCACCCGCAACGGTGCGCAGCAGGTCTACGCGGCCAGCGTGCAGGCGCCGCCGGTCGGTAGCGTGCGCAACCTGCTCAACGGCCAGCCGGTCGCCAATGCCAGCGTCGCCGCGCTGCTGGCGCGCGCCTCGGCTGCGGCCGGCGCCGTCTTCGACCTGCTGACGGCGAGCGAACTGGGTCAGACGAACCCGGCCGTGACCGGCGGCGACGGCAGCTACAGCTTCACGGCGCCAGCGGGAACCTACCGGCTTGACGTGACGCAGAATGGCTATCAACCCTACCGCAGCGGTGACATCGATGTTGCCGACGATGGGTTGGCCGCCGACCTTGCGCTGACGCCTGTCGTGGCCGAAGCCGCCACGCACACCATCTACATGACGGCCAACGGCTTCGACCCCGCGGTGCTCACCGTGCGGCCCGACAGCGTGGTCGAATGGGTCAACCTTGACCTGGCCGAGCACAGCACCCTGCGCGGCGGCGGCTGGGACAGCGGTCTCCTGGCCGCGGGCGAGCGCTACAAGATCAAACTGGCGAGTGAAGGATCATTCCTCTACGCGGACGGGCAAAACCCGTTCAATCGCGGCGCCGTTGTGGTGAGCCTGAACGCTGCCCCCACGGGCAATCAGCTCTTTCTGCCTGTGGTTACACGGTAATCCCCCCTCTTGACAGCTAGCTTCCAGGCATACCTTCACTGCCTGGAAGCTAAATTGTATTGACAACCACACGAGATCCGGTTGACCCAATTATGATTTCTATAGCGTCCAGACTTGATTGACAAAGATGGCATCGAGAATGTATAAGTAGGTATTGGGCTGTGACCTGGGGTTTCACCTTTTCGTCGCGCCGTGCTGGCGCGTAATCGGCTTTAGTCCAACGCGCGGGCACGCCTCATCACCTCCCATTTGCAACGTAATCAAAAACGAAAGACCAGATGTTATGCTACTCTACATCGTCATGCTCGGGAGCGCGCTTGTATCCGCTCTGATTGTGATTCCCTACTGGATCTGGCGTCGACAATCGGTGCATAAGGGACTGGGCTTCACCTTCCATTGGTGGTCGTTCGGCGATTTTATGGCCGGTGTTGCAATTTCGGCCATCGCCATGGCGGGCATCTTTCTGGTGGGTTTGCTTCTCGGCGAAATTGCCGTTGACAGGATCGTTTTTGACGGGAGTAGTCTCTGGACTTTGGCCCAGTACGATCTGGGTATCGCGCTCTTTGAGGAAATTGTCTCACGCTCGCTGCAACAGAACGGCGTCTATATTTTGCTCGGTCTCATCAGCGCGCTCGTGGTGACAAACTCGCTTGGGGGCACGTACACCAGCCGGATCGATAAAGTGCTTGTCTGGTGCAAATGGCCGGCCATTTTGGCGATCGCGGCGCTCTTTGGCTGGGTGCATATTCGCAATCCCGGCGCCAGCCCGGTCACGGCATTTGGCAACGCGCTGGGTGGCTTGATGTACGGCATTGCCTTCTTCGGCGGCCGCAACATCTGGCTCCCGCTCGGCATGCACTTTGCCTGGAACTTCTTCCAGGGGCCAATCTTTGGCTTTTCCGTCAGCGGGCTTGTACGACCCAGCGTGATTGTCCAGCAGGGCGTTGGCTCCGACCTGCTGATGGGCGGCGCGTATGGCCCGGAAGGCGGGCTGGTGGGCATGGCGTTCCGCTTTGTGGTCATTGCCCTGGTGCTCGTCTACCTCTATGTGCGCGCCGGGCGGCGTGGCAACGTGGCGCGCCTTGAATTCCCCATCGCCATCTACGACAATCCACCGGGTTCGGCCAAACCTCTCTTCCGCCGCAAACCAAAGGCTACAACCGCCTCGGCATAAAGCTCTCAACCAGCCAAACGCACCGCCGTGAAAGGCATTAAACGATGAACAGATGGTATCGGATTGTCCAATTCGCTCTTCTGCTTGCCCTGCTGGCCTTGCTGGCAGGCTGCGCTCCCAAACTTATCCAGCCAGAAAATAACGCCATCACGGATGAAGGCAACAACATCTACTTTGTCGACGGCACGCAGGAAGCGCTCCCCAACCTGCTTGCGGAAGACGAACTTGCCAGGCTCACCGCGCTGCGCAGCGCGCCCCTAGGACCTACGTACAAAGTTGACAGCGCGATCAGTCCCGATGGTCAGGCCGTGCTGGCGCACCAAAAGGGCGACTACTTTTTCGTCGATCTGCACAGCGAGGATGCCACCAGCGCTATCGTGCCGCTGAACTCTGAAAAACCGCCGGGCGCCTTTACCAACTACATCTGGCTCGATAACTACACCCTGGGCTACCTGAAGTCTGCGCCATTGGAGCAATCCGATGCGAGCTATGTAGGCGCCAGCATCGATCGGCGCACCGGCGCTGTCAATGAAAGTGAAACGCGCCTGGCCGCGGCAGCCGGACGCGTCAGTAAACAGGTGTTACCATTGTTATTCTCACCTGACGGGAGCAAGTTGCTCGTGGTCGACACAACCAACGCCCAAGCGGTGAAGCTGGGGGCGGTTGCTCCCTCCGCGCTCGGCGACGCAAGCATCGACCCGCTGAGCACCAACCGCCAGCTCTCATCGAATGCGTTTTTCGCCTCCGTTCTCGATGGTGACGCGTTTGACCGAGCCGCCGGATCCCTGGCTCCGGCGCACGAAGCACTGCCGCCGCTCGCTCGTTTCTTCATCACCGAGGGCGCGAAATTCTTGGTGATCGACGTGGAATCCGGTGTGACGCATGAAGTGCTGACCGTTGGCCTCAACGCCGTCATTCCCGACGCCTCGTTCAGCAATGACGGCGCAAAGATCAGCATCACCACACTCTCAAGCGGCGACTCCATGGAGCGGACCTTTGACGGCGTCAGGTTCCCCGAATTCTCCTACCGCGATGCGGCCGGCGCCCTGCCACCCGACGAGAATATCTTCTACCAGAACAGCGTCGTCACGGTGCTGGACTTTCCCAGCGGCGAGGTGCGCACACTGCGCGCGGCCGACGGGGCGGCGGATGGCGACTTCGTGATGTTCAGCGGTGCGAGCTGGAGCAGCGACAACCAGTGGATGCTTGTTGAGGTCAACACACCGGGGAATGCTGCGGGCCGAACTTATCCCCAGTTCCTGGGCGACTTCCACAGCGGCGGCAGCCTGCGTTTCTACGATGCTGAGCTGCGCGAGGTGCGGCGGATCGAGCGCCCGGAGGTCGATTCGCCGATGAAGGATGCCCGCTTCTTCTCCGCGGACGAAGTGCTGATCCAGGCCCGCTACGGCATGAACGGGCACCCCTATTACTACAATGTTCGCACCGATGAATTCCGCAACATCGCCGACCGGCCCGGCGCGTTCTACGAAGTCACGCCTTCCGCCGAGTCGGGCGAAATCGTCTTCGTCTACACCACCTACACCGACCCGCCGGAGTTCGGTCGCATGAGTCTGGACGGCACAGACTTCACGCGGCTGACGAACATAAACGAAACAGCGCGTGCGGTCAGTCAGGCGACGGAATATCCTGTCTCATTCACACTTCAAAACGGCGAAACCTTTGAAGGCATCCTGATTCTGCCGGTGACGGTTGCATTTCCGCCGCAGAACATACCGATTGTCGTCTGGATAGCCGGCGGGCCGACAGAACCGGTGGTGAGCACCTGGCAGAATACGGTCGAGATCCCCACCGCATTGCTGCCCAACTTCGGCTTCGGTGTGCTGGTCACGCCGCTCTATGGGCGTTATGGCTTTGGCGCTGAGCGCTTCAATGCCTTGGCCGACAATCGTAACTTCGGCCAGATCGACATTGACGCCCAGGCTGAAATTGTGGATCTGGTGCGTGCGCTGGGCTGGGCCGACAAGGTGGGGATTGCCGGCTGCTCGTATGGCGGCTATGTTGTCACGCAAAGCATCACACGTCACCCCACCACCTATGACGCCGCCCACACCATGTGCTCCATTGTGGATATGGTGACCGAGTGGAGCCGCGGCGATGGCCGGCTGCTGCCCTGGTTGATGGGTATGACCATCTACGATGCTCCCGAAGAATTTGTGCGCGTCTCTCCCATTTATCATGCGCAGGCAGTGCAGACGCCGTTGCTGGCCTTTCATGGCACGAAGGACTTTCTGCCCATCGCCGTAATGGAGAACTTTATGCTCCAGATCACGGAGAATGGCGTGCCAAACAAGCTCTTCAAGTTTCAGGATGCCACTCATGGCTTTGCCAACCTGTCGCCAGAGACGCTTGCCAACGCTTACGAGTTCTATGGCGCGCAGGAACAGCTTCTGTGGTTCCGCGAACACCTGGGCCAGTAACAATCACAACACCTGTCAGGGCCGACTCTTTTACCATCGCTCGCTCGATGGCGCTGGAACGCCCTGTGCAGGTTTTACACCTTTAACTCTCTTGGCAAACTTTTCAAATGATCGGAAGTCATGGCGAAACTGAAGCTTGACTTGCACGACATCTACAATCGCGGCGATCAAATCGAGACCGAGCTCCAGCGTATCGTACAGGAAGCGCTGGAGCGGCGTATCGAGCTGGTGGAGATCATTCCCGGCAAGGGCAGCGGCCAGTTGAAGAAGCGCGTGCTGCGCTTTCTCAACCAGCCCGACATCCGCACCCTCTATCACCGCGTTGAAAAGGACGACAAGAATTTCGGGCGCATCTTCGTCCACTTCCGGCATTAAAATCTTCAGCGTCGAAAGGCTTCTTCCCCGCGTCCAGGCGTCAGTTTTGACGCAAAGGCGCCGAGAATAAGCGTTCAGTCCGGCTTGAAGAGGGTGGTGACAGCGTGTAGGAAAACCGCTGCTGCTGCCGTGCGCGCATCGACAAGCTCAAAGTGGCCGGCGTCGGGCAGCGTCAGCACAGCCGCCTGGTCGCCGGCTTGGCGCGTGTAAGAAACATAGCGTCGCACGCTCTCTACTGGCACAACTTCGTCATCTTCGCCATGAATGTGGAGATGGCGCACGCCTAGCGGCGTCAGCGCGTACGGCGAGGCCGCGGCGTAGCGCTCCGTCCTCTGTTGCGGCGACCCGCCAAGCAGGTCGCTCACCGCCGCGCCACAGATGCCCTCCCGTGCGGCCGCTGCCAGGTCGGGAATACCTGCCAGCGAGATGACGCCATGCACGGGCAACGGCGCCGGCGCATACAGCGGGCTGTGGACGGACAGCCGCCATCGCCCCGCCAGCCACAGCGCCAGATGTCCGCCGGCCGAGTGCCCTGCGGTCACCACTCGGCTGAGGTCGAGGCATGCAGCTTTGGCGATGGTGAGCAGAAAGTCGAGCGCCGCGCCCGCATCGAGCAAAGTGTGCGGCCAGCCACCGCCATTGCCCAGCCGGCGATATTCGATATTCCACACAGCGATGTCTTGTGCGGTGATGGCGCGGGCAAGCTGGCCCAGTGGCTCCAGGCCATAAGCCGCCTGCCAACAGCCGCCGTGGATCAGCACAAGGACTGGATGGGGGCCAGGCGCGGCGGGAAGGAAAAGATCAGCGAAGTGGCTGGCGTCGGGGCCGTAAGCGTATCGGTGGTCAGCCGGAGCGGAGGGTAAACGTTTGTACTCTTCAACCGTTTGGAGCGCCATACGTGCGAACCTAACTCACCTGTCCACCGATGGATGCATTGCGACGGCAACCGGCTTTTGCGCGATAAATGCTGACGGCGGACAGCCCTTGACGCTGCGGAAGACTGTCGCGAAGTATTGGCTGGAGTTGAATCCACACGTATAAGCAACCTCGGTGATGCTCGCGCCTGGCTGTTCGACCAACATGCGCGCCGCCATCTCCACCCGGCACTGGGTCAGATACTGCATCGGCGTCATGTTGGTGGCGTGGCGGCAATATTCGGAAAATTGGCTGCGCGACAGGCCGCATTGGCGCGCCATCGAAGCCAGATCCCAATCGGCTGCCGCGTGCTGTGGCAGCGCACGCAAAAACATCTGCACGGCGCGTTCGGTGGTCGAAAGGTACTCGTCGAGCGGGATGTGCTCGCGCTCCAGCATTTCCATAATGGCCAGCAGCAGTCCGTTGATCGCCAGTTTCAGTCTGGACTCGCTCTCCAATGGGTCGCTCTCCTGCACCAACTCGGCTAACCTATCAAACCAACGCTCAAGTTCCTCATCTGCCTGCCACACCGGTTGCTCGTTGTAGCTCAGCAGTTGCGTCAGCTTCTGCAGCTCGGCCTGCGAACAGACCAGCCACTCCGGCCAGCGCCAGGTCTGATTGGGGCGCCGCACCCCCACGTCGAGAATCAGCCAGATCAGCCGGCCCGCGCCGATATGTGGCGCGCCTACGCGGTGAAACTGCCAGGGGCGCGTCACGGTGAGGGCGCCCTTGCGCAGCAGCCACTGCTTGCCATCCACCTCAAAGGCGAGCTTGCCGCGCTGGAGATAGGTGAACTCGATGCCTTCGTTACAGTGCAGGTCCAATCCCCACGACTGGTTTTTGGGTGCATCCCACACCCCGACCGAACGCACAGCCGGCAGATAGCTGCGCGGCAGCAAGGCGCCGGGATAGAGTGCGTGCGCCCAGGCGGCCAGTTGCACGTCCCCCTTGTCGGCAGCCGACTTGAGCGGCTCGCAGGTATCGGCAAAGTAGGTCTGTTTTCCGTCCTGGAAAATCGCAGGCAATTCTTTCACAAGGACTCCTCCTGATTTGGCGCCAGGGGGATGTTCAAAATTTACCGGTGGAAAGTAGCGGACGATCCTGCAAGACTATAGCGCCCTTTTGGGGGTATCGTCAAGTCGCTCCCGTGTGCTTCCCACTTTGTCTTGTTTTGTACAGCCTGAATTTAGAGTTCCAAGTTTACGTGTTTGCTGCTTTAGATGTTCTTAGTTCATGCCACGTATGCCGCATCGGATCGCCTGATATTTTTACGTAACTTTCCAGTTATAGGAGGAACAAATGAATGGCTTGAGTCGTCGCGATTTTCTCAAGGCAGTCGGCATCGGTAGTGTAGGCGTGATGGTGGCGGCCTGTGCGCCGGGGAGCGCACCCGCTGCGGGAGACGCCGCACCAGCCGAAGCTGCCAGGAAACTGGTGGTTGCCAGCTTCTACGCCGTGGACCAGACCGCAGGCTGGGCCGGGCTGGTAGACCAGTTTGAGCAGGATAACCCCGGCGTGACGGTGGAAACGCAGGTTACTCCTTCAGAGGAATACCTGCCCAAGATTCTGACCCAGATCGCTGCCGATACACCGCCGGACGTGCTGGGTGTGGAGAACACGCCGTTCATCCAGTTTGTGCGCAAGAATGTGCTGCTTGACCTTACGCCGCTGCTGGAGGCGGACCAGGTTTTCAAAGCGACCGACTTTTTCCCCAAGTTGATCGGTCGTTACACGGTGGACGGCAAGGTCTGGGGTATTCCCTATGACGTCCAGCCGATCTGCTGCCTCTTCTACAACAAGGATCACTTCGACGCCGCTGGTCTTGATTATCCGACCAACGAGTGGCGCAACGCTGATCTGCTGGCGGCGGCACAGGCCACGACCAAGACCGAGGGTGACCGCACGAGTCAGTACGGTTTCCATCTGGCAGAGACCGCCGCCGATCGCAACCTGTTCGTTTACAGCAACGGCGGCACAGTGGCCGACAGCGTCGAAACACCGACCAAAGCTACGTTTGATGATCCCAAGACGGTCGAGGGGATGCAGTTCTGGTCCGACCTGATTCACACCCACAAGGTCGCTCCCAGTCCTGGATTCTTCCAGCAGGGCGGCATGGGTGGCGCTGATCTCTTTGCCACCGGGCGGCTTGCCATGTTTGTCGGCGGCTACTGGGAGCTAGTCTTCGCCCCGGACAAGTTTGGCCAGGTGCCGTTTGGCATGCAGATCGCACCCGCCGGCGCCGATGGCACACGCGGCTACGCCACGGGCGGCACCGCCTATTGCGCCAGCCAAACCACCAAGAACCCGGACACCGCCTGGGAGTTCATTAAGTACTTCATGGGCATGCCGGGCTATGAAGCAGCCTTTGCTGCAGCGCCCAAGGGCATCATCTACCCGCCCGCCTACATCCCGGCCTACGAGTCCGAGGTCTATCTTGCCAACCCCAACCCGCCGGTGGAGAACCTCAACATCAACGGCGATGCGGCGGAATATGCCTGGTTTACACCGCATTACGAGAAGTGGGTGGAGCTGCGCGATACGGTGATCATCCCGGAGACCGGGTTGATCGGCAATGGCGAAAAGACGGTCGAAGAGGCGCTGGCGGTGATGCAGAAGGCAGTTGAGGAAGCCTTTGCAAGCAACTGATTGCAGATAGCGGCTCTTAGGAAAAACATCTATGACACGCACGAATCGGCAGCATCTGATCGTGGGCTTCACCTTCATTGCGCCCAACTTTATCGCTTTCCTGATCTTTGTCGCCGGGCCGGTGGTTGCCGGCCTGGTGCTGAGTTTCACGGAATGGGACCTGCTGTCATCTCCGCAGTGGGTGGGCATAAGCAACTATGTGACGTTGTTGACCAGGGATAACCTCTTCTGGACAAGTCTCTGGAACACAGTCTACTATGCCCTGCTGACGGTGCCTGTCGGTATCGTGGTCTCGCTCGGCCTGGCGCTCCTCATGAATCTGGGGCTGCGCGGCACGCGCATCTATCGCACACTCTTCTTCATCCCGGTCGTGGCCTCTACCATTGCGGTGGCGCTGGCCTGGAAGTGGTTCTATAACGGCGAGTTTGGGGTGCTGAACTGGATCACTTCCTGGTTCGGCATCCCGCCGCAGAACTGGATCACCGACAGCCGGTGGGCGATGCCAGCGGTGGCGCTGACCGTCATTTGGAAGAGCATGGGCTACAACATGGTGATCTTCCTGGCCGGTCTGCAGGATGTGCCGCAGTCGTTGCATGAGGCCGCCGCCATCGATGGCGCCAATAGTTGGCAGCGCTTCTGGTCAATTACGTTGCCGCTACTGAGTCCTCACCTCTTCTTTGTACTGGTGATTTCACTGATCGGCGCCTTTCAAGCTTTTGACATAGTGTACGTGATGACAGGTGGCGGACCAGGCAACGCCACGCGTGTCTACAACTACTACATCTGGGAGAACGCCTTCAAATTCTTCAAGATGGGGTATGCCTCGGCGATGGCGTACATCCTCTTTGTGCTGATTTTTGTGATCACACTTGTACAGGTGCGCTATCTGGGCCGCCGAACCTACTATGAGCTGGGGTGAAGAGAGGCTTGCTATGAGTGCAACCAAAAATCGACTGCCTGCTCTTCAGTCTCCCCCAGCACCATCCACTCCTGCGGTTGATGTTGCACGTCGCGCTGGCCCGGTGATTGGGCGATTGACGGTGCATATCTTCCTGATCGCCCTCAGCATCTCCTGTCTGCTACCGCTGGTATGGATGATCAGCACGAGCTTCAAAGAGCAATTCCAAGTGTTCACCTACCCGCCACAGTGGCTTCCCAATCCGTGGACGTTGAAAGGTTATGAGCGTCTCTTCGCGATGTCCCCAATCGGCAATTGGCTTTTCAACAGCATAGTAGTTGCCGTGACGATTACAGCGTGCCAGCTTGTTTTTTCCTCACTGGCGGCCTACGCTTTTGCCCGCGTCCGCTTCCCCGGCCGCGATGTGATCTTCATGGGCTACCTTGCCACCATGATGATTCCGGGCCAGGTGACGTTGATTCCAGGTTATATCTTGATCAAGTACCTCGGCTGGATCGACACCTATTTCGCGCTGACAGTGCCGTTCCTCTTTGGCAGCGCCTTCGGCACCTTTTTGCTGCGCCAATTTTTCCAAACCATTCCCACCGAGTTGGAGGATGCAGCGCGCATCGACGGCGCCGGCTACTTTGCCATCTACTGGCGGATCATCCTGCCGCTGGCCAAGCCGGCCCTGGCAACGCTGGGCGTCTTCGTTTTTCTGCACTTCTGGAATGACTTCCTCTGGCCGCTGATCGTGATCAACACCAACGAACTGCGCACCCTGCCGGTGGGGCTGGCCGTCGTCTCGCGCAGCATGTTCGGGACCGACTGGCCGGCGCTGATGGGTGGCGCCGTGATTTCACTGGTGCCAATCCTGACGATCTTCTTTTTTGCTCAACGCTACTTTGTACAAGGCATCACCCTGACCGGTCTCAAGGGATAAAGACCCTTATTTTGAAAGGATTCTCTAATGAAAGTCGGTTGTTTTGCTATCGTCGATCCCTTTGCCCTGCTGGAGCACCAACTGGGCCGTATTCGCGACATGGGCTTTCGCTATGCAGACGTCACGGACAACCACCGCGGCGGCTTGCTGGGCCGCGAGTTTGGCTTTGCCGCCACCGTCAGCTTGGACGACAACCCCTTTGACATCAAGCGCCTCTTTGAAAGCTACGGGTTGACGATTACCTCGTTCTGCGCCCACGCCAACCTGCTGGATCCAAGCTCGCCCGCACGCTATGCCACCAACGAGGTGATGCAGGCGGTGCGCCAGGCCGCGGCGATGGGCGTCAAGCACGTCATCACCACGGAAGGCGACCCCAAGTCCGCATGGGGGCACAAGTTGACCCACGACCAGCGCGTCTTTATTACGGCGGAGAAGCTCCACGAGCCGCTGCGTCTGGCCAACGACCTGGGCGTCTATCTCTTGCTGGAGCCGCACGGCATGCTGACCGACTCCATCTCGGGCATCCAGGATATCATGGAGATGCTGGGCGCGCCCGAAAATCTAGGCGTCAACCTGGACACGGGCAACTCGTGGCTGGGCGGCGCGGACCCGATGGAAATGGCGCGGGTCTTCAAAGACAAGATCATGCACGTGCACTGGAAGGATCTGCCGGCCGACTGGGAGGCCAAACGCGGCACAATGTACGGCTGTGGCTTTGGGCCGATCGCGCTGGGCGAAGGCGTGGTCGATATTGCCGGCGTCTACAACACGCTCAAGGACGCGCCGCACCTCGAATATTCCACTCTGGAAGTGGGCGGTGAAGACAATCTGAAGAAGAGCTATGCCTATCTGAAGACGCTGGGGGCGGAGTAGTGGCGACGCTCGTCTTTCATGTCGGCGGCCCGAGCTTTCATCCGGTTGCCGAACAGGCGCAGCAGATTGCAGGCTGGCTGGGCGCCGCGCATGAGTGCAAAATCATCGACGGAGCCGCCGCCTTTGACCAGCTCGACGAGTGCGATCTCTTTGTGGCGATGGGGCTGCACTGGACGGGGATGGATGCCGAGTGGGCGGGCAGTATGGTCTATCATCCGCTGCAAGCCCACCAGCAGGTCGCTTTCGAGGAGTATGTCGCCTCAGGTCGCCCAGTCATTGCTCATCACGGCGGGATCGCCTCCTACGATGACTGGCCGCGCTACGGCGAGTTGCTTGGCTTCACCTGGGTGTGGGGCGAGACCACCCACTCGCCACTGGGTGAACACAACGTCCACATCGGGCCGGTTGAGCATCCTGTTACAGCCGGCGTCAGCGACTATACGTTGTTTGATGAACTCTACTACAACGTGCGGGTGACTCCAGGCATGGAGACTCAGATTCTCGCCACAGCCGACTGGGAAGGCAATGCCCGGCCGATGATCATCACCGCCGAAGGGGGACGCATAGCCGGCGCCGGTCGCACAATCTATCTTGCCAACGGGCACGATCTGCGCGCCTTTGCCGCGCCGGTGCTACATCGCATCTGGCAGAGCACCGTGCGCTATGCGTTGGAAGGAGCATAAACAGTGGCGGAGACCGAACCTATCTACACAGCCGCGGTGATCGGAGCCGGCAAAGCCAAAGACGAAGGCTTTTTCAAAGGTGGCGGCCATCGCATCGGCTACACACACGGCGAGACCTACGGGCGCAGTCAGCGCACGCGTCTCATCGCCGTGGCGGACATCAACGCCGAAAATCTTCACGCCTACCAGGAAGCCTTTGACATCGATCAAGGCTTTGCTGACTACCGGGAGATGCTGGCCACGGTGCAGCCCGACATTGTCAGCATCTGCACCTACGTCGGGCTGCACCGGCAGATGATCGTCGACGCGTGCAACGCTGGCGTCAAAGGAATCATCTGCGAAAAGCCCTTTTTGGCCGCGCCGGCCGATCTTGCGGCGGTGGCTGCGGCTGCGGCCGCATCGGGAACCAAGATCGTCGTGCCGTACATCCGGCGCTATTTTCCAGCCTTTGCACGCGCCAAGGAGTTGTACACAGGCGGCGCGGTCGGTGAGCCGCTCATGTGCATCGCCGGTCTGCCGGACTGGGATCTGAGCGAGTGGGGATCGCACTGGCTGGACATGTTCCGCTTTTTCCACGACGACCAGCCGGTGCTGTGGGTTTTGGGCCAGGCACGCGTGCGCGACCAGCGCGGCTACGGCCATGCCATGGAGGATCACGCCGTCGCCTACTTTGCCTTCGCCAACGGCGGCAAAGCGATCCTGGACGGGGGTATGGCGATGAATGGCGAATGGACCATGACGCTTCTCGGCACGACCGGCGCGATTCGCATCCGCCGCGAGGATGAGATCGTGGTGGAGGATGCCGGCGGTCACCGGGTGGAATCCTTCGTAGACCATCCCGGCAGCAGCTATGCGGCGATCTGGAACTGCCTGCTGGCCGACCTGGTGGCATGGCTCGACGGCGGCGCGGAGCCGATGCTGGGCCTGACCAACGTGCTCGAGAGCAGCGAACTCAACCTGGCCGCGTACGTTTCGGCGTTGCGCGGCGATCGGGTCGACCTGCCACTGGTCGATGATCTGGCAGAGTGGCCCGTCGAAGCAATGGCAAGGCGAAACACACGATGAACGATCAGCAAACCACACTAACCACGAAAGAGCGCCAGCTTCTGCGCACGCTGGCGCAGCAGGTGGCGGAGCTGGCGGCGCGACCGATCGAGGCCGAAAAGCGCGACCTCTGGCGGCGCCACAACGCGCTGCAGTCCACGCGTCCCGTGATCTTCTGCGACCCGGAAAACGGCTGGCACGAGATCATCCGCCCCGAACAGCTTGCGTGCGAGAACGAACTGGCGCGTGAGTGGGAGTTTCGCCTGCGTCGCGAGATCTTCTGGGGGACGCAGATGTGCGACGACCGCGTGATCGTCCCCTTCTTTGACGTGGCCCACGTCGCCACCGAGAGTGACTGGGGCATGCATGAGACGCGCGTTGGCGGCCAACACGGCGGCGCCTACACCTGGGATCCGCCGCTCAAGGAGTACGCCGATCTGCTCAAGCTGCGCTTCCCGACGATTGCCGTGGACGCAGCCGCCACCCAACAGCGTGCAGCCCTGGCCGATGAAATTCTGGGCGATCTGCTCACCGTGCGCGTCAAGACGCTCTGGTGGTGGACGCTCGGCATGACCTGGACGCTGGTGAATCTGCGCGGGATGATGCAGATCATGTACGACATGGTAGATGCGCCGGACGAGCTGCACCAGGTGATGGCCTTCCTGCGTGACGGCCACTTGGCCAAGCTCGACTGGCTCGAACAGGAGGGGCTGCTCAGCCTCAACAACGACGGCACGTATGTCGGCTCCGGCGGCTTTGGCTGGACGGATGATCTGCCGCAGCCGGACTTCATCGGCCGCGTGCGCACGTGTGACCTGTGGGGCTTTGGCGAAAGCCAGGAAACGGTGGGCGTCTCGCCAAAAATGTTCGCCGAGTTTGTCCTGCCCTACCAACTGCCGATCTTGTCACGCTTTGGGCTGAACTGCTACGGCTGCTGCGAACCGCTTGACCAGCGCTGGGAGTACGTGAAGCAGATTCCACGCCTGCGCCGCGTCTCCGTCTCCCCGTGGAGCAACCGCGCCTTGATGGCGGAACGGTTGGGCGCCAACTACATCCTCTCGATGAAGCCCAACCCGGCCGATCTGGCGCGCGACAGCTTTGACGAAGAGAAAGTGCGCGGCATCCTGCGCGCAGACCTGCGCGCTACGCGCGACTGCCGCGTCGAGGTGATCATGAAGGACAACCACACCATCTGCAATGACCCGCATCGCGTCGTCCGCTGGGTGCAGATGGCGCGTGAAGAGGCAGAAAAGCTGTAAGAAGCGGCTCGAAAAGCCTCACCACGAAGACGCTAAGGGCACAAAGCAGCACAAAGATATCCACAGCAGACATCATTTTGGTGACTCTTTGTGCCCCTTTGTGTTCTTTGAGACTTCGTGGTTCCCTTTGTAAACTGCTCAAAACCTGCCCCTTCTCACTGGTAGATGATCAGGTTGGGGGTGACGCCGATCGCGTAGCCGGCCAGCCCCGGCTCGACGCCCAGCGCCTGCGCCTCGCTCAGCAGCGGCTCGTCATAGTCGTAGAAAAGTTTGAAGGCGGCAAAAGACGTGGCGCCATCGACGAGCGCGTTGTACTTGGTGATCTTGGCGTAGGGCGAGCCAAAGCCGTCGACCGAGAGCGTCAGCGCCACCTCGGGCAGCGTAGCGTCAAGCTGCTCCTTCTCCACAATCATCGTATTCTGGAACTGATGCACGAGCAGGACGCGCGGCCCCGCCAGCTTCTGTTCGCGCAGATACTCCGCCATCACCTGCTGCACCTCATTGACCTGCGCCGCCGTGACATAGCCGATCGGGTTGCCCGGCCACGCCTGCCCCGCCTCAACCATGGCAAACTCCGGGTCGATGGCGAGGTGCACGTTCGGATGGCGCAGAAAGGGCAGCGCACGCTGAATCGACTCGGCTGGGGTGTGGCCGCCGATCTGCACGTCGAGGATCACAGCCAGATTCTCGGCCAGCGCCACGTCGATGTATTGCTGCACCACCGCGTCGGGTAGATAGTTGACATGTTTGCCGTCGTCGCCAGGCGCTTTGGTCGCCATGCCGTAGACGAGATGGAAAGCAGGCGTCACGCCCAGTTCCGGGCCGTTGGCGGCATCGTAGGCCGCGGCCTGCGCGCGCAATTGCGCGGTGACGGTCAGCGGATCGTCCGCGCCCAGAATGCCCATGACCGGGATGCCGGGGCGGCCGTAATAGGTCAGCCAGGTAGTGCGGTGGAAGGGCGAGCCGGGCTGCGCCTGCTGCGCGGACGGCGTCATGCGCGCGGCGATGGCCGCGGCGTCGACCACGGGCGGCGGCAGTGGTGAACTCGGCTGCGTCAGCCCTGGTGGCGTCGTGCTCCCCGGCATGTGCAGCACCTGCCCCACCTCGATGATGTTCACATCGGCGAGCTGATTCGCGACGGCCAGCGCCTGCATATCGACGCCGAGCGTCTGTGCGATCTCGAACAAGGTGTCACCTGTTTTGACGACGTATGCGGTGTGTTCGGTGAGAGTGGCTGACGCGGCGACGACTGGTGTATTCAGCAGCGCGGTGATCGGTGCGGTGACGCTGAGCGGCCGCGCCGGAATGGTCAGCGTAAAGGTGACGCCGGCGCTGGAGCGGATGCTGACCGTCTGGGTTGGCGGCGCATCGGCTGGATCGCTCTGCGCGTGCGCCGTAGCCAGACTCAGCATAAGCGCCGTCAGCGCCACGCCCGCTACGCTGCCCATGCGCGCCAGGCTATACAACACTTCCCTCCACTTGTGAGGCACTCTTCTCATGCTTGAAACAACGCTCGCCAACACAGACGCCGTTCCAGGTGGTTCGTGAATCCCTGAAACGGCGCCGATTTGTTTTATCTTCATGAAGTATGACAAGCTGCGCGTGAACGAAGCTTTCGCCCCTCGCAACTCCGCCTACTTTGCCGCCACGCGCTGCGGCGTCGCGCCCTCTTTCTGATCGCTTTTCATGTGGCAGCTCTTATATTTCTTGCCGCTGCCACACCAGCAAAGGTCGTTGCGCCCTAGTTCGGGGCCGCTCTTGCGCATAGTTTGCGGTTTGCTGTCGCCGCCGCCGTCACCGCGATTGGTGCGGATATTGCGAGCAATTGACGTGGGTGGCGGCGGCGCGGCCTGTTGCGCCTGTTGGCGTTGAAGCTGCACCGAGAAGACCGCTCTGACCGTGTCGCTGCGGATGGCCTCGATCATTTCGTTGTACATCTCGAACGCCTCGCGCTTGTAGGCGACGACCGGATCCTGCTGCGCCAACGCACGCAAGCCGATGCCTTCGCGCAAGCGGTCAAGGTCGGTCAGGTGACGCACCCAGCGGCTGTCCACCGCCCACAACATGATCTGCTTCTCGGCATTGCGCAGGATCGCCTCGCCAACCTCGACTTCTTTGGCGGCATAGGCCTGATGCGCCAGCGCAATGGCGTCGGCCTCGATCTCGCTGCGCTTTTTGTTGTGCCAGCGTTCGGGGCCAAGATCGGCCGGGACGTGATGGGCCAGCGCGCGCACCGCTTTGGTCAGCTCGTCGAGTTGCCACTCGTCTTCGTATTCGCCGACCGTAAATTCTGCCACCAACACGCGCACCTCACTGGCGACCATGTCCTCAACGGTCAGCCGCAACGAAGGCTCGGTCAGGATGCGCCGGCGCTGGTCGTAGATGCGGTTGCGCTGCTCGTTGACTACCTCGTCGTAGCGCAGCACGTGTTTGCGGATGTCGAAGTTGTAGCCCTCGACTTTAGTCTGCGCGTTCTCGATGGCTTTGTTGACCAGCCCGGCCTCGATCGGCACGTCGTCCTCGACGCCCAGCCGCGCCATGACGCCGGAAATACGCTCGCCGCCAAACTTGCGCATCAGCTCATCTTCCAGGCTCAGGTAGAAGCGGCTGGAGCCGGGGTCGCCCAAACGGCCGGAGCGGCCGCGCAACTGGTTGTCGATGCGCCGCGCCTCGTGACGTTCCGTGCCGACGACGTGCAGGCCGCCCAGTCCGCGCACGGCCTCTTTGTCGCGTTCGACTGCGTGCCACTGCTCAGCGACCACCGCGGCCCATCGATCGTCAAAGGCCGTTGTCGGCTCCTGCCGATGCTTCAGCATATCGATGGCGCGGTTCCAGTCATTCTGATGAATGGCGGAAAGGTCGATTTGTTCCTTGCGCAGTTGTTCGCGCGCCAGCCCTTCGGCATTGCCGCCCAGCAGAATATCGACGCCGCGGCCGGCCATGTTGGTGGCGATGGTGACGGCGCCGGGGCGACCGGCCTGGGCAATGATCGTGGCCTCGCGTTCGTGGTTCTTGGCGTTCAACACCTCGTGCGGGATGCCATTGCGCTTGAGCAGGTTGCTGACGTACTCGCTGGTTTCGATCGCCACCGTCCCTACCAGCACAGGCTGTCCCGCCTGATATTTTTCTTTGATGTCTTCGAGCACCGCCTTGAATTTTGGCTCCTGCGTGCGATAGACCAGGTCGTCGTGATCGGCGCGGATGATCGGCTTGTAGGTCGGCACCTGCACCACTTCAAGCTCGTAGATGCGCTGGAACTCTTCCTCTTCGGTTTTAGCCGTGCCGGTCATGCCGGCCAGCTTGTTGAACATGCGGAAGAAGTTCTGGAAGGTGATCGTCGCCAGCGTCATCGATTCCTTTTGAACCTTGACGCCTTCCTTCGCCTCGATGGCCTGGTGCAGACCTTCGCTGTAGCGACGCCCTTCCATCAGGCGGCCGGTGAACTCATCGACGATGATCACTTCGCTGCCGCGCACGATGTAGTCTTTGTCGCGGCGGTAAAGTGCAACCGCGCGCAGCGCGTTGTCGAGATAGGGCAGCATATCAAAGTGTTCGGGATCGTAGAGGTTGTCGGTGCCTATCACGCGCTCCACGTAGGCGATGCCCTCTTCGGTCAACGTGGCTGCCATCTCCTTTTCGTTGATGACATAGTGCGTTTCGGGCGTCAGCCGCTTGGCCAGCGCGGCAAACTCAACGTAATAGTTGGAGCTTTCGCGCGCCTCGCCGGAAATGATCAGCGGCGTGCGCGCCTCGTCGATGAGGATGTTGTCGACCTCGTCAACGATGGCGTAGTGAAGCTCGCGCTGCACTGTGCGGGTGATGTCCTGCGCCATGTTGTCGCGCAGATAATCGAAGCCAAACTCATTGTTGGTGCCGTAGGTGATGTCGGCCTGATACGCGGCGCGACGTGAGATGGGCTTGAGGTACTGAAAGCGATCGTCAGCGTTGGGAAATTCCGGGTCGAAAAGAAAGCTGCCTTGATCCGGGTTGCCCGCGCTGTTTTGAATGACCGACGCACTCAAGCCCAACAGGTGATAGATCGGCCCCATGAGTTGGAGGCCAACTTTCGACAGATAGTCGTTGGGCGTGACGAGGTGTGAGCCGCGGCCGGTCAGCGCGTTGAGATAGAGCGGCAGGGTGGCGACAAGCGTCTTGCCTTCACCGGTTTTCATCTCGGCGATGCGACCGCCATGCAACACCATACCGCCCAACAACTGCACGTCATAATGGCGCAGACCGGTGGTGCGCTTGCTGGCTTCGCGCACCGCGGCAAAGGCTTCCGGCAAAATTTCCCACAGCAACGCTTCTTCTTCCTTGCGCAGCTCCTTTTTGATGCGCTCCACCTCGACGCGCGCAAACTTCTGTTCTTCGGTGCCAAGCACATCGAGATATTCCTGCTCCGCCTCGGCCAGTTCGGCGCGCAGCTCCGTCGTCGCTTCGGCGATGCGCGTCTGGAAAGCTTGCGTCATGGCGCGCAACTCGTCGGGATTTTTGTCCTCGAACGCTTTTTCCAGGTTGTTGATCTCTTCTACAAGAGGCCGGTACTTTTTCAGCACCTTCTCGTTTGGATCGCCGGTGACGGCATAGTATAGCTTTTTGAACATAAATACGTTCCCTTGGTAGCTCTCGACCGGCGCACAACTGACCCGGCCGAACTTTCGCATACAAATCTGCCTGCGCACTCCAGGAATTCCAGGCCAGCAACAGTGCATTCTACCACGGACAAGCGCACGGTCAATGTAGGATGCATTCTGTCACAGCGGCAACATCGTAAAATCTGGTATGATAGTGACTGTCTGAGATGAATTCGTTCCACGGAGGTTTGTCAGGCGCATGGGTCAATGTCCCTCGCACGGAGTATAACTACTTCGTGCAGACCAACCCTGGCATGGGGCCAGGGCCCTATACTTTTCGGGTGACCGACCTCTATGGCAACGTTTTGGAAGACAGCAGCGTCCCACACCGTGAGGGCGGCGCAGTGGATGGCGCCTCGCAATTTCCGCTAGGGCCGTAGGTAATGCGTAATGCGTAATGTACTAAAGTGTCAGTCTGTTACGCGTCGCCCCTCGCCCCTCGCAACTCGCAACTCTCAATACGGCGGATTGGCCGGGCCGTTGTATTTGCAGCGCCCGGTGCGCGGCGAGTTGAAGCGCTTTTTGGGGCCGCCGTAGAGCGTGCAGTCGTGGCGTTTGGCATGATCCGCGCACAAATAGCAGCCCGGTTCACCCTGTTCGTAATAACACTGCAAGCAGATATGCGTCGCCGGCTCGCCACACTCGGTGCAGACATACGCCGGCATGAGATTGCGCGCCAGCAGGACGACCGGCTTTGTCGTCAGCGGCTTGCCTTCTCGCATCTCCACGACTTCGACCTTGAGTTCGGTCGGCGTCCCAAAGTCGTATTCATACTTCCCTTTGAGGCCGGGACGAAACACCTCGCCGATGGGGGTCGTGATGTTCTTCTGGTCGCCAAGCGCAAAGAAGCCGTCGATCAGTTCCTGATAGCGCGTCGTGCCAAAGACAAAATGGCTCATGTGGCCGCAACAATCGACCCAGATCGCACGCAGGTAGAGGTCAAGCTCCTGGAGCGTCGTGGCCGCGGGCGCCTCCAGGTGGAGCCAGTAAGTTCCATCCACCGTGTCGCGCACGACCAGGTGGTAGAGCGGCTGCGATTTCCGTTTGCCGGCCTCGGCCTTCTCGACGACACTCTGGCGCGCCGCACAAGTCGTCAAATGTTTGGTGATGCCGGCGGCCGCGACTTCACGGCCACAAAATGCGCAGGTTCCCGCCGGCGCACGCTTGCGCGCCATTACGCTTCTCCCTGCGCGTCGATAGAGTCGATAGAATGGACGGCAAACTCTTCAAACACCACCTCGAAGCCCTGACCGTCGGGCGCGGCGCACATCACGCCGACCCTGGCTGCTGCGCTGGGCAGCAGATAGGCGATGCGCAGCAGCGTGTAATTGGCGCGGTCAAGCGAGTAAAAGATCTCGACGGCTTCGGCTTTGCGCACCAATCGCAGCCAGAGGGAAGGCGGGTTCTGCAGCGGCGCGACTGACCAATCGGAGAAATCGTTGGTCACCACCGCGCTGACATACTGTATGCCGTGGACAAACTCGATGCCGGTTTTGATCCAGTGCGCGTCGTCGATGCGCACCATCAGCCCGGCCTGGTCGTAGAGGTCGCGATAGGCGCCGGTCACCTTGACTTCGACGCTGAAGTCACCGCTCGCTGTCTGATAGTAAACGTGGCCGTTATCGCGAATGAAGCCGTAATGCGTCTTGCGCCAGAAGTCAGTGCCGGCATCCACCGCGATGCGGATGGCGTCGTCGCTATGCTGCCATTGATGTGGCTCGTTCAACCATTGCATGATTTGTCTATTCCTCAGTGTTTATTGAAGATTGGCAATGCATTCTATCATCAAACATGAGGTTGTCCTGCTTTACACTCACCACTTTGTCACCTTATCGCCAAGGAGAGATCATGGCCAAATTCTACGAATCGATTACACCTGAACTGCGCACGTTCATCGAAGCGCAGCACCTCTTTTTCACTGCTTCCGCTACAGCCGAAAGCCGAGTCAACCTCTCGCCCAAAGGGATGGACACATTGCGCGTGCTCGACGAGCGCACAGTTGCTTATCTCGACCTTACAGGCAGCGGCAACGAGACAGCCGCGCATCTCAAAGCGGACGGCCGGTTGACGATCATGGTGTGCAGCTTTGAAGCCAACCCGCGCATCCTCCGTCTCTACGGCCGCGGCCGCTTGATCTTCCCGCGTGACGGGGCCTGGGCAGAGATGCACGCCTTGTTCCCTGACCTGCCTGGCGAGCGCCAGATCGTCGTGCTGGCGGTGGAGTCGCTGCAAACTTCCTGTGGGTTTGGCGTGCCGTTCTATGCGTACGCAGGGCCGCGACCGGCATTGGTGGACTGGGCCGAGAAAACAGGCTCTCCGGGTATAGCAGAGTATCAGTGGAACAAGAATCGGGTTAGTATCGATGGTTTACCGAGCGACACCGCCACCATGGTATGAGCAGTGACAATGGCATGAACATGGCATGAACAGGGACAGGGACCTTAAAAAAGATGGGCTGGACTCCCATTGATGAGTCCAGCCCATTGCAAACCAGATTACTGGCTCAAAGCCCCATTGCTCTGAAATAGCTTACTTGACCTGCACCTTGATCTGCTTGGGTTTGATTTCCTCAGCCTTGGGCACGCGCAGGATTAACACACCGTTGTCGTACGTCGCTTCAATGGCGTCGGCGTTCACCGGCACGTTGAAGGTGACTCGGCGCTCGAACGCGCCGTGATAAAGCTCACGCTTGAGGAAATCGACGCCTTCTGGCTGTGGCTCGAAATTGCCGCGAATCGTAAGTTCCTCACCCTCGAAAGTGATCTCGACATGCTCCGGGTTGACGCCAGGCACATAGGCGTTCAGCACAAAGGCATCCTCGGTGGCGTAGGCGTCGATCGGCAGGCGCAGCGTGCGTGACGCGGGCGCGCCTTCGCCGTCATGTCCGCCATTGCGAGCGTAGTCGTAGGGCGCAGTGCTCATGCGGCGATTTACGGCATCGGCCATCTCAACAAAGTCACGAACCATCTGATTGTAAGGATTGGTGCGCATCTGAATCTCTCCTTGTTTCTGAAAATCTGAAGTTGGTTTTTTCAACCTGTCTGTTTGCATTCAATGGTTACAACTTTACTCGGCTTGTGTTAGAAGGGCGCTTGCGCCGTGTTATCGAAAAATTTGCGCATTGTCAGCAAAGCATTTGCGCGCGGCCTACTTGGGGAGGAATGCGCTTTCGTCTATACTGCAACCGCTAACAAATGTCCGATTTGTGATTACGTGGAGCGAGATCACTTATGCGCGTCCTGTTGACCGGGATCGCCGGTTTTGCCGGCAGCCACCTCGCCGAGCTGTTGGTGCGCGAACCAGAGGTGGAATTGCATGGGGTGGTGCATCGACACGACCGCCGCATTGCGCATCTTGCCGGCCAGCTTGCTTTGCATCGCGGCGATCTGCGCAACGCCCTGTGGGTGAGCGAAGTGGTTGAGGCGGTGCGCCCCGACTATGCGTTGCATCTGGCCGCCTGGAGCGATGTAGGGGGAAGCTGGCAACAGCCCTGGACGACCTACGAACTCAATATTCAGTGCCAACTCAACTTGCTGGAGGCGTTGCGCCGCTGGCAGCCGACTTGCCGCACCCTGGTGGTTTCCTCCAACGAAATCTATGGCCTGGTCGAGCCGGCTGACCTGCCGATCGACGAAGAAACGCCCTTTCGTCCGAATTCGCCTTACGGGGTGAGCAAGATCACACAAGACATGATGGCGTTGCAATATTTCAACGGCCATCAATTGCCGACCATCCGCGCGCGCAGCTTCAACCATCTGGGGCCAGGACAGGCGGACGACTTCGCCGCCAGCGCCTTTGCCCGCCAGATCGTCGAGATCGAGCGTGGGCAGCGCGAGCCGGTGGTGCGCGTGGGCAACCTGAGCGCGGAGCGCGATTTCACCGATGTGCGCGACGTGGTGCGCGCGTACTGGATGCTGGTGCAGCACGGCGAGGCGGGTCTCTGCTACAATATCGGCTCTGGCGCGCCGCGCTCGATTCGCTGGCTGCTCGAAACATTGCTGGAGTTGACGCCGGCGCAAATTACCGTAGAGGTCGACCCGGCGCGGCTGCGCCCCAGCGACGTGCCGCGCTCCTTTTGCGATAATCAGCGCCTGGTGCACGCCACCGGCTGGCAGCCCGCCATCGACCTGCGCGCCACGTTGCACGATCTGCTAGAAGGGTGGCGGCGCCAGCTCCGCTGATAACCCTGTTGGTAGGTCGGGCTACCAGCCCGACAAGGTTGTGGCAACGACCGCTGTCGCATTGTAGGTCGGGCTACCAGCCCGACAGAATTGTGGCAACGATTAAAACACGAGTGGTTGACTCGCCACGTCGGGCTACTAGCCCGACCTACGGTATTTATCAGCCCGACAGGGTTGCGGCTATTTTTGCACATTTCCATGTGAGGAACGAGGCGACGCAGGCGATCATTCGCTCCTTGCAACTCGCCCCTCGCCATTTTCA
>Ga0154020_10000973_pt1 | contig 35372 bp, 22 predicted proteins | sample Klosneuvirus_201_FD_109709 | JGI IMG/M metagenome (GOLD analysis project Ga0154020, IMG submission 109709) | Active sludge microbial communities from wastewater, Klosterneuburg, Austria - Klosneuvirus_20160825_MG | ecosystem: Engineered > WWTP > Aerobic digester > Activated sludge | place...
GATTTTCCGGCTGCATAACCAACTGCAGTCCTTAATGCTCTATACGGTAAATCTTTTACTTGTTCAGGAAGTTCCTTCACCCTCTCGATTACTTGTTCTCTTCTTGTTGGCGGAATAGCACTTGGAGCCGGCATGCTTGGTTTATCAAACATCCCTGGCGGAAGAGGTGCATGCGAGGCAGGAGGAAGCGATTTTTGAGCTTGACTTTGCGTCACCATGCAGCCAAGTACTAGCATCATAATTATTATAATTTTTTTACTCATATCCCGTACCCTTGTTTACTTTTTTAACATAATTAGCCTTATCGTTAAGGTAGCATAAATTATTACTAATATTCAATATATTTATTATAAAAAGACTGATTTATCAAAGGTTATTGATATTGACTTAATAGCGTTTTTTGCAGACACTGACCAAAGGATAGAGGATAAAATTTTACAAAGGAGATCGAATATGTCACGAGTATCCATGCTTTTTAGCACCTTTTTACTATCAATTCTTTTTTTACAGCCAATCCAAGCAGAACAAGCTAATACAATAATACTTTCTGATCGATATATTAAAGAGATGCTCGCATCGCAAGGGCTAAACTTTGATTATCTCTGGTCAAAAATTATTGATGATAATAATGAGATTGATCAAAACCTACTTACTGAATTATTAAAGCAAGTCTCCTCAATTTTATCCACTCAGCCCACACAATTTTCAGGTAATGTTTCGTCATCTGATGTTGCAGAAAATGTGCAAACGCTGCTCGGAAAAACAATTATAAAAACTGATGATGATGAAAATAATGCTACACACTTTAATACGGTTTTAAATAGCAATAGCGTTTTTATAGTCTATAAACCTACTAACTCGCCTCTTTCAAACTTTTCCAAATGTATCGGTTCAGCCATTTGTAGTTACCTCACCAGCAAGGCAATCAAAAATCGTCTTGAAAAGGATGCAAAAATAACAAAAGATCATCTGTATCTTTTTATAAAAATAACTATTGATGCAGAAAATAATAGAGTTGTGCTAGAAACAGCTCCAGATATTTCACAAAAAGGTTTTATTAAAACATATACCGATGAAGATGTTGCACAGTGGCTTACTGAAAATTTGAAGAATAATGACAATAGCTCATCTGATCAAGCCCTCATCGATAGCCGCCATTCGCTAAGACCAGAAAAAGAATCTACGTGCTATTTTTTGACACGATACTTAGGATTCTGTCTTGTAACCATTGGCATTGTATCTGTCATGATTCCTGATGCTTGGGTTGAGCCAATAAATCTTGAAAATCTTTCTGCGATCTTAGAACAGCTTGGTTTTTGATAATTAAAAAATGCTTATTTGCTTGGATCCCCCGGCTTGATCGGGGGATGATAACCTTTAGACTCTTATCGTTCTTATATAAACGTCTTTTTACTTTAAAGAGTAACCATGCGAATATCATTCAAATCAAAAAATGGCATATCGCTTCCGCATGTCCCCACATATGAATGCGAAATGGCAATGACCTTAGGATCGAAAATTGATCCTTGACGGGTTGCAAGGCATGCCGTATCTGCCTTAATACGGTCATTCTTTTTTTCCACAGAAAAAAGAATGACTAACTGCTTTGACGTTAAATCCCATGTACGAACAATTCCATCAATACCACACGTTACGCAATATATTTTGCCATCATCTTCAAATAGCGTTAACGCTGCAGGAGGAATCTTTTTACAGTATTCAAGTAATCCGGTTGTAACATTCCAAACAGCTAAAAACCCCTCTCGTTGATTTTTTTTATACGTGACAGCAAGCTTAACAGAATCTCCTACTTGATAGGGTTTAATATCTACCAGTGATAGTGTCCAAGGTCTAGCATCTAATAGCAATGATGTCGTAAACTGTTCAGTTGATAATGTTCTTAACTCTGTTCCAGTACAAGCGTCACCTACTCGTATGACGCCATCAGAAGTTATTGGTATAAATTTAACAGCAGCATCTTGAGCATCTTTGTATACAACAAGGCCATTAATTGGAACATTTTTTTGCAAACCTTGATGTTGAATGACTTTATTCCATTCTTGGTTCCAAGAGTCAGTTTTTTTCCAACACGTAATAAATCCTGTATTCGAACTTGCTATAATCCTTATTTCATTATTACTTTTAAAGACAATAACACCTGAAACAAAAACGTATCCATCAAACCCTGATAACGAATTAACAAGCTTGCCTGTGGGATAATCATAAATATCAACACAACCACCACAATGAGATCCGCATACCAAAAAATTTTTATCATCTTCTTGATACATTGCAAAACAGGTTACTCCTTTTGAACCAGGGCTAAAAACGGGCTGTGTAATAACTTTTTCCCGAACGCCATCGTACATATTAAAAAGCCCTATCGCTCCACCCGTACTGCTACATATGATTTTATAATCATTATAGACATTGTTGTGCGCATTAGACTTGTGCTTGATCAAAGCATAGGCAGATTGCCTTCCATGTGTGACTGTAGAATAATAAACAGTTTTGTCATCTGGATACATATTCCATTGATGAAAATTAAAGCCAGCAAAAAGAGTCCATGAATAACCACTATTCACATATGACAAAATGGTAGGAGAAAGAGTATCAGGCACTTGCAGAGAAACTCCAGGCTGGTTCGAGTTTACATTTGGTATGGTGATGTAATGTCCGGAAGCAACCTCAATCCTATCACCACGCTCTCCGGTTAACGGGTTTCTTAATTCAATGACACCACCATACCCCACGGCAAGAAAACGATCATCTATCTCTGAATATGCGCGTAAAACATACGCAAGCATCAGCACAATAATAAGCTTTTTTTTCATAACAAACCTTATACAATTAAAAAATACTCTCAAAAAAAATCCCGGTCTTAAAAACCGGGATAGAATACTTTAAACTATGTAATGCTTATAAAATTTGACACCATGCAGCTTGCTGTTCTGATGCTTGAATAGATCTATCTTCATTTACTTGAATAGATCTATCTTCATTTATAAGAACCTTAAACACGGAATTATGCGAATTATCAGCACTAATTATTGCAAAATTACTCAAATCAGCGACGGGTATATTGCATCCCATCATGAGACTGAAAAAACCAAGCTGTGACTTTTCAGGATTTTCTAAAAGATTTTGTGAACAGACATTTGCAGAAATCGAACAGTCTTGGCCAGCCGACCAATTGACTACCGGCTCCAAAGTGTCCAATTGCCACGTATACACATCACCATTATCATTTCCAACCGTACAGTACTTAATCCCATCAACTTCAAAAATACTAATGGCTCGTATAATTTTCGAAATATTTCTTGGTACATTTTCATTCTGATACACAGATGCTTCAAGTTGGCCTGTTTGAGTATTCCATACCGCAAGGTACCCTGAATAATAACCCACAATCAATTTTATAACACCGTTCGATTCAAACGCTTTAACCGGCAAAATAGTTGTATCTTTAAACTGCTCTGCATACAACTTTTTAACACACTTCCCTGTAACAGCATCCCAGATCTTTATCACTCCTTCAGAATCCCATCCTGGCACTACCATTTTCAAAGATCCATCTATGTCTTTGTACAATAGAATTGCATAGGTATCGCCATCGTTATAAAATTTATCTCTGTTTACTTTTTCTGCAAAATCAACACAATATATTTTTTGGTAGGTATTTAGGTCCCAACAGGCAATCTGACCACTATTTGTAGGAACAGGGTTAACCGAGGTTGAAGCAACAACTTTTACCGTATCGCCATCTTTAAAAACAACAACCGTATTGATCCATGAACCATTATTAACACCATCTTGGTAGACATCAATTGAGTGAACTAAGGTTCCTGATTCATAGTCATAGATATCGATAAATCCGCTTGTAGTTCCTGCAACGACATAAAAATTGCCATTGTTTTCAAACAGCGCAAGCGAGCTCACTCCGATATGCTCTAAATACGCAAAATCTTTAGAGACAGTACCAGTAATAACATTGTAGGCCTTTATTTCGCCCACTCTTGTTGGCACGACCACTTCATACTCGCCATTATTTTTAACAAGCAAACAAGCTGTTTGGAGTGATTTGGTATCAGGCTCAGATTCTATCATCAACCCAGTCAATGCATTATAAAACCAGGTGTTATAGTGATCAAAACTAATTAATAAACTATTACTATTCGGTTCTATAAAACTGGTGTACAGAGGAACATTAACAAGACCATCCTCATCTACAAGATCAAAATTATTACGCAGAATCTGATCACCATTGAGTGGATTATATATTCCCATGCCACCACCCCATCCAAGGGCAACGCGAGGCTGACTGCTTGTTGCATAAATACATGCAACAGACCACCACGCAAATAAAACTAACGTTTTTATAACAAGATTGTTCACACAATCTCCTTTTCAAATTAAAAATTTTTAATGCTCGATATCCTGGTTAGTGCCGATAATAACCAAATTGTCTGAGTCAAAGTACGGCACATAACAACCGAGTGGCAAGTTAAAGCAAAACTGAGATTTTGTAGGGTCTGTAAGAAGTTCTTGTGGATTTGCAAGACAAGAAACAGTATTTCTTTCACCAAGCGACCAATTCTTTATGCACTGTAAATCATTAAGTCTATAGGTAAACACGCCACCGTTATCGTTTCCTGCTGTACAATATTTGGTGCCTTGATAATCGAAAAGCGTAATAAAACGAACCAACTTTGATAATGGTTCATGAACATTTTCATTTTGATTAACATACGCTTCAAAAAGGCCTGTTCTTGTGTTCCAAACAGCAATCTCTCCGGACATGTAACCGGCAACAAATTTAATTACTTTTCCAGTCTCATCTTCACTTTCAAAAGCTCGTACACAAACCGTTTGAGTATTTGCAAAGCGCTCATCATAGAGACTTTGAATGACGCTACCCTTTACAGGATCCCAAATTTTTATCATCCCTTGAGGATCTCGCGCAGATGTCATCAGCTTAAGTTTACTATCAACATCTTTATACAATTGTAAACTGTAAATATCACCTGAATTATAGTCATCTGGATCGGTCGTATCAGAATACCAAACAACATACTCTTTTTGGCCTGTAGCAGCATCCCAACAACCAAGTTGCCCACTCATATTTTGTGGTGTATTAATGGTGCTTGCAATAATTTTAATTGCTTCACCATCTTGAAATATCACAACGTTATTGACCCACGATGGTTTGTAAAATCCATCATTATCGTAGACGTTGATTGACCGAACACACTCGCCTGTCTGATAGTCGTAAATGTCAATAAAACCAGCAGTCGATCCTGCAACTAAAAATTGCTTTCCATTTTGTTGATACATGGCCAAGCAACTTATCCCTATTTGATAGGCGATTTCTCCTTGATGATTCACAAAGTCAAAGGAAATAAGAACGGCTCCAGTTTCAGAATCATACGCTTTAATGCTGCCATCCAGCGTAGCAGCAATAATGTCATACGTATCGCCATTTTTGACAAGCAAACAAGCGGACATATCTGATTCCGTTGCAGGCTGTGACTTAATTATTTTGTCATCCTGGTTGTATACCCAAAGATTATTCTTGTTCAAGTTTACAAGCAGACTATTGGAATAAGGGGCTAAAAAGCTTAGGTACATTGGAGCATTACCTTGACCATTCGTCATATGATCAAAGTCTTTTTTTAATAACAGGCTTCCAGTCACTGGATTATATATTGCAACGCCACTTTTTCCCTCAGCGCCATTGCCTATCCAACCAACAGCAACTCTAGGTCCTTCTTTACACAAGACCGATAAAAAAGACGCTAGAACAAAAGTGCTAAAAGTAACTATTTTTTTTATGCTGTTCATCAAAAATCCTTATTAAACTCAGAAGTAAAAATGCTGATTAAGCGCTGATAACAACCAAATCATCTAAATCAACGTACGGCACATAACACCCCAACATAAGGCTAAAAAACCCATATTGCGATTTTGCAGGGTCTGCAAGAAGTTCTTGTGGATTTGCAAGAGACCAAATAATACTTTTTGCCCCAATAGACCAATTCATTATGCACTCTAAAGTATCAAGTTTATAGGTAAACAGATCACCATTATCGTTTCCTACAGTGCAATACCTAACCCCCTTAACAGTAAACAGCGTAATAAAACGAACTAATGGTGTTACAAACCTAGGAATATTTGCATTTTGATTAACATAGGCTTCAACAAGGCCTGTTCTTGTATTCCAAACAGCAATTTCTCCAGACATGTAACCAGCAACCAACTTAGTTACTTTTCCAGCCTCGTCTTCACCTTCAAAAGCCCGTACACAAAGTGTTGATGTATTTGAAAAACGCTCATCACTCAAATTTTGAATAACGGCCCCTGTTACAGGATCCCAAATTTTTATTAGTCCTTCTGGGTCTTGGGCAGAGGTTACAAGCTTAAGCTTACCATCGACATCTTTGTACAATTGAAGGCTATAAATATCACCTTGATTATATTTTTTGGGGTCTACATTATCGCAGTACCAAACAACATACTCTTTTGCTCCTGTCGTAGCATTCCAGCAACCCAGTTGTCCACTCATTCCTTGAGGCGTATTAGCAGTGCTTGCAACAATTTTAATTGCATCGCCATCTTGAAATACCACAACGGTATCAATCCACGATGGGTTATAAAATCCATCATTTTCGTACGTGTTAATTGACCGCACACACTGGCCTGTTTGATAATCATAAATGTCGATAAAGCCAGCCACTGTTCCTGCAACCAAAAATGGTTTTTGATCTTGTTCATACATGGCCAAGCTGCTTACACCTGTATGACCAGTTACTGCAAACGGTATAACAACTTTGCCCGTTGCAGAATCATACGCATTAATGCTGCCATCCTGAGCAGAAGCAACAATATTATAAGCATCACCATTTTGCACAAGCAAACAGGCGGTCATAGGTGTTTGTGTTGCAGGTTCTGATTCAACTATTTCACTACCCTGGTTGTATACCCAGAGATTATTGGTATTAAAGTTTACAAGCAGACTATTCGAATATTGATTCAAAAAACTCATGTAAACAGGGGTTGTATTAGAATTTTTTTCTACTAATTTTTCTCCAGTCAAGGGATTGTATAATGCAAGCCCACTAGAAATATCATTTCCTGACCATCCAACCGCAACCCTGGGCATGTCATAACTCAAAACAGATGCACATGGCAACGCTGCTAATAACCCAACAATAAATAATTTTTTGATGGTATTCATCGATTTTCCTTTAAAGTAAAAACTAACTAATAAGGCAGAATTGCGATGTTTTTACGCTCATGGTATTAAGGTTTTGCAATGTAAAAATTGGCACTCGATAGCCAAGTCCTGGTGATGAGTCATGTGAGATTGTAACATTCAGCAGATTGCCAAAAGTTTGCTGATTTGTTGCTAAGCACCATTCAGTATTATTGTTACCTTGAACTTGATTAACAAGCGTATAATCATTAAGCGACCAGGTACAAATATTTTGTGAATCACCCGATGCACTTGCATACAGCTTTCCATCACGTTCAAATATGACAATAGCTCGCGGTAACGTTCTACCTGATTCACTTTGACCAAGAGATGACCGACCTTCACATTTGCCTGTTTTTGTGTTCCAAAACAAAATATCACCCGTGTAGTAGGCCGCTACTAAATAAAGTACCCCATTTTTCTTAAAGGGCTTAACATCCATAACCCAAGGATAGGTATCTTGATTTTCAGGACTGTATTGTAGTGACTGAAAACAGCTTCCCCCATTCCATAGTTTAATGGTACTATCATTGGCTATGGTTATCGTTATTGGAAAATTTGAATTTTTATCATGTATAAGGATAAGACCATTGATAAAACCCCATTGCATTTGGCCTTGATGGTCAACGTTATAGCCAGATGAATCATAATTCACACAATACGTTTTAGTTTTGCTATCCACATTCCAGCAAACAAGCTGGCCTACTGGCTGCCCTTCTTCAAATAAACCACTTGTAGCAGCGATAATATTAGTGCCCATATCATCGTTAAAAATAACAAGCGATGTCACGCTCTGACCAGTATTGAAATATGCTTCAAACTCACCTGATATATAATCTCTGATATAAACGGTTCCATCACATGAACCGGTAACAAGCTTTGGCTGCCTGCTGGCATTGTTGTACATACCAAAACAGGTGATGCCATAGGTACCATCCTGCCCCTGATTTTTATCAAATTCACGAATAAAACAACCGTCAATTCCATATTCACTCACAAAACCGGCTCTGTCACCGACTAAGACACATGTTTTTTGGAGACATTGAACAACAGCGAATGTGTTAATTAAATCGCTGGCAGGCTGGGCAGATTGTATAACGTCATCGCTTCCTGGGGTATAAAGAGCAAAATTACGCCCGATATTGGTAAGAATTTTATAGGTAGCACTTGCTGGATCATAAAAATAAGCAAGGTGAAATGGATCATCAACAGAGGCTTTAGCTTGGTAATCAAATTCAAGAGCCTGTTCAAGCGTAAGAGGATCCCACACCTGAATTTTGCCGCCATTCCCTTCACGAGGAATATTTGGTGACGTGCTGACCAGAATATCTCTTTGAGGGTCAAAATCTGCCTGTAAACAAAAAAAACTGCACCCCAAAAAAACACTTATTGCTATTTTTTTTAGTATCATCTTACTACCCTTTTATAAAAAATAATTTTATGCTCACTTCACGTTAAACACACAAGCACCTTCATTTTCTTAAATCAGGTTCTTAATCTCAGCACTGACTTGCGAGTAGTTGTTGCAGATTAAAGACTGGTATCTGATATCCACCATCACCTATAGAACTATGCGAAAGAACCTGAGAATACAAAATATTGGATGAAAAATGATTAGTTGCTACAGAACGAGTCATTCCTGTAGTATCTGACTGCTGCGTTACGCTCATCTGCTGAAAATTTTCTAGTGAAAAAGTGGTAACAACTCCGGCATCACCGGCAACAGAGCAATATGGATTTTTGTCAGAATCGGTAAAGAACGTTATCATGCGGCAAAACACTACTGAGTTGTGCGGGCCAGAATTCAAAACTTGTCGGGTTGCTTCGCACACTCCGGTCTGTACGTTCCAAAAATCGATTACCCCATCGATATGACCAACAACTAACTTTAAAATATTTTGTTGTTCAAACGGCAAAATCCACGTAACCCACGCAGAAGATGTTGCAGACATAAGCTCTTGTTCAAACTCGCCGGTTTGCGCATTCCATATTTTAACGTTTTTATCTGCTGCCATTGTTATGAGTTTTCCATCAACAAGCACGAGCCCGTTGACACATCCCCACAGGCCAACCTCTTGCCCTTTGGTACCCGCTGAATTATAAGCAACGTTATATCGTACTATTTCGCTATCAACATTCCAACAGATAATTCCTCCAATAGGGTCATTTGGCATTGTATACCCAGTAAGCCCTCCAATGAGATTAATCCCCTGTTCATCTTTGAATACAAGAAGCGAATTAAGGTTTTCAGGAGCCTGAAACTGTTTAACAACTTTCCCGGTGGTGTAATTACGAACAAAAACCAATCCGTTACTTGACCCTGATGCAACATAGATTTGACCTTGATCTTGATACATCATAAAACAGGTAACGCCATACCTTCCACCAGTTTGCTGGCCTGCCAGTTCACGAATTTTCTTGCCATCAAGTCCGTATTCAATCGTATTACCATCTCGATCACCGACTAAAATGGTAATAACATTCTCATTTTGCACTACTGCCATCGTAGAAATAATTGCGGCATGCTCACCAATAACTACATTGTCGCTAAAACCATTTTCCGTTACCGTGTAAATATAAAAAACTGAGCTCGCCATAAATAAGACTTTGTAAGAGTTATCTAATGGATTATAAAAATAGTTCACATTACAACCGAGCGGCATATATTTACTCTGAATTTCGTTTTTTATATAGGTAACTTGTCCAGAGATCGGATCAATCAGCTGAACAACACTCTCGCTTGTGTAGGCACTTTGATTGCCACCAGTTACCATGAAGCTTGTAGTAGGATCAATCATGGCTAATGCAACGCTCAAAACATTACATCCCAGCACAATAGCTATAACCATTTTTTTTAAATTCATCACTCTCTCCCTTTTCATAATTATTTTTAACAACAAAAAACTTCTTAATTATATGCTGTTACAACCCTCAGATTATTAAGATTAAACTGCTGAACCCTGCACCCAGAACCTAGTTTTGAATCATGCGAAACATAAAATTTTCCTTTATTCGAATACAACTCTTTATTTGTCGCCAAGCATTGCAAAGACATTCCCGATACTTTGGCCAAATTTCTTAAATCGAGTGTACGCAACGATCTCACCGCAATTGTTCCATCACGCTCCGCTGTGGCGCAGTAAGGAAAAATTTTATCATTTGAACAAACTTCAAATAGAACAAGTAATTGAACGCCACCATCTGATTCATACGTCTGGCAAAGCTCAAGAGCTCCACATTGAGTATCCCATACACCAACAACACCATCTGCTTTTCCCGAATACCCAGCAGCAAGCTTAATCAGACCGTTCTGCTCAAATGGCTTTATATCGCTCACACGAGCAGTTCCAATTTTCTCATCATGCAAATGTGTAAGAACACAACCTGTTTTTGCATTCCAAATTTTGACGACAGAGTCATTGGCAATAGTCGCTAATTGGATAGGAGCTTGCCTGTTAGTTTTGTCGTAAAATAAAACCAACCCGTTAATAAATCCCCATTCAAAATCTTGTTCAGAAGTTTCCTCTCCATAGACAGCTTGGTACACTTGCTTGCCTGAGTTAGCATTCCAACAAAACAATGCACCAGCATGCTTTCCTTGTGTATAAAGACTGGTAGTACCTGCTATAAGGTATATTCCAGTCGCATCTTGAAAAAGAGCAACCGATGTTACCGCCAGCTCACCAGTTTCAAATGTTCTGTATTCAGCGCCGGTATCATAGTTATAAATTCTTACGGTACCATTAGCAGAACCAGAGACTAGATATTTTTGGCCATTATCTTCATACATGGCAAAACAAGTTATGCCGTATGTATTATTTTTATTATGTTGCACACCCTCAAATACACGTAAAATGTCTCCATCTTGAGCACTGTATTCATAAATATATCCATCTTTGCTTCCACAGAGTACAGTACAATTTTGACCATCTTGAAGCAGAGCAAGAGCATCTATTCGACCATTCTCTTCTCGAAGCTTTTCATTGATTGATGAGTGTTGCACAAGACCTGGATAAGAGGTAACAACATTCTCGTTTCCCGCAGCAATAATCTTAAACTCATCTTTTAAAACAATAACAAAAGTACATTTCTCTTCTGTGCAAAAAGAGGCTACAAACGATGGCTCTCCTGATGTACACTTCACGCTCTGCTCACAAACCATCTGGTTATCCTCATCAATTATTTCAAGAGGATTCCAAATTTGGATGCCCCCCGGATTAGTGCTGGAGGAAAGAAGAAAAGCATCTTTTGATAAATCAAAGTCATTTTCCTCCTCTGAAGCACATAAAAGCGAAAGTGAATTCAATAATAATAAAATGCAGAATATCGTTTTCTTCATAGTCACAACTCAGTTTCTCATTAAAAATTTATAACAACTTTTTCAGGCTTTTTATTACTCAAAAGTAATCGATTTTCATCGCCTCCTTAACACGAGCAAGTGTTGCATGCGCAGTATTGTTTGCTTTTTCAGTCCCTTTTTTAATAATCTCCAACAGCTGTGCTGGATCTTGAGCAAACAAGGCACGTCGAGCACGGATAGGATCAAGCATTGCATTAAGTACTTCAATAAGCCTTTTTTTCAACACTACATCACCTAGTCCGCCACGTTGATAATGAGCCTTAAGTTCAGCTACTTCATCAACTCTGTCATCAAAAATATCAAGATATGCAAACACCATGTTCCCTTCTACTTTGCCAGGATCGGCAACATGTAGATGCTCAGGATCGGTGTACATAGTCATGACCTTGCGTTTTACTTCGTCAGCTGAATCGGAAAGATAAATGGCGTTGCCAAGCGATTTGCCCATCTTTGCTTTGCCATCAATTCCCGGAAGTCTGCCTGCCGTTTCAGGAACCAATGCTTCTGGCTCCACAAGCGTATCACCATAAATTCTATTAAATTTACGCACCAGTTCTGCTGTCTGTTCAATCATCGGCAGTTGATCTTGCCCTACCGGCACCAAGTGTGCACCAAAGATGGTAATGTCGGCAGCTTGGCTCACCGGATAACACAAAAAACCTGCGCTCACTTGCAAGCCAAAACCTTTTTGTCTGATTTCATCTTTAACTGTTGGATTGCGCTCAAGTCGAGCAACTGAAACTAGATTTAAATAAAAGATAGTCAGCTCGGCAATGGGGCTAATCATCGATTGTAAAAAAATAGTTGAAACGGCTGGATCGATGCCAACCGAAAGATAATCAAGAACTACTTCTAAAACACTTGCTCGAACTTTTTCAGGATTTTCAAAGTTGTCTGTTAATGCTTGCACATCGGCAAGCATGACATATTGCTCGTAATCATGTTGAAGTGCTACACGATTTTTAAGTGAACCAACATAGTGCCCAAGATGCAAAGGGCCTGTTGGACGGTCACCGGTTAGAATTATCTTTTTTTGAAGAGACATCAAGATCCTTTGCTTACAGCTATTCGCCATTTTACATGAAGAAATTGTCAAAGCATGATGCGTTAATTACGCATATCACGTTATAATTTCCCCAAAGTATATCAGAAATGAAATAGCGGCAAAGGCTTTAGCCAACAAACCTGAAAATTCTTGTATGATTGATATGCTCTAGAATCTCTCAATTCTTTGTTTAAAAAAATAATTCATTTTTTCCATTGCTTCGCTCAAACTTAAGACAAAGGCAACCCGACATCGATTATCTGGATGCAAAGTAAATCGAATGTTACCTACTTGATTCATAAGTTCAAAACAATTAAAAGCACTGTCGATACGGAACGATTCACCAAAAGAATTACTCAGCAAGTGGTCTATTTTGATTAACGCTTCCGCCATGTCAAAATTTGAATCGTTTGAATCAACGGCAAGCTGCGATTTTAAATCAGCGTCAATTTCTATGTTATCCCGAATATATTGCGCACAATTAGAATTAGAGTAATCTTCTAAAAACATCTGCTTTCTTTGAATAAGATGACTCATCTCGTGAGATAAAATCCTCTCAATGTCATCATCTGATAATCGTACTTTGGCGAGCTTGCTATAATCTATTCCTATAACAGCTAATGCACAATCAGAACCAATTTTACATTCATTACTGCTCACTCTCCGAGAATAAGACACTGCAAACAATTCTCCTTCTGTATTTCTAAGGTCGAGCTTAATCAAATGTTCTTTTTCTGGAATATCATGACTTATACGAATAAGAGAACCATCTTCACAAAAATAGCCTAAAGCTATTTCTCGCATCTTCAAGCCAGGCATTTGATCTTTAATTTTATTCAAAAGATTTATAAAATTTTTACTCGCTTCTTGCTTGGCTATTTCTCCAAGCAGTCCTCGTTTACAATGTTCATTCAGCTTCACAAGAGATTCATAGAGTTTAAAAGTTTGTTTTTTAGGAGTATAAGCTCTTATTTCCTGATCTGATTCCATCAGTAGTATTTTCTTGTCATCAATTAAGTATGAATTTTCAGGAGCAGCAGAAAACAAAATATTATGACACAGTCCACGGTGGCAACATCGCAACAATCCGTTATTACGCACAATACAACACATATCAACAACACCATTACGACAAACCGCATCGCTAATAAACGAAGAAGATATAGGATCTAGATTAATTAAATGATCTGAATAAGAAACTAAATCCTGAATGGGGGGTACCCTAACAACTGCGTTACCGAAAATATTTTCATGACCATCCGCAGGCATATTACTCTGCTCGCCAACATTACCCAAAAGATAGAAAAATGGCGTAATCATAGGTATCAAAATAGCCCCGCCTATAATCAAGACGCAAAAGAAAATGCATAAAACTTGTTTTCTTGTAAACTTTTTTCCGCTGTTATCTGAATACTTTCTTCTCAAGAAAGGTTTATATCTGTGCTTTTTGTTTCGGAGGTTATAGCTTTGACTTTGAAATGAATCACAATCATTTGATTCTTCATCTGCTAAATCATTCAATTGATTATAACCTTGACTTATGTTATCACCTGTTGCATACAAAGATAGCCCTGGAGTTTGCATAAACAAACAGATTAAAACAACATTAATAATCAAGAAAAATCGTTGATTAAATTTTTTCATAACAATCCACTATTCGATAAAAGCTTGAAATTGCAACGCAGCAAATAACATTAATACAAAGAGCACTTGGAAAATTTGATGTAATCGGCAAGAGCTCTTTGTATTAAAAATTTATTCTCCTTAGATCCCAAAAAGAGCATTTATTTCTTCTTGCGCTTCAGCAAGACTCAAGCCAAAGGCAATGCGACATACAAGAGGTGGATGAACGTAAAGCTCCGAATCTTGCCCGTTGCGACGCAACTTTTTGACCTCGTCAAAACATTTAAAGTCTTTATTGATAAAAAGCACTGGTCCTGAAGAAAATAAATCTTCATAGAACTCCAAAGCAACCAAATACGATGCTATGCCGCCAGAATTTTTTAAAACATATTTCGTACTCAATTGAGATACCAAGTCAGCCTCAATCTCGATGTTCTCAATAAGATACCTTCCAAACTCAGCCTCAGACGTCAGAAAGTATTTTTTATAATTTTTCCCTTGCAGCACATGACCCAATTCATGCCCAATTACCCTTGAAAGATCATTATCAGTTAACTTGGCTTCTGTGAGTTTCTTCCAGTCTAATCCAATTTCAATTTTGCATTCCTCAGGATTAATATAAACATTATTTTTTACAGCTATTAAAGTGTCTTTATACAAACCTTTCTTTGATTTGCGAAGACCATCCGGATTAAAGTAAATTTCAGAAAGATCTGAACAAACAAAGGTAAAGCTTTTTAGGCATTTTTGTAAACTTGGCATTTTAGCAATAATTTTCTCCATTGTTCCAAAAATTTTTGAATGCACTTTATCTATAACATCAGCAGGAGCTTCGCCGTTTTTACAATAGTATCCCAAATCATTTAAAGCATTATAAAAATCAAAAGATTCATGCTCTTTAAATGATACAAACTTACTTACTATTCGATCTGTTGAATCAACCTTTATGCCATCTCTAGAAATTTGATAGCTATTTTTAGGAGAAGAATTAAATTCAACCTCTTTACAAAGACCGTTAAGACAACACCGCAAAGCATTGTTATCCTTAACACCGCAGCACATTGTTTTGCCACCATCTATCTCAGAGCAAACAAGATTATAATTATCACCTTGAAGCTCTTTAAGCGAGGCTAAGCTAGAATCGAACGCTTGCAATTGGACAGAAGTTGAAGGTGCATCAAAAACCGGTTCTTGATTTGAAGAACCTTTAAAAATATAAAGAAAAGGTATAAACGAAGGAACTAAAATCGCGCCGCCAACAATCAAAACACACAAAAAGATACAAAGCATTTGCTTTCTTCTCAACTCTTGCTTTTGTTTCATTCTCTTTGTCTTGCTATCCGAAGAACTTTTAAAACGCTTATCACTTTTCTTCAGGGTCAATTTTTGATCAACTCTATAAACAGACAAATCTTCGTCAGCATTCTTTAGAAATTCTTCTTTGTCAGCATTCTTTAGAAATTCTTTCTCGTCAACATCAAAATTCATTTCTGAGTCAGATATTTCTGAGTCAGATAAATACTCATATTCATCATCTGTATCAGAATGATCAGAATAACTGCTGTCGTCAGAGTCAGAATCAGAATAACAATAACTCTCATTGTTATTGTTATTTATATCATACATAGCATGAACGGAAGATTGTTGGAAAACAATCTGTATTAACAAGGTCACAAAAAGAGCTTTCGCTGTTAGCGACAACCAAAATTTTCTACTAAAAATTGACATCATAACCTCCATAAAATTAGAACTATACATTTAATTTAGATAAAAATTAAATTTCAAATACAAATATTGATATTTCTAATTCTACAAGAAAACAATTATTTTGTCAAATGCCCCGTGAATCCAGGAAATTTTATTGATTATTTGAAATAAATAGACTTATCATACAAACCTCTTGAGCTTAAGCATCACCGCAAAATTTGAATTTTTTCTTAATCTCCCGTAGGCTCTTGAGCGAAATTGGACTACAGAAAGGAGACTATGTTTGCCCATTATTTGCAACGCATTCGTGAACTTGGATTTCATGGATTACGGGAAGTTTTTGTTAGACGCCAACGAAAAAAAGCATTTTCCGCTCGCTGGAAGCAGCGGTCACTTGCACAAGCAGCTGGGCTCACCTGGGCAGATTTTGTTCAAGAATTTAGAGCACCAAAAAAATTTGAAGATTTTTTTGAACAACTCAAAAAAAATACGCATCTGGAAAAAGTACTTATACATCCCCTTTTTGTTGAACACCTTCCTCCATTTTTTTCTACTCCGCAAGAACTCTTTGCACATGCCGACCATATTGCTCAAGGCTGCTTAGAAATCTTAGGCTTTGGAGAACACTGCTTTGGAAAAAACATTCAATGGCACGAAGATTTTTTTTCAGGTCAAACAGAAAGCTTTTCAGGATTTAAGAATCAATTTTACCAAGATATCAAAATCCCTTTTGTTAACATTCCCAATGACACCGCCAGCGAAAAGCGCAATCCTGACATAAAAATTCCTTGGGAACTTTCGCGCTTCAATCACATCTTTGTATTGGGAATGGCATATCGTGCCGCACAAGAAATTTCACACTACCAATGGGCAGACCGCTATGCGCGAGCGTTTCATGCGCATGTATCACAATGGATGAGACAAAACCCCTACCTCCTTGGTGTAAATTGGCTTTGTCCTATGGACGTTGGCATTCGAGCTATTAATTTACTCTGGGGCTTTCACTTTTTTAAAAATGAGCCAAGCATCCAACCAAAATTTTTTGAACGACTTGTCTGCTCGCTCTATAACCACATGGAATATCTAGAATACAATTTTGAAACATCGGATAAGCCGAACAACCACTACCTTGCGGACCTGCTCGGTTACTTCTATCTCTCGACATTCTTTGTTAACATAAAAAAGATTTATCGGAAACGTCAGCATGCGCTCAAACTTCTGGTTGAGCAACTTCAACACCAAATTTTCCCTGATGGGACCAGCTACGAAGGTTCAACCGCTTATCATGCCTTGGTCACTGAAATTTTCTTGCACTCTTTGGCATTGGGTACCGCGCATGCACTTGACTTGCCATTCATTCTTCAACACCGGCTCAACCAAATGCTCACCTTTGCAGCACAAGTCACCGATAGCAATGGATCACTCATCCAAATAGGTGACAATGACAGTGGAAAAATTGTTGCAGGGCTTTACGTAAAGCCTCGGCTTCATGATACGCTAAGTAGCTACAAAGATTTTGGTCTGACCATTATCAGAAATAATGGAATTCACCTCACATTCAGGCATGCAACGTTTGCACCCTATCAACCATCAGGCCATTTTCATTATGACCAACTTTCCATAACTCTTTCGATTAATGGAATTCCAATATTGGTTGACCCCGGCTCATATTGCTATACCAGCCAACCAATATGGCGCAACACATTCCGCGATTTTTCTTATCATAATAGCATGCACCTTGAATCACCGACACTTGAACAACGCATTGATAAGGAACTTGATTTGTTTCAACTCAAACGAATTCAAGAATCATCACAAGTCGTGATCTTGGACCAAGAAAAAACAATTGAACTTGTTGACCGATATCAAGTAGTACAGGAGCCGGATATTGCCGCGCATAGAAGCCTTGATCTTGATAAAAATACGCGCATTATTACGCTTTATGATTGGTGGACTGCCGAACATAACCCAAAACATGCTGTTACATGGTGGTCTTTTGTTTTTGCACCATCAATCCAGCTTGAACTCGATGAACAGGCCAATAGCTGGATTATACGGCACAACAATAATCCTTTGGGATGTATACGTTCAACATTACCACTGGAAAGTACACAAGGCTGGTTCAGTCCAGCATATGGGGTCAAGCAAGCGTGTATTCGCTTGGTTGCACAGCTGCCTCTGAACCAAATTAAACAGAAAACAACCGTGCAGTTATTTTAACAAAAGCTTAAAAGCGCAATAATTTGGCTTAAAAGACTTTTTTGTTTTTCCATCATATTTTCATGTCCTTCAAAGAGCAAAATACCATGATTACCATGTCGTGTATTCCAGGTGCAGCATGATGGATTATGCAAACCAAAGGTCTTACCCAAATTAACCAGTCCTTCTTGGCTACATTGCTCCTGGTTGCGCGTAATACTTGAATGATTAAAACTCTTTATTTGTTGATGAAACTCACCACGAGACATATCTTGTGCAAATGAATGAGGATCTGCCCATACATCAGGTTTATGAAGCTTACACTCGTCCTTGCAAAAGCCGGCGACTCCTCTGAGCGAGTCAAAGTCTGGATTATCGATAAGGTATACGGCTCTGTTGAGACCAAAATGAGAATCATGCCCCAGCTCATGTAAGACTAATGGTGAAAGCTCATCAACTTCATGAAGTTGTAAAATACGTTGCGGCAGCCCTACAAGACTGTGTAGTAACGTTTGATCATGATTATTTTCATCATGATAGATTTTCTTCATGGAATGCCCTCTCCTTTGTTATCCCTTTTTTTTCGCTTTCTTTTTTTACCATACCCCTTTTTACACGGTACGACAAGAAAGCGAAAAATCTGGCGCAAGGAGATATTTTCCTTACGCCAGATTTAAAAAAAAGTATCACAGGAGCGTCATAATTATTTTGCCCTATTCAAACAGAACATTCTAAATGCTAGGTCTCCTGCTGGTTTACAAAATCACCATCGTCAGTAATTATTTTTTTAATTAACTTCCAATTGAAGACAACCAGAGAGTAAAGCAGTATCTTCTTCAAAAAAAAGCCTTTCAACCGCTTTTTGAATCGACTTTTTGATATTAAAATATTTTTCAAAAGATTTTTTTTCAGTTGGTACAAAGCCCGAATCATGAAACACCACCTCATAGGTCATATCAGGCAAGCATCTAAGAATAACAGCTATCCAATCACTTTGCCAAACAGCATTATCAGGACCTATATTAACAATAAATGCTTGCGGCTGGCCATCATGACGAAACTTGCTTATACGCTCCAACAACTCTTGGCTTGGTCGATGTTCTTGTACAAGTTCATCGATGATTTTTTTTGATGGAAAAACGGTAACATTATTCGCTGCATCTCTTCTAGATTGCGTTGAGACTAATACATCATCCTTTATCAACTCTGAAATTAATGCTTCAAGCTCATGTGGCTGCACATCATCACTACTATCTGATCTCAAAAAAGTGGTTAAATTGTTTGAATTGCCACCTGTTTCTAAACTTCTTGCTGATTCCTGTGCTCGCATTTTTTTAACAGCATCTTCCCACTCTGTGAGGTATTTATTAAAAATATCGCACGCTCGACGATTATCTACTCTAAGCTCATCATTAAGATTTAGACTGCACAACGCATTCCATAATGCGTAATAACCATCGTAAAGTTTATGCTTTGGCTCATCAGATTTTTTGAGGCTTGCTCGAACGAAACCCTTTGCAATACATGAATGCTGGACACTCTGCATTGTTATATCGGCTGCTTGCTCATCATAGTGTATGTGGGCAACAAGCTTGCAAAGCCTATCAACCTCATACACATGCCCGTTCTTATGCATATACTCCTTAATGGCCTGAATATCGTCATAGTTGCTTAAAAGATCTGGAATGGCTTTTTGAGTAAGTGCTTGTAGATAAGAAAAACTAACAGGGCATTTTTTGCCCAAATGAAGCATTCCGCAGCGATCTCTCAATCCATTAAGATATATCCTAATGTCTTTTTGTGTGGCATGCGCATCCTTATAATCGCCTGATTTTTCTAAATGAGCGTTTTTAGCCAAAGCCTTGTAATAGTCTTCTATCAGAGAACAATACGCTAAAGCTTCCTCTGAATCAAAAGTCTGATTATCAATGTCGGTATGATTAAGTTCAGAGGCAAACTGAGCTGCTTGTTCGTACTTTTTAGTCTTGAGCGCTATATCATTCAATACGTGTTGAGACTTAATCCCTTTAAGATCATCACGAGCAAAAAGTTCATATAAATCGGTCGCAATCAATTTTTTCACGCGAGATTCACGTTCTTCATTCCCCGTTAATGAATCAAGATAATTAGCCACATACATACAGCTATTTTTATTATCACCCAAAAGAAGATGCTGAGTTAAGACTGAAAAAGTGATTACACCAAAGTGGGGTGGGTTTTTTTTATCCTTTTCTAAATCAGCTCCTACGTTAATAATAAACACTGCTGACTCTGAATAATCAAAAGGAATTGCATCGGAATATCCATTTTGCACTCTACGAAAATTTTCTATCATGCTCAATAAACGATGATCAATTATGCGGCCCTCTCGAAATTCTTTCAAATAATCATAAGAAGGGATAATTAATAATTTTTTTCGGTTTGCTTTATATCGCTGGGGCAATTTTTTAATAAGTATTTCTATTTCATGATGCTCAAGATTTCCAAGGGTTGAGAACCACGATGCAATAATATTTTTATCGGAATATCGACTGTTTTTTATTCTTTGCTTCCATGTTTGAAGAATCTCTTCAAAATTTTGCTTATTGTAAAATTGATCTTGCATTATACCGCAACATGCATTCCATAACGCATAATAACCGCTATCTAAGGATCGTTTCGACTGTTGTAAACTTTTTCCAATATATATAACCAAATCTGAGGGCTGAAAAAAATCAGACTCTGCTGAATTTTCTAGCTTTGACTCGACAATGTCGGACACATATGCATCTCGCAAAGCAGTACAAACCAGTTTCAAATCTTCTTTAGTGAATAATTCTTTAGAGGTATGCGTTGGGTAATAGAGCGTAAAAACAAAGCCTGTTTTTTCAGGAGACATAACAATAGTCACAAGCTTTCCCTTAACCGGAACAATAAAGGTTTGTGTATACCAGTTTTCTCGGAATTTTTTAATAGAATCAACGAATAATTGATTTGTACTGGAAAAATTTTTCTTAAATGTACTGATAGAATCGAAAGGATTAGTCACTATTATTTGGTTTTCAAAATCGCTAAAGCTAATTTTTATTAAAGTGCGTAATTTATGCATTGTAGATAATGTATCAGCGCCAGAAAAGAAAATTGAACCTGATAGTAATGAATGAATTTCAAACAATATGCCAATATAATCGGGCCTTAATGTCTTTTTATTTAACGTCTCATTATTTTCAACATCTTCATCCCTTACTTCCAATGAATCTCTTATATCCTCCAGACTTTGTAACGACTGTTGTATGTCGCGCATAGCCTGAGGAAGAGGCGTTATACTCGTTTGATTACAAAGCGAACATACCGCATACCACAGCGCATCATAACCAAGCAAGTGCTGATCAGCGTTCTGGTAGAACATTTTATGAGTTTTTATTGATTGAATCTTAGATTCTCTTGAAACTTCATTATTTTTTTGCCGTTTAGGGTGAGGAGTGATAACTTCTTGGCTCATGGTACGTTTGCAACCAGCAACAGGCAAATGGCCGGAGCCGATATCCATCCCAACAACAGAACTCTGTAAAAATGCTACTACAAGTATTACGCTCATATTAAAAATAATTCTCTGTGCGATCATGATAGACCTCCATTTACAATTAAAAAAACCTCATAACATTGAGCAAAAGGGCAGTAACATTCTTGAAAAGTTAAGTTAAAAAGCCGTTGATCAGCTTTATTCAACCCTTGAAAATAATTTTTCTGTTTAAGTCCAAAAATCTGGCGTAAGGAGATATTTTCCTTACGCCAGTTTTAAAAGTATCACAGGAGAGAGTAATGATTACATCTATTACTCAACATGCTCAAGCAGAGCATGTAATGGTTTAACCTATTGTTGATTTGCTTGAGCAATACCTTGGTTAATGATTTCCTCATCAATTCCCAACTCAAGAGCTATGATTGTAAAAAGGTCTACTTCAACTGATCCAGTAGTAACGCATTCTTGATAGGTCAAAGCAAGTTTATTGAGAGCAAGTTGCCGTGCACACTCTTGAAGCATCGGGAGATGGCGATCAAAATTATCGACAGAGTTGCCAATCTTGCTTTTAATGCTATCCCATTCTATGGCAACGTTTTTTTTATCTATTTTTTTTCTACGTTCTGCAAATATACGAAAATTAGGAAGTATTGTTTGACGAAAATCTTCTACATAACCGACGTTATTATTTTCGAACTTTTTACGTCGAGCATTCACTTTGCTAGAGGGAAGATCTTTATTGCCAAGTTCTTTGTAACAAAATCCTATATAATCTTCAATAAAACAAATGTATTCATCAGAGTAAACACCCAAGTCCCAACCCAGTGGATCACCAGGGATATTTTCGATTCTATCAAACGGTGTTGCATGAAATACAACAGCATGCAGCTTTGGAGCAAGTAATGCACGAGCAGAGAGCACATCAATATCTACCTCAATAAAAAGCTTTTCAAGAGCCTTTTGAATCGGTTTCTTTGCATTAAAATACTGATCAAAATCTTTTTTTGCGGTAGGAACAAAGCCTGAATCATGAAATGCCAACTGATTGTTTCCATCAGGCAAGCGAGTAAGTACAGCAGCTATCCAATGATTTGTACCTGTTTGCAGAACAGCATTATCAGTTCCTGTATTAATAATAAACGCTTGAAGGAGACCATCATTGCGAAATTTTTTTATACGCTCTAATAACTCTTGACTTAGTCCATGTCCTTGCACTAATTCATCAATTTGGTTTTTTGAGGTAAAAACGGTAACGTTATTCGCAGAGTTAGTATCTCCATGCTGCGCCGCTACAAGTAGATTGTTCTTTACCAACTCTGAAACTAATTTATCAAGCTCATTTGGTTCTAAATTATCCACACTCGTTGATGATGAAAGCAAAGTATTTAGAAGCGTTGAAATATAACTTATTCCAGATCTTCCAGCTTGATTTTCTTTGCGCATTTTTTCAATAAACAATTCCCACTCTGCAAGGTAGTTACTGAAAATATTCCGTGCTCGGCGATTATCTACTTTAATATTTTCATTAAGATTCAGGCTACACAGAGCATTCCATAATGCGTAATAACCACAGTGAAGACCGTGGCCTTGATAGTCAGCTTGCTTAAGACTTGCTCGAACACATCCTTTTGCAATGCATTCCTCTTGAGGATCTTGCGATGAAACTTTTTGTTTTTTTGCAGCTGGAGCTCCATTCTTTTCTGAATCGGTCCGCTTGCCTAGTCCGGCAGGCTGAGCATCCATAGCAAAAACAACATTGCTCACCTGAGCAAGTAACAATAAAAGAGCAGTAAATATACGTACTTTATTCATGATAAACCTCCATAAATTCAGAATTATAACCTGAGCCTAGTTTATCACGCCCAAGGCAATATTACAAATGGCATTATTAACCTAAAGAGCCACATATTATTTCAGGCTATCCTCTTGGCCTGAACAAGCCCTTTTCACCCTTCTCAAGGGTGAAAAAAAGCAAAAAATCTGGCGTACAGAGCATATGTTCTGTACGCCAGATTTAAACAGCACTACAAAAGAATATTGATTATCTATGTAAGTTGATGAGCTTTTCTAAATCTAAATGGACAACCTGAGGGTTGGTAATATTATCAATAAATTCTTGTGGGATGCCGCACGCGAGAGCCACTTTAACAAAAATTTCAACACGTATAATCGAAGAATCAACTACAAATTTTTGATACGTTGCAGCGATCTTATTACGAGCAAGTTCCGATGCACAAAAGTTAAATATTTCCTTATGACGCTCATAAACGTTCATCTCACTTATAATCTGCAATTCAGACGTTTCTTCACAGTCACTTGTGCCATCTAATTTTTCTCGAGCTTCACGCTTTGTACGTAGTTGTGGCATTAGCTTTTGAATCAAGAATGATGCATGAGAATGATTCTCTTTGTATTGTTCACGCAACGCATTAAAGTCTGTATCTAATTCAACGATCTCTTTGGCATAAATAGTTTTTATGTAGTCTTCAAGGTAATCAATGTACCCTGTAGGACAAGATTGCAACGGCCATCCTTGTAGTGGATTAAAAGGCTTATCCCCCGGGATAAAATAACTTCTAGCAACAGAAAGATCGTATGCAATCAATCCATGCGCAGTAAGCACATCCAAATCTTCTTTGATAAAAAGTTTTTCGATGACACTTTGAATCTCTTTTTTTTCTTTTAAGTAATCCTTAAAATCATTCCCAGTAGGCACAAAGCCGGAATCGTGAAATACTAATTCATAGCTGTTACGAGAAAGCGAATAGAGGACAACAGCTATCCAATGATACCGATTGGAATGCGTAGCAACATTACGGGGATGCGGAACTTCATCATTGGGAAATCGAGCTACATTAATCATAAAGACTTGAGGTAAACCATCATTACGAAATTTTCTTACACGCTCCAATAACTCAGAGCTTATTCCATCGCCACACACTAATCGTTCGAGGTGATATGGTGAACTAAAAATGGTCGTATTATTTGCACATTTATTTTTTTTACCATATTGAGTACTTGGAGCAAGCCCCGCTTCGAGCACACCATCGTCAACAAGCATTGAAATTAATCGATCAAGCTCGAACTCATGCACGTTATCAACAAAATCATTACGACGCAATGAGAATAATGTATTTTCAATCTTTGCTTTAATATTGGCCAAAAAACTTTTTTCAGACTCTATTTTATTATATTTTGAACGCAATTCTTCAATACAAGTCGCCCACTTACCAAGATATGTATTAAAAAGCTCTCTGTTTCGACGATTATCTTTCTTGAAATCATCATTAAGGTTCAGGCCGCATAACACATTCCATAATGCGTAGTAACCAGAGCAACCTTCATGACCAGGGACATCAGCTTGCTTAAGACTTGCTCGAACACAACTCTTAACAATGCATTCCCCTTGAGAATCTTGCGATGAAACCTTTTGTTTTTTTTGAGCTGGAGCTTCTATCTTATCTTGTAGAGCAGTCCGCTTACCTGTTGTAGCAGGCTGAGCATCCATAGCAAAAACAACATTGCTCACCTGAGCAAGTAATAACACAAGAGCACCAAGTATACGTACTTTATTCATGATAAACCTCCATAAGTTCAGAATTATAACCTGAGCCTAGTGTATCAAGAATAAATAAGTATTACAAATGGTATTATTCTTCGAAGAATGCAACCATTCGCTCAAGGGTCATTCCGCGCGATCCTTTGACTAGTACAAGCGCTTTGCGCTGCTCAAGAGCAGCTTGTAAAAGCTGTACAGCACCTTCCCACGATGGAACAAAATTAATAGAAAGATAGACTGGAGCGGTTTTGGCAATCAATTTTGCCCGCTCGCCTACCAAAATCAGCGTATCAAGCGTAGAAGATTTATTCAAAAATCGGCCAATTTGTCGGTGCCAATAGGCTTCCTTGTCACCCAGTTCAAGCATATCACCAAGAATTGCAACCTTAGAGCCGGGGCTTTTCATTTGATCAAAAGCGGTCAAAGCAGCCTTCATGCTTTCAGGATTTGCATTATAGCAATCACTAATGATGAGGCCGCGATCATTCTTGATTTTTTTTGTCTGGAAACGATTTTCAAACGATTTATATTCACCAAGCGCATGGACTAATGTATCAAGCGGAATATCGAGAAAATAGGCAACGGCACTTGCAGCCAAAGCATTGTTAATCAACCCTTGATGATTCCCTTGCAAAACGACTTCCGCCTTTTTGCCAAACCACTTGAGCGTAAACTTTGAGCACAAGTTGCCATCAGCATCTTGAACCACACTCACTCGCCGTGCCTGCACCTGGTTACGCATCTTAAAACCAAATTTTGTAATTGGATGACGGTAGGTGACAGAGGTTAAAAATTCTTGGTCACCAAATACAATGCCTATATTTTGTGGCGTAAAATAGTTAAAAAGCTGTCGCTTTTGAGCACAAACTTCTGCTAATGATCCAATGTGTTCCACATGAGAATGAGCAATGCAGGTAATAATTCCGATAGTTGGACGTAGAATGTCGGCAAGCTCTGCTAAAACATCTTTGTGATGCAAACTCACTTCAAAGACACCTACTTGCACATCGGCGGGCATGCGCAGAATATTGGCACACAAGCCAAGAACTGTATTTTGATTTTTATATGAAACGTATGCTGATCGCTGCGCTGTTGCAAAAATGATACGCAATATCTCTTTGGTTGTTGTCTTTCCAATAGAACCGGTAACACCAATAATAGGACAGGTAAATTGCTGTCGCCATGCTTTTGCAAGATCGATTAATGCTTGGAATGTATCGGGTACCGCTATGACAAGTTTATTGCGTAACGCACCAGCGTGCTGTGTTTTAATCTGATCATAAGAATCAACAGAAACCAACAAAGCACCTGCTTCTTTTTCAAGAACCTGAGCAATAAAATCATGGCCATCAACCTTGTTACCTTGCAGTGCAACAAAAAGATCATTTTTTTCAACATCACGACTATCAAAGCTGACACGAATTTCTTGGTCGCTCAACTGAAATAAAGATGCGTGTCCATGGACACCATCAACCCACAACGTTGCGTACGGAAGTGCTGCTTGTAAAAAAGTTTTGCTTAATACCATAAATTCCCACAGTGACGATCAATTCAGCTATCTTATTAGACGACGACAGTATGAAGGACAACTTACGTGTTCCATGGTATTTGTCAAGATCGTCTAGCAAGCTTTAATGCGTAATTCTGCTTTGTATGGCTCGAGATTCTCAGTTATAAAGTTAGAACTCATCACATAAGAATCTCTCAACCCTCATATGATGAGTTCAATTTTTTAATGCAGCACCTTGCGAGGCTTACTCCCTTGCGCAGGCGCAATCAATCCATCAATTTCTAACTTCTCAATAATGCGGGCAGAACGGTTAAATCCAATACGATATTGTCGTTGCAACATTGAAATAGATATTTCATTAACCGATTTAAGGAAAGCAACTACTGAATCGTACAACTCATCTTCTTGCTCATCGCTAGAAGTATTGTTACAACGAGTTAACTCTTCATTCAAATCAAGATATGCAGGAGCCGCTTGTGCACGCAAATAACACGCCAGTCGTTCAATCTCTTGGTCTGAAACAAAAGCTCCGTGTACACGACGTAAATCGGGAGATGCAGCATTCATGAATAACAAATCACCACGCCCTAACAATTTCTCTGCCCCTGATGCATCAAGAATAGTACGTGAATCAACTTTTGATGAAACACGAAATGATATGCGGCTTGGAAAGTTCACTTTAATCAAACCGGTTACCACATCAACCGACGGCCGCTGCGTCGCCACAATCAAGTGTATACCGGCCGCACGTGCCATCTGTGCCAATCGAATAATATGCATCTCAACATCGCGTGCCGCAACCATCATCAAGTCAGCAAGCTCATCAATCATCACCACAATAAACGGCATGGGCTCAAATGCACCACCCTCTTTGTCCCGCTTTCCTTGAGCAGCAAGCCTTTGATATTCAACGACACTCCGAACACCAGCTGCAGCCATACGCTGATAACGCTGTTCCATCTCAGCCACCAACCACTTAAGCACACCGGCCGCTTTGTGCGGTTGTGTAACAATAGGAAAAAGCAGATGAGGAATATCGGTATACGGTGTAAACTCAAGCCGCTTGGGATCAATCAACACAAGCTTAAGTTCATCAGGCGTTCGCTTGCATAACAAACTCACAAGCATCGCATTCATGCCAACCGATTTTCCAGACCCTGTTGCCCCTGCAACAAGCACGTGCGGCATACTCAATAAATCCAACATCACCGGATTACCTGTTACATCGACACCTAGTACAAGTGGCAAGTAACCCGCAAATTGCTCAAATGCAGGTGTACATAATGCTTGAGAAATCAAGATATCTTGGCGAGTTTGATTTGAAATTTCAAAACCAACAACATTCTTGCCGGGAATGGGAGCAATAATTCTGATACTCAGCGCCGTAAGCACCATTGCCAGATCATCTTCAAGTGCAATAATTTTACTAATTTTGCTATCAATATCCGGCTTGTATTCAAATAACGTAATGACAGGCCCTGGGGTGATAGCAGTTACCTGACCATTCAAGCCAAACCGCGCTAATTTTTCTTCAAGCATTTTACCACGCCCAGCGTATAGTTCCTGCTCATGGCCTACATCAACACGTATAGGCTTTGCCGTAAACGCATGCGCATCGGGTAAAATAAATTGATTGTCATCAACATCCGCATGTGTCTCAGTCTCATCACACAGTTGGTCATACCACAACTGGCCATCGGATAAACGTAACGAAAAAATGTTAACGCCAAGCACAGAGTTTGGCAGGCGGTGCAAAGAATATTTTCCTATTTTGGTGATAACACTTTTGGTTCGAACCGACATCTCTCCTAAAGCTTCATATGAAATGTCGGAACACAATTGAGCAATTGAAGCTTCTTCAAGCGTACAGTCTTGAGCATCAACGGGCATAGGAGTTTGAGCTTGCTCAAAACCTTCAACCTCTTCTTGAGCTTTTTGAGTGAAAATGTGCTGGCCTGCTGCATGTGCAGGCTCAAAGACAACTTGAATTACGCTTTTGACCGGCTTAATAGTTTGATACATTTTTTTAAACGCTTTGCATACAAAAGCAAGCATCAATTTCAATAACGAATACGCTTGTAAGCTTAATACCCAGAACATATTTGCAAAAAATTGCATACACCGAAGAGCGATATCAAATAATGAAATACGTGCTGCAAAAAGCAACCCTACCCAAAGCGTAGCGGTCAGCACAATCAGCGACCCTTGATAGCCACACAATGGATGTATCAACAGATCGACCACGTAACCAAGCAGTCCACCGGGCGCACGGTATAATGGATCAACGCGCAACACAGCACAAAGACCAGCAACAGCAATGCTTGAAGCTACGAGCCCTAACAAACGAGACCATGCTTCACCGCCCTGCAACATGCTCTTTGAGCTTTTCAAAGCAGAGCCAGACAAAAGTTCTTGCAACGTTTTGCGGCGCAACATCACTGCCGCACACAGCACAAAAATTAATAACACAACATATGCTGCACAACCAAATAAATAAAGCGCCAGCGCAGCACACTGTGCACCAAGAGCACCACCCCAATTGCGCACCGGACTTGGTTGCGTAGAAAAATAAAACAATGAAGCATCGGTTGAGTGATATGACAATAACGAAATAAGAAGATACAGAGTACTTGCAGCAAGTAACACACCACACATCTCTTTGACGTACTGCTGCGATGGCTTTTTTAAGAGTAGTTTTTTACGATTAATCATACCAACCCCTTTCCCCAATTAACATAAAATCCCATTCTTAAGGTACATCATTTGATACGAGGAAAATAAGATATTTTCATAATGAGGACGTAACAATATAAATCTCAAATCAAGTTTAAGAGAACATTAATCTAAAAAAAGCTTATTCACACAATGCTCTTTTAATCAAAAAACATTAACCAATCGCGAACTCGATAATTCAGAAAACTCAAAACAGTTGAACCAGTGAATAATTACCCCCCGCTCGTGGTGAGTGTTTTGTGAGGCCTTGGCGAACAAAACGTATCGAACCATTTGAGCGGTTCCGTATAATTATTTTTTCTCTAAAAGCCTCTCAAAATATGTATAATCTTGAAAATTTTAAGGATTCGCTCATATCCTTCGATACATCCGTCTTCGCCAAAGCTACGACGGACACTCAGGACGAGCGGGATGTAAAATGTGACCTGATCGAATTATTCAGTAAATTTCAATTATCGAGTTCGCATTAACCAAATAAGTAAACCAATTGGCACAATCATATAAAAGCCAAACAGATACATTTTGCGCGCAAGCGCAATTCTGTAGGCACATGCAAATAATAGATAAGCAACAATTGTTGAAAGCACCATGGTAAGCATCAGCGCTGGAGTGAAAATTTTAAACCATTCAGGATGCTTTATAAACTCACCTACGCCATTAACAAAAAAACCTGCAATCACCAACGGAATAAAAATCACAAATGATGCTTGAAAGGCACGACGAGGTGAGTATCCCAAAAGGCATGCCGTTACAAAGGTTATTGCAAAACGAGAGATTCCCGGGACTAGGGCAAGTCCCTGTACAAAGCCTAAAATGAGTGCGGAGTTAACCCATCCCCTCATTGAACATATCCAGGAAAATCCAGACTCATTTTTATCCTTCCACCGCAGCAGCACAAACAACAACATCGTGATACAAAATCCAACCAGTAACACCGGTGGCGTTGGTGAAATGCCTCCAACTTTGAATAATAATTTTCCAAAACCATAAACGCATACCGAAACAACATCTGCAATAAATGCCCATGAAATAATGTTAAATGCTAACCCCAAACCGCGCCGCTGCGTGTCAGAAATTCTGCGCCCACGAAGCACATGTGCACATGCACCAACACACTGTTTTGCAACTGGCCACCACGAAGAAAAAAAGAATGTAAGGAGCACAATGAGTGTTGGACCATGCAGAAAGTGGTCGAAGTGCTCAGGAAGTGCATATGAAAAATTGTTCATCTTTACACAGAGCATGCTTGCAAGCATCATATGCCCCGAACTGCTTATTGGCAGCGACTCTAAGCAAACCTGCACAACCACAACAAAGAGTAATTCATTCATTCAAAATATCCTTTCATGAAATTTTCTTGCATTTGCACTGTAGATCTTGCTACCTTGTTTTTGTCTATCAATTTAGCATGGCTGTCTGAGCAATAGAACAGTCTTTTGCACCCCAAGAAAAAAAACTTGATATCTGAGCGCATGTTCGCTAACCTATCAGCGTTGTTATAGTCGATGCGCGTGACAAACGCGATAGATTGAGATGAAATACACGGTCAACACACTGCAAATTGGTTGGTATTAGTATTTGACAACACCAAAAAGAAGAGAGGAAAGGAGGCTCAATCACAAAAGTATCTTAAAGCTGATGATCAATCATTTAAAAATATTCACGGCATTTCCGTTATCTCCTGTACACACTGACGCCGTTGCAGACACACTTCATCAAAGACGCACATAATTTTCTGTACCTTGTCCTTGTTTTCTAGACAGGATGATACGTAAAAGGCACACGTTTAAAGCTGAAATTGTGGAGACAGAATATGAATAAAGCAATCAAGGGTTTATTAGTTGCGATGCTCGCAGTAAGCGCAACTGTCCAAGCTAGCACAAACAAAACCTTTTTACTGCCTCGCTCGCATGGTGTAAACCTTCCATTGGAATTGAGCACATTCAACCAGCTCATTCATCGTAAAGCAGCCGATAAATTTGGCGCTAATTTTCAAGCAACAGGCTTTTTTAACCGCACAGCAAGTGAAGATGAAACAGGCGAATATTTCGGTATTCAAGATAACAGCACGTTCTTGTTGAACAATGGAAAAACTGGTGCTGCAGTAGCAGACCTTGATTTTTTCTTGCACAACCAAGGTGCTGCCGCTGCTGATGCAACCGTTAGACTTCACCCAAAGCAAGAAGCTTGGGGCGTTCGCTTTGACTATTTCCAAGATTTAGAAAAAATAGTCAAAGGGCTTTACCTTAAAGCAACTGTTCCTGTAGTTCATGTTGAAAACAATGTTGAACTCAGAACAGCTGGTACTACTGCTACAAACATGAACAACTACCTGCGCGGAAGCTTCAGCAATACAACTCTTAATACAGCTAATGCTCAAGCAGCTCTTGATCACCTCAAGATGGATGGCAAGAATGACTCAACCGGTGTAGCAGACATCGACATCGTACTTGGCTATAACTTTATGCACAAAGACTGCCATCATGTTGGCATCAATATCGGTTTCACCATCCCAACCGGTGATGAAGCTGATAGCGTTCATGCATTCGAAGCTATTGTTGGGAACGGCAATCACTGGGCATTTGGTGCCGGCTTTGATGCAATGTTCCGCCCATGGGGTAATGAAGATCACAACATCAAAATTGCCGCTGTTTTGAACTATCGCTATATGTTCAAAGAGTCAGAAAAACGTACATTAGGCATCAAAGATGCTGCGGGCAACGTTCTTGATTGGGGACACTACCGTTTGCTTGGAAAAATTGGCACCGCTGCAAATGCACAGTTGCTCACACCAGCTGCAAACGTTACAACACTCAATGTTGATGTAACACCTGGCAGCCAACTTGATGGTATCATTGGACTCACCTACAACAACGGCGGCTTCTGTGTAGATTTAGGTTATAACCTTTTCTGGAAAGACCAAGAAGAAGTTAAAATTAAATCTGGCACATTTACCGACGGTGTATGGGGTATTGCAGCTACAACATTTGATACAACCAATGCAGGCGTAGCTACAGTTGGTAATGCTAACGCAGCATTAAACCTTACTCAAGCTGTTAACGTAGCAAACCTTGTAAGATCATCAGCTGAAACCGGCTCACAACTTACACACAAAATCTATGCCGGACTTGGTTATATGTTCTCAGAGTGGGAATGCCCACTTATGCTCGGTGCTGGTGGCGGCTATGAATTCCGTGGCTCAAACGATGCACTTGAAAAATGGGAATTGTGGCTTAAGATTGGCATTGGATTCTAATCCAACGCACAATAAAGAGCTTCATAAGGGTCGACAGAAATGTCGGCCCTTTTTTTACTGAGATGTATAAGGATTACTGCTTTCACATTTACTTTTTATTACGCAAGAAAGACAGAGAAGAAATAATACTTCATGATTCACAAAAAATTTTGCTAGGATGGAAAAGCGTAAAAGTTATTGTTCGTTTTCAACAAGACATCATAAAAGGAGAAATCTTATGTTGAAAAAACATCAAATCATATCGTTACTTTTGGTAACCGCACTTGTAAGCAATTCCTGTTTTGCAGCAACAGACAAAAAAGAGGCTGCAAGCAGCACAGCCGAATCGTGTCCGCTTAAACATAATCATGCCAAAGCATCATCATGCCCGCTCAAAAATGAAGCCGCTCAATCGCATGATCATGATAAAGGACAAAGCTGTCCATTGAGCAAAGGCAAATCTTGCCCTGCAGCAAAAAAAGCTTATTCAAAAACAATGACACCAAAACAACGCTCTTGGACAGATAGATTCTTTAGCAAAAAAGAAACCAAAGAGGCTAAAGACGCTAAGGATAGCAAAAAAGCTCCTTCAAAAAAAACAGCTCCTCGAGAACGAAAAACAAAAGAACCTTCAAAAAGCTGGTGGGGTTTCTGGGGCGAAGACAAAAAAGAAAAAAATGCTGAAAACCGCACACTTAAAGGTCAAAAAGCTCGCCGAGCAATGAGAACAGGCGATAAAAAAACCGTAAGCAAAAAAGACCGCCGTAAAAAAGCAGCTCGCAAATCACGTAAAGCTCGCAAGTCTGACAGAAAAGGCAAAGCTGACAAAAAAAGAAAGTCGGGAAAAGGCAAAAAGGGTGGTAAGAAGAAGAGAGATGGCAAACGCAAAAAAGATAAAAAGAACAAAAAAAGCAAAAAAGATGATCTAGCACTTATTGAAGTAAAATAACTCACCTGACGCATTTAGTGTTGAATTACAAAAACCCCGCAAGCATCACAAGCTGCGGGGTTTTTTACTCAAAAGCTTGATCTGACAATAACTGCTGAACAAGCTTGAATAATGATATACAACAAAAGATACTTGCGTTGGATATGCTTTTCCATCGAAGATTCATTGAAGAACAAATTTGTATTGGTGGATCCCGGCTCGGTGGCAGGGATGACATCAAATGTAGTGTTGCGTGATTTTTAGAATAGGAGAAGAGAGATGAAAAATAGTCCTTGGATAGTTCAAGCACTGCTTATCGTAGCGCTCACAGCCCCATTGCTGAACGCGTCAAACGATTCTCATAGCAAGAAAACATTTTTATCCGCACGCCCATCAGGCGTTAACTTGCCACTTGAATACACCACGTGGCATGACCACGTCTACCGCAAAAACGAAGCAAAAACTCACACAAGCCTCCAATTTGTTGGCTTCTATCAAGAGTCAAACAAAGGTGATGCCCAAGGCAAATATTTTGGTATAGGTAACGGAACTAATGCATTTCGCATCGATACAGCCGCAGCCGCAGGCGTTGAACTTGATAACAGATTTCTTATCCATAACAATGCTGGACTCAGCACACTTGCGGGAACTGTATCACTCAGACCAAAGACTGAAAGTTTCGGCTGCTTAGTACAATTCTTCCAAGACTTTGACCTATCGTGTGGTTCAATATTCATCACCGCAAGCTTACCAATTACCCATGTCAGCCGCACCATGCACCTCAAAACTGCCGATGATGTACTGTTCAACGGCTTTTCAGTTCAAGACGTTTTTGCAGGACGAGTAACACAAGACGATGCAGCCAACTTGCAAGCAGCGCTGGACCATGCCAAAATCGATGGTCGCCGCACTGCAATAGGTCTTGCAGATGCTGACTTGCAACTTGGATTCCGCGTTGTAGACAAAGAAAAACACCACGTATACCTCAACATAGGCCTGACTATCCCTGCAGGCAACCGCGTACGTGGCGAGTACCTTTTTGAGCCAATTTATGGCAACGGAAGCCACACCGGGCTTGGCTTTGGCATTGATGCAGGCATCGATGCATGGACACATGAGAAGGCTAAACTCCGAGCACTTTTTAGCACCGATTACCGCTATCTCTTTGAAGGAACCGAGCACCGCACCGTGGGCATAAAAGGCAAGCCGCTCAACCACTACTTCTTGGCAGCACATCTTAACCAGGTAAATAAAGCGCTTTTCCCTGCAGCTAATGAACTGACACAAGCGCTGCGCGTCAAGCCTGGCTCTCAAATGGAAGTCATGGCGATGCTGAGCTTTTTGAGCAGTAACTTTGTCGTTGACGCCGGATATGACCTGTTCTGGAAAGATCAAGAGTCCGCATGGGTTAAGCGCTGGAAAGATAATAACGTGTATATCGCAAATGTTGAGTACGACACCAGCAACGCATTTGATTTGAGTGACGCCGCTCATGGCCTAGGTAGTACGCCTATCAATGCTGCGGACCTTGATGTCGATGCGGTCAAAACCCCATCACTCTTCACCCACAAACTGTTCGCGGGCTTTGGATATACCTGCATGGTCACACGCACATTCCCTCTGAGTATTGGCCTTGGTACTGCGTATGAATTTGCAGTTACCAATGCTGATATCGAACAGTGGGGAGTTTGGTTTAAGCTTGCAGGATCATTCTAAAAA
>Ga0154020_10000974_pt1 | contig 35356 bp, 27 predicted proteins | sample Klosneuvirus_201_FD_109709 | JGI IMG/M metagenome (GOLD analysis project Ga0154020, IMG submission 109709) | Active sludge microbial communities from wastewater, Klosterneuburg, Austria - Klosneuvirus_20160825_MG | ecosystem: Engineered > WWTP > Aerobic digester > Activated sludge | place...
AGATTTACAAACCGATCTACGATTATGTCAACTCTGCAATTCCTGCTGAGAAACGATTGATGATGATGCTTCAAAAGAAATTGAAATCGCTGGACGCGAATACCACGTCCAATCAGAAGTCATCAACAAAGATTCTGGACGTTCCTGATTTTCTTAACAAGTATGGAGACCGCATTGTCGCGGAGTATTTAAAAGAGAATTTGGAGGTCAACACGTTATTGGATGATCCATTGGGTCTGGCAACACGAGAAGTAGATGGAGCAGAACTAGAGGATGCAGCGCATCGAGTTTCTGGCAGAGTAGCTGTGCTTTCCACAGCCATGCAGCAAGATTTTTACAACGAAATATCCAACCGATACAATGAGTATGTAGAGTATCTTAAACAGATCGGTGAGTATGATCTTGAAGTAGAAGCAATGGATCTCCAGACAGAAACTCAATCTTCCAGGGCTGTTATCGTGGGCAAAGGTGGAACAAGTGAGTTTGGCGATGACAGCATTTTGGAGACGGTCATGGCGAACGTTTTAAAGAAACCATTCTCACGCCAGGAGCTAAGCAATCTCCTGGTCGAATCACTTCAAGGTAGAGAAGGAAGAGAATTGCAAAAGGAAGTGAAGCTGGAGTATGAGGGTTACATGGAGGAGCAACTTAATCGTGAAATCGCTGAGAATGTTTCCTACTATGAAGACCTGATACAAAAGATTCCACAAGAGAAGAAGATTCAAAAGCTTCTTGAAAAAGGTACAGCAGATGAAGCGCAGGAAGTCATCCAAGCCAGGACAAACGAGTTACACAAGGCAATGGCTGATTCTGAAGAAAAGATCAAACGGTCTTTCAATAACCGGAGGCAATACCTGGAGTCAATTTTCAGCTCATTCTATGTAGGACGAAATCTTAACTATCCGGTCAATAGCTATGATGGCGGTCAAGAGTTAGCGCCTGCCGTCTTCCTGGGATTCATCATTGACAGGAAAAAGAAGAATCCTTATGCACCAAGCTCGATGAGACTACGCTTTGCGTTGGCTAGTAGCAATAAGTACATCGCTATTCCTGCGAGCTATGCACAAGATGTTCGGGCCATTATCGGAGCAAGTGTGGGATTACCACACCTGGATAAAGAGTCACTATTAGCCAAATGGGAAGCTTCAATTAAAGAGAGTACTGTAGATAGAAAGATTCGCCACATCATTACCGGGAATGTGCTTCAGGCATTCAGTGCTTTTAAAGGAAAGCTGGTGAGCTACACGACAATTGATGGTGGAATCAAGAAAGGCATTCTTATGCCAGAATATTGGGAGCCAAAAAATGATGTGCAACAAAAAACCGTGGTTCCTATTTCCAGGGCAATGAAAATCATTCGCTCATTAACGATTGGATCAAGCATCACCACGAAAAATGGAGTTTCCATTTTCAGGCAACCCGACAAATTCAAATTAGTAGTCTCCGCAGCCAGATCAAAAGGTGGTGACACCTACCTTGATCCTGATCTTCTGAACATCGTTGATCGAAACAACTTTGAAAAGATTTCGGATCGTATGACTGCTTTAGTGGATGAAAACAGGATAGAGGAGTTCGTCCAGGTATTACAGGAGAAATTCAATGACAGCGTTTCGCTGAGTCCTCCGCAATACGAATTGATCAAAGGAGAAATTCCTAAAAGGGAAAGCAGGGCAAAACCTATCATGGTCGTCTTACCCAAACAATCACAATCTCAAATGGAGCAACTGGAGCTTGAAGCTCTTGCTCTGGAACTCGAATTAGAACTATTAAACTTTGCAGCGTAATGATAACGGCTAGTAATTATTTTATTGAAGTGGAGCGAATCGGTGTAAACACGTTGCCGGAAACGCTACAGAAAGGTCATGACCTGGTAGTGAAGAGTACATCCAACGGAGCGAATTGGGCTACCTATCAAAGTAGTGAAGGCATCAAAAAGGTCATTGACCTATACTTTCAAAAGCTGAACGACTTCGCCTCAACTTTGAAACCGAAGGAAGCTCAACAAACCCAAGCTAAGGCTACCTCGGAACCAAAGAGGAAACCCGCAAACGGAAAAAGCAAAGAACGGAAGGCTTCCCCCAAAAAGGTGAAGGAGAAGAAAGAGCCAAAGAATGTAAAGCATGTTGAGCATATCCGAGAAGAAGTGAAATACATCAAAAGGTATGTCGGACTGCACAACAAGGTGAAATCTCCTAATGCCATCCTTTCATTCATCAAGGCCTTGCAGCGGTCCATCGTTCAAAAGCTCATCCGTAAAACCTCACCGTTGGCAGAGGAAATTGAAATGATTCAGAACAAGCTTGTTCAGGCGTACAACAAGATGAAGGGAGAAGAATCTTTTGCCATTAATGAGAAAGACCTGAATCACCTGGTCGCCATTGCTGGAGGTGAAAAGGTTTATCCCTCCATAATCGTCATCAAGCGGTTTATTGGATTGCAGGGGCAAGACGATGAGAAAAAGATTAACAGTTTCCTCAAACAACTGGAGAACCTGGTGGCAAAAAAGGAAATCTTAAAGGATGATCCCTATGCGGATAAGGTCAATGCTATCTACAAGAGCCTTAAGCAAAGAACAAGTAGCAAAATTTCGATTTCCAAAGCGGAGTTAAATGGCCTGGAAGGAATTGTAAAAGCATGTGGATGCAAAGATGGAGTTGGAAGGATTTACGATACAGGTGGAAAGAAACTTAGGCCATGCAAAAGGAAGACGTATTCGGATGCAAGTCGTGGAGCTTGCTCACACAACAAGGGATTAAGCGGAGTGCTTACAGCTGAGGAAATGGCCAATCGAAAACTTGACCTGCTTAGCTTCTTTTCATTCTGGCAATCCCTGTTCGGAAATCCGGCTAAGAACTTTACGATGATGTTTCATGGAGAGCCTCATAATGGAAAGACTATTTTCCTATTGAAGCTTGCGCAATACCTGGCTGAGAATTTTGGAGATGTTCTTTATGTGTCATCCGAGGAGTTTGCATCGCCTACGATGACCAAAAAGGTAAATGAGTTCTTAAATCCTTTACCTGCGCGATTACATTTTGCTGAAAACTTGCAAGACCCTAATCTTTCGAATTATCAGTTCATCATCCTTGATTCAGTGAATGATTTGGGATTAAAGATCAATGAGTACAAGGAGATGCGAAAAGAGCATCCGGATACTGCTTTCATCTTCATACTTCAACACACAAAGGCGGGAGACTTCAAAGGTGGAAAAGACTGGGAACACATTGCCGAGATAGCTGGAGAAGTTCATAAAGGCGTGGTGACAGTAACTAAAAACCGATATGCTCCTAAAAGCACCCTGGATTTCTTCAGACAATTTGGAATACAATGGCAGGAGCCACAAAGCAAGAGTTAAAACAAATCAAAAGAATTATTAACAATCTAAACAGACAGATATGGAGGCAAGTGAAGTTGGTACAAAGGCAGGCATAGGGGGATTTTTGTCTAAAATCCTCGGAGCTGGTGTAAAGGAGACAGTCGATTCAATAGGAAACGCAATCGACAAGATCGATAAGTCGGATGAGAAGCTTGAACTTCAATTGAAGTACAAAGAACTTCTCCTGAATATGGAAGGAGCTTGTATTGATTATGAAAGCAAACTCCTTGAGAGCAAGACGAAAATCATTGAATCAGAAACAAAGGGGGAGAGCTGGCTTCAGAGAAACTGGCGACCTGTACTTATGTGCATTTGCATGTTTATAGTTTTCAACAACTATGTGCTGGTGCCGTACTTCAATTTACCAGTAACAACCCTCGATGATCACATTTGGACGATGATGGATTTGGGCGTTGGTGGTTATGTGGCAGGTCGATCCCTTGAGAAGATTAGTGAGAACCTAGGGCCAGTTCTTTATAATGCGAGAAAAAGGAAAAAATAGTTTTGGAAGTGGTTTGTTGGTATATATTTAAGGAGCGAAAGAATGGGTGCGGTGGGATTGAAATCTTCGCGGTGGACTCCGGAGAGACTTAGACAATTTAAAGGATTTGAAAACTTCAGTGATGAAGAAGCAGAAAGAGCTATTGAGACCATCGAAAGACTGGCTCGCATCTTGCTTTCAATTCACATGAGAAACTATCAAGAAAATGAAAAATCTGAAAATTCTTCAAAACTTCGGGAAGGGTCAAAAGAAAATCAAGAGTGGTAGCAAGAATGCAATTATTTATACGCGAGTATCAAGTAAAGAGCAAACGGAAAATCTGAGTCTTGAAGTTCAGCTAAAAGGGTGTGAACAATTTGCCATCAAGAGTTCATTGCAAGTAAAAGGAAGATTTGGCGGAACATATGAGAGTGCGCAGACGGATGAAAGAAATGAGTTCAAGCGAATGGTCAGCTTCGCAAAAAACTATAAAGAAGGAATTGCTTACATCGTTGTTTACAGTCTTGAAAGGTTTAGCCGCACAGGTGAGAATGCAATTTGGTTATCGAGGCAACTAAGAGAGTTAGGAATTGCAATTGTTTCAGTTACTCAACCAATTGATACAAGTAATCCTTCAGGAGTATTACAACAAAACATTCTATTCTTATTCAGTCAATACGACAATGATTTAAGACGTCAGAAGTGTGTTGCAGGAATGAAGGAAAAGCTTGTAAGAGGTGAATGGGTTGGTGGTGCTCCCGTTGGATATTTCTACGATCGGTCAGATACCAGAGTTCAACGAATTGTTCCCAACGAACAAGGGAAGTTGATACGCAAAGCTTTTGAAATGAAAGTCCACGAAAAGCTTTCAAACACTGAGATCGCTGAAAGGCTTTCCAAGCGTGGATTAAAACTTAGCAGAAAGAGAATTTCAGAAATATTAAGGAATCCATTCTACTGTGGATTCCTTTCTCATTCTTTACTGGAAGGACAAGTGGTGAAAGGAAATCATGAACCTATTGTTTCCGACAAAATCTTCTTTCTGGCAAACGAGGTTATTAAAGAATCTAAAGCCAATCTTTCAGGGTACAAGCATAAAAAGGAAAATGACAATGTTCCTTTAAAACAATTTGTTTATTGCGCAGAGTGTGGCACTCCGTTTACTGCCTATATCGTTAAAAGCAAGCAGTTGTATTACTATAAGTGCAATAAGATAGGATGTAAGTGTAACAAAAGTGCCAAGCATCTTCACGCTCGTTTCCAGGAGCTTCTATCTGCGTTCCAAACTAATGAATTGTGGGTACCCGTATTACGACATAAAATTCTTGAACAGTATGAGGAGGTAGTTAAAGAGAATGCCTCTGGCAATAAGGAAATAAAAACTAAACTAACAGACCTAAAACAGAAGCTTGAAAAAGTTGAGGAAAGATTTGCGTATGGTGAAATCGATAGATCGATCTATGAGAAAATTTCTGAAAAATTAAAGGCTGAGTTAACTGACTTAAGCAATGAAATTGAAAAGTCATCTTTGATTTTATCGAACCCACTAGACCAGGTGAATAAAGCACTTGAAATCATGTCAAATTTAGTGAATTTGTGGCTTTCTGGTGGGTCTAAGGAGAAGAAGAATATCCAAAATCTACTCTTCCCGAAGGGATTATTGTATGATCGAAAAATAGACCATTATCGAACCGATGAGGTCAATCCAGTACTCGCTCTAACTTACTCATTCTCAGAGTCGCTAAGACAAAATGAAAGCGGACAGGAAGGAAAAATTCCTCACCTGTCCGCTTTGGTAGTCCCAACGGGAATCGAACCCGTGTTACCAGAATGAAAATCTGGTGTCCTAACCCCTAGACGATGGGACCGTCTTAAAATTTCGAGTCGCAAAGATAAATCCACTATCCGCAAATGCAAACGTAACCGTTAAAAAAGTTACCCACACAACTTATATTTCATTGGTTTTGGCACCAAGTAAGCCTATTTTTGACATCGCAATTTTAAACCTCTATCACAATGACAAAAGTTGGAATAAATGGATTTGGTCGCATCGGCCGCCTTGCTTTCAGAGCTGCCATGGGCCGCAAGGACATTGAAATCGTGGGTATTAATGATCTGGTTGATCCGGATTACATGGCCTACATGTTGAAGTACGACTCAACCCATGGTAAGTTTGAGGGTACAGTAGAAGTAAAAGATGGCAACCTGATTGTAAACGGAAAAAAAATCCGCGTAACCGCAGAAAAAGATCCTGCTAACCTTAAATGGAATGAGGTAGGTGCCGAAATAATAATTGAATGTACCGGCTTATTTCTTACGCAAGTCGATGGCCAGAAGCACATTGCCGCTGGTGCTAAAAAAGTAGTATTCTCCGCGCCTGCGAAAGACGATACCCCAACCTTTGTAATGGGTGTAAATCATAAAAATTTAAATGCAAGTCATACCATTGTATCGAACGCATCGTGTACCACCAACTGCCTGGCGCCAATCGCCAAGGTATTGAACGACAAGTTTGGAATTGTTGAAGGTCTGATGAGCACGGTACATGCGGTAACCGCCACACAAAAAACAGTGGATGGTCCTTCAACCAAAGACTGGAGAGGTGGGCGTGGTGGTTTCTCGAATATTATCCCTTCTTCAACCGGTGCTGCCAAAGCAGTTGGTTTGGTGTTACCCGAGCTAAAAGGAAAACTTACAGGCATGTCGTTCCGGGTTCCGGTAGCGAATGTATCGGTAGTTGACCTTACAGTGAAGTTAGAAAAGGCTGCATCTTATGAAGATATTAAGAAAGCGATGAAGGATGCATCGGAAGGTGAATTGAAAGGTATTTTAGGATATACAGAAGACGATGTAGTGTCTCAGGACTTTGTGGGCGATGCGCGTACGTCAATATTCGATGCGAAAGCCGGCATTGCTCTGAATGATAAATTTGTGAAAGTGGTTGCCTGGTATGATAACGAGTGGGGTTATTCAAACAAGTTGATTGACCTGGTGCAGGAACTGGCTAAGAAGTAAAATGTAAATAGATTAATGGAGACGCTGTCTCGAAGTTAAAGGCTTTGAGGCAGCGTTTTCTTTTTGGGTTAAAGTTTCAGATACGCCCCTATACTCCAGTTGGGTGAGGCCAGAATATTTCGGCCGGCAAAGGCAAAACCCCCTGAGCCCGATACACCCCACTTGTCATTTAATTGATAGTTAAGTTCTAACGTAGGGGATACATATTCTGTATTATTCGAAAAGATTCCATTCTGTGCTTCCTCGGCATTACCGTTGTAAAGCGATTGAATCACATTTAATTTTAGAATAGGAATAAACTTCTTGAGGGTTAAACCTACCTCTGCGCCAAAGCGCACTTCGTCCGAAAAGCTATTGGTGCGGTTGTTAAATCCTGCATAAGCAGATACATAAACGGGCTTGGGGTAAAACGAATAACTGGCGTCCACCTTAAGCATTTGATTAAACTCGCCATCACCTGTTTGTAAAATTTGGCTAGAGCCACCAGCCGCAACACCCAAAGGCAAACCGAAAAGTAATGTGGCACTTACCACCACAGGTTTGTTTACAATCAGTCCGTATTTAATGGAGATATCGGTATCGCCAATAGATTGAAGTGCATCGCCCGGTTCGGTGTTTCCACTTTGGTTGTATTGAATTTCATTCAGTGTATTGCGAACAAAAAAAGGAAAATAGACGATACCTGTTAGTTGGCTGGAAAAACCATACTCGCCATAGATACTCGTGGTATACAACCGCACCGTGGTGATATCGACAATAGAACCATCTGGCGCAAAGAAATTGGAAGAACCAATAAAGTTCTGTGACAACTTAAAGTAACCACCCCGTTTGGGTTGGGGCCAACCCCCGCCACCAAAAGTCTGAATGGATACACAAATCAATAATATGAAAATTAGCTTCTTCATTAATTTAAATCAGCGTATCCAAAAGTTACCGTTGCTGGTTTGCATAAAATGATTACATACTGATAGTCTAACAAACCGGTTGTAGGACTAATGGCTGTAATGTCAAAAGTTTTAGCACCATTAGTTGTTATCTGTGCCACTTCCAAACCACTCGCCCGCACTTGGGCGCCATTGGTTGAATTAGCTAGATAAACGAAAGTGCCGAGGGCGAAACTTGTTTGAAAATTATTGCTGAGTTGAAGTATCAACTTGTTATCCATCACATTCAGCGTTGCTGTGCCGGCTGCGGTGTAGCCACCAGCCCCCACAAAGCTACCCGACCGGCCTCCACCCACCGAAAGCGTTATCACATTGCTCTTCACGCCTTCCGATTTCGCATGAACATCCACCATGCCCATACCCAATCCGGTAACTACTCCCATATTATCTACTGATGCAATGGATGCGTTTTCACTAAACCATTCAATCGTTCGATCCGCTAACGCCTGCGCTTCAATATTTTTTACCTCCACTGAAAGCGATACTGTTCCACCAATAGCTAAGGAAGTTTGATTGCCTGGTGTGCTAATCTCTACACTAGCTACTTGATTTTGATCTAAAACAACATTTACCTGAAAGGAAGATTCGGCAGTATTAAACGAGACAACAATAGTTGCCTGACCCGATGCGTTGCCTGTCACTAAGCCATCCTCATTTACTGAAGCAATTAGTGAGTTAGACGATGACCAGACAAGATCGACCATTTGCTCCACGCCATATTGGTCGTAGTATATAGCTGTTGATTGATAGGTATTCCCGTTTAGTATGGCAACGGGTTGCGACTCGGTTTCAATACTCTCTCCAACAATCGGATCATCGAGATAATCAACGCCAATACATCCGGCAAAAAAGAGAAGGCCTGATAATAATAAACTGTATTTAAGCATTTGCTCAATTATTAAAGGTTAAAGAAAAGCAAGAAAATCAAGCTTAAGGGTCAAAAGGACGACAAAGTGGCTATTTGAGGACTTCAATGAAGTCGATTAACCAGCATCTAACTGAATATCAGCTAAATAAAAACAACTTCTGCACGCTGGTTGATGTAAAAAGGACTTAAAAATTTATTTACGGATGTATGATTTAAGGCCTTATCGAAAAAATAGTTCGCTGGCAAGAACGCACATTTGAGATGCTAACCGCACTAAAAAATTATGGCTATGAAAGGGTTGACGAACGTGAGCGTACAGGCCAGAATGAAACAATTGCTGGTATTAATTGCGCTGGTACTGATTGGAATTCTATTTACACTTACCGTTAAGGCAAGTGAAGAAGTTGACTCCAAAATTAAATTGGAGAATAAGTAGAATGATCTATTAATGAGATAATAAAGAGGTTAGGAAACTAACCCGTTAAGATAGGGTGTTTGGTAAAGCCTCTGTGGGAAACTACAGGGGTTTTCTTTTTATGACTGTTTCAGTTCCTGTTTGTAGCTTTGCCTCATGTACTCGCAGGAAACTTTTCTTCATACACTGGCACCAACTTCTCCTTACCCGTTTCATATAGCTATCGAACGAGCTGAGGGTGTTTATCTGTATGGGCCTGACGGAAAATCCTACATGGATATGATCTCAGGCATCGGGGTTAGTGCCATCGGTCATCGGCATCCGCATGTTATTCAAGCCATCAAGAATCAACTCGATAAACATTTACATGTGATGGTGTATGGCGAATATATTCAAAGTGCTTCAAATACATTAGCCGAGAAGGTAACCTCGCTCCTTCCTCCAGCACTCAATTGTATTTACTTTGTAAACTCTGGAACCGAAGCCAATGAAGCAGCCTTAAAGTTGGCAAAACGGTATACCGGAAGAACAGAAATAATTTCATGTCGTAAGTCTTATCATGGAAGTACGCATGGTTCGCTTAGCGTATCAGGCAATGAAGTAAAGAAGCAAGCCTTCCGACCGTTATTGCCCGATGTTCGGTTTATTGATTTCAATAAAATTTCGGATCTCGAAAAAATCACGGAACGGACCGCCTGTGTGATAATGGAAACTATTCAAGGCGATGCCGGTGTGCGAATTCCTGATAAGGAATATTTGAAAGCTGTAAGAAAACGATGCAATGAGACGGGAGCGCTTCTAATTCTAGATGAAATACAATGTGGCATGGGGCGAACCGGCAAGTTATTTGCATTCGAGCATTTTGGAATTGTGCCCGATATTCTTACGGTGGCCAAAGCATTTGGCGGAGGTTTGCCCATCGGAGCTTTTATAGCGTCAGAAGAAAAAATGAAAACTCTTTCACGCGATCCGATGCTTGGTCATATTACTACCTTTGGGGGCAATCCCGTTTGTTGTGCTTCGGCTCTTGCCACTCTTGAAGTAATTGAAAAAGAAAATCTTTTGGCAACCGTAGAAAGCAAAGGACAACTATTCGAAGGATTATTGCAGCATCCAAAAATAAAAACGATGCGAAGAATCGGGCTACTGTTTGCGTTTGATTTCGATTCGGAACAGACTGTAAACAGTATTGTAAACTACGCGAAGGAAAATGGCGTGATCTGTTATTGGTTTCTATCTCACCCCAATAGTTTCCGGATTGCTCCACCTCTTACCATTACGGAACAAGAAATTAAAAAAGCATGTTCTGTTATTTTGCAAGCCATTGATCAAGCGTAAACTAAACTATATACTTGCTTATTAAAAGCACAGCAACATGAAGCAAACTGAAACTTTTGACAGGCTTGATTACACTTATAAACTTCTCGTAATTATCGCATTAGTAATCACCGCAAGTCTGCTAGCCAGTGACATCGTGGTGCCCATCTTGATTTCAGCGATTCTTGCGATCGTACTTTTACCTGTTGTAAAGCGATTCGAAAAAAAAATGTCAGCTACGCTTTCCATTACTTTGGTATTAATTGGTTCATTCTTGTTTTTTATAATGGTGGGCGTGCTCATCATCAATCAAGTAAAAGATTTGGTAAGTGATTTGCCCCAATTAGAATCTAGATTCAGCAGCCTGGTAGATCGCCTCAGTGAAACACTAAACACCTTTGGGGTTAGCGCAACCGAACAAAATCAACTCTTAAAACGAGGGCTTAGTACACTGGGCTCTTACGCCACCGATTTACTGGCAGCCACCACCAACATTATTTCGCTGGTTATTCAGGTACCTATTTACATATTTTTGTTCCTCATTTACCGCAATCGCTTCAGGGTGTTTATGATGAGCTTGCTGCCCGATGCTCAAGATATAACCTGGAAACGAGATGTTGAAAATGTTATTCGTGGTTACATTTCCGGATTACTTTTGGTAACGCTGATTATTGCCGTCCTAAACAGTGTAGGTTTATTGATACTTGGTATTGAGCATGCTATCTTCTTTGGAATTCTATCAGGCGTACTAACTATTATTCCATATGTAGGAATTTTTATTGGAGCTACCTTACCGGTTTTAATGGCATTGCTTACCAAAGATAGTCTTTGGTATCCGGTAGGAGTAATCATTATTTTTTCAATCGTTCAATTTCTAGAGGGCAATTTCATTACACCACGAATCACCGGCTCCAAGGTTAGCATCAACGCGCTGGCTGCCATTTTCTCATTGCTGATTGGGGGAAAAATCTTGGGCATCGCAGGAATGATTTTGGCTATTCCACTCCTCGGACTTTCCAAAATAATACTTTCGAACACCCGTCACTTAAAAGCCTTCGTTATTTTAATTGAGGATGTACCCATCGAAAATATTTCAGAAGAACCACAAGACGATGCTTCGAATGATCCGCATCAAAGCGATTCAACAACCAAATTATGATTGGTATAAATACAAATGTCAGCAGCAATCATCATGCTTTCTCGAACTATCTCTTCAGCCGAAAGTTGGGGAGCATGTTTCTTTAATGCCAGCGCAGCCGATTGTGCGTACATAGCACCTGAACCAATAGCAGCAACCTGATTATCGGGTTCCAATACATCCCCCGTTCCTGAAATTACCAGAATCTCATCTTTATTAGCGGCAATCAACATGGCTTCCAGTCTACGCAGAAAGCGATCCATACGCCAGTCTTTGGCCAATTCAATCGCAGCTCGTTTCATATTGCCGCCATGCGCATTTAGCTTTTCATCGAAGCGATCAAGAAGTGTAAAGGCATCGGCCGTAGAGCCGGCAAAACCCACAACCACTTTCCCCTCCTGCAGTTTACGGATCTTCTTTACATTACTTTTAGCTATGGTATTACCCATCGTTGCCTGGCCATCGCCAGCAATAGAAACTTTTCCATTGTGAAGGACGGCAAGAATGGTTGTAGAATGTATTTTTTCCATGGGCTTATTCAGGGGATCGTATGAGCAGTTATGCTCGGGTCTAAATCAAAATCCTAACGGGATCTTCCAATAGTCCTTTCAAGGTTTTTAGGAAAGCTGCTCCGGTAGCTCCATCTACAACCCGATGATCGCATGACAAGGTCACTTTCATAATATTGCCAACGGCAAGTTGTCCGTTCTTTACAATGGCTGTTTCTTTAATACCACCAACAGCCAGAATACAAGCATCTGGTGTATTAATGATGGCGGTGAATTCTTCAACACCAAACATACCCAGATTTGAAATTGTAAATGTACTTCCCTCCCATTCGCTTGGTTGAAGTTTTTTATCGTGTGCTTTCTGAGCCAACTCTTTTACTTCTACCGCGATGTGTGAAAGTGATTTATTATCTGCAAAACGAATCACTGGAACCAATAAGCCATCCTTCACAGCCACTGCTACCCCAATATGTATATGACGATTTTTACGAATCTTATCGCCCAGCCAGCTTGAGTTTACATCCGGATGTTGACGAAGTGCTGCGGCCGTTGCTTTTAGGACAATATCATTAAAGGAAATTTTTACGGGAGCAATTTCATTCATACTCTTACGAGCCTCCACGGCTTTGTCCATGTTAATCTCCATGGTAACGTAGAAGTGCGGAGCCGTAAACATGCTATCAGAAAGTCTGCGTGCAATTGTCTTTCGCATTTGTGACACAGCTACCTCTTCAAAACTTTCTTCTCCTACCACATTTGGCAATACAACCGGAGTGGAAGTTTTTCCGCCAGCTGCTGGAGCAGCTGATGGCTTATAAGATTCCACATCTTGTTTGGTTATTCGACCCCCTTCGCCACTACCTTTAATTTTCTGAATATCAAAACCAAGATCTTTAGCCATCTTCTTCGCTAGCGGTGAAGCCTTCAATCGGCCATTGGCATCTGAAGTGCCATTGGAATCAGAAGAAGCTGTTTGAGTTGGTGCAGCACCGGCAGGCTTATTTTCTGCAGCTGGTTTACTTTCTATTGGAGTTGGTTTAGAACCAGCCTCAGATTTTGCTTGATGGGCCTTTAACAAAGTTTGCCAGTCGGCATTCTTTTCGCCAATAATTGCCAACACACCGTTAACGGCAACTGCCTCTTTCTCTTTTGCGCCAATGTATAAAAGTGTTCCGGCATTATAGGATTCGTACTCCATCGTAGCCTTGTCGGTTTCCACTTCGGCCAGCAACTCGCCAGTCTTCACTGTATCTCCAACCTTTTTGCTCCAGCTTGCAATAACACCTTCGTTCATGGTGTCGCTCATCTTGGGCATCAATACAATTTCAGCTTTGATGCCCGAAGTATCGATCGCTGCCTCAACAACAGCCGTAGCGGCTTCTGTTTTGACCGCTTCAGCCTTACCTCCTGCGGAAGCACTTTCACTTTTCGAAGCAGCTAACAGACTAGAAAAATCCTCGCCTTTATTTCCGACAACGGCTAAAACATCATTCACTTTAACAGCCTCACCCTCTTTGGCCCCCAGATGCAGCACGGTTCCTGAATTGAAGGACTCATAATCCATGGTAGCTTTATCGGTCTCGATCTCCGCCATGAGTTCTCCTGATTTTACTGTATCTCCAACCTTTTTATGCCATTTTGCAATCACCCCCTCAGTCATGGTGTCGCTCATTTTAGGCATCCTTACGATCTCTGCCATTTCGATTTAGATTATGTGTCGATTTAATAAAAGATGAATTCAAAAATAGGCGTATTTATACGATTTTCAAGCAATTTGGCGGCTTCTATTTCCGAATTAAAGAGAATTGCTTCGCGTTCAAAGTTACAATTCCCCTTTATTGGTTGCCTTAGAAATTCAGCGTTCCAATTAAAAATTCATATTGCACCGTTGAAGGACTGATTCCATAAGAATATCGGAAGCCAATATCCAATTGAGGAAGTAACCTGAAAATATTTATATCGAACTTTACCTCGCCTCCTGTTGAAAGATAACTTTTGCTACTTGGGTTTTGATTAATTACACTATTTCCATAGCCATAATCTAAGAAAGCGTTAAGCCGTACCCGTTGAATGTTAAGGATCGGACCGAGCGCCAAATCGGGATACCAAACAGGCAAGGTGTAGTTGGCAGACATGGAATAGAAGTTCTGAAATCGGGTCACAGATTGTCCGCGCGGCAAAGGAATTTGATTTCTGAAAAGATAACTATCCAACCCCTCACCGGTACTTGCTTTTATATCCGCTATCTCTGTTTTTTGGTAGGCCCAATAGCCCCAAAACGAGTGATGCTTCACTAGCCCAGGAAAAAAAAGTTGCCCTTGAAATGAAAATTGATTTCCGCTATAATCACCACCATACGGTGTGTTATACAAATTGACAAACAAGGCTTGCCCCCACTTGCTGTTAATATCTCTACGACTTTTCTTTAGTAGCCGGTAAGCCGAAATATTAAATCGATTATAAAAAAGATTGCCATTATCGGCATAATCCCTAAAAATATATTGTGGGTAGTTGGTTGGCACAATTCGGCCGCCACCATCTATACTGTTGACAAAATCTGTTATGTGCGAAAAACCAACGTAATTGCTCAGTGAAATACTACTTAAAAACCGAGAGCAGGTTGTAAGTAAAGGAATTCGAATGCCTCCTTCAACGGTGTTCTCATGCCAATCGAACGTGAGATTTTCCGTTGTTGATGTAGTATCTGTTCCAACTACTTTATCATACTCCAAATCCCCTTCATTCACAGAGCGATTGCCACTCGAAAAATTAACATCCAGAATCGGATAAAGACCTTGATAGCTTACTCCAACATTCCATGATCCCGTGCGTTCATTCAGATCAAACAGATAACCGGCATTGATAGCTGTGGTGCTTAGTACATCGCGTGACGTAATTCCAATATTCACTTCAGTGAGTGAAGTTGTAAAATAAGCACCCCATCCATAGGGATTTACGGCATGCGACACGGGAGAATATTTTCCTATAGGATATTTTGCGCCCGGAATACTATCCAACAAATCGGGTCTGCCTTCCTGCTCTACCAAATGTTGAAAAGACTCTGTGGGTTGTGCCCCTATTTCAGTAACCGGTATCCACAAGGTGGGATCGAAGTCTGCCTTCACCACATTTAATCCATCACGACCTTGCTCGTTGTAATAAAGATACTTTCCATTAAAACTCACCGATGGGTTGTAAGCACCATAATGACTCGAAGTAATCTGATACTTTTGGTTCGAGCGGGTATCAAGTGCATAGATGTTATCAATGCTGCTTCGCGGTGAATTGAAAAGTATGTAGTTCTGATACGGTACCGGATAGCCGATATTCTCATCCGTAAATTCTGTCACTAATTTTTGCTGACCCGATAAATCAAATTGCGCCAGTGCCTTACCCGATCGGTTGGTGACAAGTGCTATCAGTTCCGTACCATTTTCTTTCCAATGTGGCATCGAAATAAAATCATTGTCAGGGTTTTCAAAAAATTTAATCACTTCTCCGGTTTCATAGTCAAGCACAACTAATCGCGTTAAATAGTCCGTACTGGTTTCTATTGTAGCAACTTTTGTTCCGTCTGGCGATAAGGCAGCCGAAGCATACCGGGAGTTACGCGAAATAAATTTTCTCTTCTTTTCTTTCAGATCATACCCAACAATAACCGAATACGTTTTCATGCGCCAGCGTGGGTCATACCGAAATTCATTCCACACCACCCGATTACCCGCCACCGAAAGCATACCCGTTGCATTAATTACTCCGGGAGTAGTTAATCGTTTCTCTTTTCCGCCAGATAATAGAACCAGCTCTTCGATATCGCCAATGCCCGACTTTAATGCTAGAATTGAATCCTTTGCCAATTCAAAAGGATATTTATAATCCGTATAAGCCTTGTTACTTCGATTATGAATTATTTCAAAGGGAGTTACTTCAATCTTCTTTAATTCTTCTTTCCATTCCTGCCGCAAGGTGGCAGCCATTTCTGCATAGAGCTCTTTTACATAAAGGCCGCTTTCTTTTTTTATTGAATTTGAAAAAGTGAAAGGTGCGAACGGAACGCTCCATGCCCTGCGCGTAATGTTCTCCCATACATCCGCATTGCCCGACTTCTTCCTTAAATAAGATACCATCTGATATCCCAAAACATAGTGATCAGGAATATTGTGTTTGTAAGAGCGAAGATATTGCTTGTTATAGTTGAAAGTCCGGCCCTCTTGCAAGTTGGTGCGAAACAATAAATCAAAATTAGGAATGCGCCCTCTTCCACTTGAGGTAAAGGCCGTTTCGGTTGCCACCGCATCACCCTCCCAAAACCACTGGGGAACTGCGATGTATGAAAGTGCGGCCAATGTATTGGCGCCAAATAAATAAAACAGCGCCTTATTAAAGCCTCGATTAGCATGTTGAAACTGCACGATATGCCGATATTCATGAGTAGCCAGTAAGTCCAACCAATCCAGATTACCCAAAAAATTATAATTCTGCGAAGGCATAGCAAAAAACTCAGATCTACGGGGCGTAATTGACACAAAACCATTACTAACGCTCGATTGATTTTGTAGAATAACAGAAATTTTTCTTGGTTCTACGCCCAAGCTCTTTGCTTCCGGAGTGCGAATGTGTTCAAAGGTATTCGCCATTCGCTGGGCTTGCCCTTCAAATCCTTTAGGAAAAACAATTTTGAAATGATCGGTATTGATTTGCTGCCACCGCAGATGTGGATTGTTCTCCATCACAGGCGTAAACTGAGACAGTCCTGTAGAAGAAAAATATAAAATGATTAGCAGTACTCGTAAACTAGTTAACACCTGATGGATACTTGAGGTGGAAAGCTACATCAGGTTATTGAAATATACTATCGACAACAAAACGGATCAGTTAATTTTTCTTCTTAAGAATTACCTGTGTTGTAGTTACTGCGCTAACTTGAAAAAAACCAAGCGCACCATTGCTCATATTACTCCTGGGATTAGCGGGTACCGGACCAAACAAACCACCATCGTTAAACAGAAGATTCGTTAAATCACTAAAGTAAACATATCCGTTTCGGGTAATACTAAACATGTCCATTCGTGCGGTGTCTTGTTCTGCATAATAAACGGGTCCTGGAAAACCACTGATTGATTCACTCAATGCTTCGTCTGTCAATAGATAAATATCATTGGAGTTGGTGAACGTCAAAGAATCGTTTCGATAGAACTTAAACAAATAATAATCGGTTGTCTCTTTGGGCTCTTTCATATAGAGTAGTAAGTCATAAAGATGACCGGAGTCGATTCGATCCTGGTCAGGATCATCGTTCAGCGAATAACCAAGCGAATCAATTTCCGGAACACGGAGCAGTTGATCTTCCGATTGATAGAACACACCATCTACTTCTACACTGAGTGAATACGACCTGCCAACAACTCCTGCAAAATCAACAACGGGCAAATAATAGCCGGGCGAAGTTTGATTAAAGGAATATTCCTCCCCCAAATCATCAATCAGTTTTATGTTGGCATTGGTAATTTTCTCTGCTCCACCCGATGCATAGAAGTCTACGGTTTTGGTAATTTTTACATATTGATCGCCCAGGCGATTGGTCAGCAAACCTTCGACTACAATTTTTGGTTCTACTTGATCCAAATCCAATTGAATAGTCTCTTCGCAGCCCGTCAAAAGAATCAGCATTAGGAATATATAGAGATATCGTTGGTTCATTAGAATTTAAAATTATAGGTAACAGAAGGCAAAATCGGAAACAGGTAAATTAAGCGGGCTTCTTTTTCAGTACCATCTCCAATTATATTACCATCCTTATCTTGTTTTGTGCGTGTGTAAATAGTGAATGGATTCTTTCTGCTATACACGTTATAAATGGAAAATACCCACTGACTTTTCCACTTCCGTTCTCTTTTTTGTTTGGGATCTAGGGTTGCGGATAAATCCAATCGATGATACGCGGGCAGGCTGTATCCATTACGCTCGGTTATATAATCGACATTGTAGGTATTGTACTGATAACTGCCACTCGGCATCGTAATAGGCCGGGGCGAACTATAGTTAAATGTAGTGCCAAAGGTCCATTGCGGGTTTAGTTCATACAGCAATGCGAGATTGACCACATTTCTGCGATCATAATTAGCTACAAATTCCAGATCCTGATTAACTCCGGGTATATCACGAATTACCTTAGACCAGGTATAGCTTAAAAAACCGGTTAGCTGCCCACGTTTTTTCTCTGCCAAAAACTCAATACCATAAGCATACGAAGTTCCTTGTCTGTATTCTGTTGATAAATCGGTATTAAAAAAGAGCTGCGCATTGTCGGCAAAATCGGTAATGTTATCTATGTCCTTATAAAATGCTTCAGTCGAAAACTCGTAGCGATTATCCTTAAAATTCCGAAAATACCCAATCGCATACTGGTCGGCTACTTGTGGTTTCAGATAATAATTACTCGGGCTCCACGTATTGAATGGTAAGGGTAAAGTTCCGCTGGAAATTAAATGCGTGTTTTGAACCATGCGGTTATACGAGGCTTTCAAAGAACTGAATGAATTAAGCTGATAGAGAAAGAGGAAACGAGGCTCCAGATTAATGTAAGATACGACAGTCTCCCAGGGCTCATAAGATAAGGTATCGATGCGTGTGATGTTCACATTGTCGCGTGGATCCTGATAAAGAATCACGTCAGCCTTGCCAATGTTTTGAAAAATAGATAGGCGCAGCCCATAGGTGATGGAGATTCTATCGTTGGGCTTTTGCGTGTAGTCAGCATAAACCCCCTGATCAATAGCGTACATTTTTTCCTGTGCAAGCGATTGAAAGGCCGAGGTAGAACTGGTTGGCGTAATAGTGCCTGGTGAAAACCTTCTGCCACTGAGTTGATATCCAAAATTCATCTCATGCTTTGGACTTATGTAATAATTAAAATCGTAATGAATGCTGGCCTGCTGAAGATTGGATGTCCAGTCGAAGCCTTGGACCGGATCATTGATCTGAAGTTTGTAATCAAAATTGCTACCAATTATAGATAAGTTTGAAAACAGCTTGTCATTGTAAAGATGATTCCAACGAAATGTACCGGTGGCATTACCCCATTCAAAACCAAAATTATTGTCGATATCAAAACGATCGCGACCTGAATAAAACGCAGTATAGAAACGATTTTTATTTCCGTATTTCCAGCTCACCTTAGCGTTGATATCATAAAAGAAAACGGAGTTATCATTATTGGCCAATTTTAAGAATGCATCGATGTACGAGCGTCTTCCTGAAATAAGGAAGGAAGACTTTTCTTTTCGAATAGGGCCTTCCAGCATAAAACGACTTGCTAAAGTTCCAATTCCACCACTACCCTGAATCTCCTTATTATTTCCATCCTTTGTTCTTACATCCAATATGGAGGAAAGCCGCCCCCCATAGCGTGCGGGGATCCCCCCCTTATAGAGTTCTGCTCCTTTTAGTACATCTGCGTTAAACACTGAAAACAATCCGAATAGATGTGATGGATCGTAGATGGGTGCCTCATCAATCAAGATCAGGTTTTGATCGCCACTGCCACCGCGCACAAAAAAACTACTACTCCCTTCACCAGCCATAACAACACCCGGCTGCATTTGAATAGTTTTTATAATATCCGCCTCACCCATAAACGTGGGTAGCTTGCGCACCTGGCCTACGTCAATGGTTCGTTTACTCATCTGTGGATCAGTCACATTAGCATCGATACGCTCTCCACTCACTACCAACTCCTCCATCTGCGTTGACTCATTAACGAGTTCAATATTATGTGTTACATTTTTATCTAACGAAACCGGAAGGGTTTGCGTCTCAAAACCGACATAACTAAACTGAAGTATATAAGAACTTTCTGGTATCGTAAGTGAATAAAATCCGTACACATTGGTTGTTGTACCCATGCTTTGGCCTTGTACCAAAACCGTAACGCCAATTAACTCCTCCCCATTGGCCGCATCTTTAACGTAACCATTGATCGTAAACTTTTGTTGCGCCCAGGAAACGATCGGACTAAACAATAAAACAAATAGAAAAATTCTCATGAATAAATTGCTAAAGGAATAAGAACGAAATCATGCCTATTAAGTTACCTTTGTTAAAAACAAAATTGTTTTATGATTTTTGATCTTACGACAATCAAGCTCAAAAAAACCCCTATTACCGAATCGAATAATGTTTAAAGCCCTGAGAGATTTGTATCATAAGTATAAAGAATATGTGCGGGTAGACCTGGTAATGTATGCCGTGATGATTCTGTTAATTCTACTTTACTTTATTGTTACCGTAGTCTCTGATTAATGAAGCTTTTTATTAGGTAACAGAATTTCATTTACATTACCCCTTATTTTCTCTGCCAGTTCATCCGTAGGCAGGTCGTTAATATCCCTGCCAAAAGGATCCTCAATTTCTTCCGCAATCAATTCAACGCTGAGTAAAACAAATGTTATTAACATAACTATAGGGACAGTTAAGTAGCCGGAAGTTGTAACAAATCCGAATGGTAGGGTAATCAAATAGATAAATATAAACTGCTTGATATACATACTGTAATTATAAGGAATAGGGGTATTCCGGATTCGCTCACAGGCACCTAGAATATCGGTAAACTCTTTCAACTCTTTATCCATTAGGAAAAGTTGATCACCACTGATTTGATTTTTCTTATATAATGTATTAACGCGCAAATACATCATAGACGAAAGTCGATTGGGTACATGATTTATGCCTTCCAGATTCTCTAGAAAACGGTCATCAACAATCTCAAGTTCACTTAGCTTGGAGCCTTTGCGTAAATGTTCTTTTACAGAGAATACAAAGTTTGGTATCATCTTGGCGAACCAAACCCGACTTTCGCTATCGGCAGGATCTAAGAACGCATTTATCTTAAGAGCCAGATTGCGGGTGTTGTTTACCAAACTTCCCCAAAGCTTACGGCCCTCCCACCACCGATCATAGGACGAATTAGTTCTAAACACCAGGAACAATCCGAGCACAATACCCAGCAGGGAGTGCATCGAGATGGTGGTATGAAAATCGTTTTCATGAAAATGCAAGACATCCAAAAGTAAATAAGTAATCCCTGCAGCATAGGCCGTCATGAAGATAATAGCGGGAGTCAACGTTTTCATTACACCCCGGCTATAGGCGTGAAATATAAGCGAAAACCAGACTTTAGGATTGTAGGTTACCATAAGGAATTAAAAATCGCACTAATATAGCTTAATTAAAAAAATCATTTTCCTACTCGACAAGGAACTTCTTAACGCAAAGTGAGCATCGGACGAGTTTCCGTGCACTAACTGGGCAGTCAGATTGGATTGTTAGCTAAGCCCTCAAAGAAACAGCAAGCTTAAACAAAAATTGATACTGATTTGGTATGAATAGTGTTATTAACGTATTTCGGCTTTTAAAATTTAGTTATGTTCCGTCTGTTTGTTGTATTTCTTTTGTTAAGCGTTGCCACGCAAGCTCAAAATAATTTTCTGGTTACGTCCAAACTCGATACAATTTTTGGTAAACCCCGCATTCTTTCTTATGATTTAATTGATCGGGTACAAATTGAAGTAAATAAAAAGAAAGAAACATTTACAGCCCTTCAGGTACTTTCGGTTACTATCGACAGCCAGGTTTACAAACCGATCCAATACGAAAACAAAATACTACTTATGAAAATGCTTAAGTCAGGCTACTTAAGTCTGTATGCATTTAGAATCGAGAACCAGAATTCATTTGATGGTAGATTTTTGACCAAACTTGATGGCACCAGCATGGAGGTGCCAAACTTAAGCTTTAAGCGATTCATGGAAAACTTCTTGAAGGACTGCTCGTCCATTGTCAGTAAAATAAAAAATGGAGACTTCTCGAAGAAAGAACTGGATAAAATAGTTGACGAATACAATGAGTGTATCGCAAATGCTAATAAGGATAAAGTGCTTCCATCCAGCGAAGTGAATGAAAAATCGGTAGCCATTACTACCTTGATTGGAAAAGTTGAAGCGCAGGATTTCGCATCTAAAAAAGATGCGTTGGATTTGTTAAGAGACATTCAAGGTAGGGTGAACAAAAACGAGTCCATTCCAAATTATCTAACCGATGGTTTAAAAGGTTATTTGGCTAACGTGCCTGCGTTAACCGAAGACTTGAATGCGCTACTTTTACTTTTGGAGAAATAACGGCAATTTACCTTTAATGAATTCTGGAATAGAGCCTAAACTGTACCTGAGTGCATAGCTGGAACAAAGGGTTACCACCACGGCATAAATAAAAAGCTGGCCCCCATCGCCCAGCACTTCTATTCCCAGGATAGTGACATGCAATCCCATAGCGCCAACCATTAATCCAATAGCGAGCGCTGATCCCAACCAAACCATTGTCGGTATTAAGATTAAAATAGAAGCGATCAGCTCAAAAACTCCTACTCCAATTCTTCCCCAAGGCTCCATACCAATGGTAGTAAAAATATAAACTGATTCTTCCGATCCGGAAAATTTGAAATACAAAGTCTGAAGCATAATAATGGCAGCCATAATTCGGGCTCCCCAGTAAAGTACCGGCTGAAAATATTTCATGACCTTGATTTTACTGGTATTATACGAAGGTCCACGGACTAAAGATTGTCAAGGAGATGACAGAACCCTACATTTCAACAATTATCTTTAAGCAAATTTTAAATGCATGACGAATTTTAAGGTTAACCCGGATATTTCAGAAGCCCATACACTTGCTACCGATTTCTATTTACTTCCAGAAAACTTTAAAAAAGCTAAGGAAAATATTTTTGCGAAGAGTTGGCATCTGATTGGCGATACCGATCAGGTAAAAGAAGATGGTTGGGTAACCCCGGTGCATCTTCTAGAGAATTACCTGGATGAGCCTCTTATCCTTTCACGCGACAAACAGGGTGAACTTCATTGTATGTCTAATGTTTGTACCCACCGGGGCAATTTAATTATTGAAAAACCCTGTAAGCTCAATGATATCCGATGCAAATATCATGGCCGGAGATTTAACCTAAATGGGAAATTTCTTTCGATGCCTGAGTTTAAAGAAGTGAAGGATTTTCCGACCGAAGCAGATGATCTGACCAATCTGCCACTTTACAACTGGGGGAAGTTATTGTTTACCTCTTTAAACACATCGAACGATCCAAAACCCTATTTTAAGGAAATGATGAACCGGGTGAGTTGGATGCCGCTGAATGAATTTGTGTTCCGACCCGATTTATCAAAAGATTATTATATCGATGCGCACTGGGCGCTCTATTGCGAGAATTTTTTAGAGGGGTTTCATATTCCTTTCGTTCATGCCGGATTAAATTCAGTTATCGATTATGGAAATTATCATGTTGAGCTATTTAAGTATTCGAGTTTACAACTTGGAATCGCAAAAGAAGGGGAATTAATTTTTGATTTACCAACTACTTCCTCGGATTACGGAAAGCGCGTAGCGGGTTACTATTTCTGGGTGTTTCCCAACATGATGTTTAACTTCTACCCTTGGGGCTTATCGGTAAATATTGTGCGCCCTATTTCTATTAAGAAGACAAAAGTATCTTTTCTCTCCTATGTGTGGGACGAAAGCAAGTTACGACAGGGCGCAGGTGGCGATTTACATAAAGTAGAATTGGAGGATGAAGATATAGTTCAAAACGTTCAGAAAGGAATTCGATCACGTTTTTACGCCCATGGCCGATACTCCGTTACCCGGGAGATGGGTACTCATCATTTTCACAGATTGATTGCAGAATTTATGAATAAATAAATTATCTGTCCAGCCATTCTTTAAATTCCTGTACCCGTTCGCGTGCTACAATCACATCCGCATCATCACTCGTTTTCAAAACAAGTCTTATGCGGCTATTCGTGTGGTTAATCATATCCTGAATACTAGACATACTTACAATGTACTTTCTGTTGATTTTAAAATAGTGAGTCGGATCAAGTAAGCCTTCCAATTGATCTAAGGTGAAATCAAGAATGTGCTTGCGACCATCTTTGGTTTGGGCAAAAGTTGTTTTTTCCAAGCTGAAAAAAAACAAGATTTCTTTCATCTCCAGCGACTTAAGATGCTCTCCCACTTTTATTACGAAGCGTTCTTTGTACTTTTTAGTAAGCATTTGCATAGCGTATCCGATACTCTCAAGCATTTTGGCCGGAGCAACTGGTTGTTGGGTAAGCGTTTGATACTTTTTATAGGCTGCTGTTAGCTCTTCTTTATCAATAGGTTTAAGGATATAATCGATACTATTCACTTTAAAAGCTTTGAGCGCGTACTCGTTGTAAGCAGTTGTAAAAATTACCGGAGTTTTAATTTCTATTTTCTCAAAAATTTCAAAACTTAACCCATCGGCTAATTGAATATCCATAAAGATTAAATCGACCGTATTTTGAGAAAGCCATACCACAGATCGCTGCACTGAATCTAATGTAGCCACTAGTTGAATTTCGGCATGAAGCTCGCGGACCAAATTCCCTAGTCGCTCTGCAGCCAGTGGTTCATCTTCAATAATCAAAACTTTCATGCGTTAAATATTATTTATAGTGGCCACATGGAATTCGCGCAACTAATACACCTCTTCAGTTTGAAGAATACAATCGTGCTCATTTCATACACTCTCAATCTGGGGAATTGCAACTATAAACATTCCTTCTGCTTCAATCACCTCCACTTTATGCTCACTTAAAAATTCATATCTCTTCTTTATATTCTCAAGCCCCAGACCCTGTGAATCCTCGGCCAACACTGGTTTACGTTTCAAAGAATTTTCGATGACAATTTTCTTATCGCGATTATAAATGCGAATCGCTAACGGATGATCTTCCGAGATTTCATTGTGTTTGATGGCATTCTCCACCAGCATTTGCAAAACCAGCGGTGCCACCAGGCTTTTAACATTTAATAAATCGATGTTAATTTTAAGTTTATCGCCAAACCGGATTTGTTGCAGAAATACATAAGATTCCAAAAAATGCATTTCTTCTTCAAGCTGAACAACTTCTTTATCGCGACTATCCAGCACGTAGCGATATACTTCAGAAAGCTGTTTAATAAATTTTACGGCCTTATCCTGATCTTGATAAACAAGATTGGTGAGGGCATTTAAACTATTAAAAAGAAAATGTGGGTTAACCTGATTTTTTAAATTGTTGTATTGCGCTTGCACACTTTCCTTTTTTGATCGCTCAGCATCTATTGCCGCTTGACGCCAGTTAGCAAAAAACATGCGCCCAGTCATGAATAGTGTGATGATGAGAGTGATTACTGTGGTGGTGTAATAGGTATCCTCCATCCCATCCCCTAGATTAAATCCAAATGCAGTTCCAAAAAGAAATATTAAACCGTAAACAACACCTAAGGTATAAACCACCATCCCAATTAAACCAGCAATCAAACGGGTTACGGTCTGCTTTTCCCATGGAAAATAATAATCCAATACACAACTAACATACGCATTACCAAGCCAAAGTGCTACCCACATAAGGGCCGTGAAGCAACCAATCCAGAATAATTGAAATATGCTTGAGCAACATCCTCGCCAGATGAAATAACTCATAACAAAACCACACCCGGTTGCCCAAAAAATGGATTTAAGATTTTCTTTTAAGAATTTTAGAAGCGGTGGCATGCTGCAAATTATGATATTATTTACTATGATTCTCTTTAGCCACAGATTCACAGATTATTTTTTTCCTACAACCTGTAAATCTGTGGCAACAAACTTTTATTTGTGACTATGTCTTTTTACTTACAACTTTTTACAACCTCCAGATTCATTTCCTTTCCCCATCTTGGCGCCAACGAATTTTCTGATTCAGTGGCCGATTCAAAAATGGTTGCTGCCTTACGGGCCGTTTCACACGCTTCGGTTGGCAGCTGATTAAAAAAACGAGCGGTACCCAATTGCATCTGAGCCATCAACGACATAGCCCGTGGATTGTTTGGATTCATCCCAAGCGCTTTGCCAAAAGTTTGCATAGCCAGTCCTGAGTATTGTTGCCCACGTGTTGCCGGATCGACCGTAAGGCGAATCATGTGCACAAATCCTTCTAAGGCTACTAACTCTGATTCGGATGGAGCAAGCTCTTTACCTTTCGTAATTGAAGTTAGCGCAAGATCAAGATAGGAATCCTTTTTAGAGCCTTCAGCCAAATTAGTAGCGATCATAATATTTCCGAAAGCACTATAGTAATAGGGTTCCCACTTTGTCTTTTCCGCATTGCCGATGCGATCCAAGGCATTGATAGCCTGCTGATACTCCTCGATAGATTTAGCGGTGTAAACAGCCTGAATCTGCTTACCCATCTGATCGAAATACTTTTCGTCATTAGCCCTTGTAGAAATTGAAGTGACAAGCAAAAGAAATAAGATTGTGGTTTTCATAATTGATTTTGTTTAATGGTGGATTATTACTTGATGACAGATTATAAATTGGGTAATTGATTAACTGATTTATTTTTAGAGAGAGTGATAAATACGCCAAGAAAAATAAAACGTGGTGCAGCATGCCGGATTGGTTGGCTCGGATAATATCCCTGCGTATCGGGTACCGCGCTGTATTGATATCCAAAAATGTTATCCCGACCCAACAGATTTGTACACGACAAATAAAGAATAAGATTATTCTTGGGCAGGTAGGCTATATTGACGCTGAGATCTTGATAAGAAGCGGTTTTATCCGTATTAAATTCATCCATCGATTTATTGGGATTAAAATACGTGCGGCCACTGCTATAACTATATGTAAACCCCAACTGTGTTTTCATCGCGGTAAGAAAATGTTTGTACACGAATGAAAAGTTGTGAGCCGAGGCGAAAGAAGGAACAGCCGAATAGGGAAAGTTCAAATAGTTTCGCTTTGTATCTAAGTATGAATAAGAAACCCAATAATCAACATTCCTAATGGTTTCATTATCGCGCCAGAAGAGTTCTATCCCCTTCGCATCTCCGAACCCATCGTTCGTAAGCTGAAACGGATTTCCATCTTTATACTTTACAAGTTGATCGTATTTTTTATAATATGTTTCAATACGAAAGGTCTTCCGGTCTTTAAGAATTTGATAATTCAAAATCAGGTGATCTGCTTTTTCTTCCTGCAGTTGATTATTAATGCGAGTATACTGATTTTGACTTGACTGCCTGAACGTTCCATACGCCAGCGAGAACTGACCCACCTTACCTGGTTTGTAGGCCAATGAAATGCGTGGATCTACACTGGCTTGCTTATTTAAATGATTGTTCTCAAACCGACCTCCAAGTTTGGCAACAAAGTGGTTGCTAGCATAAAACTCAGCCTCGGCAAAAGCGACCGCCAAGGGTTCTGAAAAAGAAAGTGACTCGGTAGCGTTTGTTGATTCATTATATCTTGTTGCCGAATAATCTCTATGAATAATTTCACCGCCAAATCTCAATTCTAATTGATCTGTGACTGAATTTTCTAAAACAGCTTTCGCATGTATTCCACTTTCCGTTTCACCAAGGGGTAGTTCGTCAAACGCAACATCATTTCTATTGAACGAATAAGATAAACCGGTTCGCATCGACCACGTACTACTCAATGATTGTTGAAACGTGGCATTGCCATACCCATACGTGTTATCAAGATCATATTGGATTTTAATCGAAGGATCGAGAATGCTATAGTTATACATGGAAAAAGAAGTGTTGTTAAAATTGCCAAAGAATTTAAACAGGCCATCCTTACCAATCTTTTGACGATAGGCTGCACTACTTTCCAGAGAAACCGGAGGCGCTTTCCAATCCACCTCTTGATCAACTAATTCAAAATAAGGCTGGATGTTTGTGTATTGAACTTTCCCTGTAACGGAAGCGCGATTCCACACCTGGGTATGCGCCACATCGGCACCCACAGAAAGAATTCCAATGTCGGTCTGATTCATCTCAGCAATGTCTTTTGAGTTGAGTACAAGCGCTGAAGAAAGTGCCTGGCCATACTCTGCCGAGTAACCACCGGTGCTAAAACTCGTTCCCTTAAACATGAAGGGAAGAAACCGGCCGCGTGAAGGTGTGTTAGGTGCCGAAGGCGAATACGCATCGAGCACCACCATGCCATCAATGAAAGTTCGGGTTTCGGAGCCATCGCCCCCGCGTACAAATAGTCTTCCGCTCTCGCCTACCTTTTGGGTTCCTGGCAAAGTGTTTAACGCTCCTGCGATGTCAGCGGTAGCACCGGCTGTTGTGGCTATATCTATCGGCTTCAGAATTGTTCTTCGATTCTCCTCTCCGGCCGTAAATGCCCCGGCAGAAATTACTACGCCATCCAATTGATTGATCTCCTCTTTTAAAGCGACCTGAATAGTTATCTCAACCCCGGATAGCTCAAGCGTTTGTGTTGCAGGTTTGTAACCAACAAAAGTGACCAGCAAAATCTGGCTGCCTAACTCATCCGACAAAAAAGAAAATTTTCCATTAACACCAGAACTTGTTCCGTCATACGAATCTTTAATCATAACATTAGCTCCGGGAATGGGCTCACCCTTTTCGTCTTGTACCAACCCCGAAATTCTGGTCTGGGCCTGTACAGCAGTTCCCAGGAATGTTAGAACCAAGAATAAAGAAAGAAGTCTCATAATTCTCCGTGCGATTACAAGACAAAAGTGGCCTGCCGGCTGGGTCTTTAATAAAATTGGTTACCGAAGTGTGGAGTTGGCAGGATGAACTGTTAAGAAGTTCAATTCAACACTAGTCTGGAAACATTGTCTTTGGAATTGGAGCCGCTTATCAATACTTTGAAGGCTCAAATAATCACTCAAATGAAAAAAATAGGCTTAATACTTTTCTTTGGATTGACTTCTGTTTACACTTTTGGTCAATCCGTTAATAAACTGATAACCCAAAAAAACGTAACCCGCATCATCAAAACCCTTACGGCTGATGGCATGATGGGGCGCTCCGCATCCAAACCCGAGCATATTGAGAAAGCTACGGCCTTTATTGAAAGTGAGTTTAAAAAGATAGGGCTCTCAAACCTGAAGGGCTTAACAACCTACCGTCAGGAATTTACCAAGTCACGGATTTTACCGGGCAGTCAGCAGGTAACAATAGATGGTAAAGAAGTGAATTCAGAAAATATGCTGATCATAACCGAGAAACCTGAACTAAGTCTAAGTTCGGGATTACCAATCAAGCAAATTGCGTTTGACTCCACCGCATCAAACAAAGATCAATACTTCTTTGATAAAGCATTTGCCTTGATACGCGATACCAGTTCTATGTTAGTTTTGATTGACAGCCGGTTTCAACATAATTTCCAGGAACTGAAAGGTTACTTCACCGGACGCTTTACCAACAACCGAAAATACACGAAGGTGTTTGTTACCGGGGTTGCGGAGGTGAATCAGTATACCATTAAGGCTATTCAAAAAATTGAAACCATAAAGATGGCTAATCTAGTGGGCATATTGCCGGGCAAAAGCAAGCCTGATGAGATGGTAGTTTTCTCCGGACATTACGATCACATTGGTATTGAAAAACCAATCAATGGAGACTCCATTGCAAACGGTGCTGATGATGATGCTTCAGGAACAACCGCAGTGATCGAGTTGGCCCGCTATTTTAAAAAGATTAAGAACAATGAACGCACCCTAATCTTTGTTGCCTTTACGGCTGAAGAAATCGGTGGGTTCGGTTCTAAATATTTTTCAGAGCAACTCAATCCCGATAAGGTAGTGGCCATGTTTAACATCGAGATGATCGGCAAGCCATCTAAGTGGGGACAAAACTTTGCCTTTATTACCGGCTACGAGCGGTCTGACTTTGGAGAAATCCTGCAAAAGAATTTAACAGGAACGCAATTTGAATTCCGACCCGATCCATACCCTGAACAAAACTTGTTTTACAGATCAGATAACGCCACGCTGGCGCGACTAGGCGTTCCCGCACATACCATTTCAACCGATGAGATTGACATTGATAAATTTTATCACACGGTTGACGATGAAATCGAGACGTTGAACATGAATAATTTAACAACCACTATCCGCGCTATTGCACTTAGTTCGAAATCAATAATAGCGGGTACTGATACACCAAAAAGGATTGATAAGGCTACAGTGAGGTAGTCTGCTGCTTTTACTATCTTTATATAAGATAGCATCAGGTATTAAAATGAAAATGGTAATTTCTTTGATACTCTTCCTTTCAGGATGCACTTTGCCTGAAAACGGTAATCAGGACTTCTTTCCATTGATAACTGTTGACTCCGAAGAGTGGGCTGCCTATGAAGGCAAATGGCTAACACAAGATGGTGTAATTCGTTTTGAACTATTCTTAAAAGCAGGAGCAGCGGGTGTTGATTCCTATTATGAATTACATGAATTGTTTGAACGAAGTGACAGTACGCAGTCATGGGGCACAACTAGTCATGGATTGTATTCTACTTATCGTGGATTACCCCACAACGTACTGGGTATTCGGTTACATGAATTAAGTATGTATGATAAAAGTGTATACTTAAGATATAATGTCTCTCAATCTCTGGGCATGCACGATGAAATGTTTTTTGTTACCCGCGGCCAGGATGAATTATTGCCTTGTGATGATTCCTTTAAACCCATTACGGAAGATTGGCATTATACACTTCATAAAAGATCAAAACTTTTTACGGTAGAAGGTTATTTAACAATTGAAAGAGATTCAATTGATTTTTATGAACGAAATGTGTTTGAACATTGGAGCCTTGCAGAACTGGGGGAATTCAATGAAGTTAAAGAGATGCATAGCAAGCTGGCAAAAGAAAAATACGAAGGCATCTACCTCAAAGCCTTGGCCTACTCAGTTTTAGATACCTCAGCAACGAAAGGTGAAAGAAGTCTTGCCGTTAAAAGGATTTTGAGTTTTAATCAGGACCCAGATTAAACAGACAATTAGACTTTCCACCTCAAAAATTTACCAACCTCTTCCACGTTATTGCCCTTCTTAAGTCTTTTGCTACTTAGTTATGTTCTTATTTAAAGTTGCCATCTGTGTAAACTTGGAGGCAACAAATAAAATAGCTGGTCGGATTAGCAGATATATTAGCGCTCCAACAATCGCTAGTATAGAACCAATGAACGTTGGTAGTACCGCACCAAAGGTGTATGTCATCCCTATCACAAAACCCAGCAAACATTCCGCGTGATATACTGGAAAAAACAAAGCCATGATAAACACTGAGAACAGCATGTAACTGGATAATTCTGGAACCTCATAGGTGAAAAAAGGTTGATAGCATGATGCCAAACAATAGAGAAGCACCAAACACAATCCAGACATTTAGCTGTAACCCTGCCTTCTCATGAGTTTGGGTGGTTCGCTTACTGGTACGATATAATAAAAACCAGGTTAGCAATGGAAGTAAAAGAGCACCCCACCCGTTTGATATGGAAGGTAAGCTTTCGCGCGCAAGCAGGTGATGGCTCGGCACGCCTCCGTGGAAATAATTCCAAGCCAAAAGGCTCCAGATAGCAAGGGTTATAATGGCTGTGAAATAAATTCGGGTTCTAAGTGATATGGCCTGCATTGAATTACATTTGATTATCTCCAAGACGGGATGTTGCCAGTTAAGGTTACATCCTACTCTAACTTCAAGGAAGTATTCCGCAAGTCACCAAAAACTAATAATCCCCAATCTCAAAAAACCGAATGAATGGGTTATTTTTGCGGTTCTAATCACACAGAACTAGCAGAAAATGGCCGAATACAGCAAAGAAGAGATCAAGCACATCGAGGAAAAGTGGCGCAGCGAATGGAAAAAACGCGAAGTTTATAAAGTCTCGAACGACACTACCAAATCTAAATATTATGTACTCGACATGTTCCCTTACCCATCCGGGGCGGGCTTGCATGTAGGGCATCCACTCGGGTACATTGCTTCCGATATTGTTGCGCGGTACAAGCGAATCAAAGGGTTTAATGTGCTGCATCCCATGGGCTTCGATGCCTTTGGTTTGCCTGCTGAACAATATGCGCTAGAGCATGGAATTCACCCGGCTGTTTCCACAGCCGACAACATTAATAATTTCAAAAGACAGTTAGGAACCATTGGCTTCTCCTACGATTGGAGTCGTGAAGTACAAACGTGCGATCCAAAATATTATAAGTGGACTCAGTGGATCTTCTTACAGATTTTCGATAGCTGGTTCAATAGAAAAAAAGAAAAAGCCGAACGCATTTCGGAGTTGATCAAAACTTTCGAAGCGGAGGGAAATAAAAGTCATCCGATTCCGAATTCAAAGTTTAAGATTCAAAATTTTAGTGCTGCCGCTTGGAAAGCTTATTCTGAAAAAGAACAGCAAGAGATTTTAATGGAATATCGTCTCGCCTACCTGGCTTACACCGATGTAAATTGGTGCGAAGCACTAGGTACGGTGTTGGCTAACGATGAAGTAATCAATGGCGTAAGTTACCGCGGTGGATTTCCAGTTGTAAAAAAACAAATGCGACAGTGGAGCTTGCGCATTACAGAATATGCTGAACGTTTATTAAAAGGATTAAACGAAATCGACTTCAGCGATTCGATGAAAGAAATCCAAAGGAATTGGATTGGGAAGAGTGTGGGGGCAGAATTGGAGTTTCGCCTCACCCCAAACCCCTCTCCGGTGGAGAGGGACTTAGAACAGTCAAAAGGATATGAGACAGCTGAAAAGAAATATTGGAAATACTTAAAAGAGTTTTCGAAATCTAATCGTCACAATCCAACGGAAGCCGAAGCAACGTTGTGGGAAGAAGTTCGCAACAATAAACTAGATCACAAGATCAGGAGACAACATGCCATAGGGATTTTCATTGGGGATTTTGTTTGTCTTGACAGAAGATTAGTCATCGAAGTGGATGGGGAATATCATGAAACAAATAAAGAGTATGATCTAGCCCGTACAGAATTTTTGAAAGACGAAGGCTTTAATGTAGTCCGTTTTACCAATGAACAGATTGCAACAGATTTGAAAAACGTATTAGCAGAAATCAAAAATACATTAGACAATTCACCATCGATTAAGCAATCCACCTCCCTCTCCCCCGGAGAGGGCCGGGGTGAGGCCATAAAAGTTTTTACAACAAGACCCGACACCATCTTCGGAGTGGACTTTATGGTTCTCGCTCCCGAGCTAGACTTAGTAAAAAAAATAACCACACCTGCTCAGCAAAAAGAAGTAGATGAATATTTAAAATATGTAGAAAGTCGTTCGGAAATAGACCGCATGGCTGAAGTGAAAAAAATAACCGGTGCTTTTACGGGTGCTTATGCAGTTAATCCATTTAATGGAAGAGAAATTCCCATCTGGATAAGCGAGTATGTGTTGGCTGGCTATGGCACTGGCGCTATTATGGCGGTGCCATGTGGCGATGAGCGCGATCATAAGTTTGCTAAACATTTTAAGATTCCAATTACAAACATTATTGGTTCTCATTATAATGGTGAAGAAGCAAACCCAACGAAAGAAGCTATTCTAGAAAATTCTGATTTCTTAAATGGCCTCGTCATGCATAAAGCCATTGATGTTGCAGCTAACAGATTAGAAGAACTCGGCATCGGCAAACGCCAGGTAAATTATAAGATGCGCGATGCAGGGTGGAGTCGCCAACGCTACTGGGGTGAGCCTTTTCCCGTTGTGTTTAAGGACGATGTGCCTTATGCCATGAAGGAAAGTGAATTACCCTTAGAGCTTCCGCCCTCTGATAACTTCAAACCATCCGGTAATGGCGAAGGGCCGTTGGCCAACTTACAAGACTGGATAAATTTTGCGCCTGACTTAAAGCGCGATAGCAACACTATGCCTACCCATGCGGGTGCAGCTTGGTATTTCTTGCGCTACATGGATCCGCACAACAAAACCGCTTTTGCGGATAGGAAGGCGCTTGATTACTGGAACCAGGTAGATGTGTATGTGGGTGGATCGGAACATGCGGTAGCACACTTGTTATATGCCCGCCTCTGGACCAAAGTACTTCACGATTTAGACTATCTAAATTTTGACGAGCCTTTTAAGAAGTTGATTAATCAGGGAAAGATTACCGGGGATTCGAGATTTGTGTATAGAGCATATATTGCATTTACTGGAGATACAAGTATCGATTATAAATTACCTCAATTCTTTGTTAGTAAAGGAATTGTTGACGCATTTACAAATGAGAGTATTGATGAAATACAATACAAAAACATCAAAGAAAAATATTTAAACTTTTGCAGGAAGTTAAATCCAACATCAAAGAAACTTCCAGATGATTTAAATGATCTCAGCTCCTGGGATTTTACACCTCTTCATGTTGATATCAGCATTGTGAATGGATTAGAATTAAACACTAAAGCCTTCACGCAATGGAAACCTGATTTTGCGAATGCAGAATTTATTTTAGAAGATGGCAAATACATCTGCGGTTCTGCCATTGAAAAAATGAGCAAGTCGTACTTCAATGTAGTAAACCCCGATCAGATTATTGAAAACTACGGGGCTGACACCCTTCGTATGTACGAAATGTTTTTGGGGCCATTGGAGCAATCCAAACCCTGGAACACGAATGGCATTGATGGCGTGTATAAATTTTTAAGACGTTTCTGGAATTTGGTTCATGACCAAACGGGTAAGCTCAAAGTCAGTGATGCTGAACCCACGCGTGACGAATTAAAAGTACTTCATAAAACGCTTAAGAAAGTGGAGCAAGACATAGAAAACTTTTCATTCAACACTTCGGTGAGTGAATTTATGATTTGCGCTAATGAGTTGTCATCACTAAAATGCAACAAGCGCGCAATCATAGAGCCATTAGTAATTGCTCTCTCCCCTTTCGCACCGCACATTTGCGAAGAGCTGTGGTCTTTACTCGGAAATACCGATACTGTGCTTAATGCTTCCTTCCCTAAGTTTGATGAACAATATCTGATTGAAAGCTCCTTTAGTTATCCCATCTCGATCAACGGCAAGGTACGCGCTCAAATGGAGTTTGCTTTGGATGTACCAAAAGAGGAAATTGAAAAAGCAGTGCTGGCCTCCGAAGTCGTGCAAAAATGGACAGAAGGAAAAACACCTAAAAAAGTGATTGTGGTTATCGGAAAAATTGTGAACGTGGTATTGTAAATCTTATCTATAGTTATCGATAACCAACTGCTTACCGTTTAAAAGCCTGAATTACCTCCAAGAGAATTCAGGCTTTTTTATTTTTCAAAACATGACGAAGGTCATTCCTTTCATCCTAACGATAATGCATCTTCCCCTATGTAAAATTTAAACCCATACCGCTATGATCTCCGTACTTTCAACCACCGGAAAATATTTGCTCCAGCCCAGTTTAATGGAAA
>Ga0154020_10000975_pt1 | contig 35356 bp, 27 predicted proteins | sample Klosneuvirus_201_FD_109709 | JGI IMG/M metagenome (GOLD analysis project Ga0154020, IMG submission 109709) | Active sludge microbial communities from wastewater, Klosterneuburg, Austria - Klosneuvirus_20160825_MG | ecosystem: Engineered > WWTP > Aerobic digester > Activated sludge | place...
GGAAGGGTGGCTGAGTGGTTGAAGGCACCTGACTCGAAATCGGAAACAGCACTTTTGACCGCGTTTGCACTTCTTTAGCTAAGGTTGATTCGCCTAATGTTTACAGGTATTTCCTTATTTTCAGCGTTGATTTTGATTAGCTGCTTTTAGCCCTTAAAAATACAGATTGTATAGAAAGGCAGTATAGAACACATCTTGGGAAAAACCCTCTAACTTGGCCCAATCAGGTGATGCCTGATTTCGGAAAAGGGTTCTCCAAGCAGATTTGCCGGAAAGCGGACTTCCTTAAACGCTCGAATCAATGCAGCGCTGTCCCTGTTGAGCGCCCCGATCGAATTCACTCAGATTTCAGCAATTTGACCAGTTCATCACGCGGCACGAGCAGTTTGCCACGCAGCGCCCGGCAGGCTTTGAGTTTTCGACGTTGGATGAGGCGGTACACGCTGAAGTAGTTGACTCCCAAAAGGTCGGCAGCTTCCTGAACCGAGTAGGCAAGCCGCTCGGAAGCAACAGCGGACGACGACGGAAGTAGTGAAACTGTTTCCATGAGTCACTCCCTTCCGGCTGTGGGGCTGAAAAGTTTTGCGGCTTTCATGCCACCGACATAGCAAATTCAGCCACGGCGAAGATGTATCAGGGACACAAAATGTATTTCAGATCACGCCAACCACGGCGGGGGCTAGGCAGTCCCAAGTCTCCTTGCCAGTTTACAGCAAATCGACCAAGTGGCGGATGGAGGATACTGGTTCATAAAATCCCACAGAGTTGTATTGGCGGGGATTTATGGTCCACGCAGGCTCACTCGACCCTGTCCTCGAATGGCTTCATCCACGACTGGCCGGCGATGATCTGAACGCCATCGCCGTGGGCCTGCTGCTGCACGAGTTGATCCTTGTGTTCCAGGCACCAATGCCCGGCCTCCTTCCATTTCTCCACGCTCACGAGCCGCATCACTTCCGGCACGACCCGGACGCCCAGGTCAGCTTCCTTGATCGGAGTGGGAACGTCCGCGTGGGAGGCGGCGACTGGCTGTGCTTTGACGATTTCAAGGATCGGCAGGTAGTAGGCTTTCCAGATGTCGTCTTCAGTTAAATCGAGGCGAATCTGATTCGGCGGCTCAACGCCGTCCGGTTGCGGGTCGCGCCAGAAGAACCGCAACACGTCGTCCTTGAAATAGGCGAAGCCGCCGATGCGATACTTCACCTGCTTTCCATTGATTGAAAACAGCCGCTCGGCTTGTTGCTTCGCCTTGTCCTTGCAAGGGGCGCTCGGCGGGCTCACACGTCCTTTCGCCTCCATCCCCACCCATTCGCCCAAGCGGGTTCGCCCGACCAAGTCTGGCCGGGACCGACCACTCAACAAGCCGGGGTTCAACCGGTCACGAAACACGTCGAGGTGCAGCAACCACGGAGCATCCAGGCATTTTTCCGCAAACAATTTGCAGAGCGTCAGGCCGAGGAAATAGTTCACCGCCCCTTTCTCGGAAGGGTCAAGGTTTCGGGCAGCAGGCGTGCGACGTAGTCGCCATGCTTTCGGCGAGGATTGCTCGACCGTCATGCGGAGAGCGGAGATTCGAAACAGGGCTTCGTAGAGCGATGAAGTCCCGTGACGAAAAGCGTAGTAGCGGCTTGGCCGCCCGACGGTGACGGCCGCCCACAGCAAGTCATCCCAAGAAACCGACAACGTGTCCGAGCCGTTTGCCACCGGCCCCAGACTCGGGAAACCCTCCGAAACAAAGTCGATGTTCATCGCTCACCATCCCCCGGCCCATTGGTGCATCTCAGCCTCCATGTCCCGGTGGATTTCAACGTATTCGCCCACCACATCGGCGGTATGCCGCAAGAGAACCATCGCCTGCTCGTAGAGGTCGCGAATCTCCGCCAAATCAACCGTCATCTGGTGAACGAAGTTTGCGCCTCCGGTCTTCTTGTCGAATGGGTATCGGAAACTGAACGACAGCTTGTCCAAGGCGGCGAATCGCTGCATCGCCGCTTCGGTCTTCGGGCGATACTCGTCGAAGCTCTGCTCGACGTGGTCAGGCAAGCCGTAATGCGCCACCGTCCGCTTGAAGCAATCGCACAGGGCCGCGTGCAGCTTCGCAAGATCGTGATGTCCGTAAGCCTGGGTGTCGAACTTCTCCCCCAGCGCCTGATGCAATTCCCACAGGCTGAACTTGTAGCCGAGTTCCATCGAGTGACGCATCAAAGCCAACATCGGCAGAGCCAGGCTGTCCGGTGTCTCTTTGCCCGATTCGAGCAGCTCGAACAGGCGGCGAACAGCAGTCTCGTAAAAACTCAGGTAGGCGCCAAAACTCGGATAGAACCCGATATGGGCGGAGCTGACTTGAGGAGGTTGGCTCACAAGTTCACTCCCAGGAATCGCCCCTGCGCCTCGTTCGCGTTGAGCACCGGGTCTAATAGCCACGGCTTGCAGCGGATGTCCTCCGGCGGTGGTTCGGTGGTGGTGACGATGTACTGAAACGGCGGTTCGCCAGTTGCCGCGCGTTCGAGGGTGATGGCCGCGTGGAAAAGCTCATGGTAGATCGAGGCCGTGATGTCGGCTTCACGCGGACTGTCGTGCAGGAGAAAACGTGGATGATGCCCACCGCCGGCCACACTCAACGCCACGCTGCCCAAATCAAACGCCAGCCACTTCGCGAGTTTCAACGCCGTGCTGTCGCGCGGGCCGTCGCATTCGAGACGGGGCTCAATCGCCTTGCCCGCGAACTCCACCGTGGCCGTCACGTCATCCCCCATGAGCAACTTCGCGACGTGATCGTAAATCCGGGTGAACGTCGCGATACGCTGGACGTGCGTTTCAGCCATCAATTTTAGGCGTGCGTCCAAGTCACGCTTTTCTCGATCCAGGTCGCCAAGTGTCTTTTCCAATTCGGCCAGTTCCGTCCGTGCCGACTCGTAATTCCGCAAAGCGGTTTCCAAGTCATCCGCCCGCACTGCGGGCCGGTTCGCTTCAGCCAGCTTCTTGTCGCGCCTGTCTCGGAACGCTCGCAGCGCCTCTTTTGCCTCATCGCGTGCGACTTCCTTCTTTGTTACCACCGCTTTGAGTCGTGAACATTCCTGACGCTGGCGGCGAACAAGCACTTCCTGACGCTGTGCTTCTGTCTTCGCCTCCTTCATCAGTTTGTCCAGTTCCGTGTCCGGCTGACGAAGCGCTGCTCGGGGACACGCGGGTTCCGCCAACGCCTCTGCCATCGGGACAGAGCAAAATCCTTTGAACGGCTTCATGTTGACCCGCAACTCATCAAGCTGCTCTTGTTTCTGCGTCGATTCCTGCGTGGTGTAGAGCGTTCCTTGCAACCGGCTCAATTCGCGATCCGCATCATCGAATGGAACCTTTGCAATCAGCCACTGCGCTGCGCAGGTGGTCAGCTTGTCCTGCAGCTCCTGTTCCTTTTCCGCCTCTCGAACCGCCGTCTTCGCCTTCTCGGCATCCGCGCGCCACATATTGGCCTGCTCCGCCACAGTGGTGCGCAGGGCTTGGAACTCCAGTGGCTCCTTGGGCACGGACACTTCCCGACCCAACAACGTCGCCAGCGACACTCGACTCCGCTCCGCGAGGAAATCCACCTTCGGTCGCTTGTCCACGAGCCGCGTGTGTTCCGCCGCCTTCTCGGCGTGCTCGCGCAACAGCGTTTGCTCCGGGCCTTCCACGAGGCCGAGAATGATGCGGACCATGTTCTCCTTGTCGGCGGCGATGAGGTTGGGCGATTCCGAATCGCTGTCCTTGTGCCGCCATTCCAGCAGGCCGGCGAAGCGCGCCTCTTGGTCGCGCCCCAGCCATTGCAGCAGGCAATCCCATTCCAGCCGCCGGTTCGTCGCGGACAGATTGCGAAGCGTGACTTTGGCGAACGCCGCCGCTTCCAGCGCGTCCTGATACTCGTCGTAGCCGCCGCGCAGGATCTGCGGCCCTGTCGCATCCGCGAGTGACCCGCCTTTGCGGGCGAACGGGTGGTATCCCTGATGACCGAGCGGCCGGCCCACGAGCCATTTTTCATTACCGACAAAAATCTCGGCAAAGACCCAACCACGCGGGAACCTGGCCTGGAAGCGCTGACGAAAGTCCTTCGTGCCGCTGTCCGCATCGTCGAGCACGTAGCGAATCAAACGGCAAAATGTGGTCTTGCCTGTGGCATGGCCGCTCAGGCGGTTCTTGGTGCCGGAGGCGGCGGGCTGCGCCCACAGGATGTTCAGACCGCGACGCAGCCGGATCTCGCGCAGCAGCGTCCCGCTCTCAGCGGGCCAGTCCGAATGGACGGCGAGGGCTTGCACCCACACCACGGGCGCTTCGCAGCCGGGCGCGGGCGCGAGGGAAACGTGCGTGGATTCAGCGAGTCCCGGCAGTGGTGGTTGTTCGTCTGGTTTCATGTGAAATTCCTTTCCTCCTCCCGACCCCGGCCCGCGTCACGGCTCACGCAACCAACAGCGCCTCCATTCGCCGGGTGAAGTCATCGAACTCCGCGATGACCAGGGTGGGTTGCGCGCTCGGAAGCGCGGGCGCGGGACCGAGCACGCTCAACGCGAGCCAGGCATCGTAGTTCGCGTGCTTCGAGGCCGTGGCCTTTGGGCCGTCCTTCAGACGAATCGTGCAGATGCCATCGGCCCGTTCGGCCACGAGATTGTTCGAGCCGAGTTGCTCGATGGCGGTGAGCAAGGAACCGGGCGGCAGTGACTCATTCCAGCGCTTCGTCCACGCCTCCACGCGCGCGGCATCGGCGGACTTCGTTAGCTGGGCCATCAACGCGGGCTGCGTGGCGAGAGTGAAGGCATCCACGAGGCGCGGCCAGGCGAGCGCGCCACCGGATTCGTTGAGCAACTCGCGCACAAGCTGCAAGGCGTAGCCGACGCCGCCCAGGGTATCGCGTGCGCCGGAAGGCAGGTTTCGCTCGGTCGCCGCAGGAACGGCGGGGCGGCCGAACAGATCGAGACCGAGATTGAGTTCGATGACGGGTTCGGCAAGCGCTGGCTGGGCTCGTTTCGCCTTCTTTTTCGGTGCGGTGAGGGTGGCGGTTTTTTGAGCGGCCTCAGCGGCGGCGGCGCGCTGGTGGTTGAGTTTGAGGAGGCGGGCGAGGACTTCGCGGCGGGACTCCGGGTGTAGCGTAAGGCGCGTGCGGTCGTTTTCGGGGAGAAAGTCGAGCGGGTAGAAGTCGTGGCGGAGTTCGAGCGCGGGGCCGAAATCGCCGGGGCGGTTCCAACCGTAGGCGGCGAGGACGGTCTGGTCGAGCTGGACGTGCAGGGCGCGGAGGCGTTGGAGACGGGAGAAGCCTTCCTCGGCGGGGATGCGGGATTCGGTGGCGACCTTGGCGATGTGTTCCGGGGCGAGATCGGGACGGTGAAAGAGGTTGTAGAGGTCGGTGAGGCCGAGCCAGAGATCGCGCATCAATTCGCGGCGGTGCTCGTGGTATGCCTCGCCGATGGAGGCGAGCGCGAGATCACATGCCGGATTGAACGGAAACGGAAACGTGAGAAAGCAGTCTGATGGCGAATACTGAAGATCCTGCTTGAGAGACATGCTGTATTTCCTCGCCCACATCTCGTGAATCGTGGACTGCACTGCTGCATACATTTCCCACGCGTCAGTTGTGAAAACGTAAACATTGTTGCTGAACACGAGGTTTGTCGGCGAGGCGGAAAAATTGAGATACTTGGTAACGCGGGAGGTGATGAAACAATGTTCAAGACCCTCAATTCGGTGCCAAATATCGAGCCTCGCCCGCTCATATTGCCACCAAGGCAAGTGAGCCACACGCTTGCTTGCCAAACGCTCTGGTTTCACTAACTCGACCACCCTTTGAAACGCTTCTGTGAACGCCTCAGCGCGTGACATCGGCCAGTCGAAAAAATTGATAATCCTTCGGCTTGGGGACTGGTCGGGCTGATTGTTCAACTCTTGGCCGTTGATGATGGGGAAAATCACTTCCCGACAACGCGGGTTGCTCTGGCAGATACGTTCTGCTTCTTCTGGTGAGAGCAGGAATCCGTCTCCGAGAAAAATCACACCTTGAAAAATCTGGTCCTTGCTTTCTTCGAGCGGTGCTGGCTCACCGACGTTCTCGGAATCCTCGAAATAGGAATTGATGGTCGAGACAGCTTGCCCGTCGAGGTATCGGCTCCCGTTCCATTGGCCGCGGTGAACTGTCAGAAGGGAAACCACCACCTTTGCTTGCCCCGGCCACTTCATCGAACGGACGGCCATGTTTATCGTCCCTTCATGTGAGAGCACCCAATCGAGTCCGTCGCGACGATTGTCTCCGTCCTTGATCGAATTCGTCGTGATGAGAGCAGTGAATCCTCCCGGCCGCAGCAGGTCGTAGATGCGGCGGAGAAAGAAAACGACCAAGTCGCTGAGACCGGCTGGAGCATACTCCCATTTCACCCACTCGCAGAAGGCGTGCCCGTATGTGCCGCTCAATCCCTGCCCGCCAAGGTAAGGTGGATTGCCGATGATGAGATCGAAGCCGCCCGCGTCCACCACGTCCCAGAACTCGATGAACCAATGGCCGAATCGCTGCTTCTCCGCGATGGTCATGGCCGCTGCGATGCCGGGGCCAATCGGGTTCACGCCTTCCATCCACCGGCTGAACGCATCGTGCGTGACATGCTTGCCGCGATTCTCCGGCGTCTTGGGCAGGTAGAATTGCGCGACCTGCGCATCGGCCAGCAGGCTGAGGTCGCGCAACCGCGGATTCCGGCGGAACTGTTCGTAGCGTTGGCGGCGGGCCTGGTAGTCCGTGACCGCGCCGCGTTCCGGGATTTGCTCGAAGGCGCGGTAATCCTCATCCAGCGCGCGGATGTCCGCCTCCACGCGCCCGGCAAAGTTGAGCGCCTGTTGTCCCCGGCGTTCGTCCTTGTTCTGGCGGCGGAGCGCAGCGGCGAGATCCTTGTCGTCGCCGGGCAGCGTCTTGAACGCCTCGTCGGGAATACCGCGCTTGAGTTCATCGCGATGCGCGAGGCCGACGATGGCGTTGCCGCAGTGGATGCGATGATCGAGGAAGCTGAGGGCCTGGCCGGGAACGTGGGCTTCGAGCCAGAGGGCGACTTTGCACAGCTCGACGGCGAGCGGGTTGAGGTCCATGCCGTAGAGGCAGTGGCGGATGACATCGCGCACGGCGCTGCGGAGCGCGGTGGGCGAGGGCTGTTCCTCGCGCGTGCGGACGATGGCGAGTTCCGTCGCCAACCGGCGAGCGGCGGCGAGCAGGATATGGCCGGAGCCGCAGGCCACGTCGCAGATGCGGAGGGAGAGGAGGGCCTTTTCTTTCTCCGCAGCGGACGCGCCCTTCTTGAGCGCCTCGGCGATGAGGTATTCGAGCGAGTGTTTGAGGAGCGGTTGCACCAGTTCTTCGGGCGTGTAGTGCGAGCCGGTGCGGGAGCGTTCATCGCCCGCTGGAAGGGAGTAGGTCCAGCGGTTGTCGAGTTCAACGACGGTCGGCTCGAATTCGAGCAGCCCCTGATAGACGGAGCCGAATTCCTCGACGTTCAGCGAGGCGTAGTTGACGCGAATGAGGTGTTTCTTTTCCGGGTGCTGGAAGACGGAGAGACGGCGCAGGGAGTTGAGGAACGATTCGTTGTCGAGACGGCAGGCGTGCAGCGGCCCAAGCGCATCGGGCGCGAACAGGTCGCCACCGAGAGGCGCGAGGCCGAGCTTCGTCGCGGAGGCGGCATCCTCGAACAGCCGGAAGGTGGAGAGCACGGCGAGCCAGGCGTCCTCAAAATGGCGGTCGGCGTAATGGCGCTTCTCAGCGAGACGACGCAGGCGGGCGAGACTGTAGCCACGGGCGTAGCGTTCGCGAAGACGACGGTCGGAGCCTGCGGGGAACACGAGGTCGCGTTCTTCGATGACGAGGAGGAACAGCAGCCGGTAGATAAGCCGGAGCAGGCTTTGATGGAACTTCGCCGAGGTAACATCACCGCTCTTGAGCGCGGCGCGGAGGGCGTCGTTGCCCCGGTGGGCTAGGAAGCCGTTGGCGAGCTGGAGGAGGCTTTCCTTGACCGCTCCGCTCAGGCCGGCGCGGATGCGCGCTCCGGCATCGAGGCTGTCCTGATGGTAACGCTCGATGAGGCTTTCGGGAGTCTCCTGCGGCGTGCGCGGCATCCGGCTCGCGTGCAGCAGACGGAAGAGGGCCGAGAAGTCGGTGTAGAGGCCGTCGGAGAAAATGCGTTCGAGATCGAACTCCACGAAGCTCTGCCGGACGAACCGAACGGAATCGCGCAGGAGGCGAAGCTGGCGGCCGTTCGAGACGAGGGCGTAAACGTGCTCTGTAAGGTTGAGGTATTCCTGGACGAGCGCGTGCGGACTCATCCTCGGCCCAGCGACTCCTTCGTGGGTATCGCGCTTGAGGTCGAGACTGTCGCGCCAACCCAGCAGATGGACAACGAAGCCGCCCCGGTCGGCCGCGCGATGGCTGAAGCGGTAGTTCTTGGCGTTGGGCAGGACTTCGCCGCGTTCGGTGGATTCAAGCTGCCAGCCCAGCAGGCGGAGCAACGGGACCATCCAGAGATGGCGGGTCTCGCTGGTGGCGGTGGCATCGGCAGGGAGCGCGTCGAGTTTGCGGCGGTATATGCGCCATTGGTCCTGGGCGTCGGCCCATGCGAGGGCGATTTCGTCCTTAACCGCCTTGCCAGAAGGCAGACCGAAGTCGGACGGGCGTTGACCAGCGGTTTCAGACCGGTCGAGTTGCCCGAGCAGTTCGGCGGAAAGGAGTGAGCCTTCGAGGCGGACAGACGGGAAACTCATGCCCTCTTCCTCCGACGGGATTTGGCAGCGATCTGCCGGGGCGCGGAGGCTTCCTTCTCAGTCATACGCGCACGGGCGAGGAGGACCGCTTCATGGAGCTTCTTTTCGAGGATGTTGCGCGGCGGGAGTTCGGTGAGGTATTCGGCGATGCGGATGCCGCGCGACTCCAGTTCGAGGACTTCGATGCGCTCGTCGGATTTCTCGGCGCAAAGGATGAGGCCGATGGGATCGTCCTCACCGGGACGCAATTCATGCTTCTTGAGCCAGCGCAGGTAGAATTCCATCTGGCCCACGTCGCCCGGCTCGAACTTGCCGAGCTTGAGGTCGATCACGACCAAACGCCGCAACCGGCGATGGTAGAACAGGAGGTCGAGGGAGAAGTCGTCGCCGTCCACGACGATGCGCTTCTGCCGGGCGAGAAAGGCGAAGTCGCCGCCGAGTTCGACGAGGAAGTTTTCGAGATCGCGGAGGATGGCGGCTTCGAGGTCTTTCTCATGGAACGCACCCTTGAGACCGAGGAAGTCGAGAAAGTAGGGGTCGCGGAACACCAGGTCGGGCGAGAGCTGGTCTTCGGTGCGGAGTTTATTGAGTTCCTGCTCGACGAGCTTCGCGGGCTTCTTCGAGAGCGCGGTGCGCTCGAAGAGCATCCCGCCAATCTTCTGGCGGAGCTTGCGGACGCTCCAGTTCTCGATGCGGCACATCTCGGCGTAGAAATCGCGCTTGAGGGAATCCTTGAGCGGAATGATTTCAACGAAGTGGCTCCAACCCAATTGTCGCGACAGTGTCGCAACAATCTTGGAATCGGAGAATGCCTCGGTGAACTGGACCATGCGCCTCAAGTTCCGCGCGCTGAACCCATCGCCGAACTCGGGCACCAATTTTGCCGACAGTGTCGGCAAAATCTCCTCGCCATATTCAGCGCGTTTGTCTTTCAGCACTTCGCGGCGGATTCGGTCACCCACCTGCCAATACAGCGCGACCAGGCCAGCATTGACGGCGCGGGCGACGCCCTCGCGCGCCGACAGGATGAGTTCGCGAACGTCAGCGAGCAGTGGTTGCGCGGACTTCGCGAGAGTCGTGGGTTTCTTCGGCATACTCGTTCAGGCGTTCGCATTGTCCGGCAGGAGAACGTAAAGGCCAAGCACGTCCATCGGCAGGACGGGATAGACGACCTGAAACTGGCGGCGGTCGAGGAACTGCCGGAACCGTTCGTGAGCCTCGACGAGATGTTGCGAGCGCTTTTCACCAAGTTCATCGAATGCTTTCGTCAACGCCAGGTGCATGACCGGCTTGAGCAGGGCGATCTCGGTGCGGAGTTCCTGGGCACGGCGCTCCGGGCTGAGGTCGGAGGTCGGTCGGGCCGATTGCAGAAGATTCTTGGCTTCGGCGAACGAGAGTAGCTGGCCGTCAGCAGGAGCGCCGCGCCAGCCCCAGACCAGAGCCTCCTCCGCGACGATGCGGTGAGCACCAGCGCGCTCTTCGATGACATTGCGGCTGCGCAAAAGCATCAGTGTAGTTCTGGTATTGACTTCGCGGCAGCGAATGACGGAGGCACGGGCCGCACGGCCCTTGCGACGCTCGATGGTCGCCGTCATTACGATCTGACAAAGCTGTTCGACAAAGGGATGGTTGCGACCCAGATAGAGACAGCCTTCCGGCGTTGGCGAACGAAAGCTGATGCGTAGCGAAGCGCCCGCCGGCAGCACGGCGCGGAGGGAGTCGGGAAGGTTGGTGGTTTGCAGACGGTAACTTTCGCCATCCGTGGCCATCTGCGCGCCGAACACATCGTTGACAGCGCAGACTACGAACGTCTCAACCGCTGACGGGTCGCCGATGGCTTCGTCCACTTCGCGAAGGTCAGCTTCGATCTCGTGAGCCTGAATGGCGTGATGAGCGAAGATGTCGCGCGTCACCTTCTCACGGGCTTCGAGGGCCGCGAGTGTTTTGCTGACGGCGATTTCCGCCTGTTTTGCTTCGCTGAACTCGTCGAAGCCCAACTCGATTTGCTCCGTGCTGGCGCGAATGGAAACACGGCGGTCGTCGTTCAAAAGCAATGCTTTTGCGACCGTGTTGAACACGGTTTCGCTGTCTTCCGGGAAGGCAATCGTCACACCTGTGTCGCGGCGAATCTCACGGACTTTTTTCAGAAGCACGCCGAGCACAATGCCGTCGATGGGGTTGTCCTTCCCGAAGATGAGGCACGTCTTCACGTTGGGAGCACCGCCAAAGCGGTCCACGCGGCCTTCGCGTTGTTCGAGGCGGTTCGGATTCCACGGTAGATCGTAATGAACGACAGCGGTGAACAGCCGCTGAAGATTGATACCCTCGCTCAGACAATCCGTGGCGATGAGAACCCGTTGTTTGGCGGCGGACATCGCTTCGACGCGCTCACGGCGGACCTCATCCGGGTCTTCACTCGTGACGACCTGCAAATCGAGCTTGGGAAAGCGAGTGTGAAGCAGCGACCTGAGTTGCTCGCCCAGGTAACGCGCGGTCGGGATGTAACGGCAGAAAACCACCGGGTTGAAACCATCGGCCACGAACTGGAACAGAACGTCGCGCAGCGCGGCGAGTTTGCGGTCATCGCGCGGGTTCTGAAGCTCGGCAAGCTGGCTGCCCAGCGCTTTGAGTTGCCGTCGCTGATGATCGGTCCAGTCGGGCTTCGCCATGACCGACGTAGGGGTGTTGTCGGCGTCGAGGCTAAACTCACCGTCTCCAATCGGGTTCACGCTTTCGCCGCCTTCGTCCGGCCCAAGCTTTTCGAGCCGGGTTTCCAACATCTCCATTCCAGCGGCGGGACTGGACATGACGCCGCGCAGCAAGCCGAGCGCGGCCCAATAGCGGGCGCGTTCACCACGCGAACCTTCAACGCCGCTGACGAGCTTGCGGGCGAAATCGAGCACTTCGTCAAAGCATTTGGCGTAACGCGCAGAAAGCTCGAAGTGCGCTTCACGCGGATCGCGTTTTGGGAAAACGGTGTCCTCGCCAAGCCACTTCTCAACGTCGCGCCGACGACGCTGGACAAAATGCCGGGCCAGTTCCTTGCGTTGCGCCGGACTCGCCGTCGCGATGTCCAAGGTGAGGAACTCCGGCTTGAGCAAGCCAAGAAGCGATTGAAACTCTTCGGGCTTGCCGCTGTGCGGCGTGGCGGTGAGCAGGATGAGATGCCGAGCTTTGTCTCCCGCGACTTTGGTAAGCAGTTCGTGGCGCTGCTGTTGCCCGACCGTGGCACCTGCCGGACAGGCGCAGGTATGGACTTCATCCACGATGACAAGCTCCGGGCCTTGGTTCACGAACACGTCGCGCCGGGCCGGGTCTTTGATGAAGTCGAGCGAGAGAATTTGAAACGGGTAGTGCTCATAGACCGGCACGTCGCCGTCCACTTCGCGGTCGAGGCGGGCAAGCGTGCTGGAACGGATGATGACCGCTTCGATGTCCAGCTTGTCACGGAGTTCATCCTGCCACTGCTCGCAGAGATGCGGCGGACAAAGCACGGCGAAGCGACGGATGCGCCGACGCTCAAGCAGTTCACGAATGACGACGAGAGCCTCGATGGTCTTGCCAACGCCCACGTCGTCGGCGACCAGGAGACGCACCGGCTCCGGCTCCTGCCGTAGCGAGAGAATCAGCGGCACAAGCTGATAAGCGCGCGGACGAAAGGAGAGTTTCGCCAGCGAGCGAAATGGACCGGCGCCGTTGCGGAAGCCGAGACGGGCGGCCTCATAGAGCAGGCGCGAAGTGCTGATGTCCCCGAGGTCTTCCGGCTCAGGCTCGGGAAAAACCGTCTCTCGTGGGCCGTCGCCGTTCTGATGGAGCGGGAGAAACAGTTCCGTGATCTCGTCGTCTGTGCCGCCGAGCGGTTTGATGACCAAGGCGTCCTTGTCGTCGGAAGGCAATACCACCCAATCGCGCTCGCGGAGATGCACCAGCTTGCCGGGCGAGAAGTCGGTCATTTTACCCTCCTGAAAATGTCGGCGCGTGTGGCGAGCTTTGCCGCAAGCTCTTCCCGATAGTGCCACACGAACACGTCATCGCCGCGACTGCGGATGGACTGGCGCTTGGCCTCGTCGTCGGCCTGAACTTCGGGGCGATCATGAGGCGTGCCGTCGCAGAAGACCCAGACATCCGGTTCATAGAAGAAGTCGGGCTGCACGTAAAGACCGGGGACGGAGCGTTGGGCAGCATCAGGCAGGCGCAGCCCGTTCGCGTGAAGGTGATCGAGGAACTTTCGCTCCGTTGAGGAACTGGGATCAAGGGACCGACAAAGCGCCTGATAATGCGCGTCGTAATCTGCGAATTGCGGACTCGTCACGTTGACTTCACAGGCGAGCAGTTTCTCCAAGGCGTCCCGAATCAGAAAACGGTCGAGGCGGTCGTGATCGCGCTGGTTGTAGTAACTCAGCAAGTCGTCGTAGCTCGCGGGAGCACAATACTTCGCCTCGTCGAAACGACAGAGTCGCTTCGCCTCCTGAATCACCGCCCGGAAATCAGTCACGCTCTCCGCAAGTTGTGAAAGGATGCCGAGGCTCCCTTCCGCCGCCTCGAAGAGCAGGATATTTGGTTGTGCCTCGTTGCCCATGCCGGAGACCCCAATCTCGCTGGGTTCGATTTGGAAAACATTCTCGATGGCACGCTTCAACGCATATTGAAGCGTCAGGACGCCATCCGGGTCGAGGGCAAGCGCGGCAACGGGTTCGATGTAGAGGGCATCAGCGGTGTTGGTCGTGAACAGCTTCACCCGGCGAACCGCTTCCGCACCGGGCGGAAACGGAGGCACAGCGTCGCGCTCACGCTTCCATTCACCGGTCGTGAGGCCCAGCGGGAAGCCCTCGTCGCGACGGCTGCGCCACTGACGATTCAAATACACGAGTTGGGCGGCGGGGATGAACCGGAGATTGAGCAGAGGGCCTTCGCTGGCTCGCACCACCGCCCGGCGGATACGGGAAAGGTTCCCGTCATCGACGGCGAAGTAGGTGTCGATGTCGTATCCCTGGCGGACGCGCTCCTCCTCCTCGCAGCTAATACGTTCCACGCGCTCGGCCCGGACTTCTGACATCGGAAGCAAGTCGGTGAGAATCTCGCGATTCGTATTGTCGGAAAGGTCGGCGTTGGAGAAAGGGCACCGCTCCAATGCCCGCTGCTCACCGCGAAGAAACATGCCGGACGGCAGCGCAATCTTGGCGTCTTCGAGAGCATTCTCGGCTTCGTTCACCAGAATCTGGCGCACACGATACTTTTGCCCACGATGATAAACCATGTTCTCCGGGCCAAACTCGCGCAGAGCCAGCGCGCGCGGACGGGAAATGTATTCGCCATCTGAACTGCTCGTCGGCACCCAAACGCGCAGCGGGAGACGCGTGAAGTTGTATCCCGGAAGAAAGCCTTCAGCCGCAAGGTAACGCCAAGGGTAGAACTCCGACCGATCGCAGTGGGTGCCGGGCACTTGGTTGCGTAGCTGGTCGAGCTGGCGCGTGGCTTGGTCTTGATTCCGCTTATGCCGGCGGTATTCGTCGCTTGAGATATTGAAGCGTCCGCTCTCGATGGCCGTGGTGCTGGCGGTGAGCAGCCGACGAGCGGCACGCCAAAGATTCCGCCAGCGGTCGAGCGCGCGGTCCAACTCCGAAGCGACGTTGGTGAGCTGACGATCCATCCATTCCTCGGTGAACCACGGCTCCGCCTGCAGTGCGGCCTGCGCCGCCGAGTCCGCCAGCGCGGCGCGGAAGACTTGTCGGACTTGAGCACGCATCCTCGCGGGCACGTTGAGCGAGTCCCTTACGGAAGACTTCAGCGCAAGATTTGACTGCTCATCCACCAAGTCGAGAACCGAGTCGCGCAATTCGGGCAAACCAACGTGCGAGATCAATAGCGCGTGGAGATGCGTCCGCAGGAGTTCCTCATTGGCAAGATCAAGGCGAGAGGGAACAACCGCCCCGGCCACCAGTTTTTCCTGATTCGCAAAGTAGTGACGGTCGTGATTGCTGTAGGAGGAGCAGTAGGTGAAGACGAGGGCGCTTTGCCCGCTTCGCCCCGCACGGCCACCGCGCTGGGCATAGTTCGCCGGATTCGGCGGAGCGTTGCGCAGATGCACAACAGACAGGTTTCGGATGTCGATGCCCAACTCCATTGTCGGGGAACAGAACAATGCGCTCGTCTTGCCCGCCCGGAAGTCGTCCTCCCGTTGGATGCGTTGTTCCGAGCCGAGTTGTCCAGTGTGCTCCTCGCCGCGAAGGCGCTTCAACACGGCGAAATCAAGTTGATAAAGCTGCTGAAAGAAAGGGTTGGGCTTGAGCGCGACATCCTTGTAGGCGCGGAGCTTCACCAAGTCGGGCTGCACCGTCTCGCTGTCGCCCAATTGCCAGAGAATGTTGTCCAGCCGGAGTTGATAAACCTTGCTCGGAAGATTGTCGGAATTCGTGACCGCCGTGGAGTGCAGGTAGTCCGCAGCTTCCAGCTTGTCGAGCAGCGCGCGGATGAAAGCCGTGAACCGATCGCCTCGCAAATCGAGTTCGGGTGCGTGGGTTTTGGCCAGCGCCCGCAAATACTTGCCGAGCGTGCTGGCAGGCCCACAACTCCGGGTGTGACCACGAAACGAACGGGAAAGCACCTCGTAGCGGAGATGATTCGGCGCTTCCAGCGTTTCCCCGCTATCCAAGGTCCACGGTGCCTTCAGCCGCTCACGGATTTCCTTTTCATGCTCACCGCGGATTCGGTCGGTGAGGTAATTCTCGCTGAACAGCGCGAACTCCAATCGGAAGAAGTCCAAGACGTGGCGAAAAACTTCAGCGCGCTTCTTTGGGGCAAAGCCATTGAGCACCGGCACACCGGCCCATGCCTGTTGATTGCCGGCGACCTCATCGAGTTGAACGTAATCCACCCGCAGCAGAGCGCACTGCTCCAGGTTCGGCAGAACAACGCGCCAGCCACGCCGCAAATCGTAAAGCGCACGGTGGACCAGATACTTTTGCAGCGCGTCGTCGTACTTGCGACGCGCGTGAGCGAACTCCGGTTCTGTGTCACGGTTCGCGTATTCCAGCAACGGGAGGTTCAGCGCCTGCTGAATCGCCTCGCCCAGATTCTTGAAGGTCAGCGTCTGGTGCGGGGCACGTTCGAGGGCCAGACGCAGGCCGCTCCGAAGATGAACAACCGCGAAGAAGTCATTGAAGTGACCCGCCTGCAAGGCGGCATCCTGCCGGTTGTCAGTGAAACTGAGCAGCTTCACGTCTTCAAACCGGAATCCAATTTCTGTGAGCCGTCGAAGAATTGAGAAGGCGGTGATCGTCGTCGAAGTGCTCCGGCCCTCGTAACCCAACTGCATCAATTTCGTGCCTTCCTTGGTCTGGCGGTCGAAGAACACACCGGCTGTTGGATCGAACAGCAGCGGCGCCGGCATGAACCATCCTTGATACCGCTTGGCTTGGGACTCTGAATATGCGCCAGCTTCGTCGAAGAAAATCTGCGAAGGAAGCCAGTCGCGATACTCGCGCCGAGGTCGCCAGCGATTCTGGCCATCTCGCTCCACCCAGGCGTCAGGTAGCGACGGGAGGTCTTCAGCGGCGTTCCACACGTCATCTCCGACGATGATATAGCCGTCGTTCAGGTTCGGTTGACCATCGTTTTCAGTGATGTCGCGGAATTCGCGCGGTTCGAGAAATCCGGACTCTGGATTCTTGCGAACACAAATGTAGGCGTGGCCCGAGATGCGGCTGAAGACGTTCGGAAACAGCCGACGCTGGTCCTCTGAATGCTCGACGTAGCGCGCGGGAGACAGCGTGATGGACCGACGCTCAGGTTCAGATTCAAGAGTGGTATAGACCGCGCCCGTTTGCGCGAGGAACTGGTGTAGTTTGAACGGCAGGACACTGATCCGGGGCTTCTGATTGGCATGAGCCAGGTTCACACGGGCAATCCAGCGCAGCAGCGATTCAAGGTGAGCCTTGCAGCGCACAGCTTCGACCCCGGAATCTCCACTGAGCAGGGCTACCACTTCGCTGAATCGGATCGGCCGACCACGGATCAATTCGCCCTCGCGCTCTTCCAAAGCGACCCGGTTCTCCAGCCAAACGCTCGAAGTATGATTTCGCAATGCCTCCAATCCGGCGTCTTCGTTGATGCTGCTTTGGACAGCGGCGGCAAGGCCGGCTTTGTCTGGCAGCGCACCGCTCCACTCGAACGACCGCACCAGCTTCTCGCCAACGACTTGATCAGGCGGAAGCTCCTTTCCAAACAACTTGGTCGCGACTTCAGCCACTCTCGCGCGCTGGTCTGCCAGCGTTCCTCCACTGACCATCGTCGCGGATGTGCCGATGCAGGTTATTGGATTGCGGCTCTGCGCCCGCAGGCGGCGGATGAGCATGGCGATGTCCGCGCCTTGACGGCCTCGGTAGGTGTGAAGTTCGTCGAAGACCAAATATCGAAGATTGGAAAAGACCGACTCACGGAGCTTCTGCTCATTCTCGCCGCTCCGCGTGAGGAGCAACTCCAGCATCATGTAATTGGTGAGCAGGATGTCTGGCGGATTGCCGCGGATCTGCTCCTTTTCCTCCTTTCGCTCCTGACCGGTGTATTTCGCCCAGCGGAAGGGAAAATCCTTGCCCGCCCGCTTGGAGAATCGCGCGGCGACCATGCTGAGTTCATCATCTTGGGAGTTGATGAGCGCGTTCAGTGGATAAACGACGACCGCCATGACACCTCCGACTGCACCGTGCCGAAAGAGGTGGTCAAAGATGCTGCCAATATAGGTCAGCGACTTGCCAGACCCCGTGCCGCTCGTGACCACGAAATCCTTGTTCGCAACCCCAAGCTGGACGGCGCGCAACTGATGCTCGAACAGCTCGTATTCGTGAAAGGCGTCACCCAATGGGGCTGCAATCGCGCCCGAGGCGGCCAGGTGCTCGGCCCGACCCGCCGTCGCAAACGAAGGGTTGAATGCCAACAGTGGCTCGGGCCAGAGGTGTCCATCGCGCAAGTGCTGCTCCACCTTCGACTTGAGTTCTTCATCAGCGATGGAAACGAAGCTACGGATGTAACTCGCGTAGTCGTCGATGACCTGCCGGTGAACCTGGAAAATATCCATGCGTGATGTGCGGCGAATCGTAACGGAAGCAGGGCATCGCCGACAATCCGCTTTATTCGGACACCTTGTGCTGCGGGCGAGCGGCCAAATACCAAAATCACGTTCGCCAGGCAACCGAACGCCACACGCTGTCACTCTGGGCGGTGATTCGTGCCACTCTGAACGTCTTTAACCTCAGTGACCACAATCTCCCGGACCACCGGCTGACCGTCCGCGACTGCGGCGCGAAAGCTGGCCGGCACAGCGGCGAGGTAGGAAAGTTCCAATCGTTGGAGCGCGGTTTCGATGCGTCGCAGCATACAGCCTCGAATGATGACCTCGTGTGTGGCAAAAATCAGGCGAAGGCGCTGTTCCTTCTCAGCGTTGTCGAACTCGGCGTGGATCAGTTGGTCATACTTCAGGAGGAGCGATTTTTCCGGGCTGACCTCGATGCGAAGCAGCTTGGCGGAGGCGTCACTCGCCCAACATTCGGGTGTTTTGGTGCTCATGGTGTGAGGCGGTTGATGGTGTTCGTGGACGGAGGAAATTTACTCGACGAAGGTTAGCGACGGCGGTGCGTCCGAAGCGCAGCAATCGTCCCTGAAGCCTCCGCCAGAGCGGCGATGCGCTTCGTGAGCGAATACCACCGGCCAGTTCGAGCGCCAGTGGGCGATGGCCGGAGCGCAGGATGTTCTCGCGGAGTTGTTCCTTGTCCGGCGTGAAGATGCGGATGCCTCGACGACCGCGAGAGATGGAGACATACCACTGCTGCGCGTTCGTCGCTGCCTTGATGGTGGAGTCGGAAAACAGGACGTAATCCACCGTCTTGCCCTGCGAGCCGTAGGAGGTGACGGCGTAGCCGGGCAGAAACTCACGGAAACTCGCGTCGAGCACGCGGCCGTCTGTCAACTCGACTCCGCCGTCAGGTCGCACAGATTCTACTGTGACCAATTCGCCGTTCGTCACGCGTGGGCCGGAAGCGAGCCTGCGGTTGGCTTTCACATGCAAGCGGTCGCCGGGCGAAACCTGAATCTCCCGTTCCAAGCAAACGGAGATTCGGTCGAGCTGCCGGTTTGAGACGGAGACGAACTTTCCCTCGACCTCAATCAACAAGCCGGACTTCAGGATGCCAGTGAGTTTGCCTTTCGCGCCCGGCTCGGCATCACGCACCTTCTGATTGAAGACAAGCACAGCTTCCGGCGGATAGAACCGCTCGTCTCGCTTTTGCGCGTTTGTTAGGTCCAGTTTATCCAAGACCTGAATTGGCGTGTCGTTCACGCCGAGCAATCCCTTCAACTTCAATGCATCGCGCACCTTTGAGTTCACGCGATGGACTTCGCTCCAAGTCTGCGACACGACGACGGTTGAAGCACCGCCCGTCGTCAGCTTGAGGAATTCGTCGGCCAGCCTGTCTGCTTGCTCACCGAGGCCGCACGGCAGCACCGCACCGATGGCCTCCAATCGCTCAAACGATTTAGGCAAGTCCCCGCTCGCGGCAGCTTCGACAGCGGCGCGGTAGCCTTCAATGCGAGCACGCTCATCCTTATCGCGGGCCAGCGTTGGATCTTGGCGACGGATACGGTGCAGCTCGACCGGCTTCACGCCAGCATGGCGCTCAATGGCGACGAGCGCGTCCGATGCCTCCACTGGCCCATGTTGTCTTGTGTCCCCGGACAGTATCAAACGTGCCTTCCGTTCGCGCACCAACCGCATGAGATCGAGCATCTGGCGACCGCCAATCTGTCCGGCCTCGTCCACCATCACGACTGCGCCGTGGGCGAGTTGGCCTCGTCTCAGAAAGCTGCTGACCGTTTGCGGTGGTGGGAATCCGGCCTTCTCCATTTCCACGACTTGCTGGCGCTGCGGGGCGAGCACCACAGCATTCCTTCCACCCTTGAGAATTTCCGTGACCAGTTCGTGAAGAACGAAACTCTTGCCCGTGCCAGCACCGCCGCGAAAGACCGAGACGAGATTCGTTGAACCCAACAACGATTCGAGGGCGATTCTCTGATCGTCATCCAGCTTTGGACTGACTCGTATCGTGCCCTCAACAAGCGGACTTCGCTCCCCAACACCGTCTTTCGCGGTGCGGACAATCTCCCATTCGCGCATCAGCACTTCTCGCAGCGTCACTTCCCCAGGACGAGCTTCATCCCGAATGTAGCCCCGCCGCTCAGTGAGACCCTTGAGTTCGGCTAGTGGGAAATCGCCACCACGCGCCCGACCGAGCGCCTCCTGCCACACCTGACATTCGGGCACAACCGAGTGCCGGTCGAACAAATGTTCCTCTGCCCACTCCACGGCTTCGCGTACGGACACCCTGTTGCCCTCCGTGGGACGTGGCGCGGACGGACGGCGAAGCTCGGCGAGCGTTTGCCGTTCTTCGCGGGTCAACTGCGCGTCCCACAAAGTCCGCAGGTCGTCCCGCTTCAGGTCTTTTTGTTTCCGCGCACGCGCAGCCGTCGCCAGGTTCTCACGCAGATCGTTCAGATTCCACTGAGCTAGTTCCGGTTTCTCGCGGAGCAACTTTTCCAATGCCCCATCAATCTCCGCGTGCCGTTTCGAGAAGCGGTCGCAGAGTTCATCCGTAACACCCTCGATTTGGAAATCACCTCGCGCGCGATTGCGGATGCCGTAACCGAAGCCACGAAGTTCTCGCGCGAGTTCGTGGTAATAGGCGTTCTCAGCAAACTTCCGTGCCCGCAACAGTTCGTGATTCTGAAGTGCTTTCCAGCGCCGCTCCTTCGGGTCATACGTCGCGTTGAAAACGATGCAATGCGTGTGGACATGTGGATCGAGCGCGCGGGACGTGTCGTGCGTGAACAGGGAGGCGACAAAGTTTCCCGTCATCCGGTCACTGACGGACTTCTTCGTGCGAACACGAGTCGCGGCAAACGTCTCAAACTCCTTCAACGCTGACCGAACGGCTCGCGCATGAGCCTCCAAGATGCGCTCATCGCCACCAACCAGCGCCGCCAGCGAAACTGACTTTGGCGGAGAAAACGTAAAGTCGTAGAAGATGCGCCGGTTCGCCGCGAGATCGTCACCGTCCCGCCGCGTGGTCTTGAGCCGCTGCGTCAGCTTCTCGCCCGTGCCTGGATGTTGGTTCTCGCAAAGCCGCAGGAATTCCTCGGCCCGGACTTTCCCGGACAATCCCAGCCGTTTTGCACCCACACCAAACCACTCGCCGGATACGCGCTGCCCTTCGTCGTAGTAGTCACCGACGCACAGGTGTTCCTCGAAGTAACCCTTCGCGTTCGTGAGGCTGTATTGCGTCTTCGCAGTGACCACGCCCCGGACACTACCCGGACTGTCCGCGCATTTTGTGTATGTGATACATCTTCGCAGGACGGCTTCCTGTTTGACTGCGGACATGAACGAGACCGCGACCGAAGCCAACAAGCTTTGGGGTATCTACCACACCGACCGGGAATACGCGCGCACGGTGGGCGATCCGTTACGCACCGTCGTTGAAGCGCCCACAAAACTCGCCGCCGAGGAAGCCGCCGCGCGACTCGGTTTCGGTGAGCCGTGGGCGCATCCCATCAGTCGTGAGCAAGTGAACCGCGCGCAATGGCTGTCCCAGCGAAGGCCGGGCCACCGGCAGGAACTCGTGCACAAGAAGTCACGCGGTGTTCGAGTCTGAATGGAGGATGTCATGGTTCAACCTACCCAACGTAAGATCGCCGCTGCCATCCGTGTTCTGGATTCCTTGCGCCAATCCATTGACGCCGCTGACAGCCATGAGGCTCGCAAGAGCGCACCAGAAAGTTCCCAGGAGCGTCATCTTCGCCTGACCAAGAGCCGCATTGTCGAACGGCTTGCAAGCATCGAAGAGAGCGTCGCAGAACTCCGTCGGTGGGCACAGGAACTCAGCCAACCGCAGACGCAAACCCGCCGCTATGGAAATCCCGTTTAACACAGGGCACGCCCTACCCCTAACTTTCGTTAGGTTTTTGCGTCCGCGAACTGGTCGCGGAGCACGCGCGGAATATCCGCGCAACGGATGCGCAAGAGCGCATTGCGGCGGCCACGGAATCGACCTCGATTTGGACGTATCCAGGCCGCATCCGCGACCTCGGCAGAGCGGCAAACTGTCCATCGCCGTGGCATTTCCGATGGAATGTCCATGTCCGCAGTCAGTCCACATCCGACGGCACGGCGCATCCGCGACCAATCCGCAGCCGCGGAATGTCCGCGCACTGTCCGCAGAATGTCCGCGAGCAGGCATTGTCCGCAAACTGGTCGGCTACCCGGCATCTCCACGACCAATCAACGGACACGAACACGTTTCGTTCCGTCCACGCTTTCGGCAACACCACGATCCCGGAGCATCCGCGTATGTCCTCATTTGACCCAGCCACCGTCCGGCAGGCGGTCGCGGAATTCACGCCGCGCCGGCCACAGAAGTTCCAGGAACTGTCCCCGGCAAGGGAAGTCATCGTCGAGCTTCGGCAGAAGCGCGCCTCCTATCGGGCGATTGCCGAATTGCTGACGCAGCATTGTCTGCCCATCAGCAAAACGGCTGTCGCCGCGTTCTGCCATGAAGTCCTCGGTGAAATCGTACGACCGAAACGGCGACCAAATCGAAAGCGTCCGCCCGCGCCCGCGCCGAACAATGGGAACGGCCACGCGCCTCTGCCTTCGTCCGAGCTGCCGTCGGCGGACACGGACACGGCGACTGATACCAACGGCGCGGAGACGTTGGCCTCACGGACACGAGGCCCGCGCATTGCCCAGGTCCGAATGCTCAACCCTAAACCCGCATGAACAAACGTCTCGATCTCGTCATCAACGGCAAGGGCGGCGTCGGCAAGAGCTTCTTCGCCGTGAACTTCGTCCAGTTCCTCAAGGACAAGGCCATCGGCCACGTCGCCATCGACAGCGACAACGAAAACTCGACCTTGAAGCGGTTTCATCCCGAGGCGCGATTCCTCGACCTTGCCAGCCGCCGGGAACTCGATTCCATCTTCGCCGCGCTGGAGAAATCGAACCTCGTGGTGGTGGATTGCCGTGCCGCCTCGACCGACCTGTTCCTCGACTACTTCGCCGAAGTGGACCTGCCGGCAGTGCTTTCAGCCCTCGGCGTGTCGCTCACTCTCGTGATGCCGGTGAATCACGAGATGGACAGCGTGGATCAGGTGCAACGCGTGAGCGACCAGCTTGGCAAGGCGTGCAGCTATGTCGTGGTCCGCAACGCGGCGCACAGCGACAGTTTCGCGCTCTTCGAGTCGGCGGAAGTGCGCGAACGGCTCAAGGGCGAACTGGCCGGGCGCGAACTCACCATGCCTCGAATGCAAGACTGGCTCGTGGAGGCGCTGAACCGCGAGAACGTGACCGTCACCACCGCGACGAAGCATCCTGCGTTCAGTCTCCTCGACCGTCAGCGGTTGCTGACCTGGCAGCGTCGGCTTTATGGGGAACTGGATTCCGCTGCGGCGCTGCTTCTGTCCGCGAAGTGAGGCCCGCATGGATGCTCCTAACTTCGAGGATGAATTCGAGCGCGCCGTAGCCGATTGGCGGGAGCGCCATCGGTTACGTGAGGACGATGCGGTTCTACTGCTGGTGGACTTGTTTCGCATCCACCAGCGACATTGGGACGACCTTCGCCGAAGGGAGCTTCCGTCCTTCGAGCAGTTCCGAGGCGACATCGCGAAGCTCACCGAGGCATCACGCTCCTTTCAACAACACGCCTCCGCTTTTGCCGAACAATTGAAGCATCAGCCTGGCGGAGGCCGGAAAGCGATGGTCACGCGCACCGCCGCGTGGTTGGCCGCGCTGGCAGGCGGACTCGCCGGTTATCTGCTGGGAAGGGCATGGCTGTGAAACTCCTTCCATTCGGTCCAATCAGCCTTCCGCCCGATCTGCAATTCCTGGCCGCGCACCAACGAATGCTGCTTATTGCTGGCGCTGCCTTTCTGGCGGTGGTCGCACTCTGCTTGCTGTTCGTCCCGCGCGGAAGGTCTCGCGTCGTCGCACGACTCGGCAGCTTGGTCTGGAAGCGCAATCAGTTCTGTCGCGGCTGGCTCATCACTGGCGATACGGGTTCGGGCAAGACGAGTTCCGGCATCAACCAGATCGCTCATCAGGTCTTCCAGAACGAGCCGTGCTGGGGCGGGCTGTGCATTGACGAGAAAGGCGTCTATTGGGAGACACTGGCGGCGATGGCCCGCCACTACGGGCGCGAAGCGGACTTGATTCACCTGCAAATCCGCGAGGACGACACTCACCCGCACTGGATTCCAGCCCATCGCTACAACCTCACCGGTGATCGCACCATCCCCTTCACGACCTACGCCAAGTTCGTCGTGGATACCGCGACGAGTCTCGGCCAGGGGGGCGACAAGGGGTTCTTCAAAAGCCAGGCGCAGACGCACATCGCCCACGCGCTCGAACTGCTCTACGAGATGAAGCGCCCTGTGACTCTGCTCGGCGCGTTCGAGCTGCTGTCGAACCGCGACCAGCTTGAGGAAACGACTGAAGACCTCGCGGATCTGCTGGAGACGCCACGCCGCGCCGCCGTCCGCGCGCATTTCTTGAATCGCTTCCTCAACCAGCCCGATGAACAGCTTGGCGGCGTCCGCGAGACCATCGGGAATTACCTCCAATACTTTCTCACGCCGGAAATCGCCGAGGTGTTCTGTACCGGCGAAAGCACCTTTGAGTTCGCGGCGATTGACCAGGGCAAAATCATCCTCACCACCATGCCGCAGAAGTTCCAGACCGAGCGGCGCTACGTGAACACTTTCCTCAAGTTGCTCTATTACAACCATGCCTTACGCCGATTCGACAAGGCGAAGTCGGTGCGCGCCCGCGACAACCTGCTCATCCTGTGGGCTGATGAGGCGCAGCGTTTCATGACCGCCAGCGAGGATGGCACGAGCGATTACAACTGCGTGGACGTAATTCGCGAAGCGGGCGCGACCATCGTTGCTGCGGCGCAGTCCACTACCTCCCTGATTCCGCCACTCGGCACGGACAAAGCGAAAGTCCTCACACTAAATCTTCGCAACCGGCTCATCTTCCGCGCTGCCGACGAAGGCGACGCCATTCAAGCCGCCGATTTCATCGGCAAGAAGCGCGTCGTGAAACGCTCGTGGGGCTTCAGCGCCGGCAAGCGCAACGTGAACTACTCCGAGACCGAGGAACACAAACTGAAACCCCATCAACTCCGCAACCTTCGCGACCACGAGTGCGTCCTTGTCCACTGCGAACGCGGCTTCCGCCGTGTGACTCTGCCGCCACTCGAACCCGACGGGAAAACGGCGGCGTGGTTCTCCAAGTTGCGCCGGTGGTTCTGATCTGAGTCCTCTTTCCTCGCGCAATGCACGCAATTGCCCCCTTTTGGCCCGACGCAGCGCCCTTGCTGTCGAAGGCGAGTGTCGGTAAACTTCGTATCGCTGCCAGTGTCAGCACTGTGATGATGTAACAAACAAACCATATTTTGCGTCGCAACGGCTCGGTCCACGAGAAAACCGCGAACTTTCATTGAAGGACGAGAGAGCCGCCGAAGCACGCGCCCAATCGGGCGCGGCTTGGCGTGCTTCTCTCAAAGGCGCTTCGCGGTGCCTCTCGTGGGTGCGCGTTGAGTTCGCGCCCCTTCTTTTCTTTTTGTGCATAACTCAGCGTTGTGCTCCGTCCAACGAATCGGTAATGGATTACTTTCGGAAGGTGGGGGCGGTTTAAGCAGTAACGGACGCCTGTGAGCGCCACCGTCCAACAAAGTCGTTTCCGCAGCGGTCAACTTCGCGAGAAGTCGCCCGTCACACGGGGTCGTAGGCATGGAGTCGCTCGGACCTGGCACCCCAATGGCATCCTCGCCACCGAGCAACGCTTCAAGAATGGTCTTCTCCACGGTCGCTGCCGCCAATGGGGCGAGTCGGGCAAGCTGCTCGGGGAATTCGGGATGAGCCACGGGACTGGCGTTCAGCGCGAATGGCACGACAACGGGCAACTCAAAATTGAGGTTTCGACCGTCGGCGGGCAATTCTGCGGTCGCAACCGAATCTGGCTTCGCGACGGGACGCTCATCTCCGAGCGGTTCTACTTGCACGGGAGGCAGGTGACGCCGGACAGATACGCCCAGGCTGCCGCCAAGGACGAATCGCTTCCACGTTACACTGATAAACCCGCACGGCTTCCGAAGAAAAGACGAACGACGACGCGGCGAATCCATCAGACCTTCATTGATGGCGTTTTGGAAAAGCCCGGCCGGAAAGAAGCCTGCTTGTGGTTCAGCACTGGTGCCGATGCGAAGTGCGGGCGCTTGTTGGGACGCTTTCGCTCGGAACGGAGCGCCGTCGCCTTCATTGAATCCCTTTACGCTGCGGGCACCTCCGAGGTGATCGTGCCCGGCATCTATCGAGACAAGCGGGGCAATGAGTTCGCCGACTGGTTGGTCGTCCGTCTGCCGAGATCGAAAGCTGTCCGCGATCGCATCCGCAAGGTGTGCGCGACGCTCCGCCGTCGTTCGCTCGGCGTAGTTCAGCCTGACCGCGACATCGGCGAATCCCATCTCTACATCTCAATGGAGTAGTTCAGCGCACGGCGAGACAGTCACGAGCGTCATCCACGGCCAGCACTCCTCCTGACTCACGGCCTGCGAGCAGGCATTCCGCGACGGCATCACCGACAAGCTTTTCCACCGCGTCCCGCATCGGACGGGCACCGAGCTTCGGATGAAATCCTTTCCTCACGAGGAAGGGCAGCACGCCGCCATCGAGTTGCAGCGTATGGCCACGGCTCGCAAGGAAATCGACTTCGCGCGCAATGAACTTCTGCGCGATCTCCAACTGGTGCTCGTAGCTCAAACGGTGAAACACGAGCTTCTCTGAGATGCGCGCGAACACTTCCGGGCGAAGCGCCTGCTGCGCGCGAGTCAGGACGTGACGTTCGAGCGTCGCTTCGCTCGAATGTTGAAGGCTCATCAGTTCAGCGGAACCGATGTTCGTCGTCATCACGATGTAGAAGCCGGAGAAGTCCAGCGTCTCTCCCGTGGCAATCGTGATGCGCGCCGCGTCGAGCAGTTGGAGGAACAAATCCATGATGCGCGGATGCCCCTTCTCGATTTCATCGAACAGCAGCGTGCCTTCGCTGGAGTTCTCGCGAATCGCTCCGAAGAATCCGCGTTCGCCCAGCTTCGCGCCGAGCAAGAGTCCAAGCGCCTCTTGATTCTGAAACTCCGACATGTCGAAACGAAACAGTCGGCCAGTGCCGAAAAGATGATTCGTGAACACGACGGTCACTTCGGTTTTCCCAACACCTGTCGGGCCGAGCAGTAGAAAACTTCCACGCGGCCTTCCCGGTTTGCACAAGCCGAGTTCGCCGCGTTTCAGCGTGGAAACGATGCGCGGCAAGGCGTGGGATTGACCGCGGATTTCGCGCGGCAAGAGCAAGTCCAGTTCGTGGAGTTTGGTGAGTTTCGATGCGTCCAGGGCCGTGTTCATGCCCTTTCCCTTACCACGGACTTACCTGCATTTTGTGTATCACATACATCTTCGCGGGGCGCGTTGGTGATTAGCTGTCGTCCGTGATTGGCGGAGAACCGCTGGTCCGAGAAACGAAACAACAACATCAACGCCTATGAAGATCAAAACCAAGTTCACTCCTCGCACGCTCGCCCGGCTCCGCACGTTCGGACTCGTCGTGGCGATGCTCGCCCTCAACACGCCGTCGCTCTTCGCGCAGGCGTTCAGTTCGACCGAACTCAAGACCGGCATCAGCAACACGCTCGCCGTGATCATGATGTTCGGGTTCGTCCTCGGCATCGCCGCCGTCATCGCGGGCGGGTTCGCCATCCGGCGCGGTGACGTTGACCAGGGCAAGATGTCCATCATCGGCGGGGCCATTATCGCCGCCGCCCCGGCAGTCATCTTCGCTTTCTTCAAAATCTTCGGCCTCGACGGGAGCAGTTCCGTCGGCGTCGGCAACTTCTGAGCATCCCCCCGCGCAATGTCACCCGCCGACACATCCACCATGAAAACCGAACTTCGCCTGACCGACACCAACGCAGCCTCCGACTCCAAAGGCCGCACTTGGGGTCTCGAAGGGAATCTTTTCTGGTGGGTGGTCGGCGGGATTGGCGCGGGCATCATTCTGTTCTTCGTGCTCATCGTCGGCTTCAAGGCGGGATTGATGACTTCGTTTGGCTTCGCGGTCGTGCCGGTGCTGCTCTGTCTGGCCTACATCTTCGGGCTGCGGCAGGGCAAACCGCCCGGCTACGACCGCGACTGCCTCGAATACATCCTGTCGGGAAAGGGGTTCGGTCCTGAACTGCGGCAACCGGCGTTCGCCAAACACCCGCTTGCGGAGAAGTGAGCCATGAGCCGCCACATTCTTACCCAACTCAATGACGCCGAGAGCGCGCTGCGGGAGAACCTTCACCGCCACGACCTCGACCCGACCGCTCGCGCACACATGGAGCGCGCGTTAAGCCACACGCGCGAAGCATACATCGCGACGAACGAAGTTGGCAAAGCCCGCACGGTGCAGCGGTTGGTCAGTGATATGGAAAAAGTCGAACGCCTCACCGAGAAGCTCCGCAAGCGCCAGTCCCCCGAAACCGTCGTCGTGAAACCCATTCGCATCTGAGCCATGTCTGAACGCGCACCCAACGGTTACTTCATCCGCGATCTGATTGTCTTCAATCATCTGCGGCGTGGCGGCTACGTCTCGAAAGGATTCGTCTTCGAGGCACCTGACCTCACGAATTCACCTGTCGCCGACCTGAACGCCTTTCAGGACCAGCTCTGTCTTCTGCTCGCGTCCCTCAATGAAAACCAGCGCCTCCAGGTTCAGTACTTCTGCGATTCCGACTACAAGGGCGAGTTGCTGCGCTACCAGCAGGAGACGGAGCGGTTCACGAACGTCTGGACGAAACGGGCGCGCAACGAGCGCTTCTCCCGCTACTGGTCGGCCATGTCGGAGCGCAAGCTGCGGCGTCAGCGCGTCATCCTCTACATCTCCCGCACACTGGAGAATACACCGAAGGCATTTCAAACCGCCGCCGCCCGCCGCGACTACTATTCGGTCCTGCTCGATCAGCTTCAATCCGAGTTCGAGCACGTCCACCGGCTGCTCATCGAAATTTTCGCGTCGGCGGGCACGCGAGTTCTGCCCATGTCGGACCTCGACCACTATCGCGACTACAAGCGGTTCCTCAATCCGTCATTGAACGACCGCTTTGGCTACGACACGGCAGACGGCTTCTCGCCCGAGCTGTCGTTGCAAGAGAATTGCTGGCACAGCGAAGGCAACGGGCAGTCGGATTTTGGATTCTTCCTTGATGGTCACTACCACTCGCTCATCGTCCTGACCCGCTGGCCGCGCACGACCTATCCGGGAATCATTCAGCGGCTCACGAATCTGCGCCTCCTCGACTACACCATCACCGTCAACGTGGACCCGTTGCCAGTCTCAAAGGAAATCAACAAGGAGGAAAAGGAGCACGACCGCGTGGCCGGCGACTACGCCAGTGAGAAGAAGATTTCCCTGCTCACCGTGATGGAGAAGAAGCAAAAGAAAATCCACGCGCTGATGCAGGGGCAGACCATCCCGTTCAACGCGATGCTCGTCATCCGGGTGTGGGACAAAACCCGCGACGGGCTGAGCGCGAAGTCCGGGGCCATCAAGAACGCCGTGAACTCGATGAACTCGGCGCAATACTTCGAGAGCAACCTGCCGAGCACGTCGAAGAACCTCTTCTTCCAAACCTGGCCGGGCTGGACGTGGGGCCGCTACGAACATCGCAAGCTCTACTCCGAGCATCGTTACCTGGCCGACATGCTGCCAGTGACGAGCACATTCACCGGACACCTCGCCACGGCTGAGGCGATTTACGAAGGACCAGCCAGCAATCTCATCGGCGTCGAGACGTTCTCCGGCGGTGACGGTAATGCTTCTCCGCAGCACGCCGTCTTGCTCGGCATGTCCGGCGCGGGCAAGTCCGTCACCGTCTGCGATCTTCTCACGCAGACCGAGGGCTACTTCGGTTACACTGTCATCATCGAGGAGGGATTAAGCTACGGCATCTATACGCAGACCGTGGACGAAGCCGCGCGGCCCATCATCATCCATCCCGACGGCGACCTGACGATCAATTACCTCGACACGAAAGGTCTCCCCCTCACGCCTGACCATCTCTCGGCCGCGACTGCGCTGGCCGCGCGTATGATTGGAACCAGCGCCCAGGAGGACAAGCAGATGCTCAGGCAGGCGCAGATCGCCAAGTACATCAACCTGCTTTACGAGGATGCGTTTCAGGACTGGCAGAAGAAACGCCACGACCAGCTTCTTGCGATTGCCCGCCACGCGATGGCGTTGCAGCAGTTCCGGGTGGAACGGATGCCGCCCGGAGCCACCACGCTCGAAACTTTTGCGGACTTCCGCGACTGGAAGGCCAGCCACCCCGACGAGGCCGAGAACTACCAGCGTCAAATCGAAGAAGCTGCCGCGCTGAAGTTCCTCAAAGAACCCCGCACCAGCAAGGAAGTCCGCAACCTCGCCTTCGCCTACTTCGCGCCGGAGGAATTCCCGACGCACCGGATGCTGCAAGAATTGATGATGCTCGATCCGATGGGCGCGGAACGCGACCAGATCATGGAAATCGCGACCTTGCTGCTCCCGTGGTGTCGCGATGGCAACTACGGCTGCCTGTTCGACGGCACGAGCAACCTTTCGCTCACCGGCAAGATCGCCCACTTCGAGTTGGGCTACATCCCGGAGAGCGCGAAGGAACTCAAATCCGCCGCTGGATTCCTCATCACCAATCACGCCCGCAAACACATCATGACGCTGCCACGCGCGGTGCGGAAAAGGAATGTGTACGAGGAAGTCGCCCGCTTCCTCGACATTCCCGGCGGCCAGGAGATCGTTCAGGAATCATACGCGCAGCTTCGGAAGTTCAATTGCTGGAACATCTCCATCGTGCAGCAGTACGCACGGTTCAAGCAGTCGCGCATCCGCTCGGCGGTGTTCGGGAACAGCCGCCAGTTCTACATCATGCGGCAGAACGACCGCGCGGACCTGGAGGACATGGGCCGGGACATCTCGATTCCCGAAGTGACCCAGCACGCGATCATGAACTACCCGCTGCCCGACCATCAAACTGGCCAGAAGTATTCGCCGTTCACGTATCTCCACACTGACTCGACTCGTAATCTCTGCGGCACCGTCCACAACGTCGCCTCGCCGGAGATGCTGTATTGCTCGTCTTCGAGTGGTGAGCACTTCGACAAGCGCGCTCGTGAGTTGAAGGCTAGCACCAGCATCGTCGAGGGCATCATCACCCACGCCAACCGCCGTTCGTCATCGCCTCCGGAAATCACCACCGCACGTTTATGAAAATCACCATGTTTACTCGAATCACCGCGCTCGCAGCCATCATCGGCCTGTTCGCAGGTTGCGCCGCCACCCGTCCCATCGGCGACACCGTGCTCGGTGCCGGCGGTGCCTATCTCGGTCACGAGTTATCGGACGGAAATCCCATCGCCACCGCCGCCGGGGCCGCCGGAGGAGTGCTTTTGAGCGAGGGAATGCATTACCTCGCGAAGAAGGAAACCCAAAAGGCTTACGCCGCCGGCTACGACAAGGGCAAGAGCGACGCCGTGAAGCAGCAATACTGGCTCTACGTGTCGCTCCAGCGGCAGCGCAATCGCGTCAGCAACGTCCGCCTGTATCCGGTGCAACTGCCGGAGCAGCACATTGACGGTGTGACGTTCCAACCAACCACCAAATACCTCCGCATCGAGGAATAACCAAAGGAAGTACCATGAGAAAGTTCATCGCACTCGCAATCCTCACGCTGACGCTCGCGTCGTCGGCCCGCGCTCAGTGGATCGTTTTCGATCCGACGAGCAACATCCAATCAATCCTCAACACCGCGCAGGAAATCGCGAAGTTCGTTGAGATGATCCAGAACCAAGTGGAGCAGATCGAGCAGCTCACCGAGCAAGTCCAGACGCTCCATCACTATGTTGACCTGTTCGGCGACCCGTCAAAGTTCGCACCCGCCTCCATCGCGGCACTGACCGCCGACCTGAAGAAGACCGAACTTGGTGAGACGTTGACTGACCTCCAAACGGCCGCGAATGCGGCTACGGCGATGGCCTATACCGGAGCCGGTTTGTTCCAGGCAGTGAACGAGCAGTTCACCACGCCGAACGGCGCGACGGTTCAGCGACGAGATCAACCATATCGCCCCATCGCAGCAGTTCAGCAGACCACAGACAATTATCTCGACGTGTCCAAGGACGCGGCCAGTCGTCGTGTGGCGTTGAAGAGCGAGATCGCCAAGACCACTGATGCGCTGAAGGCCGCGCAAACCGACGCCGAGGTGCAGAAGCTCACCGGCGTTCTCATCGGCCTGTCCGCCGCGCTGAACAACACTGATTACGAAATCAGCCAGGCCACATCCGCCGCACTGGTGCAGGACATCGCGAATCGCTCGGACGCGCAGCGCCAGGTCGAAGCGAAGAAGGAACAGCAACACGCCGAGTTCACCGAAGCGGTGGACAAATACGGCAAGACGTTCCGGCTGCTCAACGCGCCGGTGAAATTCCCGACTCCGTAAACCTTCATCGTCCCGACGTATGGCCCCATTCGAGAGCATCTTCCCCACGTTCCTGCAAAAGTGCGCCGAGTTGCACGAGTTGCTGCGCATCGTGGCGTTCATGCTCTTCATCGTCGGGACGATCCTCTTCGTCTTGCACGGGTTCTCGGCCAAGACGCTCACCCTCCATCTCGTGCGCCTGCTCGTGCTCACGGCGTTGCTCGTGATGTTGCCGCAATGGGGCAACCAGGCGCAGGAGCTTCTCCAGACTTCCATTCTAAACGGACTCGGCATCGACCCGGCCAACGTGCAGGACCAATACAACCAACTGCTCGTCGTGAAACGCGACACCGGCAATGACCGATCATGGTGGGACATCCTCGGCGACCTCCAAGGATTCAGCGTCGAGTTGCTCATTTCGGGAATTCTCTGGCTGCTCGGCCACTTCGCTTCGCTACTCCTGTTTTGGGCCTACATCTTTCAAAAAGTGATTCTCTACACGGGCTACGCACTGTCGCCGTTGCTCATCGGCTTCATGGCTATTCCACCACTTCGTTCCATTGGCAGCCGTTACCTCCTGAATATCGTCGGCGTGCTCATCTGGCCGCTCGGCTGGGCGGTTGCCGCCATCATCACGCAGGGGATTCTCGATTTCATGACGGACCCTTCGCTGCGTTTCGTTGACCCAACAGCGTCGGCCTATTCGTTGCAAGCGTCACTCGGAGCAGTCGTGCTCGCCTTCTGGCTGGCGTTCAGCACCGTCGCCGCGCCGGTCGTCATTCAAAAGGTTCTCACCTACGGCGCATTGGCTGGCGGGCCGCTCATCGCGGGTGCGTTCGGCAGCTTCTTCCAGACAGCCGCCACCACCGCAGGCGCGGCGGCTGTCACCTCCAGTGCTGGCGTTCCAATTCTCACCGCCGGAGCGGCAGGCATGGCCGCTGTCCTCAGTACACTTTCCACTGCCGCCGGCCAAGGCAGCGCTGGCGCCATCATCATCGCGGGCAGCGGACTCCCGCCGCGCAGCGCCCGTGGCCGCCCCGGCGACGACATCACCGGCGACAAAGCTGTCCGCGAACTCATCGCCAAGGGCCGGGGCAATTACTACTGACCGATTATGGAACCCGTCGAACTCACTCCACGGCAGACGCCGACCAACAATGGCTCCCCCGGCGTTCGCGCGCCACGCAAACGATTCGATCCTACACAACTGTTCGCCCAGCGCGACCGATTGCCGTGGTTCTGGTTTTTCGTCGCCGTGGCCGTAACGGTCGGCGCGGCGATTGATCGCTTGCACCTGGTCAACCAGTTCAAGCAGCGCGAGCGCGTGGTCATCATTGACCCGGCGCAGACCTATTACATAAGTCCATTGCTCCAATTTCAGGAGGCCAAGGAACTTCACGCGCAACAGGCTGAACTCGCGGCGATGACGTTCCTCAGCCGGAACCCGAAGGAGTTCGACCATTCCGATCTGCTCCGCCAGGTTTTTCTGAAACCGGCGTTGGAGAAGGCGCAGGAGCATCGCTCGCGCGAAGCCGTTGAGTTCCGCTCCAAGCAGCTTCATCAAAAGCCGGAGATCGCGAAAATCGAGATTCTGGCAACACGCGAAAACGAAGTGCTCGCCAGCGTCTCCGGCCAGGTGATTCGCACCGGGATCTTTCAGGAGAAAGTCTTCAACGAAGCTTTCGGCTTCAAGCTCACGCTCCGGCTCATTCGCAATCCCAACATGGCCATGAACGGCCGCTTCCCGACTGCGGTCGGTGACTTCAAATATGAAATCAGCAAGTAGCCTTCTGTTGCTCGCGGCCACGGTCGCCCTCGCCGAGCCGCCCGAAGCAGTTCAGCGCATCACGCTCGACGAGCGCGTGGTCGTCACCGTGCCGGTCGCCACGAACCGGGTGACCACCATCAGCTTCCCCGGCCCCATCGCGGCGATTGACGCCGTGGGCGTCAGTGCCGATCCGAAAGTGCCGGGCCAGTTCCAACTGGCGCACACCAGAGGTTCGTCATTTCTGTCCGTGCGTGCAGCGGCACGAAAGGCAGCGACGAATCTGAATATCCGCTGGAACAAGAAAACCTACGTCTTCGAGTTGGTAGAGAGCGATACGCCGGTGCTGGCGCTGAATCTCGAAGATCGCGCACCCGCCGATGTAGCGCAGCCGGCTCCCGTGGTTTCGCCGACGAGGCTGCTTGCGTTGCTCGACAAAGCGAAAGCGTTTCCACTGCTCAAGCAGCATCAGCCGGAAGCCGTCTCCCAGGCGGAAGCGAGAACTTTCGCCGACAAGCCGCAGATCACCGATTTCAACGATTACGAAATCCGCGTCGAGGAAGTGTTCCGATTCAACCCGGAGGACTCGCTCGTCTTTCACGTCACGTTGCGAAACAAGTCCGAACAGGAGATTCGCTATCGCCCGGAGAGCTTCACCGTCCGGGTCGGCAACCGCGTCTATCATCAATCCGTGAGCGATGCGCCGGGTGTGCTGCCGCCGAAGTCGCAGAGCACGGTCTATTTCGCCGTCACCGGAACACCCGATGGCGGGCGCAACGAACTTTCGCTCAAGAACGAATTCTGCGTGTTCGTGACCAGGCTGACGCCCTCACCAGCGTTGCCGAATCCAAGTCCCGAGCCGCCGCCCACGCGACCGGAGGAGAAGCAGCCATGAAGCCGCGCGACTTGCTCAATTTCTTCAAGACAAAGACGGGCAAGCTGGTCCTGTTCGTGATCATCTTTGGCGGCGGATTGATGCTGTTCAGCGCAATACGGGACAAGAGCGGAGCGCACGCGATTCACACCGAGCCTCTGTCTCCCATTCGCACCAACGACAAGCCGCAGACGGTTCAAACGGTCGAACGGCCAATGGAACTCTTTCGTCCGCCACAACCAAAACCCGAGCCGCCACCGCCGCCACCGAAGACCAACGAGCCGCCAAAAGCTGTTGTCGAAGCGCCCAAGCCCGGACCACAGCCGCCATTGCCACCACCACCCATCAGCTTATTCGCCGACGCGA